>ERZ842401.597-NODE-597-length-52614-cov-7.939287_pt1 | contig 52614 bp, 34 predicted proteins | sample MGYA00521270_ERZ842401 | MGnify/ENA primary metagenome ERZ842401 (study PRJEB31892, sample SAMEA3878208) | bioreactor metagenome | biome: Moose rumen | place: Sweden | collected 2011-10 | study: EMG produced TPA metagenomics assembly of the PRJEB12797 data set... | reverse complement strand
AATTTATTTATTAACAATCACTTGTCCATTTATCAACAAGCCAATTGCATGGTTACTTGCGGAATTTAGGGTTAAAATCAAAATAATATGAAAAGTAAAATATTTAGCAAAGTTTTGCCGCAAGTTGCGGTAGTTTTGGTGGGAGTGGCTTTGGCTACATCCTGCGAAAAAGAAAAAAATAATTGTAAAATATGTGGAGTGGAAGACCCTCTTACTGGACTAAACTGGTTAAAAGAAAAAGTGGCTGAATTTGAAACTAACAGAGCACAACATTCCAGTATATGTTCTTGTAAATATTCTACAGATAAAGATGGTTTTCTAGTAGTATCTTGTGAAGAATGTCCGGATATGGGCGTTGAGTTGTTTAGTTGCAATGGCTTAAGGGTTGGTTTGTTATTTGGACTAGCAGGAATCGGATACGAGCAATATCAAATAGACACCAATAGCATTAGCTTTTTATATAAAAATTACTAATGAAAAGAATAATCAAGATTATATTTGCTATAATAGCTGTAATAACGACTATTAATTCCTATTCTCAAGAATTGAGGTCTTTGCATCTCCATTCATCAAAAGTTGCAGCAATCAACATCCAAAAAGAGAATGTGAATTTGTCAATTAGGAAATATCTGAATTTATCTGAAAACTATACATTCAAAAAAAAGGAGACGGGACAAAATCTAAAAGTGCAAAAAGATATGTTAGGACACTCCCACGAAAGATATGTTCAATATTATAAGGGAATTAAAATAGAAAATTCAGATATCAGAGTCCATTTTTCTAATAACAAGTGTTATGCTCTGAATGGAGAATATGCTGATTGTTCCCTAATTGACACATCTATTTTTATATCTAAAACGTCAGCCATTAATAGAGCAAAGTTTTTTGTGGATTATTATTATTCTATAGATTCAAAGACTTTAAAATCGTATTACGCTTCTCCTGAAATTGTTATTTGTACAAATCAAATGATAGATGATGACACATTATTGCATATTGCTTATAAAATAGATTTATATTCGACTGGGCAATTGTTCCATGAGTTTATATTTGTTGATGGTAAAACAGGAGAAATCTTGAATCATTTGTCACTGATAATGAACGATAATGGGATTGCTTCAACTCGATACAGTGGAGACAGAACAATTGCTACCAAGTTAAATTCATCATATAATATTTTGCACGATACAACGCGAGGAAATGGAATAAGGACATACAATTTGAACCACAGCACTTCGCTATCGTCAGCGGTCGATTTTACAGATTATGACAATAATTGGACTTCTGCCGAATTTCACAATTCAAACAAAGATGATGGGGCTTTGGATGCTCACTGGGGTGCTATGATGACGTATGATTATTTTAAGCAGGTACATGGCAGAAATAGTTACGATAATAATAATTCAGCCATAACAAATTATGTGCATTATGGTACTGATTATGAAAACGCCTTTTGGTCTCAATCTTTAAATTCGATGTTTTATGGTGATGGCTATAATAATTATGATATTTTCACAAGTCTTGATGTTATCGGCCATGAAATAGCACATGGAGTTTGTCAATATTCTGCAGATCTTTTATATCAAGGAGAGTCAGGAGCTATTAATGAGGCATTGAGTGACATTTGGGCTGCTTGTATAGAAGAATGGGCTACAACAGGCAAACAGACTTGGTTGGTGGGTGAAGACCTTGGCTCCCCAATCAGAAGTATGTCTGATCCAAATTTGTATTCTTGTCCGAACACATATAAAGGCAATTATTGGATACCGACTAATTCAAATTCGGATTTTGGTGGCGTACACCACAATAGCGGTGTTATTAATTACTGGTTTTACCTTTTAACTACAGGTGGAAATGGCACAAATGATAATGGGAACTATTATACTGTAACAGGCATAGGAATAGACCATGCTTCTCAAATTGTCTATCGTGCTGAAACAGCATATATGACATCAAACACGGATTTCTTAAAAGCAAAAGAGTACACAATTGAAGCAGCAAAAGATTTGTACGGTATAAGTAGTGATGAAGTTAAAGCAGTAAGAGACGCATGGTATGCAGTTGGAGTTTACACAGACTTGTATATACGGGATGCCGTGGACGATGACGGCTCAATGCCCAGCACTGTGGCTGAGAATTGGAATAGTCCTGATATATGGATTGAAGATTTGAGTGGTAATAGAGTTGAAAATCCAGCTGGTAATACAGAATACAAAGTTTGTGTCAGAATACGAAATAAGAGCAAGCATGCTTCAAGTGGAAACGAACGTCTGTTTATCAATTGGGCAAAAGCAGGTATTAACGACTATTGGTATGAGAACTGGACGAGTTACAATTTTTTGTCTTGCAACCAGTATAAAGGTGGTACTATTGGGTCTCCAAACGGGATTCTATTACCAGTAATCCCAGCAAATGGCAGTAAAGTATTAAAAGTTTCTTGGTGGACACCGAGAGGGGAGGATTATGAAGATTGCCATTCTTTTACTGAGGATCCATGGCATTTCTGTTTGCTCGCCCGTGTGCACGATGACGATACAATTGCTCATGAAAACGAACAACAAACAGGTGTTTATTGGCTTGTGCGTGACCACAATAACGTGGCACAACGTAATGTCTATTTAAGCAAAAGTGTTAGTTATAAGTCTGTGGTATCTATTAGCAATCCTACATCAAACCACATTACTCGATTTCTACGTTTGATTAAACGCAATAACATTTTTGAAGAAAAAATCACAAACTTTGCAGAAATTTCGCTCAAACTTGATGCGGATTTGATTTCCTCAATAAACTATGATTTGCTTACTGGGGCAAAATTTGTAAACGACAACACGTTGCTGATTACAGACGATGACTTTGTATTGCCACTTCAACTCGCAGCAGGGCAGTATTCTACTTTAAGCACGTCGGTAAATTTCTTTACCAACAAGTATCCCCAAAACGACACAACTCACTTCGATATAGTTGCATTCACCGATGAAGATTTTTACGAAATTGCTAGTGGTCAAGGATTTAATAGTATTTATACTGCGGGTCGTACTTTCCATGCCAATGCCGGCAATGACACATCCGTACTGCTCAACACCACTGCAACACTCCACGCAGCCCAGATAAACGAGGATGCCACCTGCCGTTGGTACGACAAGCAGCGTAATTTCAAATACGAAGGTCTTAATTATACCGTAACACCGTCCGAAACAAACGAGTATATTCTTGAAGTAACCGCAGAAAGCGACGGCTATCGCGATTTGGACACCGTGAAAGTAAACGTGGTGCCAGGTTGCATACGCTCTATAACTCCAAATCCCGTTGGGAGCAATTGGGTTGTTGTAAGCTACGAGTATGCCGCCACGGTAACATCGGCTCAACTGCTTGTTTACAACACTGCTACAGCTACGCTTGTGGGCAACTACGATTTGAGCAACCTCGACAATGCCGGAAGTGTGAATGTTGAAGTTGCCAATTATCCTGCCGGAAGCTACACGGTTGTGCTAATGTGCGACAATGCCGTTTGCCACAGCAAAGTACTTATCAGACAATAACGGAAAAAAAACATATTACAAAATTATACAATAAACAATAAAAAATAACGTTACCACAAAAGAATTCATCAAAAAAGTTACCAAATAAAAAAAATTCAAAAAAACACATACAATGAAAAGATTAGTTTTGGCCGTATTGGCAATGATAACGATAAGTGCAGGCCTCAACGCCCAAACCAAGGTTAAAGAGTCGCAGGTGCCCCGCCAAGTGCTTCTGGCAATGGAAAACACCTACACTACCTACACCGTCAAAGCATGGTTCGAACAGCCCGGACAGTACGTGGCCGACTTCAGCACCGAAGGACAGAACGGCAAAGCCTATTTCACCGACGACGGCGAATGGCAATACAGCGCCTTTGTGGTGGACGTGTCAGAATGCCCCACCATCATGAACACCTATTTTGTGGACAACTACCCTGGGTTCAAAATACGCTCCACAGAATACATCGAAGAGATGAGCGGCGACAACTACTACCGCATGATAATAACCCGCAAGGGCATCGGCTCCGACGACTTTGAGCTGATTTTCGACACCCGCGGAAAACTTACCAAAACCAACGCCCCCGACCCCGAGGTGGTGCGCCGCGACTTTATAGCACGCAACAACCCCGAAGCCGACCTCAAAGAACGTGAAGCCGCCGCCGAGGCTGCCAAGGACGGTCGCACCTCGCGCAAAAAACGCCAGATGGAAATAGACGCCGAAATAGAGACAGTAACTCCTCCCGACGCCGTGAAGAAAAACTTCGAAAAACGCTACCCAGCCACCCGCATAAAAGAAGGTCCCGAATGGGTGATGCGCGACGGTGAATACTATGTGGCCTATTTCACCAACAACCAAAAAGTGAATTTCGACGCAGTGCTGGCCGAAACAGGCACCATGATAATGGTAGGTACCACCCTCGCCCCCGAACGCTACCCCCGTCCAATACAGAAATACCTTGCCGAAAAACTGAAAGGCGAGAAATACGACATCGAAAAAGTGGTGCGCTACGACTACGACTCCAAATACCGCAACGAAGACGGAAAAAAACCCAAACAATACTTCTACGTGGTGATAAGCCAGAAACAAAAAGGCAAAAAGGGCAAAAAATACACCCGCATGACTTTCGACAACGTGGGCAAATTCACCGGCCTGCTGGCTCAACCTCTCGACGAAAAAGACATCCGATAAACTTTTACAAACACCCACAAAAAAGAGATTTGTACCTTCACAACGAGATACAAATCTCTTTTTTTTTGATATGCCTGCCGCAAAATGAACCACGTATGCACACACCTTCTGTCGCAGCAGTTGCTCTGGTCACAGTTCGGCCACCCCACCGGCGTGGTGGAACGGATGAACGCCATGCAGGCACAGTACTACGCCATGATGCGCCTTGCCGTGGCAGTACGCATGAAAAACGGCGCGCACCACAAAGCCGCACAAATGCTCACCGAGGCTTTCGACCAAGGGCAGATAATACGTATGCACACCCCGCGCATGACTTGGCAGCTGATGCCGAAGGACTTGGCGCTGCCAATACTCAAGCTGTGCACCGTACGCACCCTGCGCACCCTGCGAGGATGGACCAACTATTTCGGCTTCGACCCCGACGACGAAACCCAGCAAAACACCAACACCATACTCAACGAATGTCTTTGCGGCGGCAAAAGCCTACCCCTCGGCACTTTGACCGATGCACTGCAAAAAAAGCACACTTGGGCGCCAACAGGCAGCAGGCGCGCTACCTTATACACTACGCCGAAACCGCCAGTCTTGTGTGCAACGGCAACCATTCGGGAAAGGAGATGACCTACGCACTGCTGGCAGAAAAAGTGGGCTGTACCCCCACCCTTTCGTACGACGAAGCCCTGCAACGTCTTGCACATGCCTATTTCCGCAGCCACGCCCCGGCCACGGAGCAGGATTTTGTGTGGTGGTCGGGACTTTCCACTACAGAATGTCGCAAAGCCATGCGGATGATTGCCGACAATCTCACAGCAGTTGTGCAGCCCTCCACCACCATCAAAAACCATACCGACACCTACTTTCTGCACAGCACCACACGCACCAGCACAGCGCTGAAAAACAGCACCATACTCCTGCCGGCCTACGACGAATATTTTATTGGATACAAATCGCGACAAATAGCGCTGCCTCCGGAAAAAGAACATTTGGCACACACAAAAAAACGGCATATTCTACCCCGTAACACTCACCGAATGAATAGTTGCCGGCCGCTGGAACCGCAACGAGCACAGAGATTACATGGTTTGACCCCGACAACTTGCACCGAACACCGTTTTTCCAACACAGAAAGCATTTTGTGATGGCACTCGGAAATCAATCATTGAAAAAAAACATCGAACATTGTAAAAAAAATGCCTTTCAACGTGTCTATACAATAATTTTGACTTTTTTCAGTTTTAAATTGTCTAACACATTCTACAGAGAAACATCTATGAAAAAACAAATTTTGGCCATAGCCGCCATGATATTGATATCGGGAGCCATCTGCGCAGCCACCAAAAAAGGTTATAAGATTACCGTTCAGATAAAAAACGCCACGGACACAGTGCTGTATATGGGATACTACCTTGGCAAATACACACCCGCCATGGACACGGCCTACCCTAACAAAAAAGGGCAGTTTGTTTTTTCCAACGACACCGCCACGCTCAAACCCGGCGTTTATTTCTTCTCCAATCCGCAGGGACGCTACGCCGAGTTCATCGTAAATCTCGACCGCCCCGTTTTCACCCTCTCCACCGACGAGATGAATTGGATTACCAACATGCAGGTGAAAGGCTCGCCCGAAAACCAAGCTTTCTACGAATATCAGAAAATAAACCACCGATACTACAACCTTAGCGACTCCACACTGAAAAACACTCCCGACAAGGAACTTGGCAAAAAACGTGCCCGCGAGCTGCGTGGCGAACTCGACGGCATTCAGGAAGACATGATAAAACAGCACCCCGAATACCTTTTCTGCCGCATGCTGAAAGCCGTGAAACCCATCGACGTGCCGCAAACCGACGAGAAAGGCGACACCCTCTCACGCCAGCAACGTGCCGAATACTACGGCGACCACTATTTCGACAACATGTCGCTCGACTGCAACGCCATGCTGCGCACCCCGCCGGCGGTGTTCTTCGACCGTGTGGAAGGCTTTTTCAACGGATATCTGGGACAAGCATCGCCCGACGTCATTTGCCAATACGCCGACAATGTGATAGAAAAGGCTCGTCCCGCCAAGGATGTGTTCCAATTCCTTGTGAACTACCTTGCCGAGAAATACCTGCAAAGCCACGTTATGACCCACGACGCCGTGTACGTGCACATGATAGAGAAATACTACGCCACCGGCGAAGCTTTCTGGGCATCGCCATCGGATATAGACTCAGAGGTGGAACGCGCCACAAGGTGGAAACGCCTGCTGGTTGGCGAAACGGCTCCCGATTTCGGCGTACTGTACAAAGAACATTGGCACCACCTGAGCGACATAAAAAACAAATACACACTGCTCATTTTCTGGTCGCCTTCGTGCGGACACTGCGCCACCATGATACCCGCACTGCACGATTTTTACCAGAAACACGCAAAAAAATACGACATCGGTACCTTTGCCATAAACACCGACATACACGAGGAGGACAAATGGCAGGAGTTTATCAAGGACAAAAACCTATACGACTGGAACAACTACAACGGCGGCGTGGCCAATGTGGACTGGAAAGACCTTTACGACGTCATCTCCACCCCCGTAATCTATCTGCTCGACAAAAACCACAAAATACTGGCCAAGAAAGTGGACGCCAAGATTTTGTCGGAGATATTCAAAATTCTGGAGCCCGACTTCGAAGAATAGTGTGCTGAAAATCAGCAATTGCCGCAGATTTTGGGTAAACCACACCACATCATCCCATGCTCGGAGAAAAAGAACAGCGATTTTTTTTAGTTTATCATCTTTTTTTGCTAAAAATTTTGCTATATTATAAAATGTGATTATATTTGCAATAACAACAGCATGTACAATATCGCATCGATTTCTATAATTAGTTAATAATAAATATCTTATGAGGATTTTACACACAAGCGACTGGCATTTGGGCCAAAATTTCAACAACTATGACCGCACCGACGAGCACAAGGCATTTCTGGAAAAGCTCCACCAGATTGCCTACGAGAAAAGCCTCGACGTAATAGTGGTGAGCGGCGACATTTTCGACACCCCTACCCCTTCTGTAGCGGCACAGGAGCTGTACAACACCCAAATGATACGCCTTTCGCAACTGGGCATTCCAATAGTGGTAACCGCCGGCAACCACGACAGTGCCTCGCGCCTTGAGGTAAACAGCCCGCTTTGGCAAAAATTCAACCTCACGGTGGTGGGAAAAATACACTTCAACGACGACGGCACACTATGTCCCGACAAGCATATTGTTGAAATTGCCGGCAAGGGCTTTGTTGTGGCTCTGCCTTACATTTACAAAAACTTCTACCCCGAAATTTCCGGCCGCCCCGACGCCACCGCGGAAGAAAGGATGGAACATTTCCACAACCTTTTGCTGCAACGCGTGGCCGAGCGCAACACAAACAACTTGCCCGTAGTTATGATGGCTCACCTTGCCGTTACCGAAAACATCGCAAAAACGGAGTACAGCGAGCGTTCCGCCAATATGGAATTCTGCAGCACTCAAAGCATGGGGCAGGGATGGGACTACCTGGCATTGGGACACATACACCGCCCCTCCAACATGCAGAACAAACGTTTGCGCTATTGCGGAAGTCCCATTCCCCTAAGTTTCGACGAAACCTCGCCACGCAGTGTCTCCATTGTGGATATATCGCAACATGGAGCAGAACCCCAAATCGAAACGATGGAAATTCCTGCCATGCGCCGAATGCTAACCATCCCCGCCGAACCAAAACCTCTGTCCGACGCCATTGCCGAGATGAAACTACTCAATCCCGACGAGGACTGCTACGTACGACTGAACCTGCTAATTGCCGACACCGTTGAGGGCAGTGCCTCGGCAAGAGCCTCCGAAGCCTTGGCCGGAAAACGAGCGCGCTACTGCGGAACTACGGTGTCGCGAATTGACACCGAAAACACTGACGACGCCCAACCACAGACACAAATCAGCGTTGCAAACATCAACGACGACCCAATGGCCATAGCAAAAGCCTACTACAAACAAAAATACAATGTGGAAATGGGTGATGAGCTTACGCAATTGCTCCAATCTGCAATAGACCAAACCATCAACCAAAACAGAGAATAACATCATGAAATTCAAGAAAATAACAATAAAAAACATAGCCTCTATCGAAAATGCCGAAATCGATTTTACCAAGGGTTCCATCGGCAAACAGCCTATTTTTCTGATATATGGCACAACAGGCAGCGGCAAAACCACAATCCTTGATGCCATTTGTCTGGCACTTTACAACAAAGCCCCTCGTCTGACAAACAGCCATACGGAGGAGTACAGCGATTCCGAAGTGAGTGGTTCCACTAATACCAACAGCCCTATCGTGCTGGTGCGGCGCGGCACCACTTCGGCAAAGGTAGTGTTCGAATTTGAAGGCAACGACAGAAAAACATACGTGGCAACATGGGAGGTGGAAACCAACTCAAGGGGCGAAAATAAAGGCAAGCTGAAACCCACTCCAAAACGCACGCTGCAATGCGGCAACGAAGAGCCTCTAAACAAGGTCGGCGAAATAGATGCCCGCGTGAAAGACCCTTGTTGCGTGGGACTCGACTTCAATCAGTTCTGCCGCACAACAATGCTTGCCCAGGGCGAATTCACCAAATTCCTGAAAAGCGAAGAGAAGGACAAGGCAGCCATTCTTGAAAAACTGACAGGTACAGAAATCTATACAAAAATAGGCACAAAAATTGCCGAAATAAACAGCAAAAAAAACGCCGAGCTCAAAGCTGTTGAAACCCAACTGAATAACATCACACTCTTGACCGACGACGAAATACAGCAGAAGAACGAGAAAATTTCAAACCTCGAAACTACAATAACCGCTTTGGACAAACAAATTGCCGAAACCAACGCCAAACTGTTGTGGCTGCAAAAGGAAAAAGAACTGCAAAACGCCCTGTCGGCCAACCGGCAAAAGCTGCAACAACTCGAAACAATCCTTAATTCCGACGAGCACAAGCAGAAAAAACAAGCTGCAGAACTCTGGAAACAAACTGATGAAGTCCGCCGCAATGCCAAGGAGCTGAACGACGAAAAACAAAAGCAGGTTGGCTTGAGCGAAAGTGAGGAAAATCTGAAAGAAAACTTCGCATCACTTACAGGCAGCCGACTGGGACTCGTTAAAAATCTGGAAATTCTGGACCAACGCATTGCCCAACTAACCAATATGTTGAACAGTTACTCCGATAGCGACCGCACAATGTTCGACAACGCCCAAACTATTTTGGCAAAACTCTCTCAACTGCAAGCTCTTGACAAGGATATTGCCTCCAACAATACGAACCTCCAAAACGAAAAAAACAACCTCGAAAGCCTTGAAAAAGAGAGCGCAAAAGCCTCGAATAATGCTACCGAGGCACAAAACAAAGTGAATGACAAAGCCAAAGAGCTCAACGTCGCACAACAGCAATTGGCCAACGCCCATATCGACCAACTGCAAACAACACACAACGGTTTGGTGGAATATCTTTCAATCTTGGACGCACTGATTACCAATGCAAAAGCCATCGAAGAAATAACAGGCAACCAACAAAACGCAAATACCGAGTTGGACAAACTCCGCAAGCAACTACCCAAAAAACAAAAAGAACAACAACAGGCCAACACCGCTTTCGAAAATGCCGACAAATTGTACAAGCAGCAAATCGAAAGCATACAGGATTACGTAGTGCGCCTGCGCAGCACCCTGAACGAGGGCGACACATGCCCCGTGTGCGGACAAACAATAGAAAAACTGACCTCAAACGATGAAGTTCAAAAAATAGTCAATTTCCTGAAACAACAGAAAGAGAGTGCCGAACAACAAAAAAACGAGCTTCAGCGACAACTCGACACCCTAAACAAAGATATTTCCAAAAAACAAACAGCCCTGCAGACCTTGCAAACCGATCTCAACGTAAAAACCGAAGACCAAAACCTCAAACTCGACAAAGCACAACAACTTTGCTCCCAGCTCAAGCTAACTTGGACCGACGACCTGCAAAACCAACATGAACTTGCCACCGCACAAAAACAAAATTGCGAAACCGACCTCCAAGCCGCCAACCGACTGCAACAACAAGCAAACGAACTGCAAAAAGAGCAAAACATTTTGAACGAAGAACTTAAAAAATTGCTTGTGGAAAAAACTAAAGCCTATGGCAATGTGGAAAAATGCAAACAAAAGATTTCGGACTTAAAAAATACCATGTCCGAATTGCAAGACAAGCAGGCAACACTGAACTCCGAACTGAACAATTTGATTGCTATCGCAGACTGGAACAGCAATTTGGAACAAACCAAAAACACTCTGCAAAAGCAATCAAAGTATTATTCCGAAAATAAGAAAAAACTTGACGAAAATAAACAGACGAAAGATAGTTTATCACCACAACTAACGGCTATCAACGACTGCTATGAGCAAGTGAAACAGCTGTTCCCCACCTGGCAGGAAAGTTCCGAGCCTCAAGCCACCACTTCCACCGACCAAGCCAGATGGAACAAACTTTTCGCCGAATGCCGCACTCTGATTCAGCAACAAAAGGAAAACAAAGACAAGGTCGATGAACTCAAAAAAGCCGTCAACACATTTTACCAAAGCAACCCTACTATCACTCGCGAAATGCTGGAAAAGCTTGCCGGGAACTACACACAACCTGCCATAGACACCATTGAACAAGAGCTGACACAAAAAAACAACGAACATAGTGCCTGCAATGCCCTTGTTGAGCAGAAACAGCAAGAAATAACGCAACACACCGCCAACAAACCTGCCATGGCCGATACCGACACCGAGGAAACCCTAACCCAACAAAACCAACAGCTCGCCGAACAAAACAACACAGCCAACCAAAACATAGGTCAGCTGAAGACACAATTGGAAAACAACAAAAAAGCAGCCAACAACCTGAAACAACAAATATCGGATCGAGACAAACTGCGTGCCGAATGCGATTTGTGGGATAGGCTCAACAGGGAATTCGGCACCAGTGATGCCAAATTCCAACGCGTTGCCCAAAGTTTCCTCTTGGACCAAATACTGCAAACTGCCAACCACTACCTTAAACAGTTCAACCCTAGGTATTTGCTTGCCACTCAAGGCGGCTCGCTCGTTATTATTGTAAAAGACCTTTACGAAGGCGGACAAATACGTCCCGTTACTTCGCTCTCGGGCGGCGAAAGTTTTATGATTTCGCTCTCACTGGCACTGGGGCTGTCGTCGTTCAACACCACCAACAACGCCCCCAACACCCTGTTTATAGACGAAGGATTCGGCACCCTCGACAGCAACTACGTTTCAAACGTTATGGACACCCTTGAGCGCCTCAATCAGATTGGCGGACGCAAAGTGGGCATCATCAGCCATGTGGAGCAGCTGCGCGAACGCATTGCCGCTAAAATACATGTAGAACGGAAAAACAACACGGCAAGTACCGTAACAATAGAATAGCCGCACACCAAAAGCCTTCAGAATTTGGCACGCCTTACGGTGAACCACACCGACAGCAACGACAACGCTATTACCAGTACGAATACCGTTACAAAATCCATAAAACGCATGGCCACCGGAAAAGCGTCGACTATAAAATTGCCGTCGCCCATCTTCACAATGCCGAACTGCTGTTGCAAGAAGCACACCACAAAGCCCACGGCAAGGCCTATCACTACACCCACCACCGAAATCATGACGCCCTCGGCAAAAAAAATACGGCGCAAGGTGCGCTTTTCGGCGCCAAGACAGAGCATCAGCCGGTTGTCGTCGCGCTTGTCTATTATCAGCAGCGACAGCGACGCTATCAGGTTGAACGACGCTATCAGTATTATTATAGATAGTATGAGGAAAATGCCCAGCCGCTCGGTGGAGTAAATCTTGTAATACAGCGGCTGCTGCTCAAAACGGTCCTTCACACGGTATTTGTCGCCAACAAGGGACTGCACCTGCTGTTTCACCTTACCTGCCGAGTACGACGAATCCACCCTCAGGGCAAGAAACGAGACCTCGTCGGGGGCGTAGTCCAGCAAGGAACGCACAAAACCTATGTCGGCCACGGCGTATTTGGAGTCGATGTCGTTTTGCACCGAAAAAAAGTCGAGCACCATGGCGTAGCGGGTGTTGAAAGCGTCATTCACCGTCAGGCCAATGCCCGCTTTGCGTTTGGGTATGTGCACCACCAGCGGCGTGTTTTGGTCCAAATAGTTGATGCCCAAGGCAAAATACAGGTTGCCGCCAAGCAGTATTCCGTAGTTGCCGTTGTCGTCGCCAAGGTCGTAATTCAGGCGCTCCGACAGGTTGTTTATCAATCCGCTATGCGTAAGGTAGTCCTTGCCAACGCCGCGCAGCATCAGTATCTGCTCGTTTTGTTTGTATAAAACCCATGCGTTCTCCTCCACTATGGGAGTAACCGATGCCACCCCGGGCGTTTGCTCAAGCCGCTGCATGGGAAAACCGGTGCCGGTGCCGAAACTCTTGCCCTCGCGTGCCTCTATCATCAGCTCGGGGTCGAAAACGTTGAACAGCGACTGTGTAAGCTCGCCAATACCGTTGTAAACCGAAAGCACCACTATCAGCGCCATGGAGCCTACGGCAATGCCTATCAGCGAAATCCATGAAATCACGTTGATTATTGTCTTGCGTTTGCGCGCAAACAGATACCTTCGGGCTACAAAGAAAGGCAGGTTCATTGTTTAAGCAGGTTTTCGATATTCTGCATCTGGTCGAGGGAGTCGTCGAGGAAAAAGGTCAGTTGCGGTATTATGCGCACCTGTTTGCCAATGCGCAGTCCAAGGCGTCGGCGCAGGTCGGAGGTGTTTTCCTGTATGGCGGCCATCACGTCGTCTTTTTTGGCACCGCCGATGGGAAAAATGCTCACCCATGCTTTGGCCACCGAAAGGTCGGGACTGATGCGCACCTCGGTAACGGTAATCATCGAGCTGCCGAAGATGTTGCGGGTCTCCTGCTGGAAAATATTGCCAAGCTCGTGTTGCAACAGGCGTGATATCTTTTGTTGTCGAGTTTTTTCCATATTGTGGTTTTTTGTGTCAAAAAAAGCAGGTCGTTGCTATCAACGGCCTGCCCTATTTGTTTGTTTAAACTAACAAAATCAATAAAAAACAATTCTATTGTCAACAATCTTCACACGGTCTTTGAGTACTTGGAAAATGTTACGCAGTTTCTGGGTGCTTTCCATCTCCATTTGCTGTGCCAGAACGGCAGCGTCGGCTTTCTCGGCACGGGCACTAACGTTGTCCACGTTAACCACAAACACTCCGTACGAGCCTTTGATGGGTTTCAGCAGACCGTTTTTTTTGGCTGCCGAGGTTCTGCCTATGGCTTCCATTTCGGGGCCGTACATGCCAAAGGAGTAGCCATTGAAATTAACGCCGTTCACGCTGTCAACTGTAGCGTTGAGCTGTGCGGCAATGCTGGTAATGTCCTTGTTGGAGGCCATCACTTTTTCAGCTTTTTCGACAAGCTTGGCTATTTTTTTGTCGTTGCGCACCTGCGGTTCCATGTACTGACGCACCTGTTCGAAAGTGGCGATGCCTTTTTTGCGTATGGTTTTCAGCGATGCCACTATGTAGTTGTTGTCCGATTCGTAAATGGTTTCCGAAACGTCGCCTTCTTTACGGTCTTCGTTGAAAGCCCAGCGCACTATCTCACGTGCTTCCGAAATGCCCTGCAGCGATTTTACGTTCGACGGGGTAAAATCGGCGTTCTGCACCATGTAGTTCTCATTTTTTGCAAGGTCGATGAATTTATGGTGGTCTGTGCACGACGACAGGAATTTGTTTGCTTTTTCGTAGGCTGCCTCGTAGGTGCCTTTGCTGGCTTCTATCTTACGTGTGATAAGTGCCACACGGTATTTTTTGTTGGGGGTGGTTTTGCCAGTTACTTTCACAATCATATAGCCCACTTTGTCGGGACGTTCGTAGCTGAACACTCCGTCAACGGGGGTTTCAAGTATTTTGTCGTTGAGCGAACTCATCATGGCGCCGTCGGCAACCCAGTCTATGTCACCTTTTGTCTCGCTTTTTTGCGGGTCGTCGGAGAATTGTTCAACGGCATCTTCGAAAGGCATGCCTCCCTTCACAAGGATTTCCACGCTGTCGGCAAGGGCTTTGGCTTCGCTCTCGCTACGGTTTATCTCGCCACCGGCATTTTTGTTCAGTATGTAGATAATCGATGCTCTGAGGCTGTCGGGGCGCACGTCGGTTTTCAGCACTTTGGCCATAACCCATGTCTGGTTGATGAGAACAGGTTCGATAAATCCTCCAACCGCAGTGCGTTCCACAAGGCTGTCGAGACCCACGTATTTGCCTGAAAACGACGAGGCTTTCACGTAGGTAGAGTCGTACCAGTCGCCGTCGGACACTTGGATAACAAAACTGCCAATGAAGGCGTCTTCAACGGTTTGGAACTCAGTCCACACTTTCCCCACGTTGTCGGCTATGTCGGCTATGTCGCGCTGGGTGGGTATCACCGGGAACTGTACGTAGTCAATGTCGCGGGCATCGTCCTGTTTGAACATGTTTTTGTGTTCGTCGTAATATTTTTTGAGGTCGGCGTCGGTAACCTGCACTTCTTCGTCTTTCACCGTTTGTGCGCTCAGCAACGCGACACGCGCGTCAACATCGTTGCCGGCAAATTCGGCCATCTGTGCTGCCATGGCTTTGGGGAAGTAGAAACTGCGGCTGAGCAGGGTGTTGTATTTCTCCACTATGCGCGAGCGGCGTACATAATCCTCGATATCGAGCCATTGCAGTTTATCCTCTTCTTTCATCTGGTCCAAATTACGTATGGTCTGTGCCACTGCCTGGGTGCTGTAGATACCAGTATTGGGGTCGGTGAAAATCTGGCGGAGATAGGGGTGTATGAATTCGCCAACAAACATGTCGTTCATCTCGGCTTCCGACAATGTTTTGATGCCGAGTTTTTCGTACTGTTTACCGAAAATTTTCTCTTCGAGCATTTCGTTCCACACCTGTTCTCGCAGCTGGAACAATTCGTCGTTGCTGAGCTGATCCACACCACTCTGCCTTTTGTAGCGGTCTTCCATCTGTTTCACTTTGTTCTCAAAAGTGGTGTTCATAACGGTTTCGCCGTCGATTTTTGCCAAATCGGGTATGTTCGACTGGCGTTTGAAAACGTCGCCAATAATGAAAGCGACGATAGCTATACCCACTACGGCCACAGCTATTCCAGAGTGTTTTCTGATTGTACCAATTATTGCCATTTTATATAGTTTTTTTTCGTTTTAAAACAAGCTGCAAATTTACGACTTTTTTCCCGATTTTTGGCTTTTTTTTTCGTGTTTTTTTGCAAAACAGCCTTATTTGCATAACTATCAGCTTGTTGCCAACCGTTTATGGCACACATTGCCATATAGCCGATATGCAGCTTATAAAGTTTGGTTTCGTGTGGAAACGTTATCAAACAGGTTTTTGCAATTTCTCAACAGCGAAAAAAAACTGGCCGGGGAGTCGTTACAGTGTTTCACCGTTTTCCGTCTCGTCGAAAGAGTTTTTCTCCCAATACTGCACCTCACTTTTCATCTGCATATATCGCAGTTTGCGCACACAGAACCGCCACATCCACACATCGAAAGCAAAAAACCCCACCATCAGGGCCACACCTACCACAGGCACATCGTTCAACAGCTCCGAGTACATAAATATCAGCGCGTCGAAAGTGCCGTGCAGCGCCAATGGTACAAACAATGCCTTGCGCAGATTTTGCCCACGTTTGGCGGGCTCGAATTTGGCCATGGAAAAAAAGTATCCCATAGTTACCCCGAAAAGGAAATGTGCCGGCACCGAAAGCACGGCCCTGACAATTCCGGTGTGTATCATTTCGGAATATGTGGTGCCGCCAAAAACATACAATATATTTTCGACACAGGCAAAGCCCAACGACACACTGGCGGCATACACAATGCCGTCGAAATACTCGGTGAAATGGCGGCTGCGCCACACTGCCCATGCCAAAAACAGCAGTTTGAAAAGCTCCTCGCTGAATCCCGCCACCACAAATCCTGTGTACAAACTATAACCCAACAATCCGCCTCCATTGCCGAGCAATGCAGCATATACCGTTTGCAGCACACCTTCCAGCAACGACGCAGGTATTGTGGTGAGACATCCGAAAAAAAACGCTTTCAACAACATGCCGAAAGGTTCTTTTTCAAATTTGTCCTTGCGGTATATGTAAACCACAAGCAGTATCGCCGGCAAAACTGCAAGCAGCAAAACAATCCAGTCAAACATTTTTTACACTATTTAGAACTATTTTGCAAAAATACATTTTTTTTGGCATTTTTTTTCAAATACACCGCAAGCCCCATCATCAGCCACGCGCAAACGCCTATTTATAAACAGCTTAGCCCTATTGCCAGAAACAAAAAAAACATTTCAAACAACAAAAAAACTACAATGTGGAAAACTATTAAAATTTTTTATTTGTACGTTTTGAATAAAAAATGTATATTTGCGGAAATAAAGTTGCCACGCGCAACATTGTTAATACTTAATAATTAGATACAAACAATGAAAATATTAGTTTTAAACTGCGGAAGCTCATCTATCAAATATCAGCTGATAGATATGGCAAACAACGCTGCCGTAATGGCAAAAGGATTATTGGAACGCATCGGCCTCGAGATGGGCGAATTCACCCATAAATACCATGGCGAGAAGCACTACGAACAGCTGCCCATACCCGACCATACAGCCGGCATCAAAATCGTGCTCAACGCCCTCACCGACCCCAAGATTGGCGTTATAAAAGACCTTAACGAGATTGGCGCCGTTGGCAACCGCGTGGCTCACGGCGGCGAGCTTTTCAAAGGCAGCTGCCTCGTTACCGACGAGGTGATAGAAAAAATAAAATCGCTCACCGACCTGGCACCGCTGCACACCCCCGGCAACCTTGCGGGTATCTTCGCCATGCAGAAAGTGCTGCCCAACGTGAAACAGGCCGTTGTTTTCGACACCGCTTTCCACAGCACACTGCCCCCAAAATCGTACCTCTATGGCCTGCCCTACGAGTACTACGAAAAATACGGCATACGCCGCTATGGTTTCCACGGCACCAGCCACAAATACGTGGCCGAAAAAGCCGCCAAAATGGTTGGCAAGGACTGGAAAGACCTCAAGATAGTGAGCTGCCACCTCGGAAGCGGCGCCTCCATCTGTGCCATCGACCACGGCAAATCCGTCGACACATCCATGGGCATGACTCCGCTCGAAGGTCTCATCATGGGCTCCCGCCCGGGCGACGTGGACCCCGGCGCACTGCAGTTCCTCTTTGAAAAGGAAATGGCAGCAGGCAAAACTTGGAAGGACATCGTTACCATGCTGAACAAAAAATGCGGACTCGTGGGCATCAGCGGCGGCAAACAGGACATGCGCGACATTCGTGCCGGACGCGACGCCGGCGACGAACGCTGCACCTACGCTTTCGACATGTTTGCTCAGAAAGTGAAAAAATACATCGGTGCCTACATCGCCGAAATGGGCGGATGCGACATTGTGCTTTTCACTGGCGGCATTGGCGAAAACGCTTGGTTTATGCGCCACCCCATTCTCGAAAACATGGAGTGCCTCGGCATCAAAGTGGACATGGAACTCAACGACAAAACCGCAGGCGAAGACGGTATCGTCTCCACACCCGACTCTCCGGTTACCGCCATCGTGGTTACCACCGATGAGGAGTACGTTATTGCCAGCGACACCTACAACCTTGTGAAATAACACTTTTATTATCAAACAGTATCTACAGCGGAAATATTAGCAACAATGTTTCCGCTGTTTTTTCATTACACATTAAATTATGACCGAACACCGTTTTCTTGCCTTCGACTGCGGGGCCACCAGCTGCCGCGCCGTACTCGCAACATTCGGCAACAACAAATTCCGGATGGAGGAGGTTTGCCGTTTTCCGAACACTACTGTGGAAAAAGATGGGAAATTTTTCTGGGACGTGAACTCCATTTACAGCCATTTTCTGCAATGCCTCTCCGACCTCGGCGCAAAACGGCTGAAAATCACCTCAATAGGCATTGACACATGGGGTGTGGATTTCGGGCACATCGCCGCCGACGGCACACTGCTCGGCCTGCCGCGCGCCTACCGCGACCCCTACACCGACGGCATTCCCGAACAGGTGTTCCAAACCATTCCGCGCAACGAGCTCTACGCCGCCACCGGAATACAAACCATGAATTTCAACACCATTTTCCAGCTCTACGCACAGCGGCAGGAGCACTCGCCGCAGCTCGCCCAAGCCCGCCACCTGCTGTTTATGCCCGACCTGCTGTCGTACATGCTCACCGGACAGATGGTTTGCGAATACACCGTGGCCTCAACCTCGGGCATGATGGACCAGCGCACACGCACCATTGACACGGCCCTGCTCTCGCGGATAGGCATCGACGGAACATTGTTTCCACACGTGGTACAGCCAGGCACCGTGGTTGGCACACTGCGCGGCGACATAGCCTCCAGCACTGGTCTTGGCTCTATACCAGTGATAGCCGTGGCCGGACACGACACTGCATCGGCCATTGCCGCCGTGCCCGCCACCAGTCCTAATTTCGCATATCTGAGCTCCGGCACGTGGAGCCTGATGGGGATAGAAACCTCGCAGCCCATAATCAACGCCGAATCGCAACGCTGCAATTTCACCAACGAAGGCGGCATCGAAGGCACCACACGGTTTCTGAAAAACATCACAGGAATGTGGCTTGTGGAGCAATGCCGGAAAACATGGGCACGGCAGGGACACACCTACACCTACCCCCAGATGGTGGCCATGGCCGAACAATCGGCAGACTATGCCGGCACCATAAACCCCGACAACCCGCGGTTTGCCAACCCCGCCGACATGGATACCGAAATACGTGCCGACCTGACGGAAAACAACTTCCCCGCCCCCACCACCCACGGCGACATGCTTAGCTGCATATACCACAGCCTGGCACAGCGCTACGCACAGGTGCTGCTGATGCTCCGACAGTTTGCACCCTTCGACATACAGCGGCTGCATGTGATAGGCGGCGGCTCCGCCAACACCCTGCTCAACCGCTGGACCGCCCAAGCCACAGGCCTGCCCGTGGTGCCCGGCCCCACCGAAGCCACCGCCATAGGCAACATCATGGTGCAGGCCAAAGCCGCCGGACTGGTGGCCGACCGCTGGCAGATGAGAAAAATCATAATGGACTCGGCACTTTGACACCTCGCACTGTTCCCCCCTTCCAAGGGAGGGTCAGGGGAATTTCAAGTTGCCGCGAGAAAAAAATTTTTTGTTAAAAAAACAACTTTTTCACACATTATCGGAAAAAAATCGTAACTTTGCAGGCTGAAACAAAAAGTAATAATCACCAAAACACAAAACCATGAAAAAAACATTATTAGTTTTACTGGCGCTGTGTGTGGCCGGAATATTCTCCGCCAAAGCGCAAAGTTCGAGCGACTCATCGTACGCCCGCGACCTTAGTTACACCTTTTTCAACATGAGCAGCCTGCCAAACTCCGTCACCGGCGACCTTTCCACAGGCAGCAAGATACTGAAGGATGTCCGCATTGGAAAAAGGGCAATAGGCTATGCCATTACGGTAACCCAAAACACCGCTCTCGACATACAGCTGCTCTCCGGCGGTAGCAGCGGATGGGACTCATACCTATACCTGCTCGACGCCAACTTCAGCGAGGTAACTTCCAACGACGACTGGAACGGATCCTCACACGGCAGCCGCATCACTACTCAGGTGAATGCCGGACAGTACTACGTACTTGTTTCGGAATACTCCCGCAACACAACCTCTTGCCCATACACGCTGACGATAGACCAAATCACCATAACCCCCATCAACCAACTCACCTACACACCTATAACCCTCCCCGACACATTGCTGGACACCTTCCATACATCGTACCCTAACGTGCTGGGCAATGGCAATAATGATTTCTACAAAGCCAAAGGTTATTCTTTCCAAGGCACACAAGGCAATATCTTGTTTGTATATGACGGCTATTACAATGCCAAGTACATTCTTATGGACAACAACAGGAATATAATAGCCCAAAATAATTATTTATTTTATGCCCTGCCCAATACAGGTACATACTACCTTGCAATATTGGATAAGGAGAATTATCATTGCGATACATATATAAAGGAGATAAACACACAAAACATACCCACGGTATATGTGGACGGAGTGAACGGCAGCGACAGCCGCAACGGCCTCACTCCGCAAACGGCAGTGTTCACCCTCGACACCGCCATAGCACGCACAGGCGGCATAGGCAAATACTACATCACCGACGACTACACTTTCCGCAACCAACTCCCTTTGACGATAAACTACGCCGAGATATACCCCTACCAAAAGGACATAAAACTGAAAATAGCCTCAACTGACGGCTATGATATCATCGGCGCTTGGCCGGGCCACCTTGTTTTTGGCGAGCAGGGCAGTAGCTACTATTTTATTCTGGACAGCAACAACAACCAAAACTACAACAATTTCCTTAATGCCGATGCTTCGGGTAGCTACCTTGAGGTGAACAATCTGAAAGTGCGCAACACACACTTCCCCTCCACCGCATTTTGGGGCGACCAGATAATACTGCGCAACTGCGAGTTTACCAACGACACCAGCGAAGATGCCTTTATTGCTTTGGAAACAGATTACGGCAACTCCGTTAAATTTATAAACTGCAACATTTCGCAGAATATTATCTTTCAGCTCTTCTATTTCGACTACGACTCCGCTAAAGTAACCTTCGAAAACACCACAGTTTCGGGCAACACCTTTAGCTGGGTTAATCTTATATGGAGTGGCGCCATTGCCAACCTTACCAGCGGTACATGGAGCAACAACAGATTGTCCACCGACTACAGCTATAACAACAACCCCAACATATCCGCCCAAACTTCCGCAGGCATTTGGTTCAACAACTCCACAGTTAATATAGGCGCCGGTTTCAGCATGGATGCCAACAACTACATCTGCTTGGATTCCACGTCCATCATCAATGTAAACCAAAACCTCACAGCCTCACAAGTGGCAACCGTATATCCAATGAAATGGGATGAATCTGCCGGAAAATATGTAGCCAACTACTACGAAGGCCGCCAGCTGCTCAGCGGTTCGGCCGTGGCCGCCAACTACCGCAAGTTCGGCGTGGCGCAGGCCGACAACAGCTCGATGTGGTACCTCCACAGCGATGGCAAGATATACACCACCGAAGAACCTGTTGGCATCAACACCGCCACCAAAGGCACCATCAGCCTCTACCCCAACCCCGCCACCAACGTGCTTAACATAACCCTTGAGGGCACCGACGCCACCCAAGTAACCATCATCGACGTTTACGGCAAAACCGTTGTCACCGCCAACGTTGCCGATGGGCAGAACACCATAGACGTAACCGAGCTTGCCAACGGAATGTATTTTGTACAGCTCCGCAACGCCGGCAGCATCGTGGCAACACAGAAGATAGTTAAGAATTAAGAGTTAAGAATTAGTAGTTAGTTAGTAATTAATATTTGAAAGTTAATTGAGACGCGGCTACGCCGCGTCTCTTTTTTTTGCGTGTCCAGTTCCCCATTCCAAAGGCGGGTGAAGAAAGGTCCAGAGGACCTTTTGATAGCACGAAGTGCGGAGAATAGAAATGGAGGATTCATTCCTGCGCTTTCTGCGAGACAAAACTCCCCGCATCTCCTGCTCATTTTTCATTTCTCCGGAAGATAATTCCGGGTGCAAATCAAAACTTTTTCGTATATTTGTAGATAGCATATTGCCTCGGCAATTAACACATCATTCTAACAATCAAATATTTAACACAACACCGACAGATATGAACTACGATGTAATAGTAATTGGTAGCGGTCCCGGAGGATATGTTGCCGCAATAAAATCGGCGCAGCTTGGCATGAAAACTGCCGTTGTGGAACGCGAGAACCTTGGCGGGATATGCCTCAACTGGGGCTGCATACCCACCAAAGCCCTGCTCAAGAGCGCCCAAGTTTATAACTACATAAACCACGCCGCAACCTACGGCGTGTCGGCCCAGCCCGCCGAAGCCGACCTTGCGGCCATGGTGGCCCGCAGCCGCGGAGTGGCCGAAACCATGAGCAAAGGCGTACAGTTCCTGCTAAAGAAAAACAACGTTGATGTGATTTCCGGCACCGGCAAAGTGCTTCCTGGCAAAAAAGTGGAGGTTACCAACGCCGAAGGTGTTGCCACCGTTTATGAAGCCAACCACATCATAATAGCCACCGGCGCCCGTTCGCGCAACCTGCCCAACCTTCCGCAGGACGGCAAAAAAATAATAGGCTACCGCCAGGCCATGACACTGCCCGAAAAACCAAACACCATGGTGGTGGTGGGCTCCGGAGCCATAGGCAGCGAATTTGCTTTCTTCTACCAGTCCATAGGCGTGCAGGTCACCTTGGTTGAGTTTATGCCCAACGTGGTGCCCAACGAGGACGAGGACGTGTCGGCACAGATAAGCCGCTCGTTCCGCAAAATGGGAATGAAAGTGATGACCTCCGCCTCGGTGGAGAAAGTGGACATCGACGGCGACATCTGCCACGTTACCATACAGTCGAAAAAAGGCACCGAAGTAGTGGATGCCGACATAGTGCTTTCGGCCGTGGGCGTGGTTACCAACCTCGAAGGCATAGGCCTTGAGGAGGTGGGCATTACCACCGAGCGCACCAAAATAGTTGTGGACGACTACTACCGCACCAACGTGGAAGGCTACTACGCCATTGGCGATGTGGTTCACGGTCCCGCCCTGGCCCACGTGGCTTCGGCCGAAGCCCTTGTGTGTGTGGAGAAAATTGCCGGTCTCGACCCCCAGCCGGTGAACTACAGCAACATACCCGGCTGCACCTACACCACCCCCGAGGTGGCCAGCGTGGGCATGAGCGAAAAGAAAGCCCGCGAAGCCGGATACGAAGTGCTTGTGGGCAAATTCCCCTTCACCGCTTCGGGCAAAGCCACTGCCGCCGGCAACCGCGACGGGTTCATAAAAATGGTTATCGACGCCAAGACCGACCAGATTTTGGGCGCCCATTTCTGCGGCGACAACGTTACAGAGATGATTTCGGGCATTGTGGCGGCACGTCAGAACGGCCTCACCGCCAAGCAGGTGGCCTCGGCCATACACCCCCACCCCACCATGTCGGAATCCATAATGGAAGCCATTGAGCAGGCCTACGGCAAAGCCGTCCACCTGTAAAAAAAAACTGGTTCTTGAAAAACGAAAAATCCGTCCGGCACAAAGTCAGACGGATTTTTTTTTGTTCTGTCGCATCACCACAGGGGGCGTCATCGGCTAACCCATAATCCTGTCGCTGTATATCCACCAGCGTTCGGGGATTTCGTTGTTCAGTGCTTTCTGGTAGTCGTTGTACGAGCAAGGCAGCAGCAAGTGTCGAGCATATTTTCCGCGCCGGTCTTCGGGGCATGGTATCTCCATCCACCAGCGGTCGGTTTTTTTGCTTTTGTAAAACACCAGCTCCATAGTATTGTCGCCCACCATGGGCACTATGTAGCGGCGATAGTTCTGCTTGTCCTTGTATGGAAAATCGGACTTGCGGTCGTAATATCCCTCTATAAAATACCAGATGGCATGGGCAATCATGTGGGCCGTCTGCCCGTTGATGTCGAAAGAGGGGTTCATCTCGAAAAATCCGATGCACGAAAGTTTGTCGCTAAGTCCGGCAAAACGGGTCATGGCGCAAAGCTGCTCGCCGTAAAAGCCATGGGGCGAGGGGTTGCCGTTGGCCGGGGCATCGCTCTGCCGCACTGCCGACACATCCACGCTTACAAAATCGGCATTGCGCAAAAGCGGTTCGGAATCGTTGATATTGCTTTGCACCACTCCCAAACGGAACACGTCGAAATGCAGGTCGTCCATCAGTTTTACATACTGGCGGTCCACCATATAGCTCTGGTATCCCACATTGGTGAAATTGAACAGAAAATTGGGCTGCGAGGTTATTATCTTTGTCAGGTACGACTGCGAGTTGGTGTCGGCGTTGTCGGGGCCAAGGTCGAAGCGCGGGTCTATGGCGCAGATATTTATAATCTGCCCGAGTTTTTCGTAGGCTTTGTAAATGGCGTAGGCCAAATCGTTGCCACCTCCCAAAACTATTGGCACCACATTGTGACGCAGCAGCGTGGCCACGGTGTCGGCAAGTGCGTAATATGTGTCGTCCACGGTGGCTCCCATAACTATGTTGCCAAGGTCCACAATTTTTATGTCGTAGCTTGGCAGCGAAAGTCCATACAATTTTTTTCGGATTTCGTTCGGGGCATTTTGGCAGCCGCCGTTGTTCACCGCCTTGCGTCCTTCGCACACTCCCACAATGGCAAGATGCTGCTTTTTTATCTCCGGAAACCCGCTGTCTTTGGTGTATGCCACTATACGATCGCCGATATGCGGAAAAAAATCATCGTGAAACGACCACAAGTCTTCAAGGTCAACTTGTTCAAAATAAGCACTTAAGTTCATTTTCGTAAGGTGTTAAACAAATGGTAAAGTTACAAAAAAAAATGTAAATCACAAAATGCTTTTTCTGAGCTCCTCCGCCAAGTGCAATATAAGTGTGTTTGCCCTGCCTGTGTATCCGCTATGGCTTCGGGAAACCGCCGTGTATGGGAGCTGTACTTTCCACAATGTTCCACCACCACTTCCCAAAAAACTGCCAGCCCTTTGCATGAAAAAAAAGAAAACCACCGCTCGGTTGTGGGCCAAGCTGTTGGGTTTTATCACTATCGCTGTTCAACATGCCGTTAGCGGGCGGCGGAGTGCAGCTCCTCAGAGTGTATGGTAAGCACCGGCGTTTGCGAGTGGTGTATCATCTGCTGGGCGTAGGAGCCAAGCAGTATGTTCGACACCGTTTTTTCCTGTTCGGCCATTATCATGATAAGGTCGGCGGAAATTTTTTCGGCAAACTCTATGGTTGTTTGCGTCACGTTTTCGGTTTCCATTTTGGCCACTATGCATTTAATGCCCGAGCTTACGAGCACTTTTTCGGTCTGCTCCACGTATTTGTCCACAATGCTGCGCACATCGGCCACATCGGAGCTGTAAAGTCCCAGCACATACACTTGCGAGCCGAAAGCCCGTGCAAATTTTATGGCCTGAGTTACTTTCTGACGGGTCTCCATCGAGCTGTCGAGCGGAAGCACGATTTTTTCCAAAGACTTGTTGAAATTGAAATTTTCGCGGATTGTAAGCACCGGCAGCGTGGCTTCGGTTATTGTACGGTAGGCGTTTTTGCCAATCCAGTTGCGCTCGTAGCCCGACGTTCCGTGCGAACCCACCACTATAAGCCATGCTTTCTCCTCTTCGGCCACGGCGTTTAGCTCGCGGTACACGCGGCCATGACGGATAAGGCACTCAAGTTTGCCAGTTTGCAGCTTGCTTTCGTGACGTTTTATAACATCGTCTATCTTCCCTTGAATTTCATTGTCCGACATAAGGGCGGAGTCGTATTTGGTGGACATGACATAAACCAGCTTAAGCTCGTTACTCCACTTGTTGGCAAGATCGATGGCAAGGTCGATGGCACAGTCGGATCCTTTGGAGAAGTCTATTCCTACAATAATTTTTTCCATAACAGAGAATTTTAATCCTTTACTATTTAACTATTTTTTCGCAATAAAGTTACATTATATTTTGAAAAAAAATAAAAAAAACGTATCTTTGCACTTTCAAAAAAATACACAAAGATGAAAAAATTATTAGCCGCAATTTTGCTTACAATGCTGTTTTTTGCAGGGAAACTCTCTGCCGTGGAAGCCTATCCATACAAGATAAAATATCCACAACCCGACGGAAAAACCGTAGTAACGCTCACCATGCGTGGCGACGAGCGTGTGAACTGGGCCGAGACCGAGGACGGCTACACCCTTGTTTACGACAGTTTGGGATACTTTGTTTACGGCACACTTGACCCGACAGGCGACCTTGTACCCTCACCTTTTATGGCCACCGAAATATCGGCACGCAGCGCCGAGGTGAACGACTTTCTTGCCCGTACCCCAAAACGTCTGCGCTACAGCCGGTCGCAGATACAATACATGCTGTCGTTGTGGGAGACGTTAGACAGCAAAGCCAAATCGATGGAAAAGAGCAACACCACCGGAACAGTACGTATATTGGTGATATTGATGCAATACCCCAACCGCTCGTTTGTTAAAACACAACAGCAGATAAACAACATGTTCAACCAAGTGGGCTACTCCGCCGAAAACGCTCGCGGCAGCGTGCACGACTACTACAACGAAGCATCGTACGGCAAGCTGAACCTTGTGGCCGATGTGGTAGGTCCCTACACCTGCGACCACAACTCGCGCTACTACGGCCGGCACGGACAAGGCACGGCGTCTTCGGGCAGCGAATTTGCCACCGAGGCACTGCGCAAAGCCGTGGCTGGAGGAGCCGATTTCAGCCGCTACGACAGCGACAACAACGGCGCAGTGGACTGTGTGCATATCATATTTGCAGGATATGGCCAGGAAGCCGGCGGCGGCGACAGCGTGATATGGTCGCACAAGTCGCGTGCCTCCGAACGTGTGGTAAACAACAACAAATATGCACAGGTGTACTCCTGCTCGCCCGAGCTGTCGGGCAATTCGGGCACCAAAAGCTCGCACATAGGCGTGGCCTGCCACGAGATAGGACACGTGCTTGGCGCCCCCGACTACTACGATGTTGACTATGCCGCCAACGGACAATATCCCGCCATGGGCAACTGGGACATAATGGCCGGCGGCAGCTGGAACGGCACACCGGGCGAAGGCGGCAACTCGCCGGCACACCACAACGCCTACACCAAAGCCTACACATACAACTGGATAAACGTAACCACCCTGTCGGGCTACGGTACCGTAACACTGCAATCGCTTAGCCGCGACTCCAATTCCGTTTATCGGCTGAACACCACCACCACCGACGAATTCTATCTTATCGACAACCGCCAACAACACGGTTTCGACACCGCTATACCCGGACACGGCCTTATGATATACCATGTGCACAGCGCCATAACCAGCGCATTCGGCATCAACAACGTAAATTCCACCCACCCTCAAAAACTATATCCCGTATGTGCTTCGGCCACAGCCCCGATACCCGTGGACTCGGCTTCGTATGGCAACGTAAACAGCCACGGATGTCCCTTCCCAGGCACTTCAAACAACACATCGTTCACCGACTTCACCACCCCCCGCTCATGGTCGTGGGCCGGACAAAACAGCGGCATGCCCATACGCAACATAACAGAAAACACAACTAACCAAACCGTTAGCTTCATCTACGGCAACCAATCGAGCCCAACCTGCTTGAGTCCAACCAATGTTCGCCTCGATGCCATTGGCGAAGAATGGGCAGAAATAAGCTGGACCAACAACAGCAGCGCCACACAGTGGGAAATAGCCTACGGCCCCGAGGGCCGCGACCCCAACATACACGGAAACATGCGCATTGTACGCAACGTGCCAAACACCAACTATCGTTTGACAGGACTTCATGTGAACGACACTTTCTACAATTTCTACGTGCGGTCGGTATGCAGTGCCGGCGATACCAGCGCTTGGAGCTTAGGCTGTGCCTCCTCCATTGTTAGAATGCCCGCTGTAGGGACCGACTCGATACGTGCCTGCGGTGTGCATATCTACGATGACGGCGGCCCCGCCAACAATTACTCCGAAAACACCATTTCAACTCTTGTGATACGCCCAGCCACACCATATTCGAAGGTTAGCGTGAGCAGCACCATCACTCGCGAAGATTGGGACGAAGTGCGTATTTTCGACGGTGAGGACACCAACGGCACCCTGCTCCACAGATACTACACCCCGTCGGCAAGCGGCGCCGTGGTTACCGACACCGTAAACGACACCTCGCTAAGCGGAGCCCTTACTATCTGCCTCATCTCCGACCCATACGTTGCCGCTACAGGCATCGACCTGATGGTCTCTTGCATCGACACCACACCCTGCGATACCCGGCATATACCATACATCGAGGACTTTGCCAACTATACCCCGTCGACAGCTACCACTGCCGGTGGCGACGTACCAACCTGCTGGACAACTTACACATCCAACACTTCGGCAACCACTCTGAACGACTACATACCACATGTATGCTCCTCGTCCAGTTTCTCGCCATACGCATCGCAATCAAACCAGTACCTTGTTATGGTTGTTAAACGCGCCACCTCTTCCACACGCACCTACGCCATACTGCCTGGCTTTGCCGACACCCTGTCGAAATGCAAAATTTCATTCAAAGTGAGAATGGGCGGAACCAATTTGGCTAATACCGAAAAATTGCAGCTGGGATACGTGGCCAACTACACCGGCTCCATAGCCACCGACACCGTATTCACCCCGCTCACCACCATAGCAAACATAACCACAGCCAACGGTGCCGCCAACCAACAGATGGTATCGCTGAACAACTACAACATACCCGACACAGCCCGCTTGGCTTTCCGCTGGATGACAACAAGGACTTCGGGGTCAAGTAATTACTCGTGCGGCATCGACGATGTGCAACTGTCATCGTGCGAAAGCTCGTCGCAGCAGAATGTGTTCACCTGCGGACCCACATACACATGGCCTGAAAACGGTGTTACCTACAGTTCCGACACCATAGATGTGGTACGCATTTCGGGCGGCTCGGCAACAGGCTGCGACAGCTTGGTTTACCTCAACCTCACCTTCCGCCAAATCTCCATAACCACCGACAGCATTGTGGCATGCAACAGCTACACGTGGATAAACGGACGCACATACACAGCAAGCAACAACACCGACACCTGCCACCTTGTAAACATGTATGGTTGCGACAGCATAGTGCACCTCAACCTTACCATCAAGCACGATACCAACGTGATAGACACCGTGGTTTGTTGCGGCAACTCATACACATGGATCGACAGCGTAACATACACCTCGCCGACAAATACCCCGACATACGTGATTACCACCGAAACCGGATGCGACAGCATCATACACCTGCACCTCACCTTTGCCACCGCAACCTACGGGGTGGACAGCGTGGTAGCTTGCGACTCGCTTACGTGGATAAATGGCGTAACCTACACCATTTCCACCACCATGCCGCGCTGCACCATTGTCAACGCCATGGGCTGCGACAGCATTGTACGCCTGAAACTTACAATAAAACACAAACCCACAGCCCTTACACTCACCGCCGACCGTACCACCATAGACCAAGGCGAGAGCGTAACCCTGACCGCTTCGGGCGCCATCAGCTACCTGTGGTCCACCGGCAGCACCAACAACCCCATTGTGGAAACACCAAACGCCACAACAGAATACTCGGTGATAGGCATCAACGCCAACAGCCCCAACTGCATGGACACCGCATCGCTAATAATAACAGTGAACGCCGGCATCAACACCGCCGACGAATTCAAACTCGACGTGTATCCCAACCCCGCAAGCAGTTTCATCACCGTGGAAGGCGAAACCCTTAACGAAATTGTGATATACAACATGCTGGGACAGCGCGTGGCCAACTACAAAGCCTCGACCGGCAAAAACGAAATCTCTGTTGCCGACCTGCCCGAAGGCATTTACACTCTTCAGGTAACAAACACCAGCTACCAAAAATCTGTAAGGACATTTGTGATACATCGCAAATAACCGTATGCAAACCAAAGCAGCGGGGTGGAAGCAATTCCTACCCCGCTGTTTTTTGTAAAAAAACAGCGGGCAAACAACATTTTATGAAAAAAAACACAACACCCTCACCCACCACCTCGAAAATGGGCATTGGCGGCCTTATAAAAAAGCTGATACCTTTTGTTTTGCCATACCGATGGCTATTGGCAGGCACCCTTGTGCTAACCTTTGTTGGATCGCTAATGGCGCAGGTAAACGCCATAGTGCTCGACCGCACCGTGGATAAAATAAACGAGCTGTTGCACCTGCCCGGCGGATTTGCATGGAGCGCCGCCGCCAAAGTTCTACTGGCCGTCAGCGCCGTTTTGCTTGGCAAAGAACTGCTTTCGGCGGTGTTCACCTTCGGACAACGCTTTTTTGGCGAAAAAATACGCATCAACGTAAGTCGCGACCTCTCGCTACGGGTGGTGGACCGCATTTTGTCGTTCCGCATGGCTTTCTTCTCGGCCGAAGGCAACGAAACAGGCAAACTGCAGTCGCGTATCGACCGCGGGGTGATGAGCCTAAGCAACACCGTGAAAAACTTCTTTATCGACATACTCCCGCTCTTTACCAGCGCCGTTCTGGCACTTTGCCTTATGTTTGCCGCCAACGTGTACGTGGGACTTGTGGCCCTGTGCATAGTGCCGCTTTATTTCGTAATCACTTCATGGCAGGCACGCAAGCTCAAAGGCTGGCGCCATCAGGTGTTTGGCACGCACCAAGCACTGAACAACGGCATAATGAACATCTTGGAAAGCATCATGGTGATAAAATCCTTCAACCGTGAGGAGGTGGAGGCAAACCGTCAGGCCGCACTACAGGAGCAGTCCACCCAGCAGCAGATGCAAACACGCAAGACCTCGTTCCTTTTCGAAGGCGGGAAAACGTTTGTGGAACAGATTGGAACCGTGCTTATAATAATCCTTACCGCCTACCTTGTGCTCACAGACTATCCGGGAATGACCATCGGAAAGATAATGTACCACGTGATGCTTTTCAGCAACGTAAGTGCCCCAATACGGCAGCTGCACCGCATATACGACGACCTCAACGATGCCCTTATCTATGCCGAGAGTTTCTTTGGCATACTCGATGCCGACAGCGAAGTGGAACAGAGCGGCAAGCATAATCCCGACAAGGTGCATGGCCATTTTGAGCTGAAAAACGTGGAATTCACCTACGGCAACGGCACTCACGCCATACGCAACCTATCTATGGACATACGCCCCGGGCAAACTACGGCCCTTGTAGGACTGAGCGGTGCCGGCAAAAGCACCGTGGTGAAACTGCTCGACAAATTCTACTCCCCCGACAGCGGCACCATAACCCTCGACGGTGTGCCACTCGACCAATGGAACACCCAGACGTTGCGCGACAACATAGGACTGGTGCTACAAAAAAACCATATCTTCAGCGGCACCATTGAGGAAAATATCAGGTACGGCAACCCGAAAGCCTCGTATGGCGAGGTGGTGGATGCCGCCAAAAAAGCATATATCTACGACCAGATAATGGAGCTACCCGAAAAGTTCCAGTCGAACGCCCTGCAGCTTAGCGGCGGACAGCAGCAACGCATAGCCATTGCACGCATGTTCCTTAAAAACCCCCCAATAATTTTCCTCGACGAACCCACCGCCAGCCTCGATGCCATTGCCACAGAGCAGATAAAAGCCTCCATCGACGCCGTGAAACAGGGACGGACGGTGATAGTGATTTCACACAACATCGGACAGATTATCGACTCCGACTACATCTATGTGCTGCAAAAAGGACATGTGGAACAGCACGGGCAGTCGGAACAAGTATATCAGCAGGGCGGACTTTACAAAGAAATACTCGATGCCAGCGCCCGCAGCATGAATGTGGACAAAATAGCACACACGTTGGAAAACAGCTGACAGGACTACTGTCCAAATACGCACCAAGGCACATAAGCACAAAAAAAAACAAGTCCCGATGCCGTTTCGGCATCGGGACTTGCAACTATTCAAATGCCCGAGTGGCAAACACTCCGACTATATGGATTTCAACGACTGGCACCGCCCTGCCATTCGGCGAAGCCGTTCATTTTCACCGGCGTGAATCCCAAATCTACAAACTCCACACCTTTTTTCCCTATTTTCATCATCAGCGACTCCATAGGCTTGAAAGTAAGAGTAACTGACTCGCTTTTGCCGTGGTGGTTCACCGTTATCTGGCGTTTGCTGCCCTTGTCGGAAAAGGCATAGCAGTATTGGATGGGGTATTCGATGGTCTGAGTCATGGGATTGGCCACAAACACGTAATATGTGTCGTCATCCTTGCGGCACCAGAAATCGGGCAGATCGGCACCCTCTATCAGCGGTTTGGCATCGATGGCCGAGGCGTCGGTTTTAACATTGACCAATTTGTGCAGGTCGGCCAAAACGGCGGCGTATTCGGGGTGTTTCACCTTGCCGGGCTCCTTCGGGTCGCGGACAAGACAAACGGGCAGCCCTTGCTTGGCCAGACGCAGAATTTCTTTCAAGGCACCTAATTCCATATATTCCACATCGCTGTAAAGAGCCTTGAACTGTGCCTTGCCGCACTGCATGGTGCCGTTGGCAAAAGAGGCTGTTTTCAGGAAATGCTCGTTAACCCAAGTGGGCTGCAGACCTTTTTGGGCTTCGGGAGTTTTGATGAAACGCATCTCGTACTCCCCCCAGAAAAAGGCTTTCACCTTGCGCACCGAGTCGGGGTAGAAGCCGCCCATCCAAGCGTCCTCCAAAGGCATATACACAGCCAAATCGCTGTAGTTCTGCCCTTTGCGCATGTACTGCGAAACGGTGGTCATATAGCGGTTGAAATTGGTGAGGTTGTCGCCTGTGAGGTTGTTGAGCGGGCTGGTGCTAATTTGGCAGGTGGTGTAGAAGAAATTGCTTGTGTCGCCCACTTTGTTGAACGGGAACCCGTGCCAAATAATCTGGTTGGTGCCGTTGGCAAACAGGGCGTCGCATATCAGTTTTAGGTCGGCAATCTGCTCCTTGCCCTGATGTGGGCTGTGTCCGCGGCCGTTCTGGTAACGCAGGCTTGTCCAGCCGTAGGCACAGGTGAAGGTTTCGGAAGTTACCACCGGTTTGCCGGCCAATGTTGCTGCCGAGGCCACTATACGGCTGAACGAGGGTTCGTAGAGTATGGCTTCGGACTCTGGCACATCTACAAGCGAGAAAGCTGTGAGCAGGTCGGTGGGGGCGCCGCCGCACTGCGCGCGAGAGAATGCTCCCACCTTGCGGGCATTGGCGGCGAAAGGTGCGTAGAACTCACGCAGCACGTATCCCGAAAGGGTATGCATATAGTCGTAGAAAACTTCGGCGTTGGCAGTGTCGAGCAGGGTGCGGTTTTTCATGTAGGGCTCTATGTCATAGCCGTGTTCCTTTTGGAAAGTTTGGCCAAAGCCGGGTGTCCACACATATTGCGTTTCCACCTCCCACGAGTCCACAAAAAGACCCGACTTGGAACCTTTGTAGGCTTCGGCCAAGCCACGGTTCATCTTTTCGGCATAACGGTAAAAGGCGTTGCTGTCGAGGTGGCTGATGATGCGGGCTTCGCGGGGGAAATCCCATGTGTAGCCGCGGCGGGCGGGTTCAACGGTGTCGAAATAGTCGCGGGTCTGGTCGCCGGCAGGCAGGTCCACATCACTGAAAGGCCACAGGGTGCCATAAGTGAAATCGCAGCCCATGCCTAACGAGTCGGCCACACGCTTGGCCAAAATCACAGACTTGGCCCATTCGGGCGACAGAAAATCGGGGTGCACAGTGTTGGAATCAAGGAACATGGGATAAATCCATGCTATCTCAACGCCGCCAAACTCGTGCTCTTTGAGCCATATCAGCTGGTTGCGAACGTCGTTGGTATCTATATCCGACGAAAACCACCACCAGCGGGTGTAGGGCTTGCAGGTGGGATAGAGGTCCGACGAGGGATCAGCGGCAGCGGTTTCGCTGTTGCAGCACGAGGCGAAAATTGCCGACATGGCAACTACCGACAATGCTAAAAAAAGTTTTCTCATAAAGTTATTTTGTTTATTGTTGTACTGAAAAAAGTTTTGCAAAAATACACAAAAAAAATGACATATTGCTACCCAGTCCGAAACTTACGCTGAGACCATCTGCCGATCAAATATACCAAATCAACGATGGATAGGCACAAAACAACATTATTTCTACCTATTTTACAGCTTATTGCATAAAAAAATAACATAACACAATACCGCTTGATTTTAACATACTGACAGATTCCCGCCATTTTGAGAAAAAAGTAAGATTATACCATTATCTCCAACAAAAAAAAGCTGAAAAAATGGGACGATTTGTAATTTGTTGGATTTCAACCAACGAACGCAATACATTAGCAATTAAACAGTTATGGAAAACGGAAAGGATTATCGATAAAAAAACAGCAAAAAATAAACATCTTTTCACCCTAATAATGGGAGAGTTGCATTTAATTAAACCGCCCTTGTTGAAAACTTATGGAGAGGTACATTTTTTGCAAAAAACAATAAATCGTATCTTTGCAATAACACATAATTTACGGGTATCTAGCGTAATTTGTTGATACATAAACAGCAGTCGTTTTTCGGACCGGCACGGCTACGTTTCATATCAACTAATACATTGAAAACACGCAAATTAGCATAAACAGAGACACGAAAACTTTTATAGAACACACATTTTTATGGCAACAACAGAGTTATTCATCAAAAAGAGAGACGGTAGGCGCGAAGCTTTTTCCATCGAAAAGATAAAAACGGCAATACGCAAGGCATTTCTGGCCGCCGGCGGTTTCGCCACGGAGGAGGAGCTTGCCGCCATTCTGGGCCGTGTGCGCGTGAACAACGACATGACCGTGGAAGAAATTCAGGACCAAGTGGAAACCGCCCTCATGGCCGAGCGATATTTCATTGTTGCCAAAAACTACATCCTGTACCGCCAGCGCCACACCGAGGACCGCGAAACCCGCGAAAAAATTGAGTTCCTTACCAACTACTGCGACGCCTCCAACGCCGCCACCGGCTCCAAATACGACGCCAACGCCAACGTGGAGCGCAAAAACATTGCCACCCTTATCGGCGAGTTGCCAAAGTCGAGCTTTATACGCATAAACCGCCGCCTGCTCACCGACCGTATCAAAGAAATGTACGGCAAAGAGCTGAGCGACAAATACATGTACTACCTGCTCAACCATTTTATCTACAAAAACGACGAAACCTCGCTTGCCAACTACTGCGCCTCCATAACCATGTACCCGTGGCTGCTCGAAGGCACCAAACCCATAGGCGGCAACTCCATAGCCCCCACCAACCTGCGCTCGTTCTGCGGCGGGTTTATCAACCTTGTGTTCATTGTGTCGAGCATGCTCTCCGGCGCATGCGCCACCCCCGAATTCCTGATGTACATGAACTATTTCATCGGCAAGGAATACGGCAAGGACTACTACAAACGCGCCGACGAGATTGTGGACCTCTCCATCAAAAAACGCTCCATCGACAAGGTCATTACCGACTGTTTCGAACAAATAGTTTACTCCATAAACCAGCCCACCGGCGCACGCAACTTCCAGTCGGTGTTCTGGAACGTGTCGTACTACGACCGCTACTATTTCCAATCCATTTTCGGCGAATTTTACTTCCCCGACGGCTCACAGCCCGACTGGGACGGACTTTCTTGGCTGCAGAAACGTTTCATGAAATGGTTCAACGCCGAACGCCAACGCTGCGTGCTCACCTTCCCCGTGGAAACCATGGCGCTACTCAGCAAGGACGGCGACGTGATGGACAAAGAATGGGGCGATTTCACCGCCGAGATGTACGCCGAAGGACACTCGTTCTTCACATACATCAGCGACAACGCCGACTCGTTAGCCTCGTGCTGCCGCCTGCGCAACGAAATACAGAACAACGGTTTCAGCTATACCCTCGGTGCCGGCGGTGTGTCCACAGGCTCCAAAAGTGTGCTCACCATAAACATAAACCGCTGTGTGCAGTACGCCGTTAAAAACAACATGCACTTCCTAACTTTCCTCGAAGATATGGTTGACCTCTGCCACAAAGTGCAGACCGCCTACAACGAAAACCTCAAGGAACTGCAGCGCAAAGGAATGCTGCCACTGTTCGACGCCGGTTTCATCAACATTGCACGCCAATACCTAACCATCGGCGTTAACGGTATTGTGGAAGCCGCCGAATTTATGAAAATAAAGATAAACGACAACCCCCAATACGCCGCCTTTGTGCAGGACATACTGGGGCTGATAGAGCGCTACAACAAGAAATACCGCACCGACGAGTTGATGTTCAACTGCGAGATGATACCCGCCGAAAACGTGGGAGTGAAACATGCCAAATGGGACCGCGAAGACGGCTACGAAGTGCACCGCGACTGCTACAACAGCTATTTCTACGTGGTAGAAGACCCCAACATCGACCCCATAGAGAAATTCCGCCTGCACGGCGAAAAATACATCAGCCACCTCACTGGCGGCTCGGCACTGCACCTCAACCTCGACGAACATCTCTCACAGACACAATACCGCCAGCTGCTGCGCGTGGCCGCTAAAGAAGGATGCAACTATTTCACCTTCAACATACCCAACACCGTGTGCAACAAATGCGGACACATCGACAAGCACCACCTGAAACAATGCCCCGTGTGCGGCAGCACCGATGTGGACTACCTTACCCGCATCATCGGATACCTGAAACGCGTATCCAATTTCTCCGAACCACGCCAGCAAGAGGCCGCTCGCCGCTACTACGCCAAACAACCCGAAAAATGCTGAAATTTGCCAACCACGACGTAGTTTTTCAGGAGGTGCCCGACCACGTAACACTGGCCATCAACATCTCCAACTGTCCCAACCACTGCTTGGGATGCCATAGCCCCTACCTATGGAACGATGTGGGCAACGAACTCAACAACAATATATTAGATAAACTCATTCACAAAAACGACGGCATAACCTGCGTATGTTTCATGGGCGGCGACCAAGCCCCTGCCGAAGTGGAAAAACTGGCAAAGCACGTAAAAAACGCCTTCCCAAAACTGAAAGTGGCATGGTACTCCGGCAAAGAAGAGATACCGCCGGTTATCGACATCTGCAACTTCGACTACGTGAAAACAGGCCGCTACGATGAAAAATGCGGTCCCCTGAGCTCGCCAACAACCAACCAACGAATGTTGAAAATACTTGCCGACGGACGCAAGGAGAACATCACCAACTTTTTCCAGAAAAAAAGAATTATATCACAACATAGAAAAGAACACTAATCGAAAAATGAAAACCTACAAAATTTTACGCAAAGTGCTGGCCGCATCGGCCATAACCAGTGCCATGTTTATGATGCAGGCCTGCTACGGAACCCCAGTGCAGAACCGTTGCGACGACGACACCCTTGTCGACCTTGAGGCTGTGGCGGAAGACGAAAACGCCGTGGCCGAAAACGCAGAAACTGCCGAAAACATCGAAGCTACGGAAACAGTAGCCGTGGCCGAATAACAAAAGGCCATGTTGCAGCGTTTTCACAACTATTTCCGCCGCAAGGAAACGCAGCTGCACGAGCTGAACTACCTGTTTTGGGAATGCACCCAGCGCTGCAACCTCAATTGCCGGCACTGCGGCTCCGACTGCACAGCCTCGGCCCTGCAGCCCGACATGCCATTCGGCGATTTCCTGAAAGCAATAGAGCCTCTCGAAAAACGTTTCAAACGCAATTCAATACTCGTTGTCATCACCGGCGGCGAGCCGTTGTTACGTCCCGACCTCGCCGAATGCGGCCGAACGTTGCGCCAGCACGGTTTTCCATGGGGCATTGTAAGCAACGGCTTCGCCTACAACGAAGCAATGCACCGCCGCCTTATGGATACTGGCATGTGTACCATAACCATAAGCCTTGACGGACTGCGCCAAACCCACGACCAGTTCCGCAAACGGCAAGGCAGTTTCGACCACGCCATAAATGCCATTACGCTGATAGCCAACGAAAAACGCAACCTAACCTACGATGTGGTTACCTGCGTTAGCCCTATGAACCTTGACCAGCTGCCCGAAATGAAACAGATGCTTATCGAACACGGCGTGAAGCAATGGCGTTTTTTCACCATAGCACCCATTGGCCGTGCCGCCACCGACAACGCCCTTCAACTCAACGGCAACGAGATGCGGCAGCTCATGGATTTTATCGTAGCCACACGCAAGGAAGGACGTATCAACGCCACTTTCAGCTGCGAGGCATACACGGGACCCTACGAACGCAAGGTGCGAGACTGGTACTTTTTCTGCCGCGCCGGCATCACCATAGGCTCGGTACTGATAGACGGCTCTATATCGGCCTGCCCCAACATCGACCGCGGTTTTGTGCAAGGCAATATCTACACGGATAACCTGCTGGATGTGTGGGAAAACCGTTTCGAGCCTTTCCGCGACCGCAGTTGGACCAAGATGGGACAATGTGCCCAATGCAAGAAGTACAAAAACTGTCTTGGCGGCGCCATGCACCTGCACCACCCCGACTCTGGTGAGATAACCCTGTGCCATTACCGCACATTGAGAGGAGTGTAGTCGGCCGGAGGCCATTTCATTAGTCGAAAGTCTTTAGTCAGTATTGAATTATAGCTGATACTAACAAATTGCAAACAAATTACTAATTGTCAATCCAGTCGCCATTGTCTTTGATAAGCTGCACAAGGCGTTCCACGGCATCGCGCTGGTCTATGTTACGACACACCACCTCGCGGCCTTTGTATAGCGTTATCTTGCCTTTGCCGCTACCCACGTAGCCATAGTGTGCGTCGGCCATCTCGCCAGGACCGTTAACAATACATCCCATCACACCAATTTTGATGCCTTTAAGGTGCGCGGTATGCCGTTTTATCTCCTGCAAAGCCTGCTGAATGTCGTACTGTGTGCGTCCGCACGAAGGGCACGAAATATATTCAGCCTTAAAAATTTTGGCGCCCACGCTCTGCATTATATCCTGTGCTATGGCCGAATTGTCGTCGATTTCGGCTATCTGTCCGTCGATGAGCATGCGTCCCAGCTCGGCGGCACCGAATATGCTGTATTCCTTGTCGTTGGCGTAATGCGGTGCCATTTTGCGGTTATAGCCACAAGGCTCGAATGATGTCTTCAGTGCCATAATAGCATCTTCGTCAACGCTTTTGCGCGGAAGACGCTCTACAATATCCTTAGCCACAGGTATTTCCGCCACGGGACTTTCGGTAAGCGAAACCCTCAATGTGTCGCCAATGCCGTCCAAAAGCAGTGTGCCAATGCCCGCTGCCGATTTTATGCGTCCCTGCTCGGCGTCGCCGGCCTCGGTAACGCCTAAATGAACGGGGTAGCTCATGCCGTTTTGCAACATTTTCTGCACCAGCAGACGGGTGGAATATACCATCACCTTAACGTTGCTGGCTTTCATGGAAAACACCAGCTTGTGAAAGTCCAAATTGCGGCAAATCTGTGCAAACTCCACTGCCGAGGTAGCCATGCCAAACGGGGTGTCGCCAAAGCGGCTCATTATGCGTTCCGAAAGGGAGCCGTGGTTTACGCCAATGCGCATGGCTGTGCCGTAGCGTTTGCAAATCTCCACCAGTGCGGCCATACGTTCCTGAATGCGGCTCAGCTCGTCGGCGTACTCTTGGTCGGTGAAAGAGGTCTTGCCGGTGTTGCGGTCCACGTAGTTGCCGGGGTTTATGCGCACCTTTTCCACAATGGTGGCGGCCACTTCGGCGGCACGGGGTGTGAAATGTATGTCGGCCACAAGAGGGAGAGTGTAGCCGCGGCGGACGAGCTCGTTTTTTATGTTGTATAGATTTTCGGCGGCCCGCACATCGGGGGCGGTGATACGCACCATCTCGCAACCGGCGTCGGCCAAAGCCATGGTCTGATCCACGGTGGCACGGGTGTCCATGGTGTCGGTGTTGGTCATGCTCTGTATTCGCACCGGGTTGTCACCGCCAAGGGCAAGGGTGCCTATCTGTATTTCGCTACTTTTGTAAATCATTGGCACAAAGGTTTAATCGGCATTTTCGACAAGAATCTGCACTGTGGAGCGACTGCGTTGCTCGAGCAATATGCGGCGTTGGCAAACAATGGAATTTATTATGTAGCTGTTGTAATAACGTATGGTAATAAGCTGTAAACCAATATTGTACCTAACTTTAAACGACTTTTTCAGCAAGGGTATCAGTTTTTCAAAAATCATGTCGTTGTTGTCGAGACATACGGAGAAACTCAAGGCCGAATTCTGCATCATATTGATTTTCAATCCCGTTTGTGCAAATGATCCAAAAATGGACTGAAGGTTGTCCTCGGCAATAAACGAAAAATCTTTGGGCAGTATGGAAAGCAGTATCTGGTTGTTTTTGAAGATGTAAAGAGGAGTTCGCGGCTTGATGGTTTTGAAATCGCCGATGGTGGAGCCATCCTCGTCGGGTGTGATGAAAGATTTTACAAGTAGCGGTATATGTTTGTTTTGCAGCGGTTTAAGGGTTTTTGGGTGTATCACCGATGCCCCGAAGTAAGTGAGCTCGATGGCTTCGTTGTAGGGTATGCGTTCTATTTTCACCGTCTGGCTGAAGAATTTTGGGTCAGCGTTGAGGAACCCCGGCACGTCTTTCCAGATGGTCATCCGTTCGGCGTCGAGGCAGAACGACAGCACCGAGGCGGAATAATCGGAACCTTCACGTCCCAGCGTGGTGGTGGCACCCATTGCCGAACCAGCAATAAACCCCTGCGTTACTACCATCTTATATTCGTTGAACAAGGGTTTCAGCAGGCGGTCGGCGGCACTTAGCGTCAGCGGCCAGTCTATTTTCCCTTCGCGGTAATGGTCGTCGGTCTTGATCACCGTTCGCACATCCAACCATCTGTTTTTCATGTTTTTAAAATTAAGGTATTCGCTTACAATGGTGGTGGACATCAGTTCGCCGAACGACACAATCTGGTCGTAGTTGAAATTGTAGTCGAACGAGGCGTTTCGAATGCGGTCGTTTATCTGGTCGAAAATGCGGTTGAGCTTGGCCAGCACCGGTTTCGAGGCATCGCCAAAAAGCTGGTTCACAATTTGGGTGTGGTATTGCACCAGCTGTCCTAAATTGTCATTAAATCCGTCCGGTGGCTCGTTGTTGTGCGGCACAAGTTTTTCCAACAGGTTGGTGGTTTTGCCCATAGCAGAGACCACCACCAGCAGGGGCTCTCCGTAGTGCTTTTGCACAATGCCGGCCATGTTTTCCACGGCTTGGGCGCTATTTACAGAGGCTCCACCAAATTTAAAAACGTTCATAATTTGTTATTTTACAATAAGTTTGTCGGAAAACAGCTGTCCGCCAGCCTGCACCCGCACAGTGTATGTCCCTTTGGGCAAACGTGTGGTGCTTATCGTTTCAACGGTTTTTATATTACTGATTTTCAGCGCAGTTTTTCCAGTAGCGTCAATCACATAAAGGGTGCCGCCAGAAATGTTTTCGGGCAGTTGCACAACCACTTTTCCGCTAGTGGGATTTGGCATAAGCCTTATTTTTGCATCAGTGCCGGCAGTGGGACTTGCCATACCCACACGTATGTTTGCCGTGTCAGCAATGGCAAGGGTGTATTCGCCAGTTTTCAGCGGATAAACGGAGAGGTAGCCCTGGGTGCGCGAGCCTTCCCTATTCGACGGCAGATAGTGCCAGTCATCGCTCGGATCGGTGCGGTAAAGCAGCACAATGGAATCGACGGAAGCGGTGTTCTCGAAGAAATTGTCATCGAGGAAAGCATAGGCCGCTGTGGCTGAGATATGACGGCTGAAGAAAAACTTTCCTGTAAGGCGGTTGCGGATGTCGCCCGAAACAGTCCAATAGCGGTGTGCCATGCGTTTTACAGCGGTGTCGGGGTCTTTCATGGCATCGGGGCTCACCCAATGGTGCGACACATGGAGGAAATTGCTGTCGCGTACCGACAGGTTTTGTTCGTAGAAATAGGCACTTGCATATTGTCGCTGGCCGGGGGTGGCAATGATGTCGCAGCCAGTGGTAACGGCATCGGAGAGGGTGTTGTGGAAATCCACGATGGCAAATTTTGCCTCGAAAGGCAGGGCAAAAGTCTGCCTTGCGTATTGTCCGTTGAAAGCCACTATTTTGGTAACGCTGTCCCATGTGCTCGAGAAAAAGGTTACCGGCACACGGTTGCCGTTGGCATATTGCGAAGCCCCCAGCAGCCGTTGGCGCACGTACACCGTGGCACTGTTGCCGTTGGTGCGCAGCGAGTCAATGGAGAAATGGGTGAAACCTGGGCCCAGCACATGAAAAGCAAAGAAATCATCGAGGTTGACGCCGGAGTAAAGGCTCAGCGAGTCGCGTATCTGCACCGAGCTGAGGCTGCCGAAAGCGTTGCTTGCAAACAGTCGCCTAACGGAGGCGTAGAACAGCGAGTCGCCCATATATCCGCGCAACGAGTGCCATACTGTAGCACCTTTGTTGTACACCGTGCCGGAGTAGGTAAGATTGTCGGGAATGTTGGCCACCGGAAGATAGCTGCCGTCGGTATGGTGCATTGTGCGTATCACCTTTTCAAGATTGGCCTGATAGTAATCATTTGCGGCATCGCGGCCAAAAGCGGCTTGCATGGCCACCTCCTCGCAAAACGATGCCCCTCCCTCGTTGAACCACATGTCCTTCTGCGACGAGCAAGTAACAAGGTTGCCGAACCACGAGTGCGCCAATTCGTGGCAAACCACCATCTGGCAGGTGGTGCTGCGGTCGGAGATGCATTGTCCTATCAGCGATATGTTTGCCACATGCTCCATGGAGCCACGCGGAGTGCCCACATATCCCACACGCTGCCAGCGGTAGGGGCCGAAACAGCGCTCAAACATAGGCACCACGGTGTCGAGCAGGGCAAAGGTGTTGGCCACCGTTGTACTGTCGCCCGAAAGGTAGCGCACACTCAGAGGATAGGTGCCGTAAACACTGCGCAACTGTTTGGAAACCAACTGGAAATTGCCCACCGTTACCGACGAAAGGTAGCTGGATATGGGCTGGTTTACACTGTAGTGGAAAGTGCGGCTGCTATCGGCGGCGTATGCGCTCACCGAATCGAACACACCGCTGCAGGTGGCCTCCCATCCGCGCTCCACGGTGATGGCGTAGCGGTAGGTGGACTTGTCGTAGAAATTGTCCCTGCACGGGAACCACGCACGGCCAAAGCTATGCGGCGACTCGTCGAAAACGGCACCAAGGTTGTATATTATGTTGCCGTTGAAATGAAAACCGCCCATGCCATAGTTTTCCACGTAGCCAGTGCTATGATAAAAGACACAGACTTTAAGGGTGTCGCCCGCTTGTGCCGTGGAAGGGACGTTCAGCGAAACGTAGCGGCTGTTGTTGTAGGCCACGGTCTGGCCAATGCCGTTCACCTTTACGGAATCCACCGTCGCGGCCTGCAAGTCGAGGGTAAAACTGGGCACCACACGCAGCAGACGCACGTCCACATCGGTATACCCTACAAAAGCCTGTGGCACAGCATGGTTTATGTCGAGGCAGATGTTGTAATGCAACACATCCACCGAGTCGGCAGTTTGGGCCGTCAGTTGTAATGCCGGCACAAGCGCCATCAGCAACAGCACAGAAAGAAAAATCCTTTTCATCGGTTATTTGATAGATTGCACCACTTTCAGAGCTTTTGCCAGCTCCGGGTCGGTGGTGAGGTAAATTTCGTAGAAAGCATCTTGCCCGTAGAGCAGTTCGGCGATGTAGGCCTTAAGACTGGTTTTCAGCTCTTTGCCATGTGCGGCGATGGAAGCGTTGTCGCGTTTCACACCTTGTTTTTCTGCGTATAGCACAAAAGTTTCGAAAGCGGCATTGTCCACCGAAAAACGCCCGATAAAATCGCTGGAGGCGGGATATTGCTTTTTCAGCTCCTTGCCGTGATGCTCCACATACTCGAAAGTGTATTTCTGCACCAATCCCTTGCGTATCAAAGTGTTGTAATACACGTAGGTATTGTCTTTCTCGTATGGAAGAATAATGTCGGGCAGTATGCCGCCGCCGCCGTAAACCACACGATGTTTTTTGGTGTAATACTTAACGGTGTCGTCCTTGGGGGTGTAGTTCATGGAGTCGGAAAGTTCGGCGGTGAGCCGCATCAGGAAATCCTGATAATACTCGTCGGAGCCTTTTTCGTAAGGACGCTGTATGCATCGTCCCGAAGGGGTGTAGTAACGTGCCACGGTGAGCCGCAGCGCCGAGCCGTCGGCCAAGGAGAACTGTTCTTGCACAAGGCCCTTGCCAAAGGAGCGTCGGCCTACAATGGTGCCACGGTCGTTGTCTTGAATGGCACCGGCCACAATTTCGCTTGCCGAAGCCGAAAACTCGTCGATCATCACCACAAGGGCACCCTTGGTGAACTCCCCGTTGGCGGTGGCAAACGACTTGTGTTTGCGGCGGTTGCGGTCCTCGGTATATACAATGAGGTCGTTTTTGTCCGAAAGGAACTCGTCAACAATGCTCACAGCCTGGTCGAGGTATCCGCCGGCGTTGTTGCGCAGGTCGAGAATCAGCTTTTTGGCGCCTTTCTCCTGAAGGTGATAGAGGGCATCGATAAACTCGGAATATGAGTCGGACGAGAACTCCTCCAGTTTGATGTATCCCACGCCAGGCGCCACAATACCTTTGTACGACACGCTATTGGTAACAATTACATCACGTTTAACGTTGAATTTCAACAAATTGGGCACGCTGGCACGTTTTACGCCAAGCTGCACTTTGGTACCTTTTTTGCCTTTCAGCAAACGTATCACGTCGTTGTTGGAGATACCTTTGCCCGCCACGGTGCTGTCGTTTACGGTGATGATACGGTCGCCGGCCATGATGCCCACTTTCTCCGACGGGCCGCCATTTAGCGCCTGTATTACAAGGATTGTGTCGTCCTGCAGGCGAAACATCACGCCTATGCCCTCGAAATTGCCCTCGAGCGACTCCATCTCCGACGACAGAGTGGAAGCCGGTATGTAAACCGAGTGTGGGTCGAGGTTGGCGAGCATCGACGTAAGTGCCTCATCCACAAGCGTGTCGAACGAAACGGTGTCCACATACTTGGTGCTGACAAGATACAGCAGGTCGGATATTTTGGAGCTGGCTGAGTAGCCGCCATTGCCCGACGACACCATAATATTGCTGTTGCGGCTTACGGGAGCCAGGCATACGCCAATGATTATGCCTGCGGCGGCGGCCACGGCTATCCACAGCGACACAAAAGATACTTTTATCCTTTTCATTGCTAAGGGCGGAAATGTTTAGAAGTTTGCGTTGCCCGGAGTGCGCGGGAAGGGTATCACGTCGCGGATGTTGGCCATGCCGGTAACAAAAAGCATCAGGCGTTCGAAACCGAGGCCGAAACCGGCGTGCGGGCACGAGCCATAGCGGCGGGTGTCAAGATACCACCACATGTCTTTCATGGGTATGTTGAGCTCGTTGATACGTGTAAGCAGCTTGTCGTAGTTCTCCTCACGCACCGAGCCACCGATAATTTCGCCTATCTGCGGAAACAGCACGTCGGTGCCCTGAACGGTGCGGCAGTCGTCGTTCTGTTTCATGTAGAAAGCCTTTATCTCCTTGGGGTAATCCACCATGATGACAGGTTTTTTGAAATGGTGTTCCACAAGGAACCGTTCGTGTTCGGAGGCCAGGTCCACACCCCAGCTTACGGGGAACTCGAATTTGTGGCCATTGGCAACGGCCTCTTCCAGTATGCGTATGCCTTCGGTGTAGGGAAGGCGCACGAAATCGGTGTCCACCACGCTTTTGAGGCGTTCTATCAGACCATGGTCTATCATTTTGTTGAGGAACTCGAGGTCGTCGTAGCAGCGGTCCAGAGCCCAGCGCACCAGGTATTTTATAAACTCCTCTTCGAGCTGTGTGAGGCTGTCGAGGTCGTAGAAAGCCATTTCGGGCTCTATCATCCAGAACTCGGCCAAGTGACGCGGGGTGTTGCTGTTTTCGGCACGGAAAGTGGGACCGAAAGTGTATATCTTGCCAAGGGCTGTGGCACCGAGCTCACCTTCGAGCTGTCCGCTGACGGTGAGGGCGGTGAACTTGCCGAAGAAATCTTTCTCCCAGTCTATCTTTCCATCCTTGTCGCGAGGCGGATTTTCGGGGTCGAGGGTGGACACATGGAACATTTCGCCGGCACCTTCGCAGTCGCTGGCGGTGATAAGCGGGGTGTGGAAATAGAAGAAACCGCGTTCGTGGAAGAAAGTGTGTATGGCGTAAGCCATCTCGTGGCGCATACGCATTACGGCGCCGAAGGTGTTGGTGCGCAGGCGCAGATGGCCTATCTCGCGCAGGAACTCCATGGAGTGGCCTTTTTTCTGCAATGGGTAGCTGTCGGGGTCGGCTTCGCCGTAGATTACCATGCTTTCGGCCTGAATTTCAACGGCTTGACCAGAGCCCTGACTTTCCACCAGTTTGCCTTCCACGCCAATGCAGGCGCCTGTGGTGATGCGGCGGAGCTCCTCCTCAAATTTGGCGGGGTCGGCCACCACCTGTATGTTGTGAATAATGCTTCCGTCGTTGATGGCTATAAAGGCCACGTTTTTGTTGCCGCGTTTGGTGCGGACCCAGCCTTTAACGGTTATTGTGGTGCCCAGCAGGGCTTTTACGTCGTTTTTTAGCAGATAAGCTATTTCAACTCTTTTTGTCATGATGGTAAAATGTTGTGTGTGAGTGTTTTATTTTTCCTGTTTGTTTTTATGCACCTCAATGTCGCTTTCGAACTTGAAAATGCGGTGTTCCTCGCTACGTTTGCAGATAAGGATGGTGCTTTCGTCGCCGGCCACAATATAGTCGTCGAGGCCCTGCAGCACCACGGTTTTGCTGTTTGGCAGGTTTATTATGCAGTTGCTGACGTCGTAGGTGAACACGTTGCTGCCGACGATGGCGTTGTGTCGGTTGTCCTTTTCCACCGACTCGTATAGCGACTGCCATGTCTCCACGTCGGACCAGCGGAAATCTGCCTCCATAACGTGCACGTTGTCGGTTTTTTCCATTATGCCGTAGTCGGTGGAGATGGGCTGGCAGGTGGCGTACAGTTTTTCGATGTCGTCGTAGGGGGTGTTCATGTTTATCTTGTCGAAAAACACAGCCACGTCGGGCAGGTAGCGGCGGTAGGCCTTTTCGAGAGTGGGCAGGCTCCAGATGAAGATACCGGCGTTCCACAGAAAATCGCCGCTGTTGAGGAACTGCACCGCCATGTCGTATGGCGGTTTTTCGGTGTAGGTTATCACCTCGTGCAACTTGCCGTTGCCCTCCACGCTGTTTTCATTGTACTGTATGTATCCGTATTTGGTGTTGGGGTTTAAAGGTTTTATGCCGAGGGTGATAATCCAGTCGTGGCTTTGAGCGGCACGCACGCTCTCCTCTATGGTACGTGTGAACTGCTCGTTGTCGAAAATGGCGTGGTCGGAGGGAGAAACAATGATGTTGGCCTGCGGGTTGAGCTGTTTTATTATGGCGGCGGCGTAGGCCACGCAGGGAGCGGTGTTGCGGCGCATGGGCTCGTAAATTACCTGATAGCGTTGCAGCCCGCCAATCTGCTGCTCGGCAAGACCGCGGTAGGCACTACTGGTTACGATGATGATGTTTTCGCGCGGGCACACGTTCTCGAATCGTCGGAAAGTGCTTTGCAACAAGCTATCGCCGGTGCCGAAAATGTCGATGAACTGTTTTGGGTGGTCGGCGGTGCTCATAGGCCAGAAACGGCTGCCCGTTCCGCCGGCCATTATTATGCAATAGTTGTTTGTATCCATCGGGTCGAATCTATAATAAATTATTATTCAACAAGTTACTACAATAAGTCTATAACCATGTTTTAGGATTGGACACCCCTTGCCCGCACCCTGAAAAACGTTGCAAAGATACGAAAAAAAAAGCAGTTTTTCGACACTATTTTTAACAGCCTGCTTTTCATGGCAGTCCAGATGTTTTTTTCCACTGCCATTTATCATGTTTTTCGGACAGCCTACGATGCTTGCTCAGGGCGGTAATTGTTCGTAATGAATGTTTTTTCAAAAAAAAACTGTCCGAACTATTGAAAAGATTTCGTATATTTGCAGTTTGTTTTTGAAACTACAAAAAACTGTCAGTAAGTCCTTATCTATCGCAATATGAAAAGATTGATACCATTGTTTTTGGCTATGGCAATGTGCGTTGCGCTCAATGCACAGTCGCGCGGCTCGGTGCAGATAACCGGCGACACCAAGGTTACCAACTTGGTGGAAAAGCATGTACAATTCAACGAAAAGTCGAAAACCGTGCCCGGGTACCGCTTACAGATAGCCTCGCTTTCGGGGGTAAACTCAAAAGCGCAGGCTTTCGCCAAAAAACAGCAGTTTATGGAACAGTACCCCGACGTTACGGCGTACATAGTTTTCGACGAACCTAACTTCAAAGTGAAAGTGGGCGATTTTATGAGCCGCATGGACGCTTTTTATTTTATGCAAAAGATAAAAGGCACATACTCATGTTCCATCATCAAGGACAACGTTTTCCCTGTGCGCTGGAATCCAGAGGATTTCGACTCCGATGACGACACCGACTGACGCCCAATCCCTCACCCCACTTCCGCACACAACACATTAAACCACCCACCCATGTACGAAATAGACGAGATACGCGAAGCCAAAGAGATAGACGACAAATACCACCAGCTTATTGACCTTTGCAACAATGTGACCCCCCTGTCGAGCGATGACGAGGACACCATTTTCAGAGCTTTCTCCATAGCCCGAAAGGCACACTCCAACGTGCGCCGCAAATCGGGCGAACCGTACATTTTCCACCCGTTGGAAGTGGCCATCATCGCCGTGAAAGAGATAGGCATTGGGCCTGTGGGAGTGGTGTGCGCTCTGCTGCACGATGTGGTGGAGGACACCGAGATAACCCTCGACGAACTGCGCACCGTCTTTGGCGACCGCGTGGCCAAAATCATCGACGGACTGACAAAAATTTCGGTCTTCGACATGCAGATACAGTCCATACAGGCCGAAAATTTCAAAAAAATACTCCTTGCCATGGCCGACGACGTTTATGTGATACTGCTCAAGCTCTGCGACCGACTGCACAACATGCGCACCCTCGACAGCATGGAAAACACCAAACAGCTGGCCATATCGTCGGAAACACAGTTCCTGTACATACCGCTGGCACACCGTCTGGGACTCTACTCCATAAAAAGCGAGCTCGAAGACCTGTGCATGAAATACACCAACCCCAAGGAGTATTACCGCATCAAAGACCTGATAGACAACTCGCAGGTGGACCGCGACCGCTACATCGACGAGGTGAGCCGCCCCCTGCGCGAGGTGCTCGACGCCCGCGGGTTCAAATACACCATGAACGGACGCGTGAAATCCATCTTCTCCATCTGGAACAAAATGGTGCGCAAGGGCGTGCCTTTCAACGAGGTGTACGACGTGTTCGCCATACGCATAATACTCGACGTGCCGGTAGAAGTGGAGAAAGAAGAGTGCTGGCGCGTGTACTCCATCATCACATCCATGTTCCGCCAAAATCCCGAACGCACCCGCGACTGGATTACCAACCCCAAGGCCAACGGCTACGAGTCGCTACACACCACGGTGATGGGACACGGCGGCAAATGGCTCGAAATACAGATTCGCAGCAAACGCATGGACGAAATTGCCGAAAAAGGCATGGCAGCACATTTCCTGTACAAAGAAAACCACCCCGAAGAGGATGTGCACAACGACATTGTGGAAAACTGGCTGCACCAGATACGCGAAAACCTCGACAACAGCGACAAAAACGCCCTCGATTTTGTGGAGGATTTCAAACAAAGCCTCTACACCAAAGAGATTTACCTTTTCACTCCCAAGGGACAGATGATAACCATGCCGGCAGGCTCCACCGTGCTCGATTTCGCCTTTGCCATACATACCGAGCTGGGACTCAGTAGCATGGGCGCCAAGGTAAACTCCAAAGTGGTGCCAAACAACTACGAGCTGCGCAGCGGCGCACAGGTGCAGATACTTTCGTCGAAAAAAGTGCAGCCCACCGACGAATGGCTGTCGTTTGTTAAAACCACCCACGCCAAATTGGAGATAAAGAAAAACCTGCGCGAGCAGAAAAAAATGTACAAGGACGATGGCCAGAAAAAGCTGAAAAGCATACTTGCCTCGATGATGAAGAAAGACAGCCCTGCCAATATCGAAAAGATAAAACGCTATTTCGACATCGACGACAACCTCGACCTGTACTACAAAATAGCCCGCGGCAAAATAACCAAAGAGGATGTGGAACGCAGCCTGCAAAACGAAAAATCGCCATGGCTGATGCTGCTCTCGCCTTTCAAATCGCTATTTGGTGCCAACGACAAAACCACTGGCGAAACCCCTGCCGACACATCGCTCAAAGAACAATACCAGTACGATTTTGGCAACATACTGCTCGACGCCAAATACGGCAACCTTATACCCGAACCCGCCACCTGCTGCAACCCTGTGCCCGGCGACGACGTGATAGGCTTTGTGGAGGACGACCGCATTGTGGTGCACCGCACCAACTGCCGCGCCGCCATTGAGGAGATGGCCACTCACAAAAACCGCATCGTAAAGGCCAAATGGCGCAAAGGCGAAGCAGTGTCGTTCCTTGCAGCCATCGAAATCACAGCCATGGACCGTCGCGGACTGCTGCAAGACCTCACACGCGTCATTTCCGAAGAGATGGACCTCAACATCCGCGGCATAACCATAGAAGGCAGCGAGGGCGTGGGCAAAGGTCTGATAATGGTTTATGTTTCCAACCTCGACGACCTAAACAGCCTGATGCAGAAACTGCAGGCCGTGGACGGGATAGAGAACGTGAAAAGAATTTGACCCCACCGGCCAAACAACGGCAAACCAATGTGCTAATCCATCATGAAAATTGCAATAATAAACGGACCTAACCTGAACCTGCTGGGCAGACGTGAACCCGAGGTGTACGGCAACGAGCCGTTCGAAAGCTATTTCGACAAACTGAAAGCGATGTTCCCCAACGTGGAGCTGACGTATTTCCAAAGCAATATCGAGGGCGAGATTGTGGACAAGATTCAAGAGCTTGGCTACAGCTGCAACGGCATAGTTATCAACGCCGGAGGCTACTCCCACACCTCGGTGGCCATACGCGACGCCATTGCCGCTGTGCCGGCACCGGCGGTGGAAGTGCATATCAGCAATGTGTTTGCCCGCGAGGATTTCCGCCATACCCTGCTGCTGGCTCCCGTTTGCCGTGGCTGCATCAGCGGTTTCGGGCTTAATGGTTACCAAATGGCGGTGGAAAGTCTTTGTGGGTTTTCAGAATAAACACAGATGTAACTGCCGAGAAATCGGCCTGTTTTTTTTGAACTCCACCATCTGTCAAAAAGTTTCTTTCTCTACCTCAACCTTGGTAAGACCGCCTTTTTTGCCAACCACAAAAAGTGTCGGAGCATTGTCGCCGTGTACAAGGTTGTCTATATAAAGCGGCTGGTGCATGATAAAACGGTTGCAGTGAAAGGTGTCGCCCGCACTTATCTTTGAATTCTGCGCTTCCACAACCTCGAAATTGCCACTCCCCCTGTGGCGAAGCAGCAAACGGCGGTTGGGATTCCATTCTATCGACACAAAGGCAGACTTCGGCAACTCGTCGGCCGTCAAGGTAGCCGAAACAATGCGGTGGCTCGTCTGCTCCGACGGCACTTGGCAATAGTCGGCCACAAAAGTGTGCCAGTCGGGATAACCCACAAACCGACAGAGCAAGCACAGTGTATCCTCGCGTGTGGTGTCATATCCATCCACATAACCCCAAATGCGTTTCAGCGTGCTTACACTCAACGTTTCGCGTATGCGCTCCTGCATCTGCCAATGCAGCGACTCAAAATCTCTAGGCGATTTCAAAGGGTGCATGGCCGACTCCTCTACCAACGCCTTAAGTTTCTGAATATGTTCCAGTTCCATCATTTTTGCAAAAAAATAAAATTTCTGCAAAGATAACAAATTGCACACAAACGCAGGAGTTCTTATGTGGTTCTTTTTTCGACAGCTTGCATAGTATAATAAAGAATTCCCCATTTTGTACACTATATACCCAAGGCCAGACACAGATCCTCGATGTATTTGAGCCGCTTAGACGGATGCCATT
>ERZ842401.596-NODE-596-length-52630-cov-14.396786_pt1 | contig 52630 bp, 66 predicted proteins | sample MGYA00521270_ERZ842401 | MGnify/ENA primary metagenome ERZ842401 (study PRJEB31892, sample SAMEA3878208) | bioreactor metagenome | biome: Moose rumen | place: Sweden | collected 2011-10 | study: EMG produced TPA metagenomics assembly of the PRJEB12797 data set... | reverse complement strand
TTCTTCTGTATACTTTCCCATTGTGCTTAAATTCCAATATATCACCCATTTTTCTACTCCTTACAAATATTCTGTACTAAAATTGCTAAATTAATTGGTTTAAAAGATTTGTCAGATAAACAAGAAATTAGTTTGTTTGCTAAATCAGGTATATCTAAAAATTTTAATCCTTTATTTTCATAGCGAGTAATCAAATCATTACAAAATGCATAAACTACCATGGGTATTTTGTCCGGATTTTTAGCATTTTTATTTACAATATTAACTAATACATTTGTTGAATAATTGAAATATGTTTCTTCACCCTTAGGATTTTGAGAATTTAAAAGACCCCAATCCCATTTATGCAAATTTTTTTCGCATTCTTGTTGTAGTTTAAATTGAATAATTTTATCTTCGTTTACCCATACTAAGATAGTATTGTTGATTTTAGAATCATAAAAATCAATTAAATCTAAATTTTTTAATTCTTTTAATGCATTTACTATGCATTCTTCATCAAAATATAAATAATCTGACATTCGTGATAAATTTACTAAGAAAAATTTATCAAGATTTAAGTTTTTATTATGAGCATGATTATATTCTGCAATAATTTGGCATAGCACGATAGCTGATACTAATTCAAGACTACAAAGTATAGAGTAATTCAACATTACGAAACCTCCGCTTAAAAAATCATTCCAAATCTTAATCGTCATTATTTTTGCCCTTTTCCTCTAATTGTTCGCATAAATTTATTATTAATTTTGGTAAATGAATGGGTTCAAAGTAACAATTATTTATGCAACAATAAATTTGCGTCTTAATATTTTTGTCTTTAATGAAATTTTTATTTACATTGTATTTTTTTAATAATACATCACAATATGCGTACGTAATCATTGGAATGTGCAATTGTTTTCTCATATGCTTATTAACAAATTGAATAAGTTTATTTGTAGAATTACAAAAAGATGTCTTTTGTATAATCGGATTTTGCGTTTCCGATAACATATAATCCCAAGTTAGTGGTATATATTTCTGTTCACACTTTTCTGTAAATTCTTCAAGATTATCTTGAAGATAAGCCATAAATGTATTATTTATTCCGCAAGGACAAAAATAAATTAATTTTAAATCTAACAAATTTTTCAGTGCCTTATTTATTTCATCTTCGTCAAGATTCAAAATTTTGGATAATCGTTGTAAATTTACTAAAAAATGAGGTCCAATATTTAAGTCATGCATACATGCATCAAAATATTCTGCCATTAATTCGGTTAGTACCGTTCCCGTTACTAAACCAAGTTCTTGTATGATACTATTTTTAAATTTGATATCTTCTTCAGTTACAGTATTTATTAAAATTTCATTCTCCATAATTATTTCCTTTCAATTTTTCTAAAAATTCTGCCATTCTATCACTTTTTGCGACATCTTCTGTCTGTAAATTGACTAATTCTTCAAACATTTTCTTTTCTCGAGTCAAAACATAACCTTTCGGTAAATTAAACTCGCCTTTTAAATAATCTACAGAATCACGCACATCATAGTTGCACAATTCTAAAATTTCCAACATTTTTTGTTGTAACAATTTCTTTTTTACACTCATACTTAAACCCCTTTCATTAATTTACTAAATTGCTCATATACGACATCATATGGACATTCCAATACTGTTTTAAAAGTTTGTTTTTCCTCATGGGGAATATGAAATGCTTTCTTAATATCTTTATATTTTCGTAGCTGCAATTCACACCTCAACATGTGTTTAATATCGTTATTTAAGTAGTCGTAGCTAAAGCGTTCACAAAATGCTTGATTGCGTTTTAAACATAATTCTTTATCTTTGTTGTATATAGAAAATCTGTAATTCGCTTTACTTTTTGGCACAATAGCAAGACCATGAGTATATGTTGTATTCTCATAATTATGAATTTCATATTTAAAGGTATTACGCTTAAAAAATCTGCGTTGGTCTGAAACATAAAAGTCTTGATTTTCTCGCATTATTAAGTCTTTTTTAACATCAACTCTGTACAATAATGCTTCTTTATATAAATAATCATTATTTATGGTAATACCAAATTCATTTTCAATAATGGGAGCTATATTTTGAAAATTATTTAGTGTTATTGCACCTATAAAATTTGGTGTAGCAAACAATTTACTTGATAATTTAAAGTATATTTTATCTTCTGATAAGTTATATTCTGCTCCTATTATTTTTCCATACGGAACAGTATTTCGAGTAAGTTCACATTCATATAGTGGTATACTGAAACATACTGTATCTAATTCATTTAAATATTTTTTAGTCATTTTTTGTTCTCCTTGTTACTGGTTAATTGATTACAGATTTGTCCACAAAAACGAACTTTTAATTGCGGATAACCGCAGAGAATTTAACAAGTAAATTCTCTTATATCTTTTCCCTGTTTCAGTTTTGAAAAAAGCTGAAATTTTTGTTTCTTGATATTTTGAGATATTTTTTTTAATTTATTTGTGTTTAAATTAAATGGACAAATGTGGCTATTTTTTTAGAATGATATTATGGCTGTTGCTGATTAGTTATTTTTTCTGTTTCTTTATATTCTGCAAGTTGCTTTTTTAATAATTCAATCTCTTGTTTAAGCCTATTAACTTCATCTTCAAGATTTGTGTTTACTTTGGGTTTGCCAATCCCCCATTCTATAAGTTTTTCACTCAAATTTTTGTTTTTTATTGCGGATGTTACATATTCAAATGCACTATCTACACTTTCCGCTACATTTTGATTGAGAAGTTCTATAACATGTTTTAACTGTGTAACACTTAATTTCTCGTTCAATAGACGTATAATTAAATCATTTTGTTGATTTTTGTTCTTGAATTTAGCAATTAAGTATATTTTTTCAATTCCGCATTCTTGAATTTTTCCAGTCGTATGGAAAATTTCTTTTTTATCGACACAAAATTCGTACACATTGGCGTACTTATAGCCCTGTGATTTGTTTAAGTTTACTCGTTTATCTTTCAACAGTGCTACAAAATTTTTATCTACATTTTCGGACAACGTATTTTTAAATTCATGTAAAATTGAGCCTATTTTTAACCAATCATTAAAGCTCCCCGTTTTCAAATCGGCAATTTTATTTGCACATTCTTCAATACTATTCGCATTTTCAAGTGTCATTGTAATTTCTTTTACGAAGTCATTACTTTCTTTTTCCATAAATTCATCTTTTTGTATTGTGCTTGGTTTGACTTCATTTTTTTCTTCGGTTTCATTGTAACTTGTTTTGTCTGTTTTGTTTGATTTCCCAAATAGACCACCTTTGTATGCTGTTGGAATTGTTTCAATAATTGTGTTTTGCATTTATATTTCTCCTTTATTGCTGTCTTTTCTTAACTTCTGCTCCTGCAAGAAACCATTTTTCAACTTCGTCATAAATAAAAACAGGCTTCCGACCTAATTTTCTGTATAGGTTGCTTGGTATTTGCTTTCTGCTCATCCACGCATAAAGTGTTTTTATGTCTATACGCAAAAGTTCTGCTGTTTCTTGGCAGTCCATAAGTTTTAATCTTTCGGTTGTGTTTTTAATTTTATCTGACATATTCTCAGAATAAGGTCGAAACACCTAATTGTAAATGGTTTTAGGGTATTTGTTAAGCTGTGACATTTTAGCAACTTTTTGCAGAAAAAATTTATAGCATAAAACAGCAAAACACAGTCATATTAAGTGATTTCCAACTTATAATATTAATATTATTGTTTTGGTGCAAGTTTTTTTTGTGAGTTATAAAACAATATATTCTATTTATTGCGAGCAAACAATTCTACACACTAAAAATTAGAGTAAAAATTTTGTATAATTTGTTACAAACTTAGCTTTATTACTTATTAAAACTAATTTTTATGAGTTTTTTAATTTGTCTTATAGTTAGTTTATGCACAGATGTCTTGTTCGAAACTTCTGTTAAAAACTTCTCTAATATTTTCTTTCTCTCGTATCGTAAATTTAAATAATCATCACATTTTTCTATGCTTATCTCTCGAATTTTTGCATTAAAATCCCATTTATTTAAATCTTCATCATTAATTTGCTTTTTTAATTTATTTAATTCTTCCAATAAGTTTTTACAATTATCACACTTACCTTTAGTATTTCCATCAGGTGTTGGATTACACCAATTGCAATTTTGCATTTCCCCTTCATTACTTAAAGCTTTAGTTATTTGTTCATTTGCAGTCATAAAATAATCTAATGTGCATAACTCACTATTCGTTTTTAATGTTAAATCAATACTTGGCTCCGTCCCTTTTTCGGTATTATATAGGTATGTTTTATTGTTTTTATATGAAATAATATAAGGTTTATACTTCATGTAAGAAGATATTTCAAATAAATCTTCATTTGTATCATCATCAAATATAATTTTAAAAAGTTTCTTTTTGTTAAAGCTATAATAAAATTTAAAATTTGTATAATTATTTATCAAAACTTTAAAAATGCGTGTTAAATCCTTGTTGGAACGTAGTTTAAAATTATAACTATAAAAATTCTCACAAAGAGCAAGCAGATGTTGATATAAACCTATTGGCTGACATTCTTTTACCATTTCTCTTATGGTTTTGAGTATATCTTCTTTCGTTAAATCATTATGTTCATCTTTTAGGTAATGTAAATACTTTTGAACTGAAAAAGAACTTACAGAAGTTAGATATAACATAACCTCTTTATACGTATTTTCGGTTTTTGTGTGTTCATTTATACCACTCTTTGATAAATCAATATTGGTATTTTTCAATAATATACCTATATCGTCATCGTCTGCAAATTGTATCAACAACACAAGAAAATGAAATAAATTTTGCCAATTATCTGCCATAAACTCATTATATAACTTGAATAGTATGCACGCAAATTATTAACCCTCTTGTGTAAAAAATTTTTTCGTTTAATATATACATACAGATATATAAACAGTATGTCTAATAGATATAATGCAGGCTAACATGGGCATATTTAGGCAAACTGAAACAAAAGAAAATGAGGTGTAAAAATGGGTGTATACGAAAAGAACGGACATTGGTATTTTGAGATTATGGTACGCAAAAAACGATACCATGAGGCGATACCTGAAGCAACAAGCGAAAAAGAAGCATTGATGTATGTTCAAGCATTCAAAACGGACTTATTACGTGGCAGACTTGAATTGGTTGAAGATGTTGGCAGAGAACTTTTTGGAACGATAGCAGATGATTATATTAACTACGCAAAAACTAACCTTAAATCAACAGATACGGTAATCCCTGTTGCTAAAAAATTCAAAGAAATGTGGGGAAGAAAACAAATTCGTGATATTACTCCTAGTGTTATAGAAAAATATAAAGCCGAACGCAATGGCGAGATATATTACCAAAAAGAAATAAAAGGCAAAATGGTTATTAAACGAATTTCTGCAGGTACAGTTAATCGTGAGTTGGGTGTTTTATCAAAAATGTTTAGTATTGCCATTGCTAATGGCAAAGCAAAAGAAAACCCCGTTTTAAAAGTGGAAAATCTAAAAATTTCTAATAAACTTGAACGACATTTGACACAGGAAGAACAACAACGATTTATACAATTTTGCAATAAAGATTACTCATATATGAATTTAACGGAAAATGAATTAAAAAAAATAGAAAAGCGTTATCGCAGTTATTCGTATGAGCATGTAAGAGATATAGCACTTATTTCGCTAAATACAGGCATGAGATTGAATGAAGTACTAAATCTTACTTGGGATTGTGTTGATTTACCAGCAAATGTCGTTTGTGCATTAAATACAAAAAACGGCTTAAAAAATGAAGTACCGATTAATAGGACAGTTAAAGGTATTTTGCAAAACCGTTATGAAACAAAGGGAAATAACACTTATGTATTTACTAACCCTGAAACAGGCACACGCTATGATAACATAACAAGAAGTTTTCGAACCGTTTGTAAGATGGCAGACATACAGAATTTTAGGTTTCATGACACAAGACACACTTTTGCAAGCAGAGCAATAAAAATGAATACTCCTGTGCCTATTTTACAAAACATTCTCAATCACAAAAATATTAAAACGACCATGAGGTATGTTCATAACTCTTTTGAGCAAAAATTAAATGCCGTTAATAGCTTGGATAATTATTAATAAATGTTACCTTATGCCTTTGTTTGCCTATTTTAGCCCATGTATTCATATCATCAAATTACACAAATATTACACAAAAGAGATAAAATTCATCAAAAAATAGTAAATTTTGCAAAAATAAAACAAGCCTGAAAGACTTGTTATTATTGTTTTTTTAATTATGGAGCGGGAGACGAGGCTCGAACTCGCGACATCCTCCTTGGCAAGGAGGCATTCTACCACTGAATTACCCCCGCATATTCAGTTTACTTTTCTATCATACATGTAAAAAAATTTTTTTCAACCCCTTTTTATTATTTTTTGTTACACAAAAATATTCTCTGTACCTATATACAAGCAAATTTATTTTTTTGAAGTTTTAATCAGGTATGCACATTTTACCGATTACAAGTATTACCACATATACCCCAAGATGCAGAAATGACAAAATACAACCTGCATTTACTGCTCATCCTGATTTTTACGGTTACAACAGCACGCAGTCATGTTATTTCAGACGGGGAGCTGTCGCACTTGAGTCAAAAGGTTACAGAGATATTGAAAAAACTTTTGAATCAATTTTTAATACAAAAGAAAACAAAATGAGAAATATGCTGATTATAGGTATAGGGGAATCACAAGAACCGTTTTCTTACCTTGCTTCCATAAAAAGTATTCTGGAAGAAAAACCTCTAAACAAAAATCTTGATTTGCACACAATTGATTTGCAGTCAAAACCCGACAACAAAACTATTTGGGAACATGCTTTTTATGACGGGTATTATGACTATAAAAAAGTACCGCCTTTTGGCAAAGGCAGTTTTGTCAAAGACCGTCAATACCCCGAAGATGAAATCGTCAGCAATAATACATACTATCCTTACCCTCTTATGTTTAAAATAAAAAAACAAAATGAACATAAACAAAAGGAAATATTAGATTACAGAGTAAATGACGAAATACTTGGTTTCTTAAAAGAAACTTATAACAATCCGTCAAAATCACATTGGGACAGCCCTGTGCAGGAAGTCATAAAGGAATTGCCGAGCGAAAAATTTGATGTTGTTTCCGCAAATAATGTTATTCCATATATTATCAACGAAAACCAAATTATTGAAACGATAGGCCACATAAAACGCATACTGAAAACAGGCGGCTACTATATTACAGACCCTTATTATCCTCCAATGTTTATACAAGAATCAGGTGTTCTTGACGATATGACACAAATTTATCCCGGAATTTATCAAAAAACAGCATAAATAAATTTAATCAGCCCTTTCTTACATTGTTAATATTTTTTGCAAAATTATAAAAGAAAAAGTATAATAAATTTGTCATTACATAAATACGGGATTTAAAATGAAAATACAAAAAAGAAAAGGCTCAGTATCCGTTCAGCTTATGATTACTGTCGCTATCGCGCTTGTTATAACATCTTTGCTTGCAGTAAAAGGTATAAATAATTATAAAGCAAGACTGCTTGAAATTTCTTACAAAAACAGCATCCAAAAACTTGAAACCACCGTTGATACAATGACTATGGCAAACGGTTCGGAGGATTTTTTCAGAACCCCGATGTATTCTGAATTTGATACCTTAAAATATTCCAACACCGCAGCGAGATTTCTTAATGAGTTTGTCGGAACAAAAAAAGACTGCGGGGACTCTAACGGTGATTGCTTTGCAAAACAATACAAAGATGATAAAAACAAAAAATATACTCCCGTTTACAAAGGGGCATGCGCACTTTTAAGAGGTGGAGTAAGTATTTGCATCACACCACAGATTAAAAAGACTCCTATATCGGGTATTATGGACTTAAACGGAACAGAAGGACCGAATGTTTTCGGTAAGGACCTGCATACATTTCAACTGCGTTTAAGAGAACGTAACTACGACCCGAATGACGAAGAAATCGAAGCAGTAAAATATGTTGAACAACCAAGATAAATATACCAGTTTAAAATAAATTTTTGAATTTTTATTATTGAATTATATTAATTATTTCAAATAATTATATATTTTTGAAAATTATAGTACCTTTTCCGGCATCTAATTTATTTTTACTATATTGTGAAATATCTTGTCCTGTCATATTCTTGACATGTGCAGGTTTTAAGTATGTATCAACGAAATAATCAATTACGCTCGGTTCAAAATAATTGGGGTCTAATGCAACTCCTAATACTGAATCTATTAAACCATACCTCTGAAGAATAACAGGTATTTTGAATAATGTATTCATTTGAAAAAAATCATCAAAAGTATCCAACAGTTTGATTATAGTTCCTGTCGGATTTTCGCAGAAACCTACACCATCAACCGAACCGACTAAATGTACTTTTTTCTTAGAATTATTATTATATTTTTCTATTTTATTTTTTATTTCAATAGACTCATTAGATTTATTTACACCAAATTGTCCAGGATCAGAAGAATGAATTAATGACTGTATCAGCACAGAAACTTCGTTTTCAACATCCTTTATAATTAAATCAAAACTATAACAATCAGTATTATTTTTAGATTTCTGAGTAATTTTCATTTTGGACAAATCTACATTAGGATCATATTTGTCCATAGGAAGAATATCTTTGTTTTCTGGAACAATACATACTCCACAAGCTTTAACTACTTTAGCAAAAGCTTGTTCTGCTCCATGTCCACGATATTTAGCCTCTCTTTGTTGATTTTCTTTTGTTAGTATTAAATTATTAAAAATAAGACTTATTTGTTCTTTTGATAAAGTAGAAAATATATCTAACATGCTTAATATTCCTTTATCAATAAAATATTCCGCAATTATATCTGCATATAAGTCTTTACATAATTGGTTTTTTAATTGATGTATAAAATATTTCGTATCATGCTTTATTAATTTTTTATTATTTTCTGACGAAATTTTGCATCCATCATTTACATATTTATTTACTAGATATGTTAAATCTAAATACATACGCTTATCTGAAATTCCAACTAAGACCCTTATATTTGATATTATGGAGGGTTTTTGTAAGATTAAATTTTTTATGACATTTCTTTTATTAGAATTTACAGAAAAAAGTTTTTTATAATCGTCTACTATATTTAGCAAATCATTACAAGATTTAAAACAATTCTTTTTACCCGCATACAAGGGTAATCCCTCTTGAGGTGAAACACAATACCAATATTCACTTAATTTGTCCATATTATATTCTCCTATTTTAATTGACATCTTAATTCCAATACTGTACAGTAATTATATGCAATGTACAGTAAAACATACTTTTGATTTTGATAAATTTTATTTTGATATTAATGAACATGATTCAGAAATTAGTAATATTTCAAATAACATTATATTACAAATTTATTTGATTCTTAAGAATCCATCTTCAAAAACAAAAGCTGTAATTACAGAATGGGAAAAACTTTTGGATTACTTATATGGGGATTTAAACTCAAAATCCATTAATAGAAAAATAAATATTTTAAATTTTTCAAAAATATATAAAACTGATATTAAAAATAAAAAAGATTTTTTATTACTTTTTTTTGCCATACAAACATATTTCAGCCTGATAATAAAATATATACTCAAAATACATTTAACAAATAACGAATATACTGTGAAAGATTTTATTTTAGGAAATTTTGCAAAAGAATGGAATATAGAAAATTATTGTTCGGCAGATTTTTATTGTTGGCCTATATTTGAAATAAACAATGGATTTACAGATATAATAAATAATCTTAACCAAAATCTGGCAATATATATAAAACCTATTTCTATAAGTACGAAACACTATAAAAACAATGATGATTATATTAAACAATTATATGAAGTACTTATCCCAAAGCAATTGAGACATGCATTAGGAGAATATTATACTCCGAATTGGCTTGCTGAATTAACTTTAGATAACTCTTTAAGTATATCTGAATGTAGTATATTAAAAGCTAAAATTATTGACCCTACATGTGGTTCTGGAACTTTTATAATCAAAGCAATAAATAAAAAACGCAAATATACAAATAATTTAGACAATATTATATCAACTGTTATTGGATTTGATATTAATCCTTTAGCAATATTAACTGCAAAAACTAATTATATATTATCAATTATGGATATTATTGAAGATAAAGTAAAGGGCAAAATTAAAATTCCAATATATAATACGGATGTTTTGAAATTTGGAACTTTCGAAAATAGCGGAGAAATTATTTGTAAAACTACTTTTGAAGATAATCCTATTCAAGCAATAAATTATTTTATAAATCAAGACCAAATAATGGCTCAGAAATATAAAAATTTTGATTTAATAATAGGGAATCCCCCTTGGGTAAATTGGGAATACTTACCTGAACAATATAAAAAACAAACTCAACATTTGTGGAAAGAATATAAACTTTTTTCAGCAAAAGGAATTCATTTAAGTTTTTCAAAGGAAGACATATCAACATTAATTACTTATATAGTTATTGATAAATTGTTGAAAGATAAAGGTTTTATAGGTTTCGTTCTAAAACAAAGTATTTTCAAATCAGCTCAAAATGGAGTTAATTTTAGAAATTTTAAAATTAAAGATTCATATAATATCAAAGTTATAAAAGTAGACGATTTTTCAGCAATAAATGTTTTTAATAACACAACAAATGCTACATCTGTTTTTTATGCACAAAAAAATTGTTCTACAATATATCCAGTTCCATATTATTTATGGAAAAAAAGAAATGGTACAAACAAAAACTCATTTAATCCTTATTCGTCACTAGGTAATGTTATTCCGGAAATAGATGTTGAGATACAATCAGCAATGCCGTCAGTTGAAAAGCAATACAACTCATTATGGATTACATCGCCAATAGAAAAATTAAAAGCAATGAAGAAATACTTAGGTCAAAATAACTATAAAGCTCGAACAGGTGTTTTTACAGGAGGAGCTAATGGAGTATACTGGATTAATATACTAAAAAATAAAGATACAAATGTTATAAATATAACAAACATTGTTGAACGTGCAAAAAGAACTGTTAAAAAAGTACACTCGGACATAGAACCAACATATATATATCCTATGCTAAAGGGGCGTAATATTAATAGATGGAATATAACATACGATAGCTACATAATATGCCCTCATTCAATAACTACAAAAATGTGGCCTATACCTCAATATATACTGAAAAAACAAGCGCCTTTAACATACAAATATCTATATTACTTTAAAAAAGATTTAGATTCGAGAAAAGGTTTTGCGGGTTGGGAAAAAAATATTCAAAATCAAGAATTTCATTCAATATTAAGGATTGGAGAGTACACATTTTCTAAATATAAAGTAGTTTGGAGATATATTGCGTCTGAATTTATATGTGCTGTTGTAAGTAGTGTCCAAGACAAGTATTTAGGAGAAAAAAATATTTTACCAAATGAAAAAGTCATGTATGTAAGTTTCAATAATGAAGATGAAGCATATTTCTTATGTGGAATATTAAGCTCAAAACAGATTTGTGAATGTGTAAAAAGTTATATGAATCCAACAAGCATATCAGCTCATATTTTAGATAAATTAAATATTCCTGATTATGATAAAAACAATAAATTACACTATGAAATAGCCAAAATATGTAAATTAGGACACAATGAATATAAACCAGATTACATAGACAAAATAAACTTGTTGGTTGAAGAATTATATAATAACAAAATTACAACCTAATTATAATAAGTCACACCATTAACCGTACGGACTTTTTGCGGAATATTTACGCTGTAATTTTTATCAAATCTTGATATTGTATTGATTGTTTCTGCAGCGGAACGAACAGGTTCCATATAGTTGTTTGACATACGGTAGCCGTAACCTCTTGAACAACCGCTATAATATCTTGATGCGTAAGGTCTTGACGGTCTTGACGGGCGTGAAGGCATTGATACTCTCGAAATTCTCGTAGGAGGAATCAAACTTGATGTACTCATTCTTTGGGTAGGAAAAGGCATTTGTCTTGGTGCAGACATCCCACGAGAATAAGAAACAGGCACTCCAGCATTGTTATAATGAACCATTGTCATTGCATTTGCACCTAACATACCAAAACTCATCATCAAAACAATTAACACAAATTTTTTCATAGATAAATCCCTACCTTTTACACTTATTAATAAGTACCACTTTTAAAAAATTTTTGCTACTTTTATAGTATTATTTTTACGAAACTTTACAGATTACTTTAGCTTTAAAACGGCACTGTGACGTTTTGTTGTTGCATTTTCTTTTCTGTAAGAATAAAAATATTCATTGTCACAACAAGTACAATAAGGGCAAATATCAAATTTTATTATCCCGATTTCGGCTAACTGTTTTTTATTAATATTTTTTAAATCAACAAATATTTTACCGTTATCTTTTTTATACAAACCCTCAAAATTATTTACTGTTGCTCTTAATTGCTCAAAAACTTCGTCCCCGACATTGTAGCAGCATAGAGAAATTGCAGGTCCTATTAAAACAGAAATATCAGAAATCCTTGACCCGAAATCTTTTACCATTTTTTCGACCGTCAGGACACCTATTTTTTGAGCCGTACCTTTCCAACCTGCGTGAGAAATTGCACCGATATTTTGTCTTTCATCATAAAATACCAAAGGAGTACAATCCGCAAAATTCAAAAATATTGCCTTATTTTTATCAGTGAGAATTAAACCGTCAGTATCGGGATAATTATATTTATCATCATCGACAAGCTCAATATTTTTGCTGTGAGTCTGAACAGGCAAAATTAAATTCTGATGTTTTATTTTTAAATAATCGCATAAAATATCTTTATTCTTAGTAATTTCAGGGTTGTCAAAGTCCGATTTATCACAAATACAAATATCTTTTGTAGTGAAAAATATATCTGCATTTTTAATTAAATCAGATCGTAATATTTTTTTCCCTTTGATATTATCAAAATAAAACATAAATTATTTTATCTTCGCTTTTTCAATTATGTTTGTGGTAGATTTGCCCTGAACAAATTCTATAAACTCAACTTTTGTATTATTTTTGCGCATAATATCCGCTTCAGGCAGAGTTTCCATTGTATAATCCGCACCTTTTGTATAGACATCAGGTTTAATTTCATCCAAAAGATTTCTTGGCGAATCCTCATCAAACATAACAACATAATCAACACATGACAAAGCACACAAAATTTCTGCCCTGTCTGATTCATTATTTATAGGGCGTGAAGGGCCTTTGATACTTTTTACGGATTTATCGGAATTTAACAACACAATCGAATAATCCGCAAAGGATTTTGTTTTTTGTAAATATCTTACATGCCCGACATGCAGAATATCAAAACATCCGTTTGTAGTTACGACTGTTTTGCCGCTTTTGTGTAAATTCTGCACAAATTCCGCAATATGTTCTCTGTTTATTATCTGTCCCATAGCTACACCTGCAAAACTGATTTTAATTCATTTATTACAACATCCAATGCGCCTTGCTGATCATGGAAAACTGTTTCACAATCTTTACATGCCTGATTATAAAAATCTTTATCCGATAACAATTTCTCAATATATTCGGCTAATTCTTTCGGGGTTTTTACGATTTTACCCGCTGCAGAACGGGATAAAAGCCAGTATATATCTCTAAAGTTATGAATTGACGGACCTGTTATTGTAGGTTTTCCATAAACCGTTGCTTCCAGAGGGTTATGTCCGCCTGTTTTATTAAAACTTCCGCCAATAAATGCAAATTCACATATAGAATACATTTTACCGAGTTCACCCATAGTATCCAATAGAATTACGTCATAGTCATTGAAACTGTGTCCCATTGAGCGATAGCCGTATTTTATCTCCATTTGATCAAGAATTTCTTTTATTTTAGGTATTCTCTGAGTGTGGCGGGGAACAAGAAGCAATTTTGTATCAGTATATTTTTCATGCATATTTTTAAATATTGGTAAAATTATTTCGTCTTCTCCTTTATGAGTACTACCTGCAATAATTACACGATAACGGCTCTGCCCCAAATCCACTGTTTCACTTGACGGTTTGACATCAAATTTTAAATTTTTCATAACAAAGGTTCTATCTGCAGGAGCACCGATTGCAAGCAGTTTATTCATATCTATTTCACTTTGGGTAAGAATTTTTGTATATTTTGACAACACAACTTTAAAGAAAAATCTGAAAAACTTATAAATAGAAAATGTAGAATCAGACATTCTTCCGTTTATGCAATAGAGTTTTATTCCACGTTTTTTACATGAGGATGAAAATACCGGCCAAAGCTCTGTTTCTGCAATCAAAACAACTGTCGGTTTAATTTTATCCAGAAACGAATTTACCCCGTAAGTAATATCGAACGGGAAATATGTAATAAAATCAGCGATATTTGTATATTTTTTGAGCGCAATTTCCTGCCCTGTTTTTGTTCCTGTTGTCACAACAACTTTATATTCAGGGAATATTTCTTTTGTTTTTTTGATAAGGTTTTCTAGGGCAATAACTTCACCGACAGAAACCCCGTGATACATAATAACCTTATCTCCCAAATTCGGGGATTTGAAAAATCCGAGTTTTTCTTTCCACCCGTATAAGAACTTTCTGTTCAATACACGTAAAATAAAATAGAACGGAAGTAAGGTAACAAATACAATGGTTGAAATTACACCGTAAAGGAAAAATACATCAAATACGGATATAATTACGACAACTGCAAGTATTATTAAAATTAAATATATTAACATAACAAAATAATTTTACCCCAAACAAAATCAAAAGTCGATTTACTTATTTTAAGGAATTATATACCAGTTTAAAACAATATTCTCATTAATAACATAAATAATATTATCTCTACATGTTCATTTCTTTTCTTTTGTTTGCGAGGCAAAAGAAAAGAAATGAACCAAAGAAAAGAAAACTTCGCAAAGTACAATATTGCCTGTCGGCAATATAAGACCCTGTCGGGTAATATATGTTTTTGTCCTTACAGGATAAAAATCTTTTTGCTGCCTAAAACCACGGCAGCCTAATGCGCCAGGCTTTTAATTATGATTTATTCTCCTCCCAAACGGGGAGGATGGGAGGGGTACAATAAAAGATATTGCTTTCGCTTTCATCCTCTGCTCATAAGTTGTCCCGACGGGGAAGTTTCTTTGCGCCCCGTTTCCTTGCAATCAAAGAAATGGGGTATGTAGTTTTTTACCAAAAACTACCGATAATATTATTTATGAAATTAAATGATAAACTAATATGGTAAAGACCTATGTATCAAAAGTAACTTTGCATATAGTTTCTTTTAATTATATACATCCGCACTAGTATATTTTTCAAACGGTTTTACAAATTTATTAATCATGATTTCCGAACGATGATAAGCTTCATGCGTAAAATGTTTTAAATAATCAACAGTCCAATCTTTTTTACTTTTTGTATAGTCTTGAGGCAAGTCATTAACATGAAACTGTATTTGCATAGCAGCAGCCCAATTTATATATAAAGAAGCAGGATTGCATAAAAATAACTTAGCTTTTGAAGCATTCTTGCAAATAAGTTTATCATTTTCCAATACCCAATCTACCTGAAAATAATTTATATCAAACAACTCAAAATCATTATTATCAAGCATTTTTGCACAAGTTTGAGCCAATTTATAGGCAGAAATTATATTTGGAGCCTGTGCGCATTTTGAAATATTACGAGTTTTTACATCAATTAATTCAAAAAAATTATCCTTTACAACCATTATATCTGCAGTGTCATTTTGTTTTTCCTGAAATAAATTTTCAAGACTCCATTGTTCTGTTGCTGTTTTACCTCTTGATAATAAAAATAAAATTGTAGGAGATTTGAACAAATTATTTCGTGCTTCTAATGTTACGGCATCTGTATTTTTAGAAAAAAGAAAATTCAAATATTCATATTGCCTAAAAGTGTTATCAGGATATTGTTCTTTAATTATTTCATTCACTAATTTATCAAAAGGTTCACCCGCAGCATGACCTGACAGAGTACCGCTTACGGGCTTGGGTACTGCTTTACCTATAATTGATTTACATAACTTATCATAATTTACAAACATTTTATACCTCTTTATTTCTTTAAAAGTTCCCCGATACTAAAATCTATATCATCTAATATTTTAGGATTATTTTGTTTTTTGTATGTTTCAACAAGTTCAATTATTTTATCGTGTATATTTTTTTCTCTTTCATTGTTAAAATTTATTTTTCTATATGGTATAGAAGCCAACGGCGCTTCCGAAAATTCGACTATATCACCCTTACGAACACCGCAATTGGAAAGCCATTTGAACACATATTTACTGTTTAAAAGAGCCGTAACATACCTGATGTCTTCTTCTGTATCATTTTTTAAAACTAAAGCCGTAACATCCTGAGTAGGATAGTAATTCGCAGGTACTATGGAAAAACGAAACCTGTCTTTTTTGGTAATTCGCTCTTTACACGGGCAAAAAATTTTATCGGTATTATTTTGAAATAAAGAAAAATTCCGCAAAAAAGCCCATTCCCAATATTGTAAATCTTTACCGTAGCTGTAACGATTTAGCAAAGATTGTTTAAAAGGAAACAATTGCGCAAAGAAATTTACAAACTTATTTTTTAAAATATTTTCATCTATTTTATTTTTAAAAAAAATATATCTGGTTGAAGAATCATAAACAAAAGGCTTTAGATTTTTAGCTTTAATAACATTTATGTAACTTTTGCTTTCATCGTCATTCAGAACAACATCCGAAGATATCTGAAAAGCCTTATCTAAACCGCTGACCATACCGTTGCCGATATCACAAATTTTTTTTAGTGTATTGCCGCCGCACGCATTTTCATAATAATGAATTATTTCAATTTCTTCTTTCTTTTCGATTATCCACTTTGTATTTTTTTCAAATTGAGGAATAAAATAATTTTCACCACACTCTTTTTTAGCAATACTGTCTAATACATCCTTGGATAATTTTTTTGATGAAGAATATTTTATAACGTCTATATCAGGTTTTAATTTTTTGTTTTTTACAAATTTGAATATTACAAAAGATGCGCTGACTTTTTCAAAAATAGGAGTTTCGTTAAAATATACTATTTCTTTAATATAGCCGTTGTCCAGAAGATAATTTCTCATGCCTGAAGCATGCATAGTACTGAACCAATAATTAGTGGTAATAAAAATTAATTCACCATCTTCTTTTAACTGTTCAACAGACTTTATGATAAAAGCAGAAGAATAATCACAAAGAGAATTGCAATAATTTTGCCAAAGTATGGAATCTGAAAGCTCGCTCTTTAAATCTTTTTCTAAATTTTTCCATCTGATTATAGGCGGATTACCTATTATTACATCATATTTTGTTTTGATATCAGCGGAAACAAAACTTTTATTATAAATATTATACTCTTTTTTGATTAAAGATTTATCAATTTCAAAAGCAGTAATATTTTTATACCCTGATTTTTTCAATAAATCCAAAAATATTCCTTCCCCGCAGCATGGTTCCAAACATTCACAATCATTATCATGCTCAATTAGATTTACCATAAATGAAGCAATAATTTCAGGTGTCATATATTGACCATATTTATTTTTACAATTCATATTAACAAAAGCCCCTTTAAATCATTAATTTTATATATGACACAATTTTATTTTACCTGAAACATTAGGACACGGCATAAATTTAATAAACATTAAAAATATCCACAGCTCTTTCTAATATTCCAAGACAGTATGAAATAGCTATTCCGTAATTTGTTATCGGAACTCCTTTTTTTGAAGCTATAAGTATTCTTGACAGGACTTCTTTTCGGTTAGTCATACAGGCACCGCAATGAATAATCAGCTTATAACCTGAAACATTAGGAAAATCATGCCCTGAAAAATTTTCAATAACTAAATTTTTACCTGTTTTTTTTCTTAAAAGATTAGGGATTTTTACTCTGCCAATATCATCATCTATTGCATGATGACTGCAGCTTTCCAAAATCAAAACTTTATCACCATCTTCGAGTGATTCTATTGTTTTTGCACCATTGATAAAAGCTGTCAAATCCCCTTTAAGCCTTGCAAAAAGAATTGAAAAAGATGTTAAAGGAATTTCATTAGGGACAATTTGAGCAACATTTTTAAAAGCCTGTGAATCGGTTATAACAAGTGACGGAGGCTCTTTTAAATTCTCAATAGCCGCTTTTAATTCGGATTCTTTTACGCATATTGTTATACAATTTGAATCCAATAAATCCCTCAATGTCTGAACCTGAGGAAGAATTATCCTGCCTTTAGGCGCTTCTTTATCTATCGGAATTACTAAAATTACCGTACTTTTTTCCTCTGTCAAATCTCCTATAATCTTCGGCGGGTTTACAAATTCATCAGGCAAAAGTTTTACCAGTGCTTCTTTAAACCCGAAAACCAAATCATCATCCTCTAAAACCGAAGTAATTATTATATTTTGGCAATATTCTTTAATTACACTCAAATTCTGCGCACTTATTTCTTTTAAATCGGTTTTATTCACAACCGTAATGAAAGGAATTTTTAACTCATTAAACTTTTCTATCAATGATTTTTCGTATTCGTCAAAACCGTTGTAATCACAAATCAAAACCGCAACATCAGTACGATTTAAAATTTTATACGTTTTTTCCATACGTTTTTCAGACAATTCGGTTTTATCATTTATTCCTGCCGTATCAAGAAAATTCACCGCACCAATCGGCAAAAGTTCCATTGATTTTTCAACAACATCTGTCGTAGTTCCCTCTTTATCCGAAACTATCGAAACATCTTGATTTGTAATCTTATTTAAAAAAGACGATTTCCCGACATTTGTTTTTCCGAATATTCCAATATGTAATCTTAAAGACTTGAGCGGCTTCATAATTATTCCCCAAGCAAAATATTATCAATAAGCCTTACACCGCCGACCTTGCAGGCAATAAACACTCTTGTTTTATCATCTGCAGATTTTACTTCTTCAAGATTATCTTCATTCATAAATTCAAGATATTCCAAATCATGATTATCATTCAAAAAATTATAAGCCGTTTCTTTTAAGGCTTGAGTATCCGTTATTCCCTTTTTATAGCACGCTTTTATATTGTTTAAAATTTTTGATAAAACCAAAGCTTCTTTTTTGTCATTTTCAGACAGATATTTATTTCTTGAACTCAGAGCAAGCCCTGATTCCTCTCTTACAATAGGACAAGGGATAATTTCAACGGGAATATTCAAATCATTTACCATTTTTTTAATTATAATAAGCTGTTGCGCATCTTTCTGACCGAAAAATGCAAAATCAGGCTGAACTATATTGAACAATTTATTCACAACGGTACAAACACCGTCAAAATGCCCTACTCTTGATTTCCCGCATAATTTATTCACATAGAAAAACGGTGGAATTACATAAGTTAAAAAATCATTCGTTCGCATTTGACCTTCGCCATACATTTCATTCGGACTTGGCGCAAACACTACTGAAACTCCCACATCCTGACACATTTTATTATCTGCATCAAGAGTTCTTGGGTATTTGTCCAAATCTTCCCCCGGACAAAACTGGATAGGATTTACAAAAACAGAAACAACAACTCTGTCACATTTTTCAACCGCTTTTTTTATAAGGCTTAAATGACCGTTATGCAAAGCTCCCATTGTAGGTACAAGTCCTACACTAAGTCCCTGCTTTTTCCACTCTTTGACCTGTTGTCTTACTTCTTTTATTGTATGTAATAACATTTTTAATAAACCTCATTCTCATTCGGATAACTGCCGTTTCTTATATCCTCAATATATTTTGATGCACAATCAATTATCATTGATTTCATATCCCCGTATTTGCGTGCAAATTTTGGAGTAAAAGAATCAAATTTTCCAAACAAATCATCACAAACCATCACAAACCCGTCACAATATCTGCCTGCGCCGCATGAAATCAGCGGAACACTTACATTTTCTTTTATTTTTTTTACGGCATTCTCAGGAACCATTTCCAAAACAATAGAAAACACCCCTGCTTTTTCTAACTTTTTGGCTTGTTTAATGATTTCATTTAGTCCGTCTTCTGTTTTACCCTGAATAATATGTCCCCCGATTACATCCTGACTTTGGGGTGTAAAACCAATATGTCCCATAACAGGAACACCCATATTGATAGTACATTCTATGAGTTTTTCGATATAATCATTACATCCTTCGAGTTTTACGGCATTAGCTCCGTTTTTAATCATATTTCCGATATTTTTAAGTGCAGACGGAATATCAATTGTATAACTCATAAAAGGCATATCCGTAACAACCATTGCCCGTTCGACACCACGGGCAACCGCACGGGTAAATATTATCATTTCTTCAACCCCGACACAATGAGTATTCTCATACCCCAATGCTGTCATAGCAAGACTGTCACCTATTAAAATTATATCAATACCCGCTTCATCCAAATATTTTGCGGTAGAAAAATCATAAGCGGTAAGCATTGAAAACTTATCACCGCTCTCTTTCATATTTGCAAGCGTTCTAACTGTAACTTTTTTCATATACCGATTGTATCACAAACTAAATTTTTATAAAAAAGTTATGCAATTTTATACAAATCCTCTTTTATAATATTGTAAAAATTTTCTTCAATGTCATTAATATCAATAATATCAACTTTATACGGAAAATCAGAAGCCTGAAAATCGGAACGCAATTTTAATAATTTTTCAAAATCAAGCCTATTATCACCTTTTAAAGCTATATCTATATCAGAATACTCAAGTGATTTATCCTGAACTCTTGAACCAAAAATATATATTTCTATATTTTCAAAAACTGCAAATACAGTACTTTTGATAAATTTTATATATTTATCTTCTAAATTCAGATTAGGCATTTTTCCCCTTTAAAGATTGTAACAGATAAACTACTTCGTCATAAAAATCGGGGATAATATTTACAACCTTTATTGCAATTTCTTCGTTATATGTATGAGAAGTCAGATTTCGCATCTGTCTGAATTTAGTCCAAGTTTCAAGATTAGATTTTAAAATATTTAATTGATTTGCGGTTCTTATCATATCATTAAAGGACATTTGATTAACATCCTCAATTACAAAAGCACGTTCAATAAAATATTTTCTTATAGTCCTAAGTGCCAAAGAATAAGTAAATTCAAATCTCTGTATAACAGAATCTCTTATGGCATCATCTTGCGTATTTTGCATATACCTCTGCAATACTTCGTTTAATCTTGAGCCTGCCTTCTCTAATTTAGAAAAATCAAAAGTCCCTTCTTTCATATAAACTCCTTAATACCGTTATTGACCCTTTTTAAACCAATAATAAACTGCTCTGGCAACTCTTTTTGAGCTGTGTCTTATAAGCCCGTCTTTGCTTGGTTCAACAAGATTTTTAGCGCAAATCTGAACCCCGAGTTTTTTAATTTCCGCACTGTCAAGCACAACCGGATACTGACCTTTTTCTTTATATTTTTCAAAAGATTTGTCAGGCAAATTATTATTTACTAAAATTGCATCGACAAGATGTTCAACACCTGCGTGATTTATCAATGCTTTTAAATGGTCACTTACTGAGTATTCATCAGTTTCACCCGGTTGAGTCATTATATTACATACATATATTTTTTTAGCATTCGATTTTGAAATAGCTTCAGCAATTTCTTTTATTAAAAGATTCGGAATAACGCTTGTATACAAACTTCCTGGACCTAAAATTATCAACTCTGCATGTTTTATAGCATCAAGCACTTCAGGCAAAGCCTTACAATCAGACGGGACCGAGAAAAGTTTTTTTATTTTACCACCTGCTTCAGGAATATTTGATTCCCCATGAACAATTCTACCATCAGTCATTTCCGCCGCAAGCTTCATATCATCAAGCGTTGCCGGTAAAACCCTCCCTCTGATAGACAAAACATTCGCCGAAGCCTTAACAGCAGATGCCATATCGCCTGTTATTGCACACATTGCTGTTAAAAACAAATTCCCAAAACTATGACCTTCCAACCCTTCACCGTTTGAAAATCTGTACTTAAACAAATCATTAATCAAATTCTCGTCATCTGCAAGAGCCGTCATACAGTGACGAATATCCCCCGGAGGTAAAATTTCAAGTTCCTCACGCAGTCTGCCTGAACTTCCTCCGTCATCCCCGACACTTACAATAGCTGTAATATTATTTGTAATATTTTTTATGCCGGCAAGCAGCATTGACAAACCCGTTCCACCGCCAACAGCAACAACTCTCGGACCTCTGTTTAATTTCCTTCTTCTGTATAAATTCTCAAGCAAAATATCATTATCACGGCTATCTTCCATATCAAGCATTGACAGATTAGTTTTTTGCCAACCCTTAAAAAATACTGCCGCACCTATCATAATAATACCGAAAGCAAGCCACTCAGTTGATACAGTGTTTGCAATTTTGCTGATAAACTGCATTGTATAATACACAGGTTTTATATCAAATAAAATCAAAATCCCGAAAGTCATTAAAAGCGTGCCTATAAAAATCAGAGCAAACCATCTTTTAACCTGCAACCCCGGTATCAACCATCCTATCTGTTTTGGCATTTTTAACTTTTTCATATTATTCCTCAATTTTTCGGCTATATTATAAACTTACTCTACCCAACCTGATTTCATTGCATTTTTATAGTTATAAGGCAACGGTGTTACGACAGAATTTGCCTGAATTATCAGATCTTTTGCATTTGACAGTTTACTTGAAAAATGAATTGTATCAGCCGTTATTAAAGTTTTACCGCCAACATTATTTGCAACACGGGAATTATGCAACAAATCCTTTAATCTCTGAATAGAAATATCTGTGTTTTCTAAATCTTTTGCAGAGAAAATTATATTTGCATTTTCATCATAAATTTTTTCCAAATGAACCTCATGCGCAACCTGAATGTTTTCTTCTTCCCCGATTTGGGCAAGATTTTCTCCCGCTGCACCATAATATACAAGCCATTGTGAACATTTTTTTATTGCTTTTGCTATAACTCTTGAAACTTCAATATCTTCCATTGCTCTGCGATACATAGCACCATGCGGTCTTACATGTTCAATTTCCATGTGATAAGACTTGGCAAATGTCATCAAAGCTCCAACCTGATACATAACAAGAGCCTCAAGCTCATCTTCATCCATATCCACAGGGCGATACCCAAATCCCTGAATATCGTCATATCCGATATGCGCACCTATAACAACATTTTTTTCTTTCGCTGCAAGCAATGCCTCTTTAATCGCAGACGGATCACCTGCATGAAACCCGCAGGCTATATTGACAGAGCTTACATAATCAAGCAGTGCATATTCCGAACTGTTCTTATATATTCCGAAACTCTGCGCCAAATCACAATTAAAATCTATATTTTTTATATTTTTTTTCTCTACAACGTTTTGCATAAATATCATCCCTTCTATCCGATTATACTATTAAAAAAATATTATAGATAGAGTTTAATAAATATTAGTCAAATTATTTTACATAAACTTATCCGACTGACTAATGCAATAATATTCTGTCAGGAATAACATAAATAGTAATCAAAGGATAACACTATGATTTACACTAAAAAGGAAAGCTTGCATGAGGAAATTAACAAGAAATTTTATTGCGCATATATATATCATAAAGTGGGAACTTCTTTGTCTGCAATGGGCCTGCTGCGCATTTGCAAATACCTCGAAAATCAATCAGGCAAAAAGATAAGACAAGGAATAAAATTATTTGATGATTTACAAAAAAATCGGATTCACTAACCTGAACCCGATTTTTAAATTGTAAAATTTTTATTTTGAAACTACATAACTTCCGTTTTGAAGTTCATGTGCTATTTCAATAGCTTTTTTCAACTGAACGTCATCTTTATTTTTAACCTGTTCATCAGTTAATTCAACTTTTACATCAGGTGTAATACCTTTTTTGTGAATATCAGTTCCGTTTGGAGTTAAATATTTTTGGATAGTAATATTTATACCAGCATTGTTCGGTAGTTTATTGATTTCCTGAACCAACCCTTTACCAAAAGACTGCGTTCCGACCAATACGGCTCTTTTGTTATCTTTCATTGCACCTGAAAAAATCTCACTTGCAGAAGCTGAACCTTTATTCAAAAGAATAACCAAAGGTTTTGTAGTCAAAAGTGCCCCCGAAGCTTTTTGAGTTTCTTTATATCCATCCCTATCAACTGTGCTTACTATATCTCCGCCATTCAAAAACATATCGGAAATATAAATTGCATTACTCAACAATCCCCCCGGATTTGAACGCAGATCAATTATGAAAGACTTTTTATTCGGATTATTCTCAATAATTTCTTTTACCTCTTTTGAAGCATTTCTGCTTATAAAAGAACTTAATCTGATATAGCATATATCGTCAGGAACTTTCATATCGGTAGGTACCTTTTGAGTTACCGATTTAATTTCGATTTCTGCTCTTGTAATAGTATAAGATTTAGGTTCCTCAACCCCTTTTCTTTTTATTAACAAAGTAACCTGAGTGCCTTCTTCCCCACGAATTTGATCCGCAGCTTTATCAACCGTAATACCTTTTGTACTTCTGCCGTCTATTGCAAGAATTTCATCATCAGCAAGCAAACCTGCTTTTTCCGCAGGAGTATCTTCAATCGGTGCAATAACCATCAATTTTCCGTCTTTTACCCCAATTTGAATCCCGATGCCTTTTAGTGAACCTTTAATGGAACTTGTTTCTTCCTGAAATTCTTTCGGGTCCAAAAACTTTGTATACGGGTCATTTAAACTCGCTACCATTGTATCAATTGCAACATAAGCATCCGCTTCGGTCTGAATAACTTTATCATACTTGTGACGCCATTTTTGCCAATTCTGTTCATTATTTGTCTGATCAACATATTTTGTATTTATCAAACGCCATACGTTATCATATAAATCAACGGGAGTTGCAGCCTGAACATTGGAGTTTACAGCCCAGCCAAAAATTAATGCAAATAAACCCAAAAATACTACACTCTTTTTAATCAAATTTTTCATGCTTATAAACCTCCAATAATTCCACCTTTACTTCTAAGACGAAATTATCAAAAAAAAGTTCCTTTACTTAATACATACTAGCATAATTTAACAAAAAAATAAATAGATTCATTAAAAAACGGGCATAGAATCCCTATGTCCGTTTTTTCGATTACTAATTTTGGCTGTAAACTACCAGCTTGCTTTTGTAACACCCGGAAGTAAACCCTGATGTGCCATTTTTCTTAAACAAATTCTGCAAAGACCGAAATCTCTGTGGTATCCGTGCGGTCTGCCGCAGATACTGCATCTGTTATGAAGTCTTACTGCAGGGTATTTACCTGCTGCAACAAGTCTTTCGCGTTTTGCTTCTTTGTCCATCATCGCTTTTTTAGCCATGAATTTCTCCTTTATGTTTTATTGTGTATTATTTTCTTTTTTGACAAGATTTTCGCATCACTGACGACAATCTTACTTTTTGAAAGGCATTCCTAAGAATCTCAATAATTCTCTTGCTTCTTCATCAGTTTTAGCTGTTGTGATAACAGAAACATTCATACCCTTTACTAAATCTACTTCTTCGTAAGAGATTTCAGGGAATAAAGCCTGTTCTTTTAAGCCTAACGTATAATTTCCTCTGCCATCGAAACTCTTAGCACTTACGCCGCGAAAGTCACGAATCCTCGGAAGAACTACACAAATCAATTTCTGCAAAAAGTCATACATTCTTTCGCCACGCAACGTTGCCATTGCACCAACAGGCATACCTTCTCTTAATTTGTAAGATGCGATAGACTTTTTAGCTTTTGTTACAACAGCTTTTTGTCCTGCAATCTTTGTTAATTGATTTTCGATAGCTTCTGCAATTTTAGAGTTGTGAGAAGCTTCACCAACACCCATGTTCAAAACGATTTTGACAATCTTTGGAACTTGGTGAACATTTTTGTATCCGAATTTTTCCTTCATAGCAGGAACAACTTCTTCAACATATCTTTCCTTTAAATTTTTTGTTACTGTCATTTTTCCTTTTCCTTTACTATTGGTATTAATGTCATACTGCTAAAGTACACATTAAGCATCTAGCTGTTCACCGCATTTTTTGCAAATGCGAACTTTTTTTCCGTCGATAACTTTCATTGCAGGTCTTGTCGCTTTTTCGCAAGCAGGACATACAATCATTACATTTGAAGAATCGACGGGAGCTTCATATTTTACTAATCCACCCTGAATACCCAATGCCGGTTGAGGCTTTTGAGCTTTGGTAATCATATTAGCGCCTTCAACAGTAACTCTGCCTGTTGTACGGTCTACTTTTTTAATGTTACCGATTTTTCCTTTGTCTTTACCTGCAATAATAACAACTCTGTCGCCGTTTTTTACATGCAAGTCTTTTTTATCAGTGTTTGTCATTTTTCTTTCCTTTTTATTTTACTAACCTATACCCTCGCCCCTCTGGGGAGAGGGAAGGGTGAGGGGTTTCCCTCATCTGTTCGGATTATTTATCCCTAAATTCGCCTGACGGCGGCTTATTAAGGGCTAAATTACCTCAGGTGCCAGAGAAACAATCTTCATATATCCTTTGTCTCTCAATTCACGAGCGACAGGTCCGAATACACGAGTTCCTCTCGGGTTGCCGTCTTTTGCAATAATAACTGCAGCATTTTCATCAAATCTGATTACTGAACCGTCCTGACGTTTGATATCTGCTTTAGTTCTAACTATTACTGCACGAACAACTTCACCTTTTTTTACTGTCATATTTGGAGTTGCGTCCTTGACTGATGCTACAATTTCATCACCGACAGCAGCAAATTTTTTATTTGAACTGCCCATAACTCGGATACATAATAACTGTTTTGCACCCGTATTATCTGCAACTTCTAATCTTGTTTCTTGTTGTATCATTGTTCTTTCCTTTTCTTTTCCGAATAGTATTAATTCAATTTCGGATGTGTGCCTCTCATTACTCTTTGGTAATGCTGCCTTTTTGATATCGGGAAGTACGATATTTGGATGTTTAGTTTTTTAAAATGCTATACATCCAAACTCCTAACCTTCCATACATCTCGATTAACGTGCTTTTTCTACGATTTCTGCCACTGTCCAGCGTTTTCCTTTAGACATAGGCTTTGATTCTACGATTCTTACGACATCACCTTCACCGCAAACATTTTCAGCATCATGTGCTTTATAATGTTTGTTAGATTCAATAATCTTTTTATATCTCGGGTGTGGTTCGTAATCTGCAACTTTTACGACAACTGTTTTATCCATTTTGTTGCTTATAACCGTTCCTTGTTTTTCTTTTTTAGGCATTTTGTGCCCCCTTTTCTGTTATGATTGTTTTTGCTTGTGCGATAAGTCTTTTAGTTTTTGAAATCGTTGATGTATTTTCCAATTTGTTAGTTGCAAGCTGTAATCTTGATTCTAATAATTGTTTTTTCCAATCAACAATTGCATTTTGTAACTCATCGACTGATTTTTCGCGCATTTCAGTTAATTTCATTTTTATTTTCCTTTTCATTGATTACTTACATAAACTTCGACCAAAGAAATATCTTTTGATATTTAGTAAGCGTAGTTGTTATTGTTCATCTGTCTTTACGACAATTTTCGTTTTGATAGGCAGTTTTTGTGCAGCTAATTCTAATGCGTGAACTGCAACCCCTCTATCAAAGTATTCAAGTTCAAACATGATTCTGTTTGGCTTAACAACCGATACCCAATATTCTACGTTACCTTTACCTGAACCCATACGAGTTTCAGCAGGTTTTGCAGTGATTGGTTTATCAGGGAATATTTTAATCCATACATTACCGCCACGTTTGATTTCACGAGTCATTGCACGACGAGCAGCTTCTATCTGACGGCTGGTTATCCAACCTGGTTCTACTGCCTGCAAACCGTAGTGACCGAATTCAAGTTTTGTACCTCTGGTTTCGGTACCTTTCATTCTGCCTTTCATCATTTTGCGGTATTTTGTTTTTTTAGGCTGTAACATTTTATATTGCTCCTATTATGTTTTATTTATACCTTACTTAGTTTCTTCCGCAGCTGCTGCTTTTGAACGTCTCGGACGTCTTGCAGGTCTTTCGGAATTATTTTCTCTATTACCTTTGCTTGATTTGATGTTTTGGTCTGCCAATTCTCCGGGCATTAAGTTGCCTTTGAAAATCCAAACTTTAACACCAATCTTACCCATAATAGTGTCTGCTTCTGCAAAACCGAAATCTACATCAGCTCTTAGGGTCTGCAAAGGAATTCTTCCTTCTTTAGCCCATTCTGAACGTGCAATTTCAGCACCGCCCAAACGACCTGATACCATAACTTTGATACCCTGAACGCCTGAACGCATTGTTCTTTGCATAGCCTGTTTCATAGCTCTGCGGAATGCTATACGTTTTTCCAACTGTTGAGCTATATTTTCTGCAACTAATTGAGCATCAGCATCAATTCTTGCTACTTCAACAACATTGATAATAACATCTTTACCGATATGTTTTGATACGTCTTTACGAAGGTCATCAATACCTTGACCGCCTCTGCCGACAACAATACCCGGTTTAGCTGTTACAACAGTTATTGTTATTTTGTCACCTTTTCTGGCAATCCAAATTTTTGAAATGCCTGCTGCATAAAGTTTTTTCTTTACGAATTTTCTGATTTTAGCATCTTCTGCTACGAATTCACGGTAATCTTTAGCTTTAGCAAACCATGAGCTTGCCCACTTTTGAATGATACCTACTCTGAATCCGGTTGGATGTGTTTTTTGTCCCATATCATTATTTCCTATTTTTCACTAACTACTAATGTAAGATGTGATGTACGTTTCATTCTTGAATACATACGACCTTGTGCTCTTGTTCTTGCACGTTTATATGTTGTGCTTTCATCTGCAAAAATTTGTGAAATCTTTAAAGATTCAGCACTTGCACCATATTTTTCTCTTGCGTTTGCAATCGCAGCCTTCAAATTCTTTTCAACAACTCTTGCTGCAAAATATGGCATAAAACGTAACATATCCAGAGCTTCGATAACAGATTTACCGCGAACTTCGTTGATAACTCTGCGGAGTTTGCGTGCTGTCATTTTTATGTCTGTTTGTTTTGCTTTTGCTTCCATTTTCATTATCCTTTTATTTTAAATATTACTTTGGATTTTGTACTAACCTCTTTTTGCAGTTTTATCAGAACCTGCATGACCTTTGAAAAGTCTTGTCGGTGCAAATTCACCTAATTTGTGTCCGACCATTTCTTCAGTGATATAAACAGGAACGTGAGTTTTTCCGTTATGCACTGCGATTGTATGGTTGAGCATATCAGGTACTACCATTGATGCTCTGGACCAAGTTTTGATAACTTTCTTTTCAGAGTTAGCATTCATTTTTTCTATTTTCTTTTGTAGAGATTCTTCTACATATGCACCTTTTTTTAATGAACGTGCCATTTATTTCTCCTTTTTCTTGTTAATACTTTTATTTGAGATTATTATCTCTTGTTTCTGCGTCTTACAATTAATTTATCTGACGCTTTACCTTTTTTGCGTGTCTTATAACCAAGAGCCGGTTTACCCCAAGGAGTCTTAGGATTGCCGCCGGGACCTGTTTTACCTTCACCACCACCGTGAGGGTGATCGCAAGGGTTCATTGTTACACCACGAACAGTAGGTCTGATACCCATATAACGCTTTCTGCCTGCTTTACCGATTGATAAGTTTTTAAACTCTGCGTTACCCAATACACCGATTGTTGCTAAGCATTCTTTTCTTACCATTCTCATTTCACCTGACGGAAGTTTTACCGTTACATAGTTACCTTCTTTTGCCATTACCTGTGCGCTGTTGCCGGCTGCTCTGACAAGTATTCCGCCACGACCAGGAATCATTTCAATGTTATGAACAAATGTACCTAACGGAATTAATTCAAGCGGAATAGCGTTTCCTGTTTGAACAGGAGCTTCCGGACCACTTAAAATTTTATCGCCTACACTTAATCCTTCCGGTGTTAAGATATATCTTTTTTCACCATCTGCATAGAAACATAATGAAATTCTTACGTTTCTGTTCGGATCGTATTCGATTGTTTTTACTGTTGCAGGAATACCGAATTTATCTCTTTTGAAATCAATAATACGGTATGCTTTCTTTACTCCGCCGCCCTTGTGACGACAAGTAATTCTTCCTGTATTATTTCTGCCTGATTTTTTATTCAAAGATTTTAACAATGATTTTTCAGGAGTTGAAGTGGTAATTTCTGCATAATCACTTCTTGTCATGCCTCTTTGTCCCGGAGACGTCGGATTGATTTTTCTGATTGCCATTTTAAATTTTCTCCTTTTGGCTTTGCTTTACTTGTTATTGCGCAAGTGCTACACATCGGCTTGCGCCTGTTCAGGACTTGTGCCAATTTCGCCCTGCTGTTTTGATTTTTCCCGCCTGTGTAATCTTAGATTACTTCGTTCCCTTCGCTAATGCGCCTGTCACTGCGGCGGCGGTATTATGTTCAGTGTCCTGTTTGTCTTGCTATCGCAAGCCGTAACCGACACTTCACATCGGCTATCGCCATTATACCTGCATAAATTCTAATGGTTCGCCTTCGATTGTAACGACGGCCTTTTTGGAAGAATCTGTTCTTCCGAATTTATAACCCATTCTCTTTGAGTGAGATGGCATATAAACTGTGTTTACGCTTTTTACCTTTCTTCCCGGAAAAGCTAACTCAACAGCCTGTGCAATTTCTATTTTTGTTGCATCTTTTTTTACTTCAAATGTATATTGACCATTTTCAGTTGCTGCTACTGACTTTTCTGTGATTAAAGGTTTTTTAATTACGTCGTATAAATTTTCTTTACTCATTTTTATTTCCTTTACAATTACTTCGGGCTGACCCCTCACCCGCCCTACGGGCACCCTCTGCCTAAGAAAGAGGGATAAGTTTATTTTTTATATTATTGGAGTCTTTCGGTTATTTCATTTACGGCAGATTCGGTCATAATAACAAAATCAGCTTCTAACAAGTCTTTTACATTCAAATTTGACGGAAGCAAAAGTTTTACGCTTGGAATATTTCTTGCCGACAACTCTAAATTCTTGTTTTCTTCAGCTTTCAAATTCGCTACTACTAAAACTTTTCCGCTTACGTTTAATGATTTTAATGCACTGACCATTAATTTTGTCTTTGGCTCAGAAATTGTTGAGAAATCTTTTACTACAACAATTTGAGATTCTCTTGCAGAAAGTGCTGATTTTAAAGCTAACTTTCTTGCTTTTTGAGGCATATTGAACGCATAACTTCTTGGTTTTGGTCCAAAGATTACGCCGCCGCCTGCAAATAACGGAGAACGTAACGAACCTGCTCTTGCACGACCTGTACCCTTTTGTTTCCAAGGTTTTCTGCCGCCGCCTGCAACTTCTGCTCTTGTTTTTGTGCAAGCATTACCTGAACGAGCATTGTTCAATTGTCTTCTTAATGCTAAGTGCATTACATGTATATTAGGTTCTACACCAAAAACTTCTTTAGCTAAGGTAATTTCGCCTAATTTTTCACCGTTTGTACTTAAAATTTCTTTTGACATTTTTCTTTTTCCTTTTGCTTTCCGTCTACCCCTTTCCCTTTTGGGTTTTATATGGCAGAAGCGGGTTATTTGTAGTCTTTATTTTTTTTCCGCCTGTGCAATCCCGGATTGCTACGTTCGCTACATTCACATTTCGCTCACAACGGCGGTGATATAATGTTTCGTGTCCTGCTTGTCTTAATATCGTAAGCCAACACCGGCACTTTACACCGGCTCACGCCTTTAGTTCCATTTTGTTCTTGTCGGAACGATTGTTACCAATCTTCCTTCACATCCCGGTACAGAACCTTTAATTAAAACTAAACCGTTGTTTGCATCAACTTTAACAAGTTTAAGTTTTGTAATTGTAACTCTTTCATTACCCATGTTACCTGCCATTCTTTTACCTTTGATAACACGGGAAGGAGTTGTACCTGCACCGATTGAACCCGGTTCTCTGTGGTTCTTTGAACCATGAGCCATAGGTCCTCTTCCAAAGTTCCATCTTTTTACCGTACCTTGGAAGCCTTTACCTATTGATTTACCTGTTACATCAACTTTTTCAACGTTATCTAACACAGATAATTCAACTTTGTCACCTACTTTGAAATCCTGAGGATTATCAACTCTAAATTCCTGTAAGTGTCTGTAATTAGATAAGCTGTTTTTCTTGAAATGACCTAACTGAGCTTTAGTCAGATGTTTTTCTTTTACTGCAACAGTACCAACTTGTATTGCGTTATATCCGTCAGTTTCAACAGTTTTTACCTGTGTAACAACTGTTTCATCAACTTTTATAACCGTTACGGGAACAGCCAAACCTTTTTCGTCAAAGATTTGAGTCATACCTACTTTTTTACCTATTACACCTAGTGTCATATTTTTTTCCTTTCCATGCTCATCCTACTTGATGCAGACAAGTCTGCCTCATTTCAGAATTGCATCTTCTCGCTTGTGAGCGCTACTATCTCATTACCTATAAGGATTTTCACCTTCCGCCGCTTGGACGTCGTAGTTCACATTATATGTGCATAATGCTTATTCAATTTTCATCACAGGTTCAAAACAAACTATTTTGCTTCGATATCTACACCCGCAGGTAAATCTAATCTACGCAACTCTTCCATAGTGGCTTGAGTCGGATCGTATATATCAATAATACGTTTATGAGTTCTCATTTCAAAATGTTCACGAGATTTTTTATCAACGTGTGGGGAACGTAATACGCAATATATACGTCTTTTTGTAGGTAAAGGAATAGGTCCGGCTACTTTAGCGTCTGTTCTTTTAGCTGTTTCAACAATTTTTTCAGCTGATACATCAATAAGTTTGTGGTCATAAGCCTTTAAACAAACTCTGATTCTTGATTTCTTAGTGCTGCTTGCCATCTTTAGCATTCCTTTATATTTTCTATGTACTACTTTATACGCAAAAGCCCGAAAAACCTTTACATACTGCTCAAAGCTGCTATTTTATATATTTCGGACAATACTTCAAGCATAACAATACTATGATAAACAAAAATCACTGTCAATATGGATTTTACATGATTGTTTAGAAATGTTACGGAAAATTAAATAAGGAAATAAATTATAATTTTGAGAGGACATGTTTTAATTTGTCAAGTTTTTTATTATCTGTTCCTATCCCGCATAAAAGCATTGTAGACTTGTCATTTGTCCTTTCATCTTCAATATTAAAATCTTCATAAAGCATTTGGGACAATTCCTGTCCTGAAACTCCGGGAATTCTTATAAGAAGCTTAGTCGGGTCATCTCCGAAAAATTCACAACCCGTTGCCTTCATTCTTATTTTATCAAGACGGGAAATCAAATTATCAATTTCTTTTCTGCCCTCATTGGAATCAAGATATGCAATTGTATCCTCTATTGAAGCCAAGAGCGGATATGACGGAGAAGTAGTTGTAATCATATCAAGCGCAGGTTTAACATCAATTTCACAGTTGCAGTGCAAAAGAGCCGTAGGATTAAGTCCGCCCGCTGTCTTATGCAAAGATTGAACCGTAAAATCTGCTATATTTACAGCTGATAAAGGCAGTCTTTCGGAAAACGGATACAGAGCTCCGTGTGCTTCATCCACAATTAAATATGCTTCATGCCTTTCACATACCGCTTTAATTTCTTCAATGTCGGAAATTATTCCTTCATAAGTCGGAGAAGTTATAATAACTGTTTTTATACCGTATCTGCTTAAATAAGATTCAATAACTTCGGGTCGGGTTTCTAAAGGTACACCCCAGTTTTTATCAATTTCAAGATCGTATGTCAAAGCTCTTGCACCTGCAAGTTTCACCGCATTAAAATGGCACGGATGGGCATTTGAAGCAATAAGAACCTTGTCCCCGACTCCTGTGCAGGACAAAACTGCCGCAATTATTCCGCTTGTAGATCCGTTTGTTAAAAAAGTGGTAGAGTATGTGTGGTAAACTGACCTTGCCCATAACTGAGCACGTTCAAGCGCTTCCTGCGGTTCATAACATTCTGTTTCCGAAATGTCAATTTTATACATTCCGCCAAGCGGTTCGTATATTGCTTTTTTTTGCCCGTGTGACGGAGTTGTAAATAATATCTTATTCTGTTTTTTTTCAAGCAGTCTTACGAGGCTCATTGAAAAATCCTTTATTTATTCTTAATTTCAACATTTCGTTTTGCACAGAACTGAGTCAAAACCATTTTGTCATAACTTGAAGTGTATTCAAACTGACCTGAAATTGTATATCCGCCCTCTGTTGATTTTTCAATTCTTATCGGTTGAAATACGCAGGTAAGATTTTTATTGTCCGAAATAGGAACATTAATTGTATAATTACCCTCGATGTCAATTTTTTCATTTGTTTTTAATTTCATACCGCCTGCCGAAATATCAAGGGTTGAAATTTTGTAATCTTTACCGTTAAAATTCATATCCAGATCATGAATAAATTTTACACGGGTATATTGACGTCTTTGGAGAAATTTGTGTTTTGCGGGACTTGCAATAACCATTGTTCTTCCTTCAATTTTTTTTGCATAAGAATCGAAATATAATTTCCCGTGCTTTGTTTGGGTATAAAATTCACAATATGTATCAATCAAAACACTCTCATCCAAATCGTATTTCAATTCGAGTGTAAAATCTCCCGCACTTACTGCCGTTACTACACCTTTGTTTGCCGCTTTATAATTCGGAGGAATAACTAAAACTTCCTGTCCCTCTACTACTAATTCTCTCATACTCTGCCTTTCTATAAAATTTTATTTGATACAAAATTACATTTTGATTATACACTCTATTTTTATTTAATGCCACAATGTTAAGAAAAAGCCCTCATAAACTTTTACGAGGGCAGCTGAGCAATCAGAAGAGTTGAGGATTTATATTAAAATTTTGAATGTTTTTCCTCAGTTTTTCATTATGCTTTTTGTTAATAAATGTTTAAATTTTTATAAGTAAATCGTACTAAATTTGATTTTTGGTTTTAAAATATGGTATTATGTGAATATCTTTTTTAAGGCTTATATTTAAAAAGGAGTTATCTATGAAAAAAATTTTATCTTTTGTGTTGGGAATATCTTTTATAATGACCGGCAGTATGGCATTTGCGATTTCACCTGTCTATCAGGCACCGAATGCGGGAAATATGAATTTCTATCCTATGATGCAGTATCAGATGGAAAAACAGGAAACTCTTGATTTTGCGAATGATCCTGAAAATTACAGACAAAAAAGAGAAGCCAAAGATAACGATAATAAAATAAGAAACTCTAATTTTAATCCGAATTATTCTCCAAATTACGGAGGAACCTATCTTCATCCTGTTCATCCCGTACAGATGCAGTTTACTAAAGGAGAAGACGGAAACATAAAAATTCAGGGAGTTCATTCAAACAATTCAACAATAGTTGATACGGATAAAAAATAATGAAGTTAATAATTAAATGGTTAATATTTGCCCTGATTATAATGGGTACTTGCTACCTTCCGGGGATAGAAGTAGACGGCTTTTGGTTTGCAATGCTTGTTGCTGCGGTTTTAACCCTGATAAATATATTTATTAAACCGCTTTTGAAACTTATTGCATTCCCATTAAATATGCTTAGTTTCGGATTATTTAATCTGGTAATAAACTTTGGAATCTTGTATGCGGTATCGTATTTTATTCCGCAATACCACATAACAAATATGCTAAGCTGTTTTATTGCATCAATAGCCATTGCAATCTCTTATGTAATCATCAAAAAAGCATAATAATTATTTAAAGTAATTAATTATATATTATCTTACAGTAAATACATCTAATACCTCGTCATTGGTGAGGGTTTTAGCCCGAAGAATTTAAGTATCAGATTCTTCGCTATCGCTCAGAATGACGTGCCTTTGAACTGTTTTACTGTAACATTGCATATAGTTACCTTATTAAATATCGCCTGAAAACTTTTCGGATATTTTTAATATTTTGTCACTTATATTAAGAATTATCTGTCCTGATTTTGGGAATTTTGCCATAAAAGGATTTATTTTATCAAGCATTTTAAAAACAACTCTGTTGCAAAGCCCGATTTCGACATTTTTTACTATATGTTCTGCAACATTGTGAATTAACTTTGCAGGCTCCTGTTGAGCTTTGAATAATCTGTCTGATTTCGTACGACAATAAACGGATGTAATTTTATCCACTCTTAACGGCAAAAATGTATATCTCCCCTTAAAATAATATTTACACAATTATTGTATAAAAAACACTTTTAATTGTAAACCCGCATTTTGCTAATTTGCAAGGAAAAATGTTTTTGCTAATATAAAGATATCATAAGAAATATACTATATGCTCATAAAGCAAAAAATTTGTATTCCCTAAAGATGTGGAACAAACCATAAAACTCGCGCGCAAACAGAATGAAAGTTTTACCCAAAAACTAAAAGAAACAATAATGCAGATTATTAAACAATAAATGTTTATTTTATTCTGCATTTCATGCCAAATTTTACGATTTTATTTATCGAATCCTGTGGCAGAAGCGACAAAATTTGAGCTAGTTTTGCATCTTTCCCTATCGTATAAGAAGCTTTCGGTCTTTTTAACTTATCTATTTTTAATACCAAGTCTGCAACCTTTGAAACAGGTAAACCTTTGGTCGAATTTTTGAGTGCATTATTTTTGACAAACTCAAGCTCTTTTTCATAATCTTTACAGTTTTCAAGATATTCAAGATTTGCATTTACTGATTTTTCCCAGATAGGAGTAGCAATAACTCCTGGTTTTACGGAAATTACTTTAATGTTTTTGTGATTTTCCAGCGCAAATGCATTAAAAAATATATCCAAAGCTCTTTTCGATGCACAATAAGGACTTATAAACGGGAAATTCCCAAAACTTGACATAGAACTTATATTAATAATTTTTGAATTATCCATAATATCCGAAAGATTCTGCATAAGTTCTATATGAGAAAAAGTATTCACATCAAACTGATAGCGCAGTCTTTGGGTATCAATTTTTTCGATAGCACCCGCAACAACATTACCTGCAACATTTATCAAAGTATCTACATGTGAAACTTTTGATTTTATGAACACGGCAGCATCTTTTATTGATTTTGTATCCGTCATGTCAATATAGAAATAAATCAGATTTGGATTATGATTTTCTTCGAGTTTATTTTTATTCCTGTAACCTGCAAAAACTATATTGTCTTTATCTCTCAAAAGGGCCTCTGTAACAGCTTTTCCGATACCCGAAGTCGAACCCGTAATAACATAAATCTTTTGCATAATTCCCTCATTTTGGACAAAAAGAAAGTCTCATCAAATTGATAAGACTTATAAATATACATTTACCCCACACAGATGTTAGCATGAAAAATAATGATTGTCAATACATGAAAATCAATTTTTTCATAGATATTTTTAAATAGAAATATTAAAGCCCTAAATCTTTGAGAAAATTTTCATTATTCGTCAAATCAAACAAATCATCACCCCATGGATCAATAATATCCAAATCCTCAACAAGTTTGTTGTGGCTTTTGTCTTCGGGGTTTGAAAGTACAAGCTTTGTAAAATTTTTAATATCCGATTTTTTTACATACAAATTTAGAGCGTGTTTTGACAGCCCTCTCAAAAAAGAATTTCTTGATTCTTTTTTTAATTCTTCGGCCGGCGAAGATATGGGAGAGTCAATTTTTCCTGCGGTATTGAATTGTTGTACTAATTTTTTAAGCATACACACCCTAATTTACAAAAATATTATAAACTTATTTTTAAAATATTGCAATATAACAAGTTATTTATAAAATAAATTTTAAGAATTTGAACATTTTTTCAAATTCTTTAACTTTACCTATACATAAATAATATTATCTCCACATGTTCATTTCATTTCTTTTGTTTGCGAGGCAAAAGAAATGAAATGAACCAAAGAAAAGAAAACTTCGCAAATAACAATATTGCCTATCGGCAATATAAGACCCTGACGGGTAATATGTGTTTTTGTCCTTTCAGGACAAAAATCTCTCAGCTGCCTAAAACAACGGCAGCCTAAAGCGTTTGGCTCTAAAATTCCGACCTTAACGAAGTGAGCAATCATTGTTTTGCGAAACAACAACAAGCCAAAATTTGTCTGAACGGGCGGGGGCTAATGTTATATGATAGCAGATAAATGGGCTTAGTGAGTTATTTTGGCCAGATGTTGAGCAAATTACAAATGATTAGCGAACGAAGTTCAGGTCGGGGAGTTTCTTTGTGCCCCGTTTCTTTGCGGTCAAAGAAATGGGGCAGGTAGTTTTTTTACAAAAACTACCGATAATATTATTTATGGAGATAATTTCTTAGCTTTAATTACAACATTATTAATAATATACCTTACAGGGCAATTTATTTTTTATATTAAAACTTAAATAATATTTTTAACATAAGGAGTTTATTATTATGAAAACAATTGTCCGTCAATCGCAAACAGCAGTTTTAAAAAAATTATCAGATTTATTTATAGAAATGACAGCCAAAAACTGCAACCAAAAATGCAAAAAATGCTATATAAATTTCCCGCAATTCAAAAAATGTGAAGATTTTATTGATATAGAAACCGTAAAAATTGCATTAAATGATACTCAAAAAGAAAGCCTGCAATGTATTTATTTGACAGGTGCAGAACCTATGACACATCCCGATTTTAATTCTATTTTAAGATTATGCCTTAAAAGAACAAATGTCTGTATCTGCACAAACGGCTCTTTTATTAATGAAAAAAAAGCAAGATTTTTGAAAAAAGTCGAAAGCGAGTCCCCGAATGAAATTATATTTAATCTCAGTTTGGTACACTATGACGAGGTAAAAAATGACGATATCAGGTACAGAGGAGCCTACCGACACACAATATTTGCTGTTAAACATCTTATAAAATATAATTTTTCACCAATTATTACGGTAGCAAATTACTACAATATAAACCCGAGAGAGCTTGAAAGCAATATTAAAAACATCTTTGAACATATTGATTATCAAACAGATAAATCACATCTGAAAATTATTCCCTGGTATGATTACGAAAACCAAAGAGAAACGGAAGTAATCGGGCAGGATAAATCATTAAAAAAAGATTGCGAATATGGCAGAGTTTTAACCTCAAAAGGAGTTTACGGATGTATGTTTTTATCGGACGATTACAGAGGAAGATGCGGAAACAATTTTAATAATTATACCGATAAAATATCACTTGAAGCAGGCTGTTGCAATACTTGTCTGCAATACGGAAATAAAGTTTTCGGAATAGATTTTGAAAGTTTTAAATAATAAAACTAATATGTAATATTTCACTTAGTATTATTACAATTACCATCTCCAATTGGGAGAGGGTAATTTTTCAATGCGAAATTATGAGCATTAGAAAAATGGGTGAGGGTTTGAGCCCAAAAACTCTATATATTAAAAAAGATTCTTCTCTGCCGCTCAGAATGACAAAAAATACCTACGCCCTGAATCTTTCTGACAGATAACTCAAAATTGCACCGCCTATTTCTTCATTAGGGTCAAAAGCGGTATTCTGTTCTTGTGGTTTTTGAGAATTTTGTATAAGCATACGGCACAGTGGTCCAAAGGCATCAGGAACCTGCGTTTTTCTGTAAATTCCCGCTAAAAAAGTCTGTATATTGGGCGATTTTGTAGCATTAAACCTTGAAAATACGGGATAAAGCTTATCAATACCTTTTGTACCGTTATCAAGCATCCTGTCCATTATATAAAGAGTTTCTGTAACCTGCGCTTCATTATTTGAATGTTGCAAGATATCAGTCAGATAAGGCAGAGCATTTTCTTTTTGCTTCACAAAATAATCAACTTCATCTTTGTCAAAAACACAGTAATTTCTGTCTTTCGTCGGTAACTGACAAGAAGCACAAATATATTTGGGATACGGATTTATATTGCTTTGAGTAATCGGTGTAATCATAAAAAATATACCTTATGAATATACAAACGGCGGACCGTTTTTGACTTCTGACAAAATACTTTCTGCCATTGTTTTCAATTCCTGTTTTGAACGTTGTCCGCTATCGACCTGATTATAAAATTCTTTTACCAAAGGAGAAATTGCAGCATCTTTTTTGGATTTAAAATTACGCAATTCGGTATTAACAAGACGTTTTTGCAATTCAAGTTCGGTTTCCGCATTTATTTTTTTTACCTGAACCTCTTTAAGAGCCTCTCCGGCAAGTTTGCCGCCGTAGCCTACCGCCGTAATTCCCGTAATACCCGCAAATAATAACCCGAACTGAGGATTTGAAGTATCTAAAAGCCAGTTGTAGAAAAATGCTTTGTAATCATCAACAAAAGAATTAAATGCAGGTTTTGGCGTCCCGTCACCTCCAATATTCGGATTAACTTTTGTTGTTGAAGTATTCATTTTTTTGAGTATTTTTTGCAAAAATTTATCTTTTTCTTCTTTTTTTATCCAATTCAGATTAGTAACCTGCTCTGTTATAAAATCTCTCGCACCGTCTGAATTTTCTATTTCCGCAAACATGTGTTCAAGATTTTCTTTATCAATATTTTTTGATTCTTCAGTCGAAGTTTTTACAATTTCCGAGATTGCATTTTTTGTTTTGTTTAAACTTTCCTGCAAATGTATTTTACTTTTTGTAAGATTTTTCAGTGACAAAAATCCCAAACCGACAATTCCTGCAAAGGTTAAAACTCCCAAAACGGCATCCCCGATTGAACTTTTTTCTTTATTCCCCGCAAATTTCACATCTTTTTTATCAGAGGTAAATGCAAACTGCGCAAAAGTTTTTCTGCCAAATTCAGGTGCCGCTTTTTCTTCAGGCGGATTTAGGTATTTTTCAAAATCATGTGTATATTTTGACAGCATCGCACGAATTATTTGCATCTTCCCCGAAAAAGCTTTTGTTTCTACCTCAATCAGATTTTCCTGAAGATTTTTCTGAATATTTGCTTCTTTTCTTTTAACCCATATATCTTTATAACCATCAAAAAATGTTTTACCCATAAACGCCATAGCAGATAAAGTTAAAACTCCCGCACCCGCAATAAAAGTTTTGCTGTTAGGACTTTGAACCATCTGATATATAACCTGAGAAGTTTCTTTACTCAAATTGACATTTCTTGTAACCGCAGGAAGCCATTTTTCTTTGGCAATATTTTTTGAAGCTTTTGCACTGTATCTGACAAATCCCGTCAAAGCAGCAATTGCACCCATAACTCCAAGAGCAACACTGCTCAAAGGAAGAAGTTTTTTATCCACGATTTTGTTATCTTTATATAAATCCTGCGGCATTGACGTGTTTTCGGATATTATATAAACATCCTTCATATCCGACAAATTTGTTTCATTATCTTTTACATAAGCATTAACAACAACACCCTCTTTTGTACTGCCCATATTTTTTTTCTGAGGGTTTGTCATATTTCTGTGCTGAATAAGATTTTCATTATAGAAAGGATTAATTATCATCTTCGATTACCACCCTTTCTTCTTCACGTTTAAACTTTCTTGAAATATCGTGTAAAAATGTTTTCAAATTAAAAGTTTTTTGTGCTTCTTCAATACGCTTTTCATCATCATTATCTTCATCCGAACCGAAAATAAATAACATTGTTTTTAATTTCTTTTTGATATTAGAAGTTAAATTTGACAGAGCCTTTGAAACAGAAGCTTTTAACTCTCCATACACAGCAACAAGTTTATCTGAAATATCAGCAAGTTTTTGTGCTACATTTGCAACCATGCCGGTAATATTTGCACTAAGATTAACAACCCTTGCAACAACCTGAGTCAGAACAAAATTTACAGGCGTAGAAATAATCGCAGGTAAAGCTCTATTTATATTTGCAGCCAAATCCATAATTCTTTGATGCGCACTCTGAAGCGATTTTTGGATATTTTGTAATACCTGAATATGATTTAATTGAGCAACTTCAGCCCTATGCTGAGCGGCTTTTTGAGCTTTGAGCATTGCACCAATTGCTGCACATTGGTTGTAAGTCATCTCTCCGACATTTCTCGGGATATCTCTTTTTGTCGTGGAATTTCCGCCTGCCATACCGCTGCATATAGGACAAGCACCCGGAGCCATACCATGAGGGCATGTTCCCAATCCTGTTTTTACTAATCCTGCTGATACACCTACGGGCATAAAAATCCTCTCTGACTTTTGAAAGATTCCCCCGTAAAAGAACTGATTACTAACCCAAACCGTGCGCAGGATAATAAAAAACTTTTAGAGTATTCCGACTATTACGGCTGCGCCGGCAGTTGAAGATATCCACTTCATTTCCTCTTTCGTTCTTTGATAGTAAAATAATGACAATTACATGTCAAACGGAAATAAACTTTTTGTTACAAATATTTCCATGGAGAAACCCTTACGACTTTTCTCAAAAGAGGAAACCTGTGAAAAATAATTTCTGATGTTGGATTTTTCAGCTTTTTAATAATAGTTACAACCGGCTCTAATTTTGTTTTGTCGTAAATCATAATGGCATCATTCCCCGCCGTATAGTATAAACTGTTCCTCTTTTCCATAGCTTTTAAACCCTTTTCATTTTTTATAAAAGGTTTTAAAAGAATTTTAAATGTGTTAAATTCTTCAGGAGTAATAAATCTTGAACTGTTTGGCGGAAAATCATTCAATTCAAGCTTATGTTCAAGTTTATTTATTGCGGGAGTAAGTGCATATTTTCTTTTTCCTGCTTCTTCAATATAACCGCAATTTTCCCCATGATACAAGACCTGCTTTGCGTACTTTTTGAAAGTCATACCGGGGGTTAAACGATTTAATTCATTTCGGATTTTTGAAATAATCATAAGTACTCCAAATAATTATTTGTTATAAAACCCGAAATTAATTTTTTTGCGTTTGAATTTATATTTTATCAAATCCTGTATATTTCCTCAAAACTTCAGGAATAATAATAGTACCGTCAGCCTGCTGATAGTTTTCAACAATAGCAGCAAAAGTTCTGCCGACAGCAAGACCTGAACCGTTGATTGTATGAACAAATCTTGTTTTTCCCGTTGCTTTGTCTTTATATCTTATATTGGCTCTGCGTGCCTGATAATCTCCAAAATTAGAGCAGCTTGAAATTTCTTTGTAAGTATTGTATGACGGCAGCCAAACTTCTAAATCCCAGCATTTATTCGCACTAAATCCGATATCGGCAGTACATAACGCAACACGTCTGTAAGGAAGTCCGAGTAATTCCAGCATTCTTTCACCGTCTTTTGTTAATTTTTCGTGTTCTTGGGAAGAATTTTCAGGAGTTGTATATTTTACCATTTCAACCTTGTTAAACTGGTGAACTCTTATTAAACCTCTTGTATCTTTTCCCGCAGAACCTGCTTCACGCCTAAAACATGGAGTATAAGCCGTCATATATTTAGGCAAATCATCTTCCGACAAGATTTCACCCGAATAAATATTTGTAACAGGAACTTCAGCAGTCGGGATTAAATACAAATCTTCTTCTTCGCACTTATACATATCTTCTTTGAATTTTGGAAGCTGTCCTGTTCCTGTCATTGTTGCTGCATTCGCCATAAACGGAGGCAAAATTTCTTCATATCCGTCAATTTCCGTGTGCTGATCAAGGAAAAAGTTAATGATTGCCCTTTCTAACCTTGCTCCTTTACCTCTGTATAGAGTAAATCTTGACTGGGATATTTTTACCCCTCTTTCAAAATCAACAAGATTTTTTTCTTCGCACAAATCCCAGTGAGCTTTTGGCTCAAAATCAAATTTTGTCGGTTCACCCCATGTGTGAACTACAACATTATCATCTTCTGATTCCCCGACAGGAGTTGTTTCATCAGGAATATTAGGGATATGCAAAAGAACATTTCTTTGCTTTGCGTCAAGCTCATTTTGCTGTTCTTCCAGTGCTTTAATTTTATCACCCAATACACGAACTTCTTCCTGAATTGCATCTGTATTTTCACCGTTCTTTTTCATCAGACCGATTTTTTGAGATTCCGATTTTCTTTTTGAACGTAATTCATCAGCTTTTGTTTGGATTCTTCTTCTGTCCTCGTCAATCTGAAGTACCTCATCAATTGACCATTGCGGATTTCTTCTTTTTAAAAGTTCGTTTATTTTTTCGGGATTTTCCCTAATAAGTTTGATATCAAGCATCTGTTCCCTCTTTCTTTTAAGTATATGCAAAACAATAATATTTCAAAAACAGGATTTTATCAAGATTGAAGTAAATTACCATTTTTTGAATATAAAAAATACAGCAAGAACAATCAGCGCAAATCCGACAAGATAATTCCATTTAAACTGTTCTTTAAGATAGAATACTGAAAATACACTAAACACGATTAGAGTAATAACTTCCTGAATAGTTTTCAACTGAGCTGCACTGTAACATTCATAACCTATTCTGTTGGCGGGTACCTGAAAACAGTATTCAAAAAAAGCAATTCCCCAACTGACGAGTACAACAGCCCACAGGGCGGATGATTTGAATTTGAGGTGTCCGTACCAAGCAAAAGTCATAAATATATTTGAAATCGTAAGTAAAAAAATCGGTGTAAGTGCCTTAATCATAATAACCTCCCCTGTTTTTAATTAATTATAGGTCAAAGAAAACAACTTGACACGAAAAATTTTTATGCTTATAATATTGAACATAAACACACGCCGGCATAGCTCAATTGGCAGAGCAACGGTTTTGTAAACCGTAGGTTGTAGGTTCGAGTCCCATTGCCGGCTAATTTTTCGGAGTAACAAGCCCTTGTGGCTCAGGGGTAGAGCACTCCCTTGGTAAGGGAGAGGCCACGAGTTCAAATCTCGTCAAGGGCATTTTTAAACGCCCGACGGGTAAGGCAAATAAAAATTGAATATGGGTAGGTGGCCGAGTGGTTAAAGGCGACAGACTGTAAATCTGTTCTCGCGAGAGTACGGTGGTTCGAACCCACCCCTGCCCAAACTTTTTCAAATAAAACGACTTCTTTACGGAGTCGTTTTTATTTGACAGTAATTTTGAAATCTATCGTTTTATCGGCAAACCTGTTTTGCCAAATGCAGATCAACAAACCGATTTCTTGAGTTTTTAAATTCAAAATCTTTGTTCCGTATATTTTTTAGTCCGTTTTGAGTCTGAAGAATAAACTATATGTCACCCTGAATTTATTTCAGGGCCTATCCCACAATCGCCTTGAAATGCCACTTTAAGTAGATTCTGAAACAAGTTCAGAATGACAAAAGGCGGTCGGAAGTCGGTTGAAAATCACGATTCCAAAACGGACTTTAACGGACTTTGTTTGGACATAAATGAACATCAAATTTCGGGCGAATTCCCAAAATCCAAACCCTGTTTGAAAATTTTAGCATAAGAATAGTCCGTTTTAGTCCAATTACAAATTATTGGTGAAAAAAATTGCACCCTACAGGCTGCGTTTATGCAACATCAAAGAAAATATGATCAATTTTTTTGCCGTTTTGTTCAAATTGTTTTTGAGCGGCATCACCGACTCTGAATGCATCAGCTTCAACCGGTTGCGCCATATATCGTGCGTGGTCAAGATCCGGACTTGTATAATTCCTAAAATTATCTCTAAATATCTCTGCTTGCGCTTTTTGTTCTCCTTGTATCAAGCCTGCATTCAAGTCATCCACCATTTGATGTTGCCATCCATGTCTGGGTTCATGGTGTAAAATATTAACTATCTCTGGTTTGTTATCACGACTTACATTTGATGGTGTTACATTAATTCTTCTACCAAAAATTGTGCCTCCCCAATTGCGACCATGCTGATAATATCCGCTTTCTGAACCATTAGGAGGGTCAAAAGTCAATGGTGTAGATTTATCTCTAAGTCCTTGAGTTTTGTAACCGTTAAATTTTTCAGCACGTATAAAATCTAACGGGTCATTGTAGTAACGAGATGCCAAATACGGGTCAGACTTAATAAGTTCTATTTCTTCTTTTGTCAAACCTTTGCACCAGCCATCCATTGTATGAACATTCCCTGATTTTTGGTCAAACCAGAATGAACGGGAAAATCTCTTATCCCCCTTTGTTATAACAACATCTTCAACAAATCTGCCACTACCCATAGAACGGCTATCTACAGTTGTAATGACAGGAGTTTCACTGACTTTGCCATATTCATGAGGTGTAAATCTGCGGGTTTGAATACTTCTTGCGACTTCCCCTTTTGTATCAAGAATATATCTTGATTCTTCCCTCACATGCATGTAATTTGACATTTTTTCGTCAAATTTTGCATCTCCGATAAGTTGTTCTCCTGGACGACTTGAACAAGTACTGCCATTTGGGTATCTGTATGACAAGTGAGCATCTTGTATTCCTTGTCCGCTCACCAGTTGTCTATAATTGCTGTATTCAAGAACATGTCCGTCCGGATTAACTTTTACTTTTCTTATAAAATAACCGTCTTTATCTAAAAATCTGACAATTGTATTTCCTTCATCATCAAGTCTTACAAGTTGTTTTGCTGTGCCCTTTGGTGCTTTTAATCCTTTTATTGTTTTTTCAAGCCAGGTTTCTTGTGGTTGTGCATGTGCTGTAACTTGTGGTCTGGGATTTTTCTTTAAATCATCAAGATATTTCATATATTCTTCTCTTGTCATTTTGCTTGTGCGTTCTACAGGTATTTTTGCTCCGACAGTATGTCCTTCCTTGTCAATAAAATGTACATATTTAAGGTTCGGATTATCTTTTGAAGGAACTATTTTATACTCAGTAACAACATTGCCTCGCACATCATATTCACACGGAATAATCTGTCCTTCAACTTTAATATAATGTTCCGGTAATTCCGGTGGCAATGGAGAATGAACAGGAGTTTGTCCGATTTTTGTTGGAGTATGTGCGGATTCTGTCATAATTTCTGACAAACCGTGTTCTTTTAAAACAACTTCGTTCGCTTTATCTGTTCCTTGTGCATTTGCTGCAGAATAAATCCTGTTTTGACTTGTACGCTTTTCAAACAAAGTTGTCAGTTTTTTAGGTATTGATTTTTTAATAAATCTACCTGCACCTTTATATGTAGTTTTAAATAATCCGACAGTTAAACTCATATAAATATCCCCTATATTTATATAAAGTATTTTCCTTTTCAAAATTTGCCTTTTTGTTACAAAAATACAAAATTACACTTGAAAAATAGAAAAAATGATTTATAATGAGAGTAGGGAGTGGGCATCCCCAGATACCCACTATGCAGTCCCTACAAGAAAATCGAGATAATTTGTAAAAAATGTCCTAGTAACGATAGGACATTTTTTATTATCTGTTTTTTCAATGTAATCACCCCCTTTCTTACACCTTCATGCAGAAAAGTTGATGTGCGTATAAGGGTAGTGTGGAACCGTCCTACTCTTGTTATAAATCATTTATCAAAGTGCTGCATACTAATTATAGCATAAAATACTCAAACCTTCTGTTCTTTCTTATCAAACCGACTGTTATTTTATATTCCGTATAATTGATAATCTTTTTCAACCATATTATGCTCCTTTCGGTCATTAACATTAATCGATTGCATCAGGTATTAATTCAAGCAAATGTGTTGCTATGTAAACATTTGAATGCTATTTCTCGTCTTTCGAGATAATGTGTTTCCTGATATAAGGAGGAAATATGAAAGAAGTTAGCGGATACAATATTAGCGAGCAGGAATTTAAAAAGTTAAGCAAATGGGCGGAAGATGTGTATAATATTGCCGTAATTGTTGATTATTTTGTCGGTAATCAGCCGGAGATAGAAGAATGTTATAATCTTGCGCCGGTAGTTAAAAATTTACGGAATAACGCAGATTTATTAAATGCGTTTTTTATAGATAACGAAAAACCTGAAATAAAAGAGAGTTAAAAATTATTTAAAGGAAACCCCTAAAACAAGCATTAGAAATTGGCGCCACAGAGAAAAAACTCTTAACAAAAATAATACCAAGTATTTAGCGAAAGAAGTAAAGAAAGATGTTTTAATGGGAAATTACAAAGTTGATGAAAAACAATTTAATAAAATAAAAGAACAAGTTGCGCCTTATCATTCAATAGGTCATATTTGTAAAAAAGTCAGATGTATTGAGACTGGACAAGTTTTTGAAAATGCAAGAAAAGCAAGTGAATGGGTTTCTGAAATAAGAGAAAATTTTTATAATGCTTGTAATAGCGATTTAATCAAGCAATGCTGCAGAGGTAAACAAAAAACTTCCTACGGCTATCATTGGGAATTTGTGAAAGAATAATTTTTATATTCTCTCTAAAATCTTTTTTGCATTTTCTAAACTGCCGAATGATAATTCTGCAATTACGGAATCCAAAATTCTAATTGCGGTTGCAAAAGTATTGTTATTTAGACTTTCCGTAAATTTTGCCATTTGCTCGTTTGAACTTGATACAAAATTATCAGTCGCATTTTTTATTGCAACTGCAACATCTGATTTTTGAATTTCTGCCGGAATATTATCTTTAAAAAATTTTTCTGTTTTTTGCACAAATGAACTTTGAGAAATATCTGTTTGCATAAGATTAAATTGCGGCATATTTTCTTTTATGAAATCAGAAAGATTATGGTAATTGTTTATAGGATTATTTTTATCAAAATACCATAAAGACAAGCCCTCTTTCTGATTAAAGTTTTTAGGTTTTCTGATAGTTTTTCCCATTGTTTTTTCCGTATAATCAAAAATTCCTTCGTGGGTTGTAAGTAAAATATTGTTTAATATTTCGGATGTTGAATTGGTTTCCGGTTTAGGAATAGCAATAGGTTTAATTAAATATCTTTTTCCGATATGCTCTCCAAACATTCCGCACCAATCGTTCATTACGGAATAATTGGTTATAAATGAATAATCATAATCTAAATTACAATCATAAGTGTCTAAAAGGTGCGAACAGCCGGGAGCATTAAAAGTATAGGTTTCAACTTTTTTACGATTGACCGTATATTCTTTTGCCGCAACAATTTGAGCTAAAGCACCGCCTAATGACTGACCTGCAATAACAATTTTTCTTTTAGGATTTTCTTTTTTTACAATTTTCAAAAATTCCCAAGCGTCTTTGAATTGTTTGTCAAATTTGCTTGTCATAAGATTAATGTCGGTAAAAATATCTTTCATAAATGCACCCATATCTGAAATGTTTTCGCCAAGTCCGAGCCTTTCAGTTCCACGATATACAATAACAAGATTTTTGCAGTTATCAAAAACGTTGCCGACAAACCCTGTTTCGTCATTTTTATAAGCATAAAATTCATTATTGCCATTTTTACTCAATAATGTATCCGTAATTTTTTGAAATTTTGAATTTTGAAGTTCTTTTAATTTATAATTCTTTAATTCTAAGTAAAATTCACCGCCATAAATTACTTTTGCGAGTCTTAAATAATCTTGTTTTATTTTTCTTTCAAACATAATCTTTTCCTTTTACATCCATTCAGGGTGATAATATATTGTTATTGTGTCATTTTGCTTAATTTTAGCGTGTCCGCCTTTTATAAAGTTAGTCAAACTTCCTGTCGGCGGAAACGGTGTTAAAGCCCACTTAATAGGAAAAACAAGCAGGCTTAAATCAAGTCCGTATTTTTCGTAATTTGTTGTTATTTGAGTTTGGCGAATGCCGTTTATGTCAAATTTACCTACAATAATACTTGCAGGAATGCCGTTCATTCCGTTTGCAATAACAGTTTCAACTTCTGCGGTTACTTTATCGCCCGATTTTGCAACAAATTTATTTTCATATCGAACATTATTTTTAACCATAAATTCCAATATCTGCCCCTCGTATAAATCTTTTTCGGATTTTACGGGATTTATTATTTGAAGTTTTATCGGAATTCTTTTTGTGCTTTGATAATCAAAATTCAAATTGTATTCAGGTCTTGTTAATTCTCTATCTAAAAGTGTGGAATTTACTAAACTGTCCTGCTCAAAGGCAAAAACAGAATTTGAACATAACATTGATGTTAAAATAATTGTTAATATTTTATTCATAATTAAGTTTTTCCTTTGAGTTTGATTTGATTTTTTCTTCCAGTAATCTTCTGTTATTTTGAGAAGTTAAAAGAAAGTTTTGGTAACTGTCAGAATCTATATAAGGGTTATTTTTCAAATAATAAGGATATTTTGTATAAATATATTCATAAATTATTGCAAGTCTTTTTGATGTCAAATTATGACTTGAAATAGTGTCCTGTCTTTTTTGCGGGGAAGTTTTTTGAATAAAAGTTATAAGTCCTACGGGGTTATATCCTGCATTAACCATATAATCAACGGCTCTTTTATCCGCTACGATTTCAAATTTTTTAGGTGCTGCTTTTATTTGTAAAGACCTTAAAAAGCCATGCCCTACTCCGTCAAAAGACCTTATTGAAAGAGAAACTCCACGAGATAAAAATGCAGCAAGCTCGTCATCATTTTCTATAAATCTATAAGTATCATTGTACAAAATCACTTGCCTGTCGGTCAATTCGGAATTTGATTTTAGCAGAGATTTCTTCTCTGTGTCTGAATATACGAACACAACTCTCTTTTCAACTTTATTTGCATTTAATATTCTCATACCGCAATTATTTATTTGTTTTTGAATGTTTTGTTCGGTTATCAGCTTTGTTTCATTTGCAAAAGCTGAACTTGAAACCATAAATACCAAAAACAACAATAAAATCTTTTTCATAAATTTGCTCCGTTATCTTGTATTATGTTTACTGCAACATCTTGAACCTTTTTTAGTTCAACAATTAGCCGTTCACTATTTTCATTACACAAAGTTGTTAAGACCCTTTCTCTTTGCCGTTTAGAAAGTTTGTGTAGTATATAATTAGTTTCAAATATTTCATTATATAAAATTGATTCTGAAATAATCATGTCTTTACTTATATTGTAATTACAACATACATTAAAAACAATCACTTGTAAATATAATTTTATTATGTATTATAGATTTATGGAAATGAACAATTTTGATATATCAGATACTTTGATTATGATTTTGGATCAGACTGCAAGAATTGAAAGAGCACTTGCCGTTCGCTATTTCAATGAACAAAAGGATGTAAATTTAACCTTTAATGAGTTTTTAATACTTAATGCTATCAAGAAAAACCCCGGTATTTACCAAAGAGATTTAGCAAAGCTCGTTCTTATAGGAACTGCAAATTTAAGCAAAGAATTAGATAAACTCGAAGATAAAAAATTTATTGAAAGAAAAATTAAACCGCTGGGTAAGAAAGTTGTAAAAACCCTGCACATCTCAAAGTCGGGGATTAAACAATTAAGCGATATTACTCTTGCTATGCAAAAATATATTATACAAATGGAAAGTATTTTTTCTGAAGTTGAGTATGCTCAATTTAGGGAATATATGCAGCGATTAAGAAACAAGTTTACGGAATCTATTGATATGGTGTTTGAATAAGAGGAATATCGTGTGGGGAAATTTACAAGAACTTATACAATGAGATTATTTGATTTCGGTGGGGATTATGCTCCTAAATATACTTCCGTTCTTACTTATTTTCAGGAATGTTTTGCCGAATTATGCAAAAAACACCGTATGACAGGAGTTGATTTGCGTGAAAAAGGTTTAATGTGGATTATCTCAAATATAAATATTGAATACTTAGACACACTGCCGAGGTGGAATGAAGATTTAAGAATAGAAATTTGGTTTTCTGAAATAAAAAAATTGCGTGCATTTTTGGAATTTAGAGCATATAAAGGAAGTGCTGTTGTTGCACATGGTGACAGTTGTTTCTTTGTGTTAAATATGAAGTCAAGAAAGCCCGTTTCTGTAAACGAAATCTTGAAAGATTGTGAAGTTGAACCCGAAACAATTTTTGAAAACAGAAAAAAGGGCAGATTACAAATAAATCAAACTAATAAAATCGGGGAGCTTTTTTTCAAGACTAATTTTAATGATTTAGATTATAACGGACATGTAAATAATATAAGTTATGTTCAATGGGGGTTTGCGACCATGCCTGTTGAATTTTTGAAAACTTATAAAATTAAAAAATGCGAAATTGATTTTCATCAGGAATGTTTTATTGATGAAGATATACAGACTCAACTTTATCAAGACGGCAATAATTTTGAATTTTTAGTAAGCAGAAAATCCGACAACTCTTTAATTTGTAAAATAAATGTCGCAACTAATAATACAGAGGTAAAAAATGGTCAAAGATTTAAAAAAGACAAAATCTAAAAAATCGAAAGAAGCAGATGAATTTTCTCAATACATTCATCAGCAGCAAATCAATACAACATTCAACGGTGCAAAATTAAAAGAATTTTCTTGGTACAAAAAGCTGTTCGGCTTATCTTCCAAATAAGTTTTAATGCAAATAAAATATTATACTGCTAATTTTATTTTTTTATTTACCTCTCATCTTTGGTACTAAATACCCAAACCCATATATCATCATTGAAGCCTGTGCAATTATACCGACAA
>ERZ842401.594-NODE-594-length-52684-cov-5.532368_pt1 | contig 52684 bp, 41 predicted proteins | sample MGYA00521270_ERZ842401 | MGnify/ENA primary metagenome ERZ842401 (study PRJEB31892, sample SAMEA3878208) | bioreactor metagenome | biome: Moose rumen | place: Sweden | collected 2011-10 | study: EMG produced TPA metagenomics assembly of the PRJEB12797 data set... | reverse complement strand
TGGAGTAGAGCGACATCATCTCCTGTTGCTTCTTCATCTGGTCTTCGGGCTTGTCCAGATGCTTGGTGGCCTCCTCGAATTTTGGCTTCAAGACGCGCATTTTGGCAGAAGACATGTAGCTTTTCTTCACCATGGGGAAAGTGATGGCCTTCAGCAGCAGGGTGATGAGGATGAGCACAATGCCCATGTTGAGGCCGAGCCCCGTCAGCCAGTCGAAGACATAAAGCGTGAACCAGCGGTTAATCCAGCGCAGCAGCCACCAGCCGAGGTTGACTAATTGCTCCAAGTCGAGGTCTTTGCCAAAGGTGCTTTGCTGTTCGACGTCTTGGATAAGGCGGAAGTCGTTGGGGCCGATATACATTTCAAACTCGGAGGCTTTCTGGCCTGTGGGGTCGAAAGCGGTCTTCAGCTGGGCGTTGAATTGCTTGAGGTAGCCAGAGCCTTTCTCCTCTTGTATGCTGGAGAGCGTGGAGTTAGCAGAGAAGTCGTCTTTGGAGATGAGGGCAATGCTGAAGAACTGGTTGCGGAAAGCTACCCAGTCAAGCCGTTCCTCAATCTGCTTAGTCTTGTCAGAGGTCTCTGGCAGGTTATCGGTGCTGCCGTCGTGTGCCTCTTTATAGAACAGGCCCGTGTAGCGGCTTTCAAACGAAAAGCCTTTCTCCTGTTGGCGGCAGTGGTCGCTCCACTCGATTTCCATTTCCTTATAAGAGGGGGAGAAAATGCCTGCCAATCCCTTGGTCTGAAGCGAAAGGCTCAGCATGTAGTCACGGCCGAGCCGGTAACGCAAGGAAAGCTCGCCACCATTGGCTGCCTGAGCCGTCATGGTAACGGTGGTGTCGGTGACCTCAGAAGGGGTGAAGAACATGTCGGCCGTGACGATGTTCTCACTCTTGCCAGCCAGCATGAAGTTTAGTTGTTGGTCTTCCTCGTCAAAGAGTGTCACATTATTCGTACCGTCAATACTCTTGAAGTCCTTGATGACGGCTTTCTTGATAATGCCGCCCTTGGTGTCGAGTGTCAGTTCGAGCTTGGGATTCTTCAGCACGATTTTCTGGGATGTGCCGTTGAACAAAGAGCGGTGAAAGAGCAGGGTAGTGTCTTGGGACATGGAGTCCAAAACAGCTTCCGCAGCCTTTTCTGTCTGTTGCAGGGCCTGAGCGTTGGCCTGTTCCGCCTTGACGGCGGCAATGGAGTCTTGCTTGCGTGCAGCTTCAATTTCTTCTGCCGATGGCTGATTGTACCAACTGAAGCCAATCAGCACAAGCGCAATGAGAATGAAGCCAGTAATGGTGTCTCTATTCATTGTCTTTATTGCTTTTTTACATTTTGAGGTGCAAAGGTATGAAAAAATTATGAATAACGAATGAGGAATTATGAATTTTTTCGTACCTTTGCACTCAATTATGAAGTACAAGTACATATTTATATTGATTGCTGCCGTACTGATGGTCACTGATGCCTCGGCGCAGCGCAAAGGTAAACGGGTTGCAAAACCAGTGCAGGTGGTGCAGCCTGTTCAGGAAGTGGAGCCAGAACCAGAGGCTTTGAGCGACACTGTGCAGATACAGGAGCCGGACACGGCACTGATAGTCAAGAACTACATAGACTCCATTGCGGCGCTGAACGTCCGGTTGGACAGCATACTGCGTGTGAACGAGCAGTTGCGCACGGAGGCTAATGATGGTCGCTACTATCGGTTGTTTGCCCCGACGACATTCTATCATTCCGGTGCCAACAAACAGTTGTCGCTCTCGCCCAAGGAGGGTGACGAGGTGACCGATGCCGTGGATGAGGCTATGATGAACCTCTACATGAGTCGCCCTGACTTGGTGAAGGGCTATGAGAGTCAGATAGCCAAGGCGGGTACGTTGCGTGGCGATGTCAACAAGAAAATGAAGCAGAAAGTGGAATTGGTGGAAAAGGCGGCCCCCGTGCCCAATGAGCCAGAGGCTGTGCCGATGGGCTTGGTAGTGCAGAAGCCTAACTTCTGGAAGTTCAAGGGCGATGGCTACTTGCAGTTCCTGCAGAACTATGTGTCGGGCAACTGGCATAAGGGCGGTGAGTCGAACTATTCGGCCGTAGGTGCTGCCACGCTGGAGTTGAACTATAACGACAAGGACCGTATCACCTTTGACAATAAGCTGGAAATGAAACTGGGCTTCCAGACTTCAAGGACGGATACCGTGCATAGATTCAAGACCAACAATGACCTGTTGCGTCTGACAAGTAAGCTGGGCTTGCAGGCTCACAAGCGCTGGTACTATACCTTGCAGTTGTTAGCCTACACGCAGTTTGCACGCGGTCTGAAAGCCAATGATGACTTTACCTATTCAGATTTTATGTCACCATTTAACTTGAACCTTGGTATTGGTATGGAGTATAAAGTGGAGGCTCTGAACAAGAAGCTGACGGGTAGCTTGAACTTCCTGCCCCTTTCGTTCAACTTTATCTATGTGGGTCGTGAAAGTCTGATTTCACGCAACGGTATTACTGGAGAACACCACACAAAGGAGCGTTTTGCTTCGCAGTTTACGGCTAACCTGACGTGGCAACTGGCTGAGCAGATAGCGTGGAAAACGCGTTTCTATGCTAACACATCATATCAGGCTGCTTTGATAGAGTGGGAAAATCAGTTCGAACTGAAAGTCTCAAAGTATATCTCGGCTAACCTGTTCCTCTATCCGCGCTTTGACGACTCTAACGTTCGGGATGATGAACTGGGCTACTTCCAGTTCCAGGAATGGAGTTCCATAGGATTGACCTATACATTTTAAAAGCAAAAAGAAAAGAAAGAAAAATTGGCTACCGCTAAAGTTTAAACTTAGACCAGCGCGGTAGCCAATTTTTCTTTCTTCACTTATTCGCTTTCCCTTTCTATTTTGCTTCCGTCATATCGCCCTCAATGTAAAGACGGGTCATTTCGACGGCTCCGTTAGTGCGCACGGTGATGGACTTCTTGAAATGTCCCGGGAACTTACCAGCACCATTGTAGGTCACTTTGATTTCTCCCTTTTCACCTGGTTGGACAGGGGTCTTGGTATATTCGGGTACCGTGCAACCGCACGATGCAATGGCTTGATTGACCACCAGCGGAGCTTCGCCGACATTGGTGTAGGTGAATGTGCAGGTGACTTTGGGGTCTTTTTCAGAGAAAGTCCCGAAGTTGTGGGTAGTCTTTTCGAACTTGATTTCAGCGGGCTTCTGAGCCATGGCAGTTGTCATGCCGCACATCAGTAGCAGCGTCATTATCATCTTTTTCATTGTCGCTTTCTTTTAGTTTAGTTCATAATTCGTTGCAAAAGTAAGGCATTTTCTGCATATCCGTATCATTTCCTGTCTGATTTTTAATTAATTTAACTGATGTTTTGGATGTTTTTTTTCTCTCACACAGAGTCACAGAGTTGTCCCCCTGCGACTTCTCTCTGTGTTCTCCGTCCCTCTGTGCGAGAATAAAAAACATTTCTCACACAGAGACACAGAGTTTCACAGAGCTGCTGGCAAACGCCATTATAAAGTTACCTAAGTTTAAGGGGGTAGAGTTAGTAAGTTTACGGGGTTAGGGTTTGTAACCTTATGGGGATAGAGTTACAAAGTTTAACCCCTTTGCTCATGTAACCTTTGCCCTATAAACTTAGGTAATCTTTACCCCCTACGATTACCTATCTGTTACACTGACAGATGAGTTGACATATCAGATATTGAAGCTTTCTTTCCTTGAAAGTGAATTTTATTTGATTATATTTGCATGAATTTCGTATTTATTTCGTAATTTTGCATCCCAAACAGAAAAATGTAATATATATAATAATGTATAGGACGAATACTTGTGGTGAGTTGAGACTCGCCAATGCCGGACAGCAGGTGACACTGGCTGGATGGGTACAGAGAACAAGAAAAATGGGTGGCATGACGTTTGTCGATTTGCGTGACCGCTATGGACTGACGCAGTTGGTATTCGATGAGTCGAAAGACGCTGCCCTGTGTGAGCAGGCTAACCGGCTTGGACGCGAGTGGTGCATTCAAGTGACGGGTGTGGTCAGTGAGCGCCAGTCGAAAAATCCCAAGATGCCTACTGGGGATATTGAAATTCTGGCAGAGCTGCTGAATGTGCTGAGTGAGAGCCAGACACCTCCGTTCACGATTGAAGATAATACTGATGGGGGTGACGATATTCGCATGAAATATCGCTATCTGGATTTGCGCCGCTCTTGTGTACGTAAAAACTTAGAGTTGCGTCACCGCATGACCATTCTTATTCGTAATTTCTTGGACTCGAAAGACTTTATCGAGGTGGAGACGCCTATTCTTATTGGGTCTACTCCTGAGGGTGCACGTGACTTTGTGGTGCCCAGTCGTATGAATCCTGGCCAGTTTTATGCCTTGCCTCAGAGTCCGCAGACTTTGAAACAGCTATTGATGGTATCGGGTTTTGACCGTTACTTTCAGATAGCCAAATGTTTCCGTGACGAGGACCTGCGTGCTGATCGTCAACCGGAGTTCACTCAAATTGACTGTGAAATGTCATTTGCCGATCAAGAGGACGTATTGGACATCTTTGAAGATTTGGCCCGTCATCTGTTTAAGGAGGTGCGTGGTGTGGAACTGCCTAAATTGCAGCGCATGACTTGGCATGAGGCCATGCGTCGCTTTGGTAGTGATAAGCCCGACTTGCGTTTCGGAATGGAGTTCGTTGAGTTGATGGATGTACTCAAGGGTACTGGAACGTTCCCAGTCTTTGATGAGGCTGAGTATATCGGTGGCATTGTTGTTCCTGGATGTGCGGACTATACTCGTAAGCAGCTTGATCAGCTGACAGACTTTGTGAAGCGTCCACAGGTGGGAGCCAAAGGCTTGGTTTACGTGAAGTTCAATGCTGATGGCACGGTCAAGACGTCAATCGACAAATTTTATGCACCTGAAGTTTGGCAGAAACTGAAAGAGAAGACAGGTGCAAAGGACGGAGACTTGGTGCTTATACTTAGTGGTGATAAAGCTAACAAGACACGTACGCAGTTGTGCACGTTGCGTCTGGAGATGGGTGAACGTTTGGGATTGCGCGATAAGAACCGCTTCGAGTGCCTTTGGATTGTTGACTTCCCGCTGTTTGAGTGGAGTGATGAGGAACAGCGCTTGATGGCTACCCACCATCCATTCACATTGCCTAATCCCGATGATATCCCCTTGCTGGATTCTGCTCCAGAGAAAGTGCGTGCTGTGGCTTATGACTTTGTTTGTAATGGTGTTGAGGTCGGTGGCGGTTCACTACGTATCCATGACGGCAAACTGCAAGAAAAAATGTTCCAGATATTGGGCTTCACTCCTGAACGGGCTATGGCTCAGTTTGGCTTCCTCATCAATGCTTTCAAATATGGTGCACCGCCTCATGCTGGACTGGCCTTTGGCCTGGACCGCTTCGTCTCTCTGATGGCCGGACTCGACTCCATCCGTGATTGTATAGCATTCCCGAAAAATAATTCAGGACGTGATGTGATGCTTGATGCCCCCGGCGAATTAGATCCTAAACAGTTGGAGGAATTGCAGTTACAGATTGACTTACATCAAGAATAATTGACAAAACAGGAAAAAAGGTCTGTTTGCGGTAACAATCTGCTTAAAAAGTTCTTAATTTTGCACCCGAATAGAAGAATAGCAATATCCATTTATTCAATAGTGTATTAATTTATAAAACTATGGCAGAAAAGAAAACTACAAAGAAGGCCGCTGCTGAGAACGCAGAAGAGCCCAAGAAGGCAACCGTAAAGAAGGCCGCTGCTCCTAAGAAGGCAGTTGTTGCAGTGAATGCAGAGAATGCTGGCTTCAAGGCTGGTGATGTTTATCAGGCTTTGGCAGCAGCTGAGAAGGCCTTGACCGTTAAGGAAATTGCAAAGGCAGCTAAGATCAGTGAGGAAGAAACTCTTCTGGGTCTGGGTTGGCTCTTCAAAGAGGGCAAGCTTAATTCAGCTGACGACAAGATTACTCTTGCTTAATTATTCTGAAATGAAGCATAAAAGGGCCGGTAAGCTGCAAGGCATACCGGTCTTTTTTTGACACTTCCGGCATCAAAATACATTTTAATCATATAGGGTGACATACGACCAGCAGATACTTGACATTCTGACGAAAGCAGGTGAAAAAGGAATAAGCGTGCAGGCTATTGCCAAACACGTTTACAATATGAATTGTACGTTTTTCCATCAACCTGATTTCGATGAGATACGTAATTATGTTCAGCAGTATTTGCTTCGCAACAGCAAGTCGCCTTATTCCTTAATAGAGAACAACGGGCGTCGTGGTTACTACCGTCTGAATACTACAGGCTCTCAGGATGCTCTGCAAATGATGCTTCAATTCCGTGAAAATCAAGAGGAACAAAAAGAAACGGAGAAGCCTCAACAAGACTTCTCCCTCGATTTGTTCGCTTAGAGCTTCTTGATAATTTTTGCCGGGACACCACCTACTACACAATAGTCTGGAACGTTTTTGGTAACTACGGCTCCTGCTGCAACAACAACGTGTTTGCCGATGGTAACACCAGGAAGCACGACGGCGTTGGCTCCAATCCACACATCGTCGCCAATAACAATAGAATTTGTAGAAGTACCTTGTTGATCGATGCGTGTCGAAGTGTTTGCGAAATTGTGATTCAGTGCGGTTATGGTGATGCCTTGAGCAAGGTTTACATGGCTACCTATAGTGACAGGTCCGATGATCGTGTTGTGAATACCGATGCGGGTGTGGTTGCCAATTATGACATCTCCTACAGCATTGTTGATGCAGCTATAGGATTCAATGATACTGTGCCGTCCCAATGAAAAATGCCGATAGGGTGGGGTGTCCATCCTCACGCTATGGTATATCTTAGAGTTCCGCCCTCGATGTTGATAGAATGGTGCTAACAGGCGAATATACCATCGTGGTCTTGCGTCGCGCTGGTTCATAATTAGCCAGTCGAGGCATGCTTTTAATTGCGGGCTCTCTTTCAGTTTTGTGCGTATTCCTTCCTTATTCATTGATGATTTCTTTCCATTGTGAGATGATTTGTTCCGTGTCGAATCTATGAGAAATTTTGACAGCTTTCTCAGATTGGCTGGGCCAGTCGAGCTGAGTGGCTGCATAGAGTTGTTGAGCTAATTGCTCTATATTGCCATTTTCATAGTATAGGCCAAAGTCGCCCATAATCTCTTTGCTGGTAGGGAGGTCTGATGAGATGACGGGCAACCCGTGGGCCATAGCCTCTACGAGAACCAATCCGAAACCTTCCCATCGTGAACTAAGCACATAAACTTGTGCTGCAGAATAGAACGATTGAATGTGGTTTGTAAAGGGGTGTAAGGTAATGCGGTTTTGCAGCCCGTATTCAGCAATCATTTGTCTGTACATCTGTTCCTCTGGTCCTTCTCCTACAATGTCCAATGTCCATTCTTTGTCTTGCTGGGCGAAGGTGTGAAAAGCCTTGATGAGTAGATCAAACCCTTTGTGTAAGTGAGAAAAGCGACCTACGGCCAGAAATTTTCTGGAGGTACCGATGGAAAGAGGTCCGGGCCTTAGTGTTAACGGGTTGTATATAACCTTTGTCGGGAAATGGTATTGCTGAGCGTCATATTGGCAAAGCACTATTGTCGTGTCCAACTTCTTTAATTGGTATTCATAATGCTTTCGCAGTTCTGGACCAATGTAGGTAGATCCTTCGTTGAATAATGCTGTGTATGAGTTGTGGATCCATCCGATTAGCTTCGACTTACCCAGCATGCTTCTGCATGCAGCCAGCCGTATGGCTAAGGGGGCATGTACTCCAATAATGACATCATATTTCCCTTGTCTGAGTTCTTTGGCTAATGCATCCCGCTTCTCTGATGGAAACGAACTGTGGGCATACCAGTCTGAAGTTGTCTTGGTCTGTAACAGCACTTTCCTGAACAAAAAACTATATACTTTGCAGCAACGCTCTTTCCATTTGTTGGTGTCGGGATATGCAAAGAATCTGTAATGAATGTTTGCTTCATAGAGTTCATAGAAAGAGGTGTTCTGGGACTCAGGACTATCCATAGTGACAATAGTCACATCATAGTCCTTGGCCAGATGCTTGGCTATGACCGCCGTTACTCGCTGAACTCCACCAAAGGAGAAAATCGAGTCCATCAAGAAGCAGATTCGTTTCATTTGATTTTTTGGTAATAGTCTATAAGCTTGTCGACACACGATGAAACATTATATTTGCATGCAAGAGTCTGGCGCAGTTGCGGCTGTGAGGTGTTGTCCTTCAGCGCTTTCATGATGGCTTGCCCAATGTCGTCTATGTCGTAGGGGTCCACCAGTTGAGCAGTCCCAGGCTCGTAATACTCCTTGGGGCCCCCCAGATTCGTGATTACAATGTTGCAACCGTGAATGGCTGCTTCCAATGCTACCAATCCTACGCCTTCATTTAGGCTGGGTAGGGCAAACACTTTTGCACGGTTGTAGAGTGAAGTTAGTGCTTCATCGCTCACAAATCCAACTATTTCAATGTTCTGTGCTTTGCCAATCAGTGCTCTTAGTTGGGCTTCAGACTCAGCATTCCCCTTGTTTCCAACCAGTTTGAGAGGAAATTGGAATTTCTTTGCCGCTTCTATGAGTCGGGGAACGTTTTTGCGTGGTTGTGTCATTGTGCCTGCAAACAGGCAGAAAGGCTCTTTCGCCACAGCGGGGTCGTAATTGTCTGAACGATAGGAGAGGGGTATGATTGCAATCTTGTCATGGCTGATGCCGTAGCCTTCGCGCAAGTAATTGGCCTCATATTCGGTTCGGGCACAGAATAGTTTGATGTCTGTCTTTAGCTTCCTTAACGCATAGTTCTGTGAAAAAAGTCGCAGCTTGCTGCATCCGAAGTGGGTGGCCAGACGGTATTTCCATAGGGGGGTGTTGGTATCAATGATAGGGGAAAAGACGAAGTTGGGATTCAAGCCGCTTCCCCAGTGTATCATATCGTAGTTCCACAATCCGAAGCCAAACACATGCACAATATCGTATGCTTTCCAGTCGTAGTGCCCCCAGGGATTGATGCGGTCCACTTGATGGCCTTTCCTTTCTAATTCCTTCAGCCATATTTCGGCTTGCATCTTACTTCCGTCGCCCACTCCCATATAGCAGGCACCTGGATACATGATATATGCTATTTTCATTCGAGAATATTTATAGTTATCTGCAAAGATACGAAATATTTATGAATTGTGGATTGTGAATTGAAAAATATTTTATATCTTTGCAAAAAATAATTTTTGCATGAAGATTCTGTTCCTTGTATATCACGGTTTTTCCGAGGTCAGCGGCATTTCAAAAAAGATTCACTATCAGGTGAAGGGCTTGCGCGAGAATGGTTATGATGTCAGAGTGTGTTACTATGGATTTGCAGCGGACGGACATCGGTGTCGCTATGTGGACAATCAAGTGCTGCAGGACTACGGGACGGGCAAATGGGCAGGCATTCGTCAGCGGCTAAGCTACGGCTGTATCTATGACTATTGTGTCCGTGAACACATTCAGTTTGTCTATGCACGTTGTTTCCAAAATGCCAACCCTTGGCTTATCCGCTTTTTCAAGCGGCTGCGCAGGGCTGGTATTCATGCGGTTACTGAGATTCCCACTTATCCGTATGATGCCGAGTTTGTGGGCTTTCCTTTCCAGACACGGATGAACTTGAAAATCGACCAGCTGTTTCGTCACAGTCTGTCTGCCCAAATGGATGCTATTGTCACTTTTTCTGACGCGAAGGAGATTTTTGGTCAGCGCACCATCAATATCAGTAATGGTGTCGATTTTGAGAGTATTCCCCTTCACATTCCCGTTTCGTGTTCTGCGATTCATTTGATCGGTGTTGCCGAAGTACATTATTGGCATGGATATGACCGCTTGATAGCAGGCATCGGTGAATATTATCGACATACAGAGCATCCGCGTGATGTATGTTTCCACATAGTGGGTGGTGTGGGGCCTACTGAGATGTATGATTCTCTGCATGCGCCAGGCTTTTCTGAGTTGATGGAAAAATATGGAATTATGGATCGGGTCATCTTCCACGGCCAGCTGTTTGGCGACGCCCTGACCGACGTGTTCAACCAGTGCCAGTTTGCTATAGGCAGCTTAGCGCGTCATCGTAGCGGCATTACGTCCATCAAGACGTTGAAGAATCGTGAGTATGCTACGCGTGGTATACCTTTTATATATAGTGAGCAGGACAGCGACTTTGATCAACAGCCTTATGTTCTGAAAACCGTTGCTGATGAGTCCCCTATTGATATTCAGCAGATAATCGACTTTGTAGACAACTTCTCCATGAGTCCGCAGGAGATTCGCAAGACCGTCGAGCATCTCTCGTGGAAAATCCAGATGCAACGGGTGGTCAGTGCTGTGACAGTTGGTTGAACAGATCAGTCCATTGCTTCATGATGTTTTCCCTTGAGAATCGCTTGATGTTCTCCTTGGCCCGTTTTCCCATTGCCTTACGCTGCTCTGGATGCTCAATTAATTGGCAGATGCTTTCAGCCAGTGCCTGTGTATTCAGGTGTTCCACCAAAATGCTGTCCTCTCCGTTGTGAATAATGTTCCGTGGACCGTGTGGGCAATCGAACGAGACAACGGGAACGCCGCAAACCATAGACTCCAGAATGACCATCGAAAAACCCTCATAACGTGAACTGACCACGCAGATGGAACTTTCCATATATTTCTGCATGATGTTATCTGTAGGCTCATGCATCAGCATCGTTTCTTGCAACCCGTTTTGCTCTATCCACCCCTTCACGTCATCTTTCTGCTCCCCAGATCCGTAGATATTGACAATCCAGTCAGGGTGCTTAGTGTGAACGGTCTTCCAAGCTTCTATTAGGTATTCATAGCCTTTTGCATTGTTGTATCTACCTACGGCTATAACTTGTTTGTTTTGTAGGGTGCTATTCTGTTCGGGCTCAAAGGGTAACGAATTGGGAATTACATAGGTTGGAGTAGTCCCTCTCCAACTCTCAGCATCCTCTTTAGTAAGCAACACGATAGCATTCAATTTTTTGACGCTACGTTCCATCTTTTTGCGCCAATATCCTGCTATTTGTTTATAGGGGAACCCTCGCTGCTCCATCAAGTGGAAATTGCGTAGGAAGTGCTTGGTGGTGTGTGCCTCTCCAATGATACAGCCTTGTGGATATATGTCTGTCAGGAAGTCGAGGTCTCTGCCCATCGTAGTGATAATGATGTCGGGGTTTTCGGTGGTTAGCACTTCCTTCATCTTTTTCTTGTATGTGCTCATCAGCTGATAATATAACCACGTTCTTACCAGCAGGTTATGCCCATACTCTTTGGCGAAGTCGATGTCGAGATTAATGAGTTTCACTTTTGGCGATAACGGGAACACAGGTGCCCGCCCCATCTGTGTGTCAGTGACAATGCCTACCTCGTATCCATTTTCAGCCAGCCAATTGGCCTTTTCTGTTAGCACTCTGTCAGCACCGCCTTTGGTTAGGAGAGCCGTATAGATATAGAATATTTTCATAAGTCATATTTTTTGCAAAAATACAAAATGTATTCATATATTCCAATTTTTGCTGTTAGTTTCTTGCACTTATTATATTTTTTTATTACCTTTGCTCTCTATAAAGTCTGAGTTATGAAATGGTACGATAAATACATGACCATCTATGGGAAGCCTTTCTCAGAGGTTCCTCAGCACATTGTTGACGAAACGCGTGAGCGCTTAGCCAAGTTACAGAGTTCAGAGCCGCTGGCTTCTATCGTTGTAATCGGCTATAATGAGGAGACCCATCTGCAGGCTTGCCTGTGGGCGTTGAGCGAAATACAGTGCAAGTATCCGGTGGAGATTATTGGGGTTGACAACGATTCAAAAGACCGTACGGCTGAGATTTACCAGAAATCAGGCATCCCCTATTTCACAGAGTATCAGCATTCCTGTGGCTATGCCCGTCGCTGCGGTTTGCAGCACAGCAAGGGTCGTTTTTATTTCGATGTAGACAGCGACACACTCTATCCACCCCAGTACTATGAGGTCATGCTTGACCATCTGCTCCAGCCAGGTGTGGCTTGTGCCTCTGCCACGTGGGGCTATTTCCCTGATGCACAGCATTCTGCCTTCGGGCTGAAAATGTTTGAGATGGTGCGCGACCTGTTCCTGTGGGCCCAACACTTCAAGCGTCCCGAACTCTCCGTGCGCGGTCTGGTCTTTGCCTATAATGCCGATTATGGCCGCAAGGAACCCTACCGTGTGGACATTATTCGTGGCGAGGACGGCTCTATGGCCTTCAATCTTAAAAAATATGGTCGTATTGTCTTTGTCCGTGACCGCCGTTGTCGTGCCATTACAGGCTACGGTACTATGGGTCAGGAGTCGCTGTGGAAAAGTTTTCTCAACCATGTGAAGGTACAGATGAAAGGTATTACCCGCATTTTTCATTCGACGGATCATTATGTGGACCGGGACGAAAACTTAGTTGATAAGCAGAAATGAAAATAGTCTACGTCGTAGGGGGCCTGCTCAGTCCTAACGGGATGAGCTCAGTGCTGAGCAGCAAGATTAATTATCTGGCTGAACATACGGACTATGAGCTGTATATGATTCTGACCGAGAAAGCTGGGCAGAAGTGGTATTATCAGATAAATCCGAAAGTGAAGTGGGTGAATTTTGATATCAATTTCGACGAGCTCGATACGATGCCTCTTTGGAAAAAGTTCTTTTTCTATAAGTTGAAACAGCGCAAGTACAAGAAAATGTTCACCCAATACTTGATGGAGGTACGCCCTGACATTACGGTTTCTACGGTGCGGCGCGAGATAAACTTTATTAATGATATACCAGATGGTAGCAAAAAGATAGGCGAGATACACTTTAACCGCATTAAATACAGGGAGTTTAACAAGCGATGGCTGCCAGGCTTTGTTAATCGTTGGATTACCCGTCAATGGATAAATAGTCTGCTTAGACAACTTAAGCGTTTAGATCGCTTTGTAGTCTTGTCGAAGGAAGACTACAAAAACTGGCCAGAGTTGGACAACAAGATGGTGATACCCAATTCGCTGCCCTATTTCCCTGACTTCCAGTCTGATTGCGAGGCAAAACAGGTGATAGCTGTAGGCCGCTATACGTGGCAGAAGGGTTTTGACTTGCTTTTGCAAGCATGGAAGATTGTTTCCGAACGTCATCCAGATTGGCTTCTGAATATCTATGGGAGTGGTGAGCGTAATGAGTTTGAGCACATGGCTCAGTTGTTGGGTATTGACGGTGTGGTGCATTGTCATGCTGCTGTCAGCAACATATATGAGAAGTATCGTGAAAGTTCTATCTTTGTACTCAGCTCCCGCTATGAAGGTTTTGGGTTGGTGTTAGCTGAGGCCATGTCCACGGGTGTGCCTGCTGTCTCGTTCGCTTGCCCCTGCGGACCGTCCGACATCATTCGCGATGGCGACGATGGCATTCTTGTGGAGGATGGTAATGTGCGGGAATTGGCTGCGGGCATCAGCCGTCTAATGGACGATGTGGAGCTGCGAAAGTCGTTTGGTAGTCGGGCACGTGTGCATGCCCGACGATTCAGCCAAGAGGCCATTATGGAGCAATGGATTACCTTGTTTAATCACATATTATGAACTGTATTGAACTTTTCTGGAGACACTTCTCGAAGTACCGTTCAGCCGTGATGGGCATTGCCATGCTCTCAATCATGCTGTCGCATCAGCGGTTTCTTCATGGACTTCCTTGGAATGTGTTCGAGGTTTATGGTCATTGGGGTGTTGATATTTTTTTGTTCTTGTCTGGCATGGGTATGGTACGTTCACTGAGCATACATCCTATTCGTGAGTTTTATTTTCGGCGTTTTAAACGGTTGGTTCCAATTTGTATCTTCTGTGGTGCACTTAAATATTTTATCTTTCTGATAGTTGGTGAACCAATACGTAATCTGGAGGTAGGATTGCATATTGGCTTTTTGTCGGTCTTTAGCCTTGACTTGTGGTTTATTTATTCCATCGTCATATACTATCTGCTATCGCCCCTACTCTTTCGAGTTTTGAAGTCGCACTCTTTGCTGATAATGTTTTTGGTTTATGTGCTTTCCATTGGTATGCAACACTTTTTTGCTGAGAAAGTGGGATATGAATGGTTAAATCCGTTAGGTATTATACTCTATACAGCTGAACGCTTACCCGTGTTTATGGTGGGTATGTTGACTTCTATGTATAGCTCTAAAATTGCAAAAAAGCATTTCTTGTTTAGCACATGCGCCTTTCTGGTTGCAGTAGCTTTATCTGTGTTGTTGAAAGTCCACCTCTTGGTTGCAGATCTGTTTGTGCTTGTTTATCCTTTATTGTCGGTCAGCATATTAGCAATTGTCTCATTTGTGATAAGTATGTTCATGCATTTGCCCAAATGGGGATTGTCGCTTTTTGACTTTGTGGGTCGTCACTCGTTGGAGGTGTACTTGGTGCATGAGTTTATCTTTGGCGCACTCCTTCTGACCTCCTATACAAAGGCCAATCATTGGTTTTTGCTGATGATTAGTTTTGTCCTTTCCTTTATGGCAGCATGGGCTTGCCGTTGGTGCACAGACAAACTCATGATGTTCTTTCCTTATACTCGTTAATCAAATACGTTGGGCGGCCTTTGGACTCATTGAATATGCGGGCAATATATTCACCTAAGATGCCTATGGCAATGAGCTGCATGGCACCTAAGAACAGCATGACGGTCATGATAGTGGGATAGCCCTGCACGGGGTCGCCCCAAATGAGCACTTTGGCAATAATCCAGCCCATGTAGGCCAATGCCCATGCGGCCACAATCAGCCCGATGACGGTGGCGATGCGTAGCGGAGCTGTGGTGAAACTGGTGATGCCCTCGATAGCAAGGTTGAATAGTGCGTGATATCCCCAGTTGGACTGACCAGCCACACGGTCACCACGGTCAAAGAGTATTTCCTTTTTCTTATAGCCAATCCAGCAGAATAGTCCTTTCGTGTAGCGCTCGTTCTCGCGCAATTGTTTCAGAGCTTCGATGCACTTACGGTCTAAGAGGCGGAAGTCGCCTACATTGCGCAAGACCTCGTAGCGGGTGGAGTGGTCGAGGATGGAATAAAACAGCATTGACAATTGACGGCGCATCCAGCTCTCCTTGCCGCGGGAACTTCGCTTAGCATATACATCGTCATAGCCTTCTTCCCAATATTTCAGCATATCGGGAATCAGTGAGGGTGGATCCTGTAGGTCTGCATCCATAATCACCATACAGTCGCCTTTCACATGGTCGAAGCCTGCCAACATCGCGTTCTCCTTGCCAAAGTTACGAGCCAGGTCTACGTAGGAGATTCTGGGGTCTTTGTTGTATAGCTCGCGGATAATGTCGATGGTTCTGTCACGACTGCCGTCGTTGATGAAAAACAATTCCCAGTCATAATGGGGTTCAGTGTTCATCATTTTGCTCACTTCTTCATAGAGACTGGGGAGTGAGGCTTCTTCGTTATAGCAGGGAATGAGTATAGAAACTAACTTTTTCATTGCTGTTATTGGATATTGACATGCAAAAATACCAAAATATTTTCTTTTATCAAAATAATTTTCTATCTTTGCACATTATTTAAGAATTTCTGTCGATGAAAGATGTTTTTATCAAGATATTTGTCCTATTAACGTTGGTATTTGCGTATGTGATAACTGCACGTACACCCATGATGTGGGAAGATGTGGTCTATACGCTGAAAGCTGATGCTGCCCTGGGGGCGGCAATGAGTAATGCTTCGGTGGCTGATACGATTCAATTAGGACGCTATGAGCGGGTGCAGGACGTGTCGGATTTGGCAGAATCAACCTTTCATCACTATATGAATGCCAATGGACGTTTGTTCCCCCATTTGACGAGTCAGGTATTCGGCACTTTGGTGGGCAAGCAGGTGTTCGATGTCTTAAATGCCGTGATGTTTGTTCTATTGGTGTCGTTTGTTGCATTGCTGGTAGCAGGCGGGCACCGCAGCTATTGGAAGTGGTGGGTAATTGTGCTGTCGGCTTTGTGGCTCATGATGCCAGAGTCGAATACAGGTTTCTTCCTTATGACCTATGCGCTGAATTATTTGTGGAGTTCGGCCATTTGTGCCTTGTTTTTGTGGTTGTATTTGCGCTTGGAGAAGCAGGCAATGCCTGTTTGGGGCTTACTGCTGGGTTGTGTGTTTGCCTTCGGGGCAGGTTGGTCGCATGAAGGACTGGCTGTGGGCATCAGTGCGGGTTTGATCTGGGATAATCTATTGGACATAAAGCCTCGTCGTTCAAATCAACAGAAATTAGTATGGGCAGTCTTTTTCTGTCTTGGAGCAGCCATTCTTTGTCTTGCCCCAGGAAATTTTAATCGCACTGATGTAGCTTTGCCATTATATAATCATCTGTTGTCATTCACCCGTTTGCGGGTATTCTGGTTGTTCCTATTGGCTTGGTGCTTGTTTTCGCGACGTATTGACTACATACGGGAAAATCGCGTTTTACTGATGGCATTGTTCGTCCAGATGGCCTTTATGTTCTATGTAGGCTATCGCAATGCCCGTGTGCTATGGGGAACGGAGTTCTTCTCGCTCATTCTGATGTTGAAGGTGTTTTCAGACAGAGAACGTGATGGCAAATTGCTGGCTGGGCTGTCTTACTTCCTTTTATTGTGTCTTGTGCTACATTTTGGCTGGTTGGTCTATCGCTCAGGAGAAGTACGTCGTCAGTATGATGAAGTCATAGCACTTTATCAGCAGAGTTTAGACGGCAATGTTTATTACGACCTGCATTCGGAGTCTGACTGGGTGCGCAGTTTCATTCCTACACCCTTTTGCTACTATAAGCCGTTTGAGCAGGTGGCCTTTGCTGTGTATTACACAAGGGAACAGAAGCCGATGCATGTATATCCAATGGATATGAAAGTTCTGAAAGAGGGGGTGTTTAAATCTCCAAATGCTTGGTATGTTGTGGCGAGGAGCAATGAACCGATAAAAATAGTATATCAGCAGCATAATAGTGTTTTGCCACAATACAGTTCTGTTACGGCTGCTATAAAAAATATGTTTTCCCAAAAGTGTTCGAAACGTGTGATTGCCATAGGGCAAATGACTCCTTTGATAAATGGCTACTCGATAGCGGTCATTCCGCAGCATTTTGAGAATGAAATTAGTGATTTGCAAATACATAGACAAAAATAGGGTATGGAAGAAAAGAAAAGATTGGAGTTTGTTGATATAGCCAAGGGTATTGGTATTATGATAGTATGCTTTGGCCATTCTGGTGCTGAGGATGTACTCATATCGTGGATAGGTGGATTTATTGTTCCTCTGTTCTTTATACTGTCCGGCTACATGTATAAGGATAAGGGAATCCCCGTAGTGAAGGATTTGTACAATAAAGCTCGCAAGTTGTTGAAGCCTTACTTGTTTTTCAGCGTAGTCCTTCTGGTTATCTACAAGTGCTTTGAGTGGAACGATATAGTTGGTGTGTTTTACTCCAGATATTGTCTTTATGGTTATCATGTACAAGATAATATATTCTTCATGCGCGCAACAAACTCGCCTATGTGGTTTCTGACGGCTATGTTTGCTGCTTATCCCTTGTTTTATCTGATTATCAAGAATGAGAAATACATGCCTTGGATAGTTTTAAGTTATTTGGCTGTCACGTGGGGATGTACGTTTTTGCCTATCTTGCTGCCATGGAGCATTGATATTGCTTTTATGATGGCTATCTTTATGTATATTGGAGTCCAATTTCGAAAAGTGAGTGACTTGTTGGAGAAGCCTGCTTATATCTATTGGCTTATTTTGATAGCTTTCGTTATATTGTGCAAGCTGAATGGTGAGCCTAACCCTTCTGTCCGTGAATTGGGAAGGACATTCCTGTTATATATGTTGACGGGTGTGTTGGGCACAGTTTTTATGATGTGGATGTGTAAGCATTTGGAAGGTAAACCTTTCAGTGGACTTTTGGCTGATATAGGTCGTCATACACTGGTCATATTCTGCCTCCAAATTCTTGTTTTCCATCAGTTGAATCGTGTTATCTATGGTATCTTGCATTTGCCTGCTGAAGGGGGCTGGCTTTATGCCGCAGCTATCTTTAAAGTGATAGTTGCCAGCATCATCTGCATGTATATCTCGAAAGCAATGATGAAATATATGCCTTGGCTATTTAAGTAAGTCGTAGAAAATGTCTATCCACTTTTGGATGATTATTTCTTTTCTGAATCTTTTGGCATTGATACGTGCGGCTTTTCCCATTTCAAGGCATTCTGTCATATGCTGAATCATCCAGTACATTGCGTCTGCAAGTTCCGAGATGTTCCCGTTGGCAACAAGTAACCCGTCGGTTTTGTTGTTTATAATTTCTTCTGGACCGTAGTCACATCTGAAGGATACTGTAGGAATGCCACACGACATTGCTTCGACAAGAACTAATCCCCAGCCTTCAAAGCGAGAACTAAACACAAAGAAATCACTTTTCTGGAACTCCTCGAAAATATGGTCAGATGCAGGATGGATATAGATGCGTTGCTCAAGTCCTTTCTGTTTCAGCAGCTGACGAAGGGCTTGTTCCTCATCACCGCTGCCGAAGATGTCAACATGCCAATCTGGACATTGGTCGGCTATCAAAGAGAATGACTCAATTAGCAGATCAAATCCTTTTTGATAGTTCAAGCGTCCTGCACAAATGATTCGGTGGTAGGTTTCTTGATGCTCTTTCACGTGTTCTGGATAGGTTGTCAGCGGATTGGGAATGATAGTGACATGATTATAAAATCGCTCCCATTGCTTGGCATCTCCCTTAGTTAAAGCAAAGAAAGCATCAAATCTTTTCAGTTTGTTAAATATATAATTGTCATAATATCTGGCAACCGTTTGTAGTACACCTTTGCCTTTAAAATCATTCTCTTTTAATATCGAGTTGTAACTGACTTGTGACTCGATGGTTTTTTTTGCAGTACATCGAAGATTAAGGATGATGCTGATTAAAGTAAAGGAATAAGTTGTCGTATGTATGATGTCTGGTTGAATATTGTCAATTACTTTTTGCAGTTTTTTCTTGAAAGTTTGTTGTAGGCGCAGGATTTCTACAAAGCGGCGAGGAAAAGAATATCTCTTGAGTGTGAAGAATCGGGTGTCTAAATCTATATGCTTGATGCTCGGATGTAGCGGGAAGGGCATCGGGTGATCCCCCTGTTCATATGTGATGAGGGTGATAATATGTCCTTTTTCTGCCATATAGTTCATTTTGTCACTCATAAGGCGCTCTACACCAGCCTTCATAGCAAATGATTTGATGATAAATACGATATTCATATATTATGCTTTTACTTGTTATTTTTGCAAAGTTAATATTTTTTTTAGAATTGTGAAGTATATTTTAGGAAAAACTTGTATATTATCGGGAAAAAGTGTACTTTTGTACTTAAAAACAAAGGGGTGTCTTTTCTACAAAATGAGAATCCTATATTATTATAACAAAGAAGTATAGCATGAATCAGAAGATAAACTGCTTTTTGGCATGCAATGATGTGCAGAGTGTGGAGCCGACAATTGCGCAACTTAGGGGATGTAGCGCAGTCAGGCATATTTTTCTTATGTGTAGTGAGGACTGGTCTTGGCAAAATAGCGTGCCGAAAGATTGTTCCATCGTAGTGGTCAATAGTTTGTGGAGTAGCGATTTCGTAATGCGTATGGCCGAATTGGCTGTGGGCGATTATGTTTTGCTGGGTATGAAACCTACCCCGTTGGTGATTGGCGCTTCTGCTTTGGAACGTTTGCTTTTGGTTGCTGAGGACACAGGAGCAGCGATGGTGTATAGCGACCGCTATACAATGGAGAAAGGTGAGCGACACCCACATCCGGTTATAGACTATCAGGAAGGCTCCCTTCGTGATGACTTTGATTTTGGCTCATTGTTGCTTATACGTACTTCACTGCTGCATAAGTATGCAACCAGTGACCGTGAGCGTGACTATCAGTATGCTGGTTTCTACGACTTTAGGCTTTTCTTGAGTCGTGAGGGTACTCTGTTCCATTTAAATGAATATTTGTATAGTGAGGAAGAAACTGATTTGCGAGCTTCTGGAGTGAAACAGTTTGACTATGTCAATCCTTCCAATCGTGATGTGCAGATAGAGATGGAGCAGGCGTGTACGTCTCATCTTCGCATGGTGGGTGGGCTCATAGATCCCACTCAATATGAAGATGTGGACTTCGATGAGCAGGCTTTCGATTTGGAAGCCTCAGTGGTCATTCCTGTCTTTAATCGTGCCAAGACGATTCGCGATGCTGTGGAAAGTGCTCTATCCCAAAAAACGGACTTCAAGTATAATGTCATCGTTGTGGATAACCATTCGAGTGACGGTACAGGTGATATTTTGGCCGAGATGCAGTGCCAATGTCGCACCAAAGAGACCAAACTGGTCGTCATAATTCCGGAGCGTCATGACTTAGGTATTGGCGGCTGTTGGAATGAGGCAGTCAATAGTCCGCTCTGCGGACGCTTTGCCGTTCAGTTAGATAGTGATGATTTGTATTCCTCCCCTAAAACATTACAGACAATCGTAGATGCTTTCTATAAACAGAACGCTGCAATGATGATAGGATCCTATCGCATGTGTGACTTTGACTTGAACACCCTGCCCCCAGGACTTATAGACCATAAGGAGTGGACAGACGAGAATGGCCCTAATAATGCGCTTCGCATCAATGGGCTGGGGGCTCCCCGTGCATTCTTTACCCCATTATTGCGCCAGTTCCAGTTCCCCAATACCTCTTATGGAGAAGACTATGCTATGGGGCTTATGTTTTCCAGACATTATCGTATTGGGCGTATCTTTACTGAACTCTATCTTTGTCGCCGATGGGGAGGAAACTCAGATGCTGCACTCTCCGTTGAAAAAATTAACGCCAACAATCTTTATAAGGACCGTTTGCGTACCGTGGAACTGAAGGCTCGTCAGCTGATGCTACAAGGTAAGGGCGATGCCGCCCATGTGTCTTCCATCATGCGCTTCTTTAACCGTCAGTTGCAGGTGTGGGATGATGTACGTCAGCGCTATCGTGACCTTGAACGGGTAGAGACCCGTGAACTGATGGCAGAAACGCTGACCTTCCATGTTCAGTGGAATCCTGCACGCATCGGGTCAACTGGGGCAAAGATAGATGTAAAGTCCATTGCAGAGCGTCCTTGTTTCCTTTGTGCCAAGAATCGCCCCAAGGAACAGATGCATCGGGTTGTTGATGGCAAGTATGAACTGTTGGTTAATCCTTTCCCCATTTTACCTGTTCATTTTACTATTCCTGCCTTGAAACATCAGCCGCAGCGCATTTTGCCGATGTTAGGCGAAATGCTTAGGCTTGCCGAGACTTATACCGACTTAACGTGGCTCTATAATGGCCCTTATTGTGGTGCTTCTGCTCCAGACCATGCTCATTTGCAGGCTGTCAGCAGCGACATATTGCCTATACAGCGTGCTTGGCAGCGCCTGTGTCGTAATCTGACCGAGGTGGTGAGAAAGGATGATGATGGAATATGGCATGTGGCAGACTATCCTGCAGCTGCATTTCTTATTCGTAGCCATAGTGTTGCGATGGGAGAGAAACTATTCCGTCTGCTATACGACAGCCTGCCGGTGATTGATGGTCAGGCAGAACCGATGATGAATATGATAGTCTGGCATAATGGCGATGCTCTACAGATTATAGTGCTGCCTCGCAGGAAACATCGCCCAGATTGTTATTCAGCTGAAGGAGATGCACAATATCTCATTAGTCCAGGCGCTGTCGATATGGGAGGACTCATCATTACCCCGCGCGAATATGATTACCATCGGGTGTCATCTGATTTGATAATGGCTATATTCGGTGAAATATCGTTGACAGATGAACAGGTTGAGCAAGTCGTCTGCCGTTTGAAGGATGCGTCGTTCTCTGTTCTGCGCCCAACACTCAATACCAAGCAGCCTTCAGTGACGGTGGGTATAGTGAGTGGGCAGAAAATACAGTTTGCTCTGAATGGTGCCTATACAGCAAAAGGCGAAACCATTGAAGGTAAGCAGGTCGTGGAATTTTCAGAAGGAGGCATTCTTTGGAACGACAGCCAGTACCGTGAGTTGACCTTTATTCCGCAGTCGTCGCAGGCCTCTTTCTCCCTATTCGATGTGACGATTGGTGTAAATTTCCATTGGGAGCGTAAAGAGACTCAGGTTTTCTTAGGTACCCTGCGTTTGGTGGTGGATGCTGATAAGATAACAGCCATCAACGAGTTACCGGTTGAGCAGTATCTTGCCTCAGTCATTTCCAGTGAGATGAAAGCTACAGCAGGTTTGGAGTTGCTCAAGGCCCATGCTGTCATTTCCCGTTCCTGGTTGTTGGCACAGATTAAGCGTCGTGAAGATAGTGGTGAGAAAAGAGATGGCTTTTTCTCGTTCATCAAAAAGGAAGATGAACTGATTCGCTGGTATGACCGTGAAGACCATACAATCTTTGATGTCTGTGCTGATGACCATTGTCAGCGATATCAAGGTGTTACCAAGCAGACTAGCAAGGCTGTGGAGCAGGCCCTGAAAGCCACTCGCGGCCAGATTCTCTGCTATGATGACGAAATTTGTGATGCACGTTTCTCCAAGTGTTGTGGTGGGGTGACAGAGGAGTTCCAATATTGTTGGGAAAACACCCCGAAGCCCTATTTGGTCTCAGTGCAAGACCCCTTCTGCCATACTGATGACAAGACCGTACTATCCCAAGTCTTGAACGATTATGACTTGGAGACCAACGATTTCTATCGCTGGACGGTGGAATATACCACCGAGCAACTCTCGAAACTGGTTAACGAGAACTTGAAGGATGACTTTGGTGAAGTGACAGATCTCATTCCTCTGGAACGAGGTAAGAGCGGACGTATCTGGAAATTGAAGATAGTTGGAAGCAAGAAGACTTTTACTATTGGTAAGGAGTTAGAGATACGTCGTGCGCTGAGCAACACCCACCTTTATAGCTCGGCTTTCGAGGTGGAAAAGACCGCAACGGGTTTCCGCCTGCACGGAAAAGGCTGGGGGCATGGAGTCGGTCTGTGTCAGATTGGGGCTGCAGTGATGGGACAGCAGGGATATACCTACGACCAAATATTGCTTCACTACTATCGTGGGGCGGAAATCAAACGGATATACTAATTTGTAGATATGGAGAACCAAAGAAATCCTTGGTATTGGATACCAACCCTTTATATTGCTGAAGGCCTGCCCAATGTGATTGTGATGACTGTTGCCGTTGTTATGTATATGCAGTTGGGACTGACAGATACTGACATTGCCCTTTATACAGGCTGGTTGGGGCTGCCTTGGGTGATTAAGCCTTTGTGGAGCCCGTTTGTTGATCTCTATCGCACCAAGCGCTGGTGGGTGCTCCTTACCCAGTTGTTGTTAGGGTCTTCGCTGGCAGGTGTGGCGTTCACGCTCAATGCACCTTTCTGGTTTCAGGGTACGATGGCCTTTTTCTTCTTGATGGCCTTTAGTAGTGCCACCCACGACATAGCAGCCGATGGTTACTATATGCTGGAGCTTGACGATCATCAGCAAGTGTGGTTTGTGGGTATTCGCAACACGTTTTATCGACTTGCGGTTATTTTTGGTAATGGTGTTTTGATTCCCGTTGCTGGCATGTTGCAGTTAATATTCCTCAATCAAAAAGCGTTTACATGGAGTCTTGTCTTCTATGGACTGGCTGGTCTTTTATTGGCTGTCTGGCTCTATCATGCCTACATAATGCCGCATTCAGCTGCTGACAAACCTCATGGCACTAATGCTCGCGAGGTCTTGGCTGGTGTAGTGACGGCTTTCCGCACATTCTTTCAGAAGCTGCCGCCACGAGATATGTTCTATGCTATGTGCTTTTTGTTGCTCTACCGTTTCCCAGAGGCACTTCTGGCTAAAATGAGCGTTACGTTTTTGATGCGTCCTAATTCTGCGGGAGGGTTGGGCCTTTCGCCTCAAGAGTTCGGATTGGCCAGTGGGACGGTAGGTGTCATTGGTCTTACGTTAGGTGGCATCTTGGGTGGCATGTTAGCAGGTCGTGATGGGTTCAAGAAGTGGCTGTGGCCTATGGTGTGTGCAATTACGTTGCCTGACATTGTCTATGTCTACATGAGTTTTGCTATGCCTGATAATTTGATACTCATCAGCTGTTGCCTTTTCTTCGAACAATTTGGCTATGGGCTTGGCTTTACAGCTCTGACGCTTTATATGCTTTATTTCAGCAAAGGCAACTTCCAGACTTCACATTATGCCTTTTGTACCGCCATTTCCTATTTGGGGCTGATGTTGCCCGGCATGATGTCTGGTTGGTTGAAAGATGCGGTGGGCTATAGTACTTTTTTCCTCATTGTCATGGCACTCTGCTCGGTCACCTTTGCTGTGACGGCTTTCATCAAGGTTGACTCTGAGTTTGGCAAGAAAACAGCCTGATTAGGGATGGTATCAACCATCATACTTAGGCTCTTAAACTATCATACTTAGCCTCCTTAACCATCATATTTAGGCCCCTTAACTATCATACTTAGATTCCTCAACCATCATGGATTGGAAGTTAAGGAAAAGCGGCAGGGTTTCACAACCGTGCCGCTTCATGCTTCTAATGATAGTATTAATAATGGAAAAGAAATCGTTCTTTCACAAAAGTTTTGTTTGCGGTTGTAAAGATACGAAAAGTTTTTGAACTGACAAAATTTTTCAATAAAAATTTTTACCAATAGCTAACAAATAAGGACAAATAAGGTAATAATTGGGCATAATTCGTCGAAATAGGAAAATCCCTATCGCGAAATAGGTGTTTCTTCTTGCAGCAAAGGGAGAAATTGCCTACCTTTGCACTATCAATATTAATCACGAATAAAAAACAGATAGCTATGAAGAAGATTTATACTTACTGGATGATGGCCTTGATGGCATTTGCGCTGACGGCCTGTGAAGACAATGACGCAGAAGAAGCTCGCACACTGGATGGTTCGTGGACAGGCTATGTCGATACCTATTATCGTGATCGTTTCCATATGTCGGGTAGTAACTATCGCACCACGATGTATTTCCAGCAGACTGGCCGCTATGGTGGTATCGGCTATGAGGTGGACTATGACCTCAATAATCCATATAGTGGTGAATATTACTGCGAGTTCGACTGGGAAGTTTTTAATGGTGAAATCAGAATTGACTATGCTGATAGCTGGAATCCTGTCTACATTTACGATTATAGTTTAAGCATGAACTATTTCACAGGCTATATGGATGATGGTACCAACCGTGATATTTACTTCCAGCTTGCTTATGACCGAAATTTCAACTGGAGTCGTTATCGCAATCGTTATTATGCACCCACACGTGGCATTGCTGCTGACGGAGGCGATGAAGATATAGTGAAGGGTGACAGATATTATGCAACAGGCATTTTTGCCGAGGCTTTGAAAGAGCGTGATACCGAGAAGTAAGGATAACTGCTAATAAAAGAAATAGGGGGTTGGTATCTGAAGTGATGTGACCCCCTTAATTTCTTTTTTTCTTGCTCAGCATGTTGAACAGGCTTCCGTAAGTCTTGAGGAGTTTGCGCACCAACAAGAACCCGTCAATGGCTGTGATGCTGTTGCTGACCAGGCTGGTGATGAGTTCCCCTTTAGTATTGGCTTTCTGTGGGGCAGTCAGTTCATGCCAAAGGTCACCAATTTGTTCTGTCCTTTGCTGGATGTTAGTTTGCAATTCGTCTTTGCGACATTGTATGTCTTCAAGGGTGTTGTAGCTTGGCTGTGGCATAGTGGTTAGCTCATTAGAATATTAGCCAGAAAACGTACCAGCGGGCGCTCAATCCATGCTTTCCGGAAAATGAATACGGCCACAAGTAGTGCAAAAAAGAACAAGGCTACCATAAAGAAGGCCCATGCTGTGCCCGTGAGTGGTTCCAGCCAGTACACTGCTGCAAACGAAAGATAGAATAAGACAGCAACTCCAAGGATGGTGAGCACAATAGCCAAAGTGAGTGCAGTCACCAGCCGTACTACTTTGTCAATAACGTCAAGCTTCAGATATTCTTTCTGAAGCCCGACGTATTCTTTCAGCACTTCTATGAGTTGTGCAATGGATTCAACGTTTTTGTCGCTTGACAGCATCGGTCGAGTTTCAAGTATGATAGATGGATTTATGCGTCCACTTCAGGAGCAGCCTCTGCAATGTCATCAACTAAGTCACTCACTTGCTTGCGGCTAAGCTTGATGTTGTGTTTCTTCATAAACTCATCCACGGTATCAGTGATTTTCTCACGGGTGTCAGCTCCTTTTTCGGGGGCCATCAGCAAACCGATAACAGCTCCGGCGAGAGCTCCGCCGAAGAATGCGCCTAAATAACCTAAACTTCTCATACGCTATAATTAAATTAGAATTAAACATTGTCGTTTTGTTTGGCAAATATACGGAAAGTTTTTGAGAATTGAAGCAAAAAGACTATGATTTTTTGTTAAAAATGTTACTTTTCCTGCATTTAACAAACTTTACGCAGCTTTTTTCATGGCATTTGCCCGATATTTTGTAATTTTGCGCTGATATTTTGAACATAAGTTTAATTTAACGAATACGTAAAGAGAAAATTATGAAGAAGTACACTGTTCTTTGCGCAGGTCTTTGCGCAGCAATGGCTTTTACGAGTTGTAAATCAAGTGAGAGTGCTTACAAGCAGGCATATCTAAAGGCAAAAGCTCAGGAGGAGGCTCAGCAGACAGCTTCCACACAGGTTCAGGAGCCTACAGCTAATGTGGTGACACCGATGCAGGAAAAGTCAGCAGTGAATACTGCAGTGGTTGACAATGCCGATAATGTTCAGGTTCGTCAGGAAGCAGTATCTGTAGTCAATGGCTCTGGTCTGAAGAATTTCAGCGTGGTGGTTGGCTCTTTCTCGCTAAAAGCTAATGCAGAGGGCCTGCAACAGACTTTGAAGTCGCAAGGCTATGATGCTCAGGTGGTGGTGAACAATAATGTAACCCCTGCTATGTATCGTGTCGTGGCAACGACCTTCGATTCTAAGGCTGATGCTGCTGCCAGTCGCAATTCGCTGCAGACGAAATATTCTGGTGCCTGGCTGCTTTACGCAAAATAAGCAGTGGGACGCATTCTTTCCATAGATTACGGTAAGAAACGTACGGGGCTGGCAGTCTCCGACCCGTTGCAGCTTATTGCAGGCGGGTTGGCGACTGTCGCCACTCATGAGTTGTTTGATTATCTGCGGCAATACGTGGCTCGTGAGCCGGTAGAGCGAATTGTCATAGGTGAACCGCGCCAGCCTAATGGTCAACCCAGCGAAAACTTGGAGCGTGTGCGGCAGTTCGTTAACCGATGGCGTAAGCAGATGCCAGACATCCCTATTGACTATTACGACGAGCGTTATACCTCTGTGCTGGCCCATCAGGCCATGTTGGCGGGTGGACTTCGTAAAAAAGCACGTCAGGACAAGGCTTTGGTAGATGAGATTTCTGCCACTATTATTCTGGAAGACTATATGCGCTCGCGTTCCCGTTCTTTAAGTTCGGGGACTACTGGGGCCTGAACAAGCGCAGGCTCTCAAAAAAACTAACAAGGTCTGGAAGCGCTTGTTCAGACACCATCCCCTTAACTTTGGGGGTACAATAAGACAATGATATTACCTATTTATATATATGGGCAGCCTGTGTTGCGTAAGGTGGCAGAGGATATTTCCGCCGATTACCCGGAATTGCAGCAGTTAATTACCGACATGTGGGACACGTTGGCCGAGAGCGAAGGCATTGGACTGGCGGCTCCACAGGTGGGAAAGTCTATTCGTTTGGTCGTCATTGACCTTGATGTCATTAGTGAGGACATGCCCGAATACAAGGGCTTTCGTCAGGTCTATATCAATCCGCACATTATAGATTATGACGACACAGAAACCGATTCATCGGAGGAGGGGTGTTTGTCGCTTCCAGCTATTCATGAAAAGGTGGTGCGTCCCAAACGCATTCATGTGCAGTGGCTGGATGAGCAGCTGCAGCCTCATGACGAGTGGATTGAGGGCTATCTGGCCCGTGTCATGCAGCATGAGTTCGACCATCTTGAGGGCAAGATGTTTGTGGACCGTGTGTCTCCGCTTCGTAAACAGCTTATCAAGAGTAAGCTAAATTCGCTCGTTCAAGGACGCTATCGCTGTGGTTATCGTACGAAACCAGTGCGCAGATAAAATCTACTCCCTGTCTTTTTGAGAGCGGGATGGGGAAGATGGGCAGTAACGCAAGAGCATGGGGGCTTTTCTAAAGAATATCATAAAACAATTCCGTCTTCCTTTCCGAGCGGTAGGGGTAGGTGGGGGCTTGCTTCTTACTCTTGCCTGCTATGCCCAGTTCAATACAGACCGCTTAGTGACCATTGGACGTTCTGCGCTTTATTATGAGGACTATGTCCTCAGTATCCAGTATTTTAATCAGGCCATCTCTGCTAAGCCCTATTTGTATGAGCCGTGGTACTATCGTGCCGTAGCCAAATATTATCTGGATGACTATGCAGGAGCCGAAAACGATTGTACACGAGCCATTGATCGTAATCCCTATGTTGTGGGTATTTATGAACTACGCGGACTTTGCCGCATCCAGCAGAATGATTTCACTGCAGCAGTGACTGACTATAACGCAGCCCTACGTTATGACCCGGAGAACTTAAATCTGTGGCATAACCGTGCGCTATGTCGTATTCAGCAGAAAGATTACGAACAGGCTTTGGCTGAGCTCGATACCATGTCTGCGCGCTGGAGTAAGAATGCACGTGTCTATGCCGTGAAAGCTGAGGTATATCTTTTGATGAAAGATACAGTGAGTGCAGTCAAGTCGTTAGACCATAGTATAGAACTTGATGCTTATGACGGAAGCACGTGGGCCCAACGGGCCAGCGTCAGTTTGGCTCGCGGTGAATGGAAAGAAGGAGAAGCCAGTCTTGACAAAGCTATCCATCTGCTGCCAAAGCGGGGAGGATTGTACATCAATCGTGCCTTGGCCCGTTTCAACCAGAACAATCTGCGCGGGGCTATGGCAGACTATGATGCTGCACTCGACTTTGAGCCCAACAATTTCCTGGGACATTATAACCGAGGACTGCTTCGTGCTCAGGTGGGTGATGATAACCGTGCCATTACAGACTTTGACTTTGTGCTGAAACTGGAGCCAGAGAACTGGATGGCTCTTTACAATCGTGCTCTCTTGTTGGAGAAGACGGGTAATCCCCGTGCGGCCATCCGCGACTATTCAAAGGTTATCGACGAGTATCCTAATTTCTGGACTGGTCTGCATCAGCGTGCTTCGTGCTATCGCAAATTAGGTATGACGAAACAGGCAGAGCAGGACGAGTTCCGTATCTTGAAAGCACAGATAGACAAGCGTTTCGGGAAACAACCACGTCTTTCCAAGAAACAAATGCGCAAGCGTAGCGACGATGACATAGAGAAATACAACCAGTTGGCTGTGGCCGACGAGGAGGAGATGGAGCATAAGTACCAAAGCGACTATCGTGGACGTGTGCAAAACCGTCGTGTCGAAATGGATTACATGCCGATGTATGTGCTCTCTACTGAGCGCCATCAGAGTGCTGTCAGCAATTATGTCACCTTCGACCGTTTGGTTGAGTCGGCTAATGGCCAGTTGCCAGTTGAGAGCCAGTTGCACATAGTGTGCAATCCTGCTACGCTGAGCGAAGCTGCCACGCGTAGTTATTTTGTACGCATCGATAGTCTTTCGGCACGCATAGACCGCACCCGTAATGTCCGCGATGCCCAGCCCCTGTTGCTTCAACGGGCCATTGCTTACAGCGTCATCCAGAATTATGAGTCGGCCATCGACGACCTCTCCACCTATTTGTTTAGCGACTCCACCTCGGTTATTGCCTATTGGCAGCGGGCGGTTTGCCAGTCGCGCTTGAACGATTTCAATGCTTCACAGGGCACTGACATACGCATGAAGACGGCTAATGTGTTAGCTGACCTTACCCAGGCTCTGCGCCTTGGTGAAAGTGCCTATCTGTATTATAATCATGGCAATGTCTGTGTGCAGCGCCATGACTATGCTCATGCCATAGAGGACTACACCCGCGCCATTGACATGGATGCGAACTTGGCTGAGGCGTGGTATAACCGAGGTTTGGCCAGACTTGCAGCCAAACAGCAGCAGGAGGGTATCAGTGACCTGTCTAAAGCGGGCGAATTAGGCCTTTATACGGCTTACAGCATCATTAAACGCTATAGAAAGTGAGGTGATGAAGCAAATTTTTCACTTTTCACTCTTCGCTTTTCACTTTATTTTGTACCTTTGCACACGATTTAAACATAAACATATATTGTAGATATGATTCAGATTACTTTTCCGGACGGTTCTGTTCGCTCGTATGAACAGGGCGTTACTGGATTTCAGATTGCCGAGAGCATCTCGCCGGCTCTGGCACGCAGCGTATTGGCTTGTGGCGTAAACGGTGAGACCGTCGAGTTGAATCGCCCTATCAATGAGGATGCCACGATTGAACTCTATAAATGGGAAGACGAGCAGGGTAAGCACACTTTCTGGCACACCAGTGCACACTTGTTGGCCGAGGCATTGCAGGAATTGTATCCTGGCATTCAGTTCGGCTTTGGTCCTGCTGTTGAGAATGGCTTCTTCTACGACGTGCTGCTGCCTGATGGTGAGAGCATTAAGGAGAGCGACTTCCCCACTATTGAAGCAAAGATGAAGGAATTGGCTTCGAAGAAAGAGCCTGTTGTTCGCAAGGAGGTGGCCAAGGCCGATGCTCTCAAGGAGTTTTCTGCCCATGGCCAGACTTACAAGTGCGAGCACATTGAGCAAGACTTGGAAGACGGTTCTATTACGACTTATACTCAGGGTTCGTTTACCGACCTGTGTCGTGGCCCGCACCTCGTGGACACTGGTGAGATTAAGGCCATAAAATTGACATCTGTGGCAGGTGCATTCTGGCGTGGCGATGCTACGCGTGAACAGATGCAGCGCCTCTATGGCATCACATTCCCGAAGAAAAAGATGCTCGATGAGTATCTTGTCATGCTGGAGGAGGCCAAGAAGCGCGATCACCGTAAGATAGGCAAGGAGATGGAACTTTTCATGTTCTCGGAGAAAGTAGGTAAAGGTTTGCCTATCTGGTTGCCGAAGGGAACCGACTTGCGTCTGCGTCTGCAAGACCACTTGCGTCGCGTACAAAAACGCTATGGGTATCAAGAGGTGATAACTCCACATATTGGCGGCAAGAGCCTTTATGTTACTTCTGGTCACTATGCCCATTACGGTCAGGACTCCTTCCGTCCCATCACCACTCCTGAGGAGGGTGAGGAGTATATGCTGAAACCCATGAATTGCCCACACCATTGTGAAATCTTTGCATGGAAACCCCGTTCTTATAAGGACCTGCCTTTGCGCATTGCCGAGTTTGGTACGGTCTATCGTTATGAGCAGTCGGGTGAGTTGCATGGACTGACTCGTGTGCGCTCCTTTACGCAGGATGATGCTCACCTTTTCTGTCGTCCTGATCAGGTGAAGCAGGAGTTCCTCAATGTAATGGACATCATTGGTGTGGTGTTGACAGCCTTTGGCTTCAACTTCGAAGCACAGATTTCACTGCGTGATCCTAACAATCATGAAAAGTATGTGGGTACTGACGAAGACTGGGCACTGGCCGAGAAGGCTATTGTTGAGGCTTGTCAGGAAAAAGGACTCAATGCCAAAGTGGAGTATGGCGAGGCTGCTTTCTATGGTCCCAAGCTCGACTTCATGATTAAGGATGCCATTGGCCGTCGTTGGCAGTTGGGTACCATTCAGGTAGATTATAACCTGCCCAAGCGTTTCCAGCTGGAGTATACCGACGAGGACAACCAGAAGAAGACTCCCGTTATGATTCACCGTGCACCGTTTGGCTCACTGGAGCGCTTCACGGCCGTGCTCATTGAGCACACCAGTGGCCACTTCCCTCTCTGGCTCACACCCGATCAGGTGGCCATCCTTCCGTTGTCGGAGAAGTACAACGACTATGCTCAGGAGGTTGCCAAGAAGTTCAGCGAGGGTGGAGTGCGTGCCACTATTGACCTGCGTAACGAGAAGTTGGGCCGCAAGATTCGCGACAACGAGTTGAAGCGTATTCCCTACATGGTTATTGTGGGTGAGAAGGAACAGCAGGATGGTACGGTTGCTGTGCGCCCGCAAGGTGGTGGAGAGCAGACGGTCATGACTATTCAGGAGTTTGTTGACCACGTCAATGCCGAGGTGGCAGAGATGACCAAGAATTTCTAAGTGCTTGAGCATGGAATATTGAACGATAGAACATTAAAACATGAATATATCCTATAAATGGCTTAAAGAGTATGTAGACTTCACCCTCACACCTCTGCAGGTGTGCGATGCTCTGACATCGACGGGTTTGGAGGTTGACGCACTCGAGGAAGTACAGAGTATTAAAGGTGGGCTGAAGGGGCTTTACGTTGGTCAGGTGCTGACGTGTGAGGCTCACCCCAATAGTGACCACCTGCATGTGACAACCGTTGACTTGGGCCGTCAAGAGCCCTCGCAGATTGTCTGTGGCGCTCCTAATGTGGCAGCTGGTCAGAAGGTGATTGTGGCTGACTTGGGCTGTGTGCTTTACGATGGCGACAAGGAGTTTCAGATTAAGAAGTCGAAATTGCGTGGCGTTGAATCGTGCGGCATGATTTGTGCAGAGGATGAAATCGGTGTGGGTACTTCGCACGACGGTATCATTGTATTGCCTGATGATGCCGTAGTGGGTACGCCCGCCGCTGAGTATTACCACTTAGAGAGCGACTGGCTCATTGAGGTGGACATCACGGCTAACCGTGCTGATGCCCTGTCGCATTGGGGGGTAGCACGTGACCTCTATGCCTGGTTGCGTCAGAATGGCTATGAGACTACTCTACACCGTCCTTCGCTGGAGGGATTTACTGTAGACAATCACGACCTGCCCATTGATGTGGTCATTGAGAATAAAGAGGCTTGCAAACGCTACGCTTGCGTGAGCCTCACGGGTTGTGAGGTGAAGGAGTCGCCAGAGTGGTTGAAGACACGCTTGACCACTATTGGTCTGCGTCCTATTAATAACATCGTGGACATTACAAACTATGTCATGATGGCCTATGGTCAGCCGTTGCATACGTTTGATGCTGACATGGTGAAAGGTCATAAGATTGTGGTTAAGACCATGCCTGACGGCACTCCGTTCCAGACGCTGGACGGTGTGGAGCATAAACTGTCGGATCGTGATTTGGCCATTTGCAATGCTGAGGAGCCCATGTGTATTGCCGGCGTGTTTGGCGGCAAGGGTAGCGGTACTTATGAAACCACTAAGAACGTGGTGCTGGAGTCTGCCTATTTCCACCCCACATGGATTCGCAAGTCGGCCCGTCGTCATGGGCTTTCTACGGATGCCTCGTTCCGTTTTGAGCGTGGTGTTGACCCCAACGGCACTATCACGGCACTGAAATATGCTGCCATGCTCTGTCAGCAGTTGGCTGGTGGCAAAGTGTCGATGGACATCAAGGATGTCTATCCTGAGCCCATTGAGAATGCCATCATTGAGTTGAAATACGACTATGTGGCCTCGCTGATAGGTAAGCAGCTGAGCACGGTGGATATCAAGCGCATTTGTCAGTCGCTTGATATGGAGATTCTTTCCGAGAACGAGCAGGGGCTGACCATTGAAGTGCCTGCCTACCGTGTGGATGTGCAGCGTCCTTGCGATGTAGTGGAGGACATTCTGCGCATCTATGGCTATAACAATGTTGAGATTCCCACACAACTCAAGTCCAGCCTTGTCATCAAGGGTGACGAGGACCAGAAACACAAGTTGGCAAATCTGGTGTCAGAGCAACTCGTAGGTGCAGGCTTCAATGAAATCCTCAACAACTCGCTGACGAAGTCGGCATATTATGCTGACACTCAGAATTTAGTGAAGATTATGAACCCACTGTCGAGCGACCTGAACGTTATGCGTCAGACACTGCTCTATGGAGGTCTTGAGAGCGTGGAGCATAACGTGAAACGCCGCAGTGCCAACTGTCGTTTCTTCGAATTTGGAAATGTCTACTTCTTCTCGCCCGATAAGCAGAACGACGAAGACCCTATGCAGGCCTACAAAGAGGAGTATCATCTGGGGCTGTGGCTGACGGGCAAGCGTGTTGAAGGCTCATGGGCCCATCAGGACGAGGACACATCGTTCGCAGAGTTGGATGCTCATGTGGAGAATATTTTGGCGCGTATCGGGGTACAGCCGGGCATGTTGGTCCGCCGCAAGAGTCAGAACTCCATGTTCTCTGCTGGTTTGTCCATTGAGAATCGCGGTGGCAAGTTGCTCTTAGAGTTAGGTGTGTTGACCAAGAAACTGCAGAAGGAGTTTGACATTGACACTCCTGTCTACTATGCTGAACTGAACTGGACAGCCCTGATGAAGGTCATTCGCAAGCAGAAGGTAGAGTTTATTGAAATACCAAAGTATCCCGCAGTTAGCCGTGACCTTGCATTGCTGATTGACCAGAACGTAGAGTTTGCACAGATTGAGGAGATAGCTCGCCAGACGGAGAAGAAACTGCTCCGTAAGGTCGAACTCTTTGATGTCTATGAAGGCAAGAATCTGCCTGCAGGGAAAAAGAGCTACGCTGTCAATTTCATCCTGCAAGACACAGAGAAGACCATGGGCGACAAGCAGATTGACGCCATCATGCAGAAACTCATAGCCAACTTAAAGCAGAAATTGGGTGCTGAATTGAGATAAAACTTATCATGTCGTAATAGCGTCATACCGTCATTACGACATCACCAAACAATGTAATAAAGAAATATCATTAAAAAAAAGAATAAACCAATGGGAAGAGCATTTGAATATCGCAAAGCTGCGAAACTGAAGAGATGGGGCCACATGGCTAAGACGTTCACCAAGATTGGCAAGCAGATTGCCATTGCTGTGAAGGCTGGAGGCCCGGAACCCGACATGAATCCCGCCCTTCGTGCCATTATAGCCAATGCCAAGCGCGAGAATATGCCGAAGGATAATATTGAGCGTGCCATCAAGAACGCGATGGGTAAAGACCAAAGCGACTACAAGGAAGTGAGCTATGAGGGCTATGGCCCCCACGGTATTGCCATTTTTGTGGACACACTGACCGACAACACTACCCGCACGGTAGGTGATGTCCGTTCTGTGTTCAACAAGTTTAACGGCAACTTGGGTACGCAGGGCTCATTGTCATTTCTCTTTGACCATAAAGCTGTGTTCACTTTCAAGAAGAAGGACGGGCTGGATATGGACGAGCTGATTTTGGATCTCATCGATTACGGCGTGGAAGACGAGTATGATGAGGACGAGGAGGAGCAGAGCATCACTATCTATGGTGACCCGCAGTCGTTTGGTGCTATCCAGAAGCATTTGGAGGAGAATGGCTTTGAGGTGACGGGTGCTGAGTTTACCCGCATTCCCAATGACTTGAAGGATGTCACGTCCGAGGAGCGCGAGACCATCGACAAGATGATTGAAAAGCTCGAGGACTTTGACGATGTGCAGACCGTTTACACCAACATGAAACCCGAACCCATCGAGGAATAGGTGTATGGCTACGAAGCACATTATGTATGAGACGCAAGGCACGTGTTCACGCATGATAGATGTGACTTGCGACGAGAACGACATTATTCAGCAGGTGTTTTTCCTTGGTGGTTGCAATGGCAACCTCCAAGGAATTAGCCAGTTGCTGCGTGGTCAGAAGATAGACGATGTCATCAAGCGTATTGATGGCATCCGCTGTGGCACCAAAAACACTTCCTGTCCTGATCAGCTTTGCAGGGCTTTGGAACAACTGAAGCGCCAATCCGTAGAGGCATAAGTCAACATCCACCAGAATAACTTGCGAAGTTACGGCGATAACATCGCATGTTATCGGAATAATATGCGATGTTATTCCCCTCATTTACGATACTACGGTGACGCGAGTTTTTCTCCATTCGCGCGCACGCGCGTATATGGTAGCTTAACGGAAAATTAACCCGCGTTACTTGCGTTACTCGCACCTGATGGCTGCAGGGCGGGTGCGGGTTAGGTGTCAGACGTGTTGAGGGTGCGATGTTGTAACTTGTTGATAATCAGTATTAGGTATCAGTAACGCAAGTAGCGCGGGTTGTTTTGGCCATAGCATACCTTAAACGCGCGCGTACGCGAGACATTTCAATTTTTAATATTCAAGCATAAAAGAGAAATGAAATGGCTTTTATTTTCACATAATTTGCTAACTTTGCAGTCACAAATCAAAAGAAGAATATATAAACCCCAATCATTATTATGATAAAACATACAAGTGTTAAGCCTGCCACGGGCAAATTGGGCATCCTCATTGTTGGTAACGGTGCAGTGGCCACTACATTTATGACAGGTGTGCTGATGGCCCGAAAAGGACTGGCCAAACCTGTCGGCTCTATGACGCAGTATGACCATATCCGTGTAGGCAAGGGAGCTGATAAGAAATATTTGAAGTATCAGGATATCGTGCCACTGGCTTCATTAGACGATATTGTCTTTGGTTGTTGGGATGTGTATCCGCAAAATGCTTATCAGGCTGCTGTCTATGCTGAAGTGCTGAAGCGGGAGGATATAGACCCAGTGCGCGATGAATTGGAACAGATTGTGCCGATGAAGGCTGCTTTTGACAAAAACTATGCCAAGCGGCTGGATGGGGAGAACGTGAAACTCACCCCCAATGCCTCCCGTCGGGGAGGGGAGGCGATGCCTACTCGTTGGGAGATGGTGGAGATGCTGCGTAAGGATATCTGTTCTTTTAGAAAGGAAAAGGGTTGCGACCGCGTTATAGTGCTTTGGGCTGCATCGACGGAAATCTACGTACCCATTGACAAGGAGGTGCATTACTCACTGGAAGTGCTGGAGCAGGCCATGAAGGCAGATGACCGTGTGCATATAGCCCCGTCCATGTGCTATGCATATGCAGCCCTCGTAGAAGGTTGCCCGTTTATCATGGGTGCTCCGAATACAACTGTTGACATTCCTGCAATGTGGCAATTGGCTGAGAAGATGCGGATGCCCATTGCAGGCAAGGACTTCAAGACGGGTCAGACATTGGTGAAGTCAGGCTTTGCCCCCATTATCGGCACGCGTTGTTTGGGACTGAGTGGCTGGTTCTCTACCAATATTCTCGGCAACCGCGACGGCTTGGTGTTAGACGAGCCGCAGAACTTTCACACCAAGGAGGTGTCGAAGCTATCGACGCTGGAGACCATATTGAAGGCAGACGACCAGCCGGAACTCTACACCGACTACTACCACAAGGTGCGCATCAATTACTATCCGCCACGCAACGATAATAAAGAATCGTGGGATAACATAGACATCTATGGTTGGATGAACTATCCCATGCAAATCAAAATCAACTTTCTTTGCCGTGACTCCATTTTGGCCGCCCCCGTCTGTCTTGACCTTTGCCTGCTGACAGATTTGGCTGCCCGTGCTGGTCGTTATGGTATGCAACGTTTCCTCAGTTTCTTCCTCAAGTCGCCTATGCATGACTACACCATGGGCGAGGAAGCAGTCAATCACCTTTACCAGCAGCACACTATGTTGAAGAATGCTATTCGCGAGATGGGAGGCTATGAGGCTGATGAAGAACTCGATTAATGCTACTTACAAGTCGCAGGACACTGAGGAGTGGTTCGACCGTGTGTTCACTCGCCCCATAGGCTATCTATGGGCACGTTTCTTTGAGCGGCTTGACATCCATCCCAATACAGTCACCGTCCTGTCTATTCTTATAGGCGTTTCATCAGCCTTTTTCTTTGCCCACGGCTCCTATCGGACGGAGGGGTCCACGGGTCTCATGCTCAACATCATCGGCATCTTGCTCATGATGTGGGCCAACTTCTACGACTCGGCCGACGGCCAATTGGCGCGCATGACGGGCAAGAAGACTCAGTTAGGGCGTATTCTCGACGGGGCAGCCAGCATCATTATTTTTATTCCTGTCTATCTGGCTTTGATTTGGCGCTGCTATCAGCATCATGCCTTGGAGTTTCAGTGGCTGGAGATTAGCGATACGGAGACGAATGCTGCCGTCTATGCTTTTGTTTGCTTTCTTGTGGCGTTTGTCAGTGGCATAGTCTGTCACGGTGGACAATGCCGTTTGGCTGACTACTATCGCCAGATACATCTGTTCTTTCTGAAAGGTGAGGCTGGCAGCGAACTGGCCAACTCCCCGCAGCAGCAGCGGCTTTACGATGCGATGCCATGGCGTGGGCATTTCATAGAAAAGTCATTCCTCAAGACTTATGTCAACTATACCCGCCAACAGGAACGGGCAACTCCAGCCTTTCAGCGGCTTGTGGACAGTCTGCGCCAGCAATATGGTGAGGCTTCCAATGCTCCCCAATCGTTCCGTGATGATTTCCTTCGCCATTCCTTGCCACTGATGCCTTTGACCAACATTCTGACATTCAACACCCGTGCCATCGCTTTGTATGCCAGTTGTCTGATAGACCTCCCTTGGCTCTATTTTATCTTCGAAATCATTGTCCTTTCCCTGCTCCGTGCATACATGCGCAGGCAGCATGAGCATTTTTGCCTGTTTTTAACCAAAACACGATAAATGCTATGAGAACCATCCGACTATTTTGTACGTGCTGCGTCCTGCTTTTTGCAAACTCTGTGATGTCACAACACGGACTGTCCATCGATATCGGCCAGCGTCACCATGAGGACTCAACCCGTGTGACCAATTTCAGCATAGGATTGACTCACTATACTGATACTCTGCGGGGTGTGCAGTTGAATGGTATTGCTAATTTTGCTGACAAGACAAAGGGACTCCAGTTGTCGGGATTCTCCAACATTGCCACCTCGCCCCTTCGGGGTGTGCAACTAACGGGTATTGCCAATATCTCCATGGGAGTGGAACATGGACTGCAGCTTGCAAGTTTGCTCAACGTGTCATCTCACCATATGCAGGGGGCACAGCTGGGCTTTTACAACTATGCCGATACGCTGAATGGTTCGCAAGTGGGCATCATTAACGTTGCCATGTGCCATCCGAGAGGGTGGCAGATAGGCCTCGTAAACTATAGTCACGACACCCTTGCCCACAAGATTGGGCTGGTGAACGCGAACCCGAAGACCACCATTGACATTATGACCTTTGGGGGCAGTTGTCTGAAAATTAACGGTGCTCTGCGCTTCCGCAACCGCAGCACCTATAATATGATAGGCATGGGTACCCATTTCATGGGACTCGACAAGAAATTCTCCGGTGCATTGTTTTATCGCATTGGCCAGTACTTCCAGTTGTCGCCGCGATGGTCGGTCAGTGGTGATGTGGGCTTCTTTCATATTGAAACCTTCGAGCATCATAATGCCAATCAGCCCGAACGTCTCTTTTCCTTACAGGCACGCTTGAATGCCGATTATATGCTGTCTAAAAATGTTGGGGCTTTCGTCTCGGCAGGTTGGGGTGACACTCGCTACTACGACCATTGGCGCTCCTATCGCAGTCGTCCGCTTGTGGAGGCAGGTCTCACCTTCCGTTATCAGCATAGTGCATTGCGCCCCAATGCTGCCAGATGGGAAAAGAAACAACATGAGTCTGGCGACTCACTGATGGCACAGGGCCTTGGCAGGAAACATCCTTGGTGGGCACTGGCTGAGGTGACGGGTGTCAATGTGGGGGTACAGTTGTTCGACCGCTATGCCAGTCGGCTGGACTTTGCACAGACTACTCTGCGTTCCTTGCGTGAGAATTTCAAGAATGGATTCGTGTGGGACAACGATGTGTTCTCCACTAACATGTTCATGCATCCCTATCATGGCAACCTTTACTTCAACTCCGCCCGTTCACAGGGACTCAACTTCTGGGAGTCAGCACCTTATTCCTTCATCGGCTCTTTGCAGTGGGAATTGTTAGGCGAGACTGAACCGCCTGCCATCAATGACATTTTGGCCACCACCTTTGGTGGTATCTGCATTGGCGAGGTGACTAATCGCATCAGCCGCATCATCCTCAATGACTCCCGACGGGGATGGAATCGCTTCTGGCGTGAGGCTGCTGCCACCATTGTCAACCCTATGGGGGCAATGAAACGCTTTGCCACGGGTGATGCTTGGCGGGTGCGCACCGACCACTATCGCTACCATGACTACGACCGTAACCCCGTGGACTTCTCCATTTCCATGGGCGACCGATATTTAGCTGACAATGGGGCTTTGTTCCGAGGTGAGCATAATCCCTATGTGAACCTCTATTTAGAATATGGAGATCCCGTAAACGCAGGCGACAATAACACTCCTTACGACTTCTTCGATGTAGAGGCAACCTTCGGACTCAGTACCAATCAGCCTGTCATTAATCAGCTGCACTTGATGGGCCGTCTGTGGAGTACCCCCATGATAGAGGGTCGCAAGATGGCTGCAGAGTTCGGCATCTATCAGCACTTCGACTATTTCGACTCTAAGCCTGTCAAGGATGGCTCCGACCTGACGCCTTATCGCATTAGTGAGGTGGCTGCTTTCGGGCCTGGTGTCATCATGCAGTTGCCCGAAGTGGGCATGCTCACCCGTCTGGAACAGCGACTCTTTGTCACGGGCATTCTGTTAGGCGGCACTAAGAGTGACTATTTCAACGTGATAGAGCGCGACTATAACATGGGCAGCGGCTTCAGCGTCAAGTCAAAAACGCATATGGAAATGCGCAATTTCGGGCGTTTCATCCTTCACGCGCAGTACTATCAACTTTATACCTGGAAAGGCTATGAGCAGAAAGACCTCTCAACCGTTGATTTGTATCACCTGAACGCCCAAGGTGACCGCGGCAATGCCCGTTTGCTGGTCATTAACCCGATAGTGGAATTTGACTTGTACCGAAACTGGAGCCTTGTCGTGGCAGGCACCAGCTTCATCCGCCGGACACATTATAAATTTTATGAAAATGTCAGGGCCAATACCTTTGAGTTTCGCATGGGGCTGACAGCACATCTGTGAGGTTTTGTATCGTAATGGAGTTCATAGCAATTGGGCTATTTACCGAAAAGCTTGAAATGAAACATTATTGATAGTCTTCCTGATGAAATGTGGTGTCAAAGAGTTTGGAACTGGGGTGCTGGGCAGAGTAATAGACGTAGCGGAAGCTGTAGCCGGCATCCTTGTAGAGTTTTAGGTTGGGCGTGTTCTTCAGCTGTTGGAGCAATAGCTGGCGTGGGTCTTGACGCATGATGGTTGCACTGTCGTCAAGTAGTCCGCTCAGTGTGTAGACATAGCTGATGGTGTGGGTGGCGCGGTCAAAGGTCATGCTGTCCATCACTACGTCTTTCTCCACGGGTAGCGGACAATGTTTCTCTGTGTACTGCTTGGCTTCACGATAGCAACGCGACTCTAATGACTCTTGGCAGGCAGCCAGTACGAGCATAGTCTGGAGCAGGAGTAAGACCGTTTGCAACGGACTTGGTTTTCTTAATAGTTTGGTATTCATTTGATAACAATTTTACGAGTCTTGTTTCCCTTTCGGAAGATGTAGATACCCTTGGTGGGGGTAGTGACGCGGTGGCCCTGTAGATCGTAGATGGCATCGGGTGTCTGCCATTCTTCATCGGCCATCAAATTGCTGATGCCACTGGCTTCACCGACGATGGCTGTCAGTGTGAGGCTGGTACAGGCGGGCATGTTAAAGGTGTATTGTGGGGTGTTGACCTCGCTGTTAGTGGTACTATTGCCATTGACGCGCGTCACCTTCCAACCTTTGACTTCGCGACCTTCGGCAGCTGTTGCTTCCACGGTGAGCTGTCGGTTGGCAAAGAACTTCCCGTCGAAATAGTTGCCTGAGATATGTACTCCGTTAATCGTGGTCTCCACGGGTTCGCTGGCGCTTTTGTTGATAATGAGCGGAGTGGGGGAACCGAGTTTGTAGAAATCGGCCAGTTGCTTATAGAAATAGCTGGTACGCTGGTTGAGCCATGAGCGGGCACTGTTAAGCTCGTCATTGTAGTTGGGCCACCACATGTTGATGAGTGCGCGATGGGATGGATATTCTGTCTTGACAAGGTTGTACATGGGGTCCCAGATGGCGCGTGTACCACGTTCGTTGAGGAAGTCGCCCATGTAGATGGCGGTGCGGTCAATGAACTCGCGTTGGAAATCGGCATCTTCCATCAGGCGGCGGAACAGGCGTGTGTGTTCATATTGGTTGGCCCATGCTCTTTCGTAGTCAAAGTTAGGATTGTAGAGCCACTCAAAAGTTTTGTAGTTGGCTGACGAACCGTAGAGTCCCAGTCCGAAATCTGTGTCTTTGGCTATCCAGCGCCATCGGCCACCTTCTGCTTTGGGCCGCCACATGACGATATTGTTGCCAGGGAAGTCCTGATTGTTGTAATAGAGATTCATGGCCATGAGGTTGATGTACTCGATACAGTCCATCCACTGCTCGTATTCTGCCATAGTGTGTCCGTGTTCGGCGTAGAAGGCAGTGAACTTATTATAATTGTCCCAATCACCCTCTTTCAGTTCGTTCCAGTTCTCAATCATGTCAATGTCCTCCAGTCCGTCATAGTAGGTGTAGACATTGTCATCGTTAGAGCGATCGCGAATGTTGAGGATTCCCTTGTAGGTGCCATTGATGTAGACGATGGCAGGGCACCATGCCTGCCAGTCGAGATCGGTGTGCTGGGCCATGGTGCGCTGGATGATGGCATCGCGCATGTAGAGGTAGTCGAAGTCATTGCCAGCATTGCGCAGGGCTATCGACTTGAAGTCGGTTATCCCAGGGTGCTGGTCAGGAAAGAATTCATACTCCAGTCGTTTGGTGCCGAAGCGCTTGTTGGCATAGACGGCCAGCGACTTCATTTTGGCACTGCGGGTGGCACCCCCCATGATGCGGGTCTCACAGAGTTGGTTGATGACACTTTCTTGATTGGCACCCTCGAACAATTCGATGTTGATGGGGCGTCGCCAGTCAAACTCATAGTTCTTTTTTCCGTTTTGGTAGCTACCATCCACATAGATGCCAATCTTCGTATCGTTCAAGTAGCGATTGTTGGTGACAATGGAGATGACAGGCAGTGTAAGTTGACGCGAGGAGGGGAAAAAAATGTAGGAGTGAGTGGTGGCGCGTGGTGACAGGTATCCATTGCAAAACAGCTTGGCACGGACCTTGGCTGTGGAGCTGAAACTGAGAGGCGCGCGATAGAGAATGCTGTTTTTGGTGGGTTCTGTACCATCGAGTGTGTAGCGGATTTCCGTTCCAGTGGGTGACCCGTCAGGAACGGACAGAGTCACCCAGAGAGTTTGGGAGGTGGTCATGACACACCCCTTTTGGCTGAACAGCGGTTCCCCAAGAATCTCGGTGCAGAGTTGCTTGCAGTTGGCGGCACCTGGGGTAGGGGTGTACTGATATCCCCATGTGGTAGCTCCTTCGGTTTCGCGCCCATAGGCGATGTTAGGGGCAGGTTGTTTCTTTAAACCAGACACTTGGTCTATCATCTGTTTGTTTCTGAAAAGGTAGACTTCGCAGCCCTTGCCTGACTCCAGCCGGAAGTTGGTGTGCAGCCCTGTAGCCTCTTTGTCGCAGTAAATCAAGACATAGTCGTGTGCGTTGATAACCTTGTTGGGCAGTTGCCATGCCGTGTTAGGATCGTTGCTGTTGCCTAACTGAAAGAGGTTGAGGTTGATGGCTGCACTGCTGCTGTTGTAGATTTCTACCCATGAGTCGGGGAATTCGTTAATATCGTCCATGATACAGTCGATGTTTGACTGCATCAGCTCGTTGATAATGAGTTGAGCCTGCGCTTTCAGTGTTGTGCAGCAACAGAGGGCTAAGACGGTGATGCTTTTTGATAAGTGATTCATGATAAATTGATTAAAAATGTATTATAATAATGGAGGGTTAAGATAGTCTTCGTTCACATGGAATCCATGTCCAGAAGGTACAACCCTTGTCTTTGCCTTCGCTGATAAGCCCTATCTTGCCTTGACAACGCTCGGCAATCGACTTGCAGATGGCCAGTCCCATGCCCGTACCTTGGGTGAATTCGTCGAGCTTTACGAAACGGTCGAAAATATGCTCTTGTTTGTCCTTGGGAATGCCAATGCCTGTATCTTCGCAGTAGAGGTATAAGCCGTGCTGCTCGTAACGGTAGCCCAGACGGATGTGCCCTTGTTTTGTGAACTTGACAGCATTAGTGACAAAGTTGGTCAGCACCTGCTGAATGCGCCCAATGTCTACCGTAGTCATGAAGGTGTTGTAGGGATTTTCCTTGATGAACGTCAGACCAGAGTCTTGCACACGTTGTTGCAGGGTAAGGCAGATATCTTCAAAGGCTGATACGAAGTTGATATCGACAGGCTGGATAGTGGTGGGGCCGTCGGTGAGTGACGATGCTTCAATGATGTCGTTGATGAGTCGTTGCAGCATGTCGCTTGAGTTACGGATGATGCGGATAAACTCTGTACGCTCCTCCGACTCGCCCAAACTTTCTAATACACCTGTAAAGCCCACAATGGCATTCAGTGGGGTGCGTAACTCATGGGTCATCGAAGCCATGAATCCACTCTTGAGGCGTACACTGTCTTTAGCTAACACACTTTCCTCCTCTAATCGTTGGCGGGCAGTGTCAAGGGTGGTTTTGTAGGCTTTGCAGATGCTATGCATCTGTTGCAACTGCTCTCTGTAAACCTCTTTCAATTCGCTTGACTCCTTGATTTGCCGTTCTATTTTCTTGATGCTTAGTGCCATGTTGCGCTCGTCGGTAACATCCATACAAGTGCAAATATAATTGGCAATGTCACCCTGTTCGTTAAGTAGCGGACGTATGCTGAAAGTGATATAGCGGTCGATGCCCATATCGGGATATTCCATGTGCTGACTGACGGTTAGGGTGTCTTTGCAATCTTTCGAATAGATGTTACGGAATAATGGTATGTCAAACATACAAACCTTCTCCCAATAGCGTTTCGACTCAAGATCATCAGTAATGTTGCAGAGTTTTTTCATCGGCTCATTCAGTCCGATGAGAAAACCATCGGCATCGTAGAAGGACACGGCAACAACTGGTATCTGTGTCAAACTCTCGTACTTGTTCAACAGGTTGTGGGTTGCTTGGTCTTCCTCCATTTCATGTGTGACATCATGTATAGCGTTGACAATGAAACAGGGCTTTCCGAACTTGTCATATTCACATATGGCATGTCCCTGGAAGTTCAGCCAGTGAGGTTCTTGATCGGTACCTGCGTTCCATCGCTTGTCAAGCATAAAGCGGCGTTCCCGACCACTTTTGAGTAACTCCATCTTATGGGCAAACTCATTGCGCTGGTCTGGATGGATGCGATAGGTGAAGTCTTCCAGACTCATGCCTTCTTTAGGCAGTATGGTGCCACCATAGCAGTTAGTGAACAGGTCGTTGACAATGTCATATTCCATCACTTGGAAATTGCCCATCTGTAGGGCTTTGTACATCATCTCGCTAAGAAGTGTGGAGTTGCGTGTTGCATTCTTCACATGCGCTTTTGCTAATCTATTAAACAGATAACAGAGGGTAGCCAGTGTCAGGATGCCAAAAATAATATAGATGGCCACGGGCGAGGTCTCGCTTTGAACGCGTTCTGGATGAAACCACTTGTTAAGCATTTGCTCTAATTCACCGCTTTGCTTCAGTCGTGAGTAGTGGTCATCTATTGTCTCTATCAGTTCTTTGTCACGCCCCCAAATGTGTACCTCGCTGACTGGCAGGCCAACCTCGTTCAGATAGATACCCTCCAGATTTAGTTTCTTGATTTTCCACTTCAACGGTTCCTCACCCCATACGAAATACTTGCAGTCACCTGCTAATAATCCAGTGAGGGCCACCTTAGGCGAAAGGTATTCCACACGGCTATTGGTAGCCGAGTCGGCACTGACGAAGTATTTGCCCGTATAGTCACCCGTCTTGAGTACGACACCCTCCTGTTCCATCATTTTCTGCGTGATGATGTTTTTGCTTTCTGTCGTCATAGCCACACTGAGACGGTTGTAGTTGATGATTTGTGTGGAAAAGAGTTTGTCGTTGTTTTTGAAACGATGAGCATTGGCCAGTATCAAGTCGGCATCGCCACGCTCGAAAGTCTTGATGGCATTACTCCACTCCTTGGTGACGAAACGGTAGGTGATGCCGATGTCGTCTAACATGCGGCTGAGTACGTCAACATTGCTGCCGGCTGGCTCGCCTTCATCGTCTGAGAACTCATAAGGAGCCTTGTCCCAGTCACATACGATGACCAGTGGGCGATTCTTTGTGTAGCGCTCTGTTAGCAACTCTGCCTTGACGTTACAGTGAGGCAGCAGATTCATAGCTACGACTATCAATAGTCGCATTGTCCAGATGTTGCGGTATGTCATTCTGTTTTCACTCATTGCATCTCACTGATTATTTTCTTTCGTTTGATTTCTGAAGCATGGCAGGGAATGGTGATATAGACCGTCGTTCCTGAACCTTCTTCCGAACTGATTTCCATCATGCCACTCATCTGGTTGACTAATTGATGGCAGATGGCAATGCCTAATCCTTTCGTGTTGTGAATGCCGGCAATAGAGTCGTTGATGTGTGCCAGCTCCTGCTTTGAGATGCCTTCACCTGTGTCATCGATTGATATAATGAGACGACGGCCTAAGTAGTCGTAACGTGCTTTTACGAAACCGCTCATAGTGTGCTGGGCTGCATTTTTTGTTATTTGTCGGATGGCTTCCCCCAAGTGTGTCGCATCAATGTCGACCATCAGTATTTCGTAAGGATTCTCTACGATGTAGCGTGTTTTAGAGTTTTGGTGCTTTTCCCATCCTGTCGTACACTGTGATTCGAAGATGGCGGCAAAGTCGGTAGGTTGGCGATTGATTTCCACCATATGGGCTTCTAAGCGTGATAAGTATAGAATGTTCTCAATGAAGTGCAGCAGGTAGTCGGCATTCTGTAGAATGCCCTGTCGAGACGATGCCTCATTCTCTGCTGGTGTGTCGTCGCTCAATAGTGCAACCTGTTGGGTCATGGTGTCCAGAGGGTTGCGTATCTCTTGTACCATGTTACGTACAAAGCTGTTTTTTGTTTCTTCTACCTCTTGTACTTTGGCCGTTTCCTTTTTCATCTGCTGTTTGACATTTGCCAACTCACTTTGGTCGGTGCATAGCCCAAGATAGTGGGTGATGTTGCCTTGTGTGTCATATTGTGGCTTCAGCATGAACCATAGGCACAACTGCAACCCGCCTTTGATGCGCAGAGTTGTGCGTATGTTGGCTTCAATGGTGCGGTCGGTGTGGTTGTCCATGTCGTTCAGCAGGCGCATTGAGAGTTTTTTGGTATTGTCATCCACGAGCGTCATGCACCGTGTCTGTGTCAGCACATGTTGAACTTCGCCTAAACTGTGGCAGATGGTCAGTGCGTGTGAAGCTGGTGAGTAGCTGACTATTCGGATATTGTCATCGTGCAGCATGCGATCAATGCTGGCTTTGTAGTCTTTCAGTGATGTCTGCACCTGTTGATGCTCTACTTTCTTGTCAGCTTTCCTCCTCTTGGCCTGTATACTTTGAGTGATATTGCGGCATATGGCGAAAACGCCAGACACCTCTTGCTTCTCATCGCGAATGGTCATGAGATGGGTCTCTAAATATAAATTCTGGCTTATGACAATGCCTGTACACTGCTGCATCAGGCCGTCTGGACGACAAATCTGTGTGGCGTAGAATCCGTCTGCCTGCTCGGTGGTCAGACTGCCTGTGCCCATCATATCATCCATGGTGAGGTGGCGTCCTGTGAGTTCTTCTGCTTGGCAGTGCAGCATGTTGCAGGCTGCGGGATTGATGTTGACTAATATGCCTTGACGGTCAAATAATATGATACCTACAGCGTCAGTGTGGAAGATGCTCCAGTAGCGCAGTGTCTTCTCGGCAAACAATTGCTGTTGCCGACGCTGGTTGGTGATGTCTTTCTTTGTGCCGATGAGTTGGGTGGGGTGCCCGTGCTTGTCGCGATAGAGTACCGACACGACGACGTAGTAGTCGCGCATCTCTGTGTCACCCTCCTCAAAGTCCCTGGCTTGTAAGTTCATGGTCACTTGATCGTGATGTCCATCAGCGGTTGATGTCTCTAACTGGTGCAATGCATTGCTCAGTCGGGCAAAATCCTCTTTGCTGTATCGCTGTGAGAATTCTTCCATCGAGTACATGTAGGCTGTGGTACCGTTCTCGTTGCGCCAGGCAAACTGGTGGGTCTCAACGTCGTAGGTCCAAATGTGTATGTGGCTGGCCTCCATGATGAGCGCCAATCGTTTGTTGCGCAGTGAATTCATATTGTTCAGCCGCCGGGCCTGCATGCTGTAGGTGATGGCATAGATTGTGAAGACGAGCAACAGCAGGGCCGATGCCCCTCCAAACCATAGTATCCAAGGTGCCGTCGTCTTCTCTTGGCGCTCAGGATAGAACCACTTGTTCTGTATCGGTGTTAGTTGGTCATCGGAGTATAGTCGGGTATATGCCTCGTCAAGTTGGTCAAGCAGCCGCTGGTCATTCGACATGAACTTGTATTGGCCATGTTGCATGTTCACAGGCGTAAGCTCCAGATTGTCAGTGTGGTATCTTCGCATGAGCCATTTCAGTGACAGGGTGTTCCATACAATCTGTCCTTCTTCTTTGGCACTGACAGCTTGGATGGCTTCGCGCATGTCTTCGACAGGGGTGGCATTTTCGCCCCAGCCATATTCCAACATCAAGTGGTGGGCTAATGAACTGTCATTTACAATCACCTGATGATTGCTTAGGTCGTGGAAACGTTGCACCGTCAGAGGTTTCGACTTGGGACGTACCAGACTTTGTGTAAATAGCGTGACGGCATTTTTTGAGTACTGGCCAAATTCGTCGTGGAATCCCACGGCCAGTCCTAACATGAGGTCGGATTTCCCAGTCTTCAAATCACGGAATGCTTCGCTCGATGGCTTCAACTTGATGACGTAGGGAATGTTTAGTTCTTTCATCAGCAAGCGGATAAGGTCGATGTTGAAACCATCGGGCTCACCGTTCTCATTCAGAAAAGTATAGGGCCACAGGTCCCAGACATCTTCATAGACCAATGGCTCCTCTTGTGTGTAGACCCGAGTGCTGTCGGCAGCAGCACGGCAGTTGATGCACACAATGATGGTCAGTATGATGACTGTGAGTAGTCGTTTGTTGCTCATTATTTATTTTAATGATGTTGTGTTGGGTAGTCGGTTTGCGATTGCAAATTTACTCATTTTTCTTGAGACAATCGCATAAAAGTCAAAATCTTTTGTTTTTGCGACTGAAAAAGCAACTATACAGTCTATATATACCAAACAAATGGGAGCCCCTTGACGAGATTCCCATTTCCTTTTGCGGAAGGTGAGGGATTCAAACCCCCGATACCCGAAAGGGGTATACCGGATTTCGAGTCCAGCGCGATCGATCACTCTGCCAACCTTCCTTACGCTTTTTGCGGGTGCAAAGGTAATACTATTTTTTGAAACCACCAAATTTATTCGAAAGATAATTTCGCTAATTTTGCTTTCAGCACTTCTGCCTCACTCCTTCGGATGGCAAGGACTATTTCGCATGTGTTTCCGTAGGTCTGTGAGAGAATGCGTGGTGACATGTCCTTGACAATGCGCATGACATCGTTCATCTGCGGATAGGCGAATGTGTAGTGCACCTGCTCCTCTACCTGACGTATCTCGACAGTGGAGTGGGCGAGGGCATCGGCGGCAGCCTCACGATAGGCCACAATGAGTCCGCTGGTGCCGAGGTTGACACCACCATAGTAGCGCACTACGACGATGAGTATGTCGGTCAGTTCGTTGCTGTTGATTTGTCCCAGAATGGGCTTGCCCGCCGTATTAGACGGCTCGCCGTCATCGTTGGCTCGAAACTCTTTGCGCTCAGGCCCCAACATGTAGGCATAGCACACGTGGCGCGCATCGTAGTATTTCTTGCGATACGCGGCCAAGAGCTGTTTCACCTCGTCGGTGGTTGCTACATGATGGGCAAAAGCGAGGAACTTACTGCGCTTCTCGGTATAGTAGCCCTCGCTTGTGCCTGTAATGGTTTTGAAATCGTCGGTCATTATTTTCGTTATGACGTATTTCTCGTTATGACGGCATTAAGATAGTTTGTGAATTACCAGTCCGGAGCGCAGCTTCGGCTCAAACCATGTTGCCTTGGGAGGCATGATTTTCCCGCTGTCGGCAATGTCCATGATTTGTTGCATGGAGACGGGATAAAGGGCCAGTGCAGCGCGCATCTCGCCAGAGTCTACACGGCGCTTCAACTCGCCCAGGCCGCGCAGTCCGCCCACGAAGTCAATGCGTTTCGATGAGCGCAGGTCGCCGATATTGAGTATCTCGTCCAGTATGAGGCGGCTCGATATGTCTACGTCCAGCACACCGATGGGGTCATTGTTGTCATAGGTACCCTCCTTTGCGTTCAGCGCATACCAGTGCTGGTCTAAATAGAGCGAAAACTCGTGCAGCCGCTGGGGCTTGTAGATGTCGGTACCTTTGTCTTCTACGGTGAAGTTCACCTGCAGTGCGGCGAGGAATTCTTCCGAGCTTAATCCGTTTAGGTCCTTGACCACACGGTTGTAGTCGAGGATGGTGAGCTGTGAGGCTTGGAAGCATACAGCCATGAAATAGTTGTACTCCTCATTGCCTTTGTGGTTGGGGTTCTGCTTCTGCTTCTCGGCACCCACCAGAGCGGCGGCAGCTGAGCGGTGGTGTCCGTCGGCAATGTAGAGGCTGGGCAGTTTGGCGAACTCCTCTGTGATGGTCTGCATATCCTGCTCGTCACTGACAATCCAGAACTGATGGCGGAAACCGTCAATGGGGGCAATGAAGTCGTACTCCGGCTCCGTCTGGGCATAGCGCATGATGAGGGTGTTGAGCGTCTGGTTGTCAGGATAGGCAAAGAAGACGGGCTCAATGTTGGCGTTGTTCACACGCACGTGCTTCATGCGGTCCTCCTCCTTGTCGCGGCGCGTCAGTTCGTGCTTCTTGATGTTGCCCTTCTGGTAGTCGTCCGTATGTGCGCACACCACGAGGCCGTACTGTGTCTTCTGGTTCATGGTCTGCGCATAGATATAATAATGTTCGCGCGCATCCTGCACCAGCCAGCCCTTGTCCTGGAACTTCTGGAAATTCTCGGCGGCTTTCTCATAGACGCGAGGGTCGTACTCCGAAGTGCCTTCAGGGAAGTCTATCTCTGGCTTGATGATGTGATAGAGGCTTTTCTCGTTGTCACCAGCCTCGGCGCGGGCCTCCTCAGAGTCCAACACGTCATAAGGACGGCTCTCCACTTGCTCTACCAGCTCACGTGGTGGGCGTATTCCTTTAAATGGTTTGATGATGGCCATAATGCTTGCTTTTGTTGAACTTAAAGGTTGGCTTTAATCTGGTTGATGAGTTCCTGATACTCTGCGTCAGTGAGATACACCTTGCCGGGATTCATCTGGAACGTGCCACCATAGTCGGGACCGTCAACATATTTGGGGGCCAAGTGGAAGTGCAAGTGCGACAGTTTGTCGCTGTAGGCACCGTAGTTGATTTTCTCTGGATTGAAAGCCTTCTGCATGGCGCGCGTCACTTGGGCTACATCGGCCATGAAGGCATTGCGGTCCTCGTCGCTCAGCTCGTTCAGGTCGTTCACGTGGTCCTTGTAGGCCACGAGGCAACGGCCACGGTAGGTTTGTTCCTTGAAAAGGAAAGCGCGTGAGACACGCAGTTGTGCGAACTCGATCATCAGATCGTGAAGTGTTTGGTTGTTGGTGCAGTAAAGGCACTGCTTAGGGTCACTTTGCATAGTTGTTTTGAATGTTTTAGAGTTAATTTTCCTGCAAAGTTACGAATAAATTCCGAATAATCCGTATATTTCCTCTATAAAAGTTTCATGGCGGCAGTATAACTATACCAGTCTCACCAGTCTCACCTGACGCTAACTGGCTCATCTTCTGTGTGGTAAATGCACAAGGTGGTCTCACCAAGTGTCTCACCAGTGGTCTCCCGTGAAACATCTTCTACAACTTTTTGAGTGTGAGATGTATATCAGTCGTATGGTTTGCATAAATATCCGAAATGTGTGCCGTTGGGCAACTGATTGGGGTAACTTGCGATAGTATCTGGATAACTTCGTAAGTTATTCTGATAACTTCGCATGTTATCCGAATACTATTGCATGTCGTTCGGTGCATAAATATTCATGCATGGAGGCGAAAGTTTGTAGAAGATGTTTCACGGGAGACCACTGGTGAGACACTTGGTGAGACTGCCTTGAGCTGGTAATCTGTTGTTTCCCAAATGGTTAAGTGATAGGTGAGACTGGTGAGACACCAATAAACAAGCCGCAAAACACTGTAAATTCCGTGTTTTGCGGCTTGTTATTATAAAGGTAGTCTACTTGTTACCTGGAACTTCGTGTCACCGTCCTTGAAGAAGGCATTGATCTGCTTGGCGGCAGCAATGCCGGCGTTGATGTTTGCCTCAGCGGTCTGGGCGCCCATCTTCTTCGGCGTTGAGAAGTAACGGCCTTCGAACTGCTTGAAGTCGTCGTTGGCATCGGGCATGATGTCGGTAACGAACTTCAGGTCCTCACGCTCCT
>ERZ842401.592-NODE-592-length-52762-cov-10.854080_pt1 | contig 52762 bp, 37 predicted proteins | sample MGYA00521270_ERZ842401 | MGnify/ENA primary metagenome ERZ842401 (study PRJEB31892, sample SAMEA3878208) | bioreactor metagenome | biome: Moose rumen | place: Sweden | collected 2011-10 | study: EMG produced TPA metagenomics assembly of the PRJEB12797 data set... | reverse complement strand
TATAACAGAAGGTTGGAAACCTTTTTTAGTGGGGAATTATATTTTACTGCTTGCCATTTTGCAAGGCAGTTATCATTTTTCAATAGACTTTTACGCGTTTCTGCGGTATTCTATTATATTGGTACACTGCTAGCAGTGTCGAATTTCACACAGAGGAAGCGCATGAGAAAGATTACCGTTCCTATTTTGAACATTCTGCTTGCCATCGGCTTTATCTGCATTTTTGCAGGGCTCTTCCTTTTGGTGCATCCTTTTGCCGGAGTGGGAGATGTCCTTCCTTTTGTCAACATCTGCCTCATCATTTTTGGCGCACTGAGCTTTTATTTTGCACTCATCAAATATCACCATGCCCCGCTTTTCTTCTTCGGACTCTATCTCTGTCTGGCGGCAACGCTCTTCCTTTTTGTTTCGTCGGGCTTTCTTCCTGTGGGCTGGGACAGGTTGTGGCCCAGTGGCGTGATTTTGTGCGGCATCTGCCTTATCCTTACCTGCCTTTTTCGCCATCATCGCCTGCTTTCCGCCTATATTGTGCCCGGTTTGATTTTGATTCTGCTGGGTGCTTTCTTTCTGCTCTTTTCTCTGGATATTATCACCATGTCTTTTAGGGAGTTTGTGACCCGCTGGTGGCCGATTTTTCTGATAATTGCTGGCCTGCTTTTGGTGGGGCTCTTTCTGTATCAGCAGAATCCTGTCATTCCCTTTCCCTATGAGCCGGAAGCGGATTTTTCTGACGATGAGGTGACCGGAGAATGAAGAGGCTTTGCTACGGTGCTTTGATAGCCCTTTCAGCAGCAGTATCTTTTTCATGTGGCTCTACAAAAGCCGTGGTGGCGGGCGGTCATACGGAGGCAGTCTATGAGGCCGACCCCTCTGAGGCAGTTTCCATTGCAGTTCCGGAGCGTAAAAATCGTTCCTACTTTGCCGCCATTCCCGAGCAGGTCCTTGCCAATGTGGAGATTGGTTCTCCCGACACGCTGAAGACGGCTATCAATCAGCTGAAAAAATCATCGGATACGATTACCGAGCCAGAAAAAGTCCTGCTTTCTGTTGCCGTTCAGGTTCTGCAGATTGTATGGCAATCGGAATCTATTCCCGCCACAATTCCCGAATTCACTGAGTCAAATCCCTATCTTGGAGCCATAGAAACGGCGCGGCAGGGCGTGTATGATTCCAGCACGGGAAAAAGCGACTTCCTTACAAAAGTCCTTCCCTCTCTGGTGCTCATTACGTCTGAAATCCGTAATGATTATTACGGTCAGTCAAAGGCTGACTTGCAGTCCGCCCTCAAGGACAGGAGCGATTCTGTGCTTGCCCAGTATCTTTTGGGTGTGCTGAACAGAAGGTCAGGGGATTATGCCGCCGCCGTTCGTGCTTTTTCTGCGGCACATGCAGCCTCGCCCGACTGCTTTGAGGCTTCGTATGCGCTGGCTCAGGCTAAACTGCTTACGGGAGACGCAAAGGGGGCGGAATCAGATGCAAAAACGCTTCTGCAGGGCTACGGAAACAATCGCGAACTTTTAAAACTTGCTGCAGAGGCTGCCTATACGGCGGGTGATATGGATGCCGCGGAACAATACGTTGCCAGAGTCCTCCAGCAGGAAAATGATAATACCTACTATATATTGTTCCGCGCAAAAATCCTCGTAAAAAAAGGTGACTATATCAAGGCTGCCTCCCTGCTGGACGTGTATGCCAGAAGCGATACGGTTTCCAGAGACTATCTGGTGCTTCGCGCAAAAGTACAGAAGGACTGGAACCGCAACAACGCCGCTTCCCTTTCTACAATAGAACAGGCGCTCAAACTTTATCCCGACGATACAGAAATTGTGCTTGCGGCGGCTGAACTTTCTTCTCAGACAGGGGCAAAGGTGGGCGGAAAAACGGCCAGCGAACTTGCCCAGCAGATTCTTTCAAAAGACCCCAAAAATGTCTCCGCTTTGCAGATTCAGGTGGTTGAGATGCAGCAGGCTCATAATTATACCGGTGCATACAAGGCAAGTTCTACGCTCATGTCTTTGCCCGCCGCGCCAGCCGATGCCGTCTACACCCACATTTCCATCTGTCTCATGTCAAACCACAAGGATGAGGCATGGGATTTGGCTTCCCGACTATACAGCGAAAATGCCTCTGATGAAGCGGTCTTGCAGTCCTATATTCATGTGCTGGTTTCAACGGGAAGAAATCAGGAAGCGTCACGGATTATTGCCCAGCAACTGTCTTCGGCAAATGCCCGCATGAAGAGTTTCCTGTTTTACGAACGCAGTTTTCTGGCCTCTTCGGAGGATGCGGTTCTCGGCGACTTGCGCTCAAGCCTTACGTCCAACCCCCGCAACAAAGATGCCCTGCTGCGTCTGTATCAGGTCTACTATACTAAACGTGAATATCGCAAAGCCCAGTATTATCTGAAGCAGGTTGTAGCCCTTTCTCCTGGTGACGAAAATCTTCTTGACCTTAATCGTGATTTAGACACGCTTCTTGCCAGATGATGTCTTGACGGTTGTATCTGTAAAATGCTATTCTTATAGTGCTTTAAATTTCACTAATTAGAAAGGAAGGATACAAAATGTCTTTTGTCCCATTTCTCCAGACTGCTGCAGGTGCTCCTCAGCAGGGTAACATTCTGATGACCGTGCTACCCTTTGTGCTCATCATCGGAATCTTCTATTTATTCATCATTCGTCCTCAGAACAAAAAGCAGAAGGAAACCGAAAAGATGATTAACGCGCTCAAAAAGGGCGACAAGGTTATCACCATCGGCGGTATTCACGGCGTTGTTCATCAGACGAAAGAGAAAACCGTTATCGTCAAAGTAGATGACAGCACAAAAGTCGAATTCAATCGTTCTGCAATCGCTTCTGTTGTTATTGATAAGCCGGTAGAATCAAAGCCGTCAGCAAAGAAATCAGAAAAAGCAAAGCAGGCGGAAAAGAAGGCTGAAGATGCTGAAAAGGTTTCCGTAGAAAATACCGATGCTCCTGTAGCCGAAGAAAAAGCGGCAGAAGTGGCATCAGAAGAGGCTAAAAATGAATAAACGAACTCGTTTTGTTATCATTCTGGCAGTGCTTGCTGTTTGTTTCTGGTTCCTGTGGCCGTCAATCAGCTGGTATGTGCGTACTCCCAAAGATGAGCAGACCTTGGCTTTGGGTTCATTGGAAAAAATCAAGGACTATTCAACGGTAAAGGCCGGTGAAGACGTGAATGCAATTAAAAAAATTGCCAATGAAAATCCTGATACGCTTCTGGATGCGTCTTACGACTACCTGGTAAAAGCGGCTAAGAAAAATTACAAGGCAGACAACAAGAAAGTTTCTGAGCCGATGACCGTGGCTACGGTTCTCGGTGCATTCAGCAACGAAAAAGAACTTGTTGACGTTATCGAGGCAAAATACCGCGAATCTATTTTGAAGGCAAAGAACCGCTACACCAACTCAGTAAAACTGGGCTTGGACTTGAGCGGCGGTATGAACATCATCGTTCATGCGGATTTGGATGCTGCGCTGGCGGCTCAGTCAGATTCAAATGCGGCAATTGCAGACCCGGCGGCATTCAAAAAGGAAGCAATGGCACAGGCAATCGAAACATTGACCAGCCGCATTGATAAGTTCGGTCTTTCTTCTCCGGTTATCCGTCAGCAGGGTGAAGACCGCATTTATATTGAAATTCCTGGTGCCGCAGACGGTGAAAGCGTAAATACCCTGATCATGGGTAAAGGCATTCTGAACTTCCGCCTCGTGGATAATGATGCAACTGAAAAATTCAATCAGTACTATGTGGCTCATGCCGCAAACACGTTCAATGCAGACGGTAATCTGATTGACCCCTCAATCATTCCTTCTGACTGTGAAGTTATTGGTCTCTACACAAAAGATGACTACGGTCTTGATGAAAGAATCGGTTACCTTGTCGTAAAGAAAGAAATTGCTCTTGACGGTAAATACATCAAGTCGGCCCAGGTTTCTGCAGACAACATTACAAACCGCCCGCAGGTTACCTTTGTGCTTTCTGCTGACCGCAATGGCGAAGAACTTTCCGGTGCGGAAATCTTTGCAAACTTTACTGGCGCACATGTGGGTGAAAACCTTGCAATCGTCAGCGACAACAAGATTAAGTCATATGCCCGCATCAATGAAAAAATTGCTGGCGGACAGGTTGCAATCAGTGGCTTTAGCGTAGAGGAAGCACAGAACCTGCAGAAAGTTTTGCAGACTGCATGGCTGGCCGTTCCTCTGGAAGTAGAAAGCCAGCAGGTTATCGGAGCGTCACTGGGTGACCAGGCTATCCGTCAGGGCGTAAAGGCCTTGATTGTCGGTTTGATTGCAGTTCTGGCCTTCATGCTGATTTACTACTTGGGCGCAGGCTTTAACGCAATTGTTGCCCAGGTTTTGAATATGTACATCATGTTTGCAATTTTGAGCGCATTTAACTTAACTCTGACCCTTTCTTCTATCGCAGGTATGATTTTGACCGTTGGTATGTCTGTTGATGCCAACGTTATTATCTTTGAACGCATCAAGGAAGAATTGCGCAGTGGAAAGAGTCGTGCCGCAGCAATCTCCGCTGGCTTCGACAATGCTTTCTGGGCAATCATGGACTCCAACATCACAACCTTTATTGCGGCTATCTTCCTGTCACAGTTGGGAACCGGCTCAATTCAGGGCTTTGCAGTCAGCCTTGCAATCGGTGTTGTTTCCTCTGTATTTACCGCACTGGTTGTATCTCGCTTGATGTTCGACTTCCAGACCGACGTTATCGGTAAAAAGAACATGAGCATCAGCTGGAGGATTAAATAATGAAAAAGGTAATTCATTTTAGTAAATGCTTTGTCGGCGCAGTCATTTTGAGTGCTGTGCTGATTATCAGCGGCATTATTTCTGTCGCAACCCGCGGAATCAACTTTGGTCTGGACTTTAAGCCTGGTATGATTGAGGAATTCCGTATTGACCCCACCGTTTTGGAACTGACATACAATGGCAGCGCAACGATTAAGGTTGACCCTGCAAGTTCTGGACTGGATTTGGTTATCTCTGGCGTTGGCGCAGAAAACCGTACGGTCACGCTGCCCTATGCAGAAAACAAGACCGTTGCCGAACTGGCAGAGAAAATCAGCGAAGTTGAAGGCATTGTAACAAAGGTGCTTGACGGAAAGGTGCTGACCTCTGACGGTCTTTTTGTAAACTCTGCTGTTTCAACAACACTGGGGTCCAGTCCTCTGCTCATTCATGCTGCTGATGAAAGCGTAAACGTGAATGCAGATGATGTACGCGCTGCCCTCAAGGACATCGAAGGTGCTGACGTAAAGACACTGGGTGCTGGAAAAGATGCAAGCTATCAGATTCGTTTGGGCATTGCAGAAGGAGACACCCAGAAGTCAATTCAGGAAAAGACGAACAAGGCTCTGTCTGCCGCCTTTGGCGAAGACAAGGTTTCTATCGTTAAGTCAGACTTTATCGGTTCTCAGTTCAGCAAGAGCCTGATTCGTGATTCAGTCATTTTGGTACTGGCAACGCTGGTGCTGATTTGGCTCTACTCAACAATCCGCTTCCACTGGGACTTTGCTCTGGCTGCGGTTATTGCTATCATCCATGACGCTCTGATTATGATTACCTTTATCACTTGGACGCAGATGGAATTCTCCACTACAACTCTGGCGGCAATACTGACGATTATCGGTTACTCAATCAATGCGACCGTTGTTATTCTTGACCGCGTCCGCTACAATATGGCGATTGTGGAGTCCAACAAATTTGTTGATATCCTGAACATTGCCCTGACGGAGACTTTGAGCCGCTCAATCATTACAACGCTGACTACCCTCTTTGCGGTTGTGTCCCTCTTTGTATTCACGACAGGTACTATCCACGACTTTGCTCAGGCTTTGATTGTGGGTTTGATTAGCGGTGCGTACTCTTCAATCTTCATTGCAGGTGCATTTATCGCATGTGCCCGCCGCAATTTTGTAAACAAGGGTTTGACCACTTCTAAGGCAAATAATGTCGTTCAGTTTGAGGCATAAATTTTGAGCCGTGCTGTCATGGCTGACTCATGCTGAATGGTCTATGATTCCCGCGTAGTTACGCGGGAATTTTTTTATAACTGGGGAAGATATGAAAGTAATTCGTGCTGATGTTTTGGGATTTTGCGGCGGGGTACGCAGGGCAGTAAAGGCAGCGGAAGAGGCTTTGGAGCAAAATACAGACGGAAGGGTCTACACTCTGGGACCTCTGATTCATAATCCTGTTGCACTGAATGAACTTGCCCGCCGAGGCCTCCGCATACTGGTGCCTTCTGCATTTGATTCGCTGAAAGGTCAGGACACGGTGCTTATCCGCGCGCATGGGGTACAGCCAAGCATTGAAGCGGAACTGCGTTCAAAATGCAAGTCCGTAATCAATGCCACCTGCCCGCTGGTGACTCAGAGCCAAAAACGTGCCGCCGCCTTTGCAGAAAAAGGGTATACGATTGTCTTTGCCGGTGACAAGAATCATGGCGAAGTGGTTGGAATTCAGGGCTATGCGGAAGAGGCGGCCAAGGCTGCGGGAAAAACAGGTGAATTCCTCTTGATTCGTACTGCGGATGAGGCGAGAGCCTTGTTTGCGGAGGCTAAGCCTGTCTGTGCTGATGGCAGTGAAAGAAAGTTTGTCCTGCTGAGTCAGACCACTTTTAGCATAAAAGAGTGGGAAAGCATCTGCTCCGTCATGCAGGAAAAAATTCCCGGCATTGAGATTTTCAGTACGATTTGTCCTGCTACCCATGAAAGACAGGATGCCTTGGTGCGTTTGTGCGCGCAGGTGGATGGCGTTATTGTTATTGGCGGGAAGAACAGTTCCAATACGAACCGTCTCTTTACAAGGGCACAGAAATTATGTTCCTCTGCCGCTTTAATTGAAACAGCGGACGAAATTCCTCCGGAATTCTACCAATTGGAAACCGTCGGCATTACCGCAGGCGCAAGCACTCCCGACAGCGTTATTGACGCAGTGGAAAAACGCTTGCTTTCACAAGGGAAGTGAAGATGCCTAAAGTCTGTTCATAACGGCGATTTTCTGTTACACTGTCACAAAGTATCCCTTGCAATCCAGTAGGGGAAAGGAGTTTTATAAAAATGGCAAACGACGAACACAAATGTACGTTGGACAAAATCATCAGTCTTTGCAAGAGGCGTGGTTTTGTGTATCAGGCGAGTGAGATTTACGGGGGGCAGGCCGGCGCATGGGATTACGGTCCTTTGGGCGTGGACTTCAAGCGCAATATTCAGAATGCATGGTGGCATTATATGACCCAGTTGCGGGACGATGTGGTTGGTCTTGACAGTGCAATCTTTCAGCATCACAAGACATGGGAAGCATCTGGACACGTTGCCCACTTCTCAGATCCCATGATTGACTGTACTGAGTGTAAGGCACGCTTCCGTGCTGACCAGTTGATTGAGGAATTTGTTTCAAATCATCCTGACAAGAACCCAGGAAAGCCCGTTGATACCATGAGCCATGAAGAAATGAAGGCTTTTATTGACGCAAACATCAACTGTCCGACTTGTGGTTCAAAAGAACGCAAATATACGGCTGTCCGTGAGTTCAACCTGATGTTCAAGACCTATCAGGGACCCATTGCTGATGAGAGCCATCTGATTTACCTTCGTCCTGAAACCTGTCAGGGTATCTTTACCGACTTTAAAAACATCGTGCAGTCAAACCGCATGAAGATTCCTTTTGGCGTAGCTCAGGTTGGTAAGTCATTCCGCAATGAAATCATCTTCAAGAACTTTATCTTCCGTACCTGTGAATTTGAACAGATGGAAATGGAATATTTCTGTAAGCCTGGCACCGATGACGACATTTTTGAAAACTGGCGCAAGTATCGCTGGGCTTTCTACCTGAAATATGGTATTGCAGAAAAGAACCTTGCCTGGCATCACCACGACAAGTTGGCTCACTACGCAAAGGATGCATACGACATTCAGTACAACTTCCCCATTGGTTTTGAGGAAATTGAAGGCATTCATAACCGCACTGACTTTGACCTGTCTCAGCACACAAAGACCAGTGGAAAGGACATGGCTTACATTGATCAGGATGACGGAAACAAGACCTATACTCCCTATGTCATTGAGACATCAGCCGGCTTGAACCGCAACTTCCTGGCCTTCCTCTGCGAGGCGTATGAAGAAGAAAATGTGGGAAAGGACGGCAAGGATGACTACCGCACGGTGCTGCACCTGCATCCCAAACTGGCTCCGATTACCGTGGCTGTGCTTCCCCTGATGAAGAAGGACGGACTGGCAGAAAAGGCAAAGGAAATCCAGCACACCCTCAAGGAAGAATTTGTTACTGACTACGACCAGAGTGGTACTGTTGGAAAACGCTATCGCCGACAGGACGAGGTTGGTACTCCCTTCTGTGTTACGGTTGACTACGACACGATTACCGAAAAAGCTGAGGACGGTTCTGCCAACCCCAACTTCAATACGGTGACCGTACGCTACCGCGACAGCATGGAACAGGAACGCGTCAAGTTGGACGACCTTGTTGACTTTATCAATAAGGCAATCCGCAACTACAAGCCCGTGGAGAAAAAATAGTCTTGGACTACATCGCTTTGGGTAAATCTGGCATTCTCGTAAGCCGCACCGCATTTGGTGCCATGGCACTGGATAAAATTTCCGATGCTGCGGACGTGGATGCCCTGATTGCCCAGGCCTATGAGGGCGGCATCAATTTTTATGATACTGCCCGTTCTTCTCCAGAAAGCGAGCGGCGCTTAGGTAAGGCAATCAAGCCCTACCGAAAAGATGTCTTTGTCGCTACAAAAACCGCCGCCCGCACTATCTCCGATCTCAAAGCAGATTTATACGCCAGTCTGAACGCAATGGAACTGGATTACATCGACTTGTATCAGGTGGAGCGCAATGACACGCTTCCTGAAAAAGGCGGTGAAGATGGCTTGGTGGATGAACTTATTGACCTTCGTCGCGAAGGACGCATCAATCATTTTGGGCTGGTGACGGAATCAATTGATATTGCTGAACGGCTTTTGCGTTCTCAGTCTGGCTGGGAGACTTTGCAGTTTCCCTTTAACATGCTCTGCGATGAGAGGGTGGAGCAGCTTGCCATGCAATGTGCGGAAAAAGAAATAGGCTTTATTGCCATGCGTCCTTTGTGCGGTGGTATTCTTACAAATATTCCCCTTGCGCTGGGCTACCTGCATCAGTTTGAGCCTGTCATTTCTGTATGGGGTGCACGTTCATGTGAAGAAATGCAGCAGATTCTCTACTTTACGGCAAATCCGCCAGTCATTGACGAGCAGTTTAAGGAAGAGGCTGAAAAAGTCCGCGCTTTCTTTAATTAGTTCCTTTTATTTTTGCCACTTCAATCTTATTCAATACCCGGACAATTTTGTTTTCTGCTGTGTCCGTGGAAATACTTGCAGGACTTTCCTCGGTCTTTTCTTTATCAATCAGTTTTACTTTTGGACACTTTGGCTGACCGGGCGTTACGTCTACAACCTGAGCAATCTTGCCGTTTGCCAGTTGTACGTAGGCACCGATGGGAAAAAGTGACAGGGAGCGGAGCAGGGCTTTTATAACCGTTTCGTCATAGGCTCCGTCGTGGTTTTTGAGCATTTCCAGCATTGCTTCATATGCGGAGCGTTCTTCCCGAAAGAGACGGGGTGCGGTAATCGCTTCAAAAGAGCAGGCAACTGAAATAATCTTTGCAAAAGAGGTGATTTTATCTCCCTTGATGTGGCGGGGGTAGCCGTTTCCGTTTTCCCGCTCATGGTGGTCAAGAACGCCCAGTTGAACGGCGAGTGGAAAATTGTGCTCTTTGAGAATGTTATAGCCAATAATCGGATGTTTTGCCATCTGCACTTTTTCGGGTGCGGTAAGCAGGCGGTCGGTCATATAGAGTTGCGGTGGCAGGCGAATCTGTCCGATTTCGTGTACGAGACAGGCAATGCCCAGGCTAATCAGTTTGGGGGCCTGCATCTGTAGTGTTTCACCGATGATGATGGCAAGAACAGTAGAGCGAAGGCTGTGGCTGACAAGGAAATTCTTTTCTTTTTCACGGTCGGAGGGAATGATTCGCAGTATATAGGATTGGTTATCCCGAATAAAAAGAATCATTTCCTTTATTCTTTCGCTGATTTGCTTGTAGTCAAGTTCCTTATGGGTTGCATAGCGGGTGTACACCTCATCAACATATTCCAGATATGAGTTGTATGCGTTCCGTGCCTCGTCAAGTTTTTGACTGTCAGCCTGCTGCTGTTCCTCGGCTGTCGCTTCAACTGCGAAAGCCTCTGCTTTTGACTCTTCCATCGAAGCAAACATGTCATCAATGGAGTCCTCGCCACCAACATTTTCCGTCGGTCCCTTTGCAATGTCGGGTAGGTCTGGTACTGGCGGTGCTTTGGGAACTTTTATTGCAGGTGACTCCTGTTGGGGAAGTCCGAGCAAATCATTTATATCAACGGATTCATATGAGACGTTCTGTGGTATTTCCTTTTTTTCTTCTGCGGCAGCGGCTTCCTGCTTGTCTTTGGGTGCGGCTGGGGTATCGGCACTTCTTTGGTTTCCATCGGTGTAGATACTGGTAAAACTCCAGTCTGCCATAGCCTTTTTCATGGAAGTCGTCAAGGGAACTGACTTATCCAGCAACTGAAAAGATTCATCGAGAAAAACGTTGTCTGTAAAATACGTATCGCCTGTTATCGAGGCTAGGGGAATTGATTTCATCTCTATGCTATTATCGGCAAGAAAGGGGGATTTGTACAGTGAAAAAGAAGTTGAAAAAAGTAAAAAAAAGCCGAAAGACCTTACACGACTTTCGGCTTTTTTAATTCATGGAGAACCGGTTGTTTACAAAGTTGGGCACATTGTAGCAGTTCAGTGTGTCTGGATGTCGTATCACACTAAGCTGATATCCGGTGTACATATTTATTATCGGTGGGGGAAAAATAAACTTTAGAAAGATTGTGAAATTTTTATATTATTTTTTTGTAATTCTTCACGCAGCCTGGAATCCTCTAGCAGCAGTGTAACGGCTTTCTCAAATTTTTCTTCACAGGGGGTAAAAAGATGCTTTTCCTTTGTGGCAAAGAAGTGGTGGCGGGCACTGTGTTTTTCTGGCAGGGCGAGAAGCCTTTCTGCTGATGTCGGCTGAATGCCCTTTATGGCAAGGGATTTTGGGGAAAGGGAAAACGTTTGTATTGACGGATATTCTTTTAGCTTGCTTTCAAACCAACTGCCGAACATGTGCATGCGGTTGTCCGTTAGGATGGGATTTCCCTGATAGTCACGGGCGACAAGCATGTTTGCGCCAAAAAGGGCGGACAGAGCTAATGTCTCTGCAGATTGGCTGCGGTTGGAGACGGTGTGTATTTTTTCTTCAAAGGTTGAGCCACGTATGTGGGTTTGAAAATCGGGATAGCCCAAATCCAGACCCGCAACATAGATTTCTCTCGCACCGATATAGCGGGCAAACTCCCATGCTGTTGTAGACACTGAGCCGCCTGAAGCGAGACCACCTTTTTCTTCCAGTAGCCTTTCCATTGTGGCACTCAGAGGAAAAAGCGATGAGCAGAGCACGATTTCCTTGCAGGGAAAATGAAATACGGAAGGGTAGGCGGCGGTTTCGGTAATCAGAACGGCATGAGGTGCAGAAAGACCTGCTATGTGGCGGGCGGCATAGTACTGGGGGTCAGTAAGGACGATAAAATCCGGCTCTGTACCGGCGCGAAGGCAGGCGTGAAGGGCGGTGTCCACACAAATCATAAGAGCGCGTTTTTTTATTTCAGCAAGGTGAGGCAGAAAGTCTGCAAGACTAGGACCTGCAGCAAGGATGACGGCGGGCAAATCATTGGGGCAGGAGTCCTTGTAATCCTTGATGCCTGCCCTGACCGCCAGTTGCCGAAGATTCCTGCAGGTGTTCCGTAGCCAGAGTCCGTAAAAACGCTTGCGGGTATTTTCATTTATTTTTGTCTGCTGCTTTGCGTGGTCTATGGACTGGGAAAGCTGGGAAAAATAGTCCCGTGCATGTTCCATTTGGTTGTTGTTTGCGATGATGCCGCATGAGGCAAATCCGCCTGCATTTTCTATGAGGGTGATGACGGTTTCTGGACTTGCCCCTAAAATGAGCATACAGCGGGGAGCGGAAAAAACACGTGTCCAGTCAAAGTGCCGCAGTGCGGAAAGAAAGTAGCGGACTTCTGGCTCCACGATGATGAGCGTGTCCTGGGGAAAGGTTTTTGCATAGAGATTGGGAGCATAGCCCAGTCCACAGGAAAGAAAGACGCAGCTTGTGCAGGCTTCTTTTCGGGCTGCATGGATTGCCTGCTCTGCTTCCCGCTCAGGATTGTAACTGGAATGCAGGAGTTTTCCGTCTGCTTTGGCAATACGGCTGCCGTTTTTTGCAGTTAGAATTTCAAAGCAAGTGTCGCTTGGTTCAGGCATTCTTGGAGAAATGCCACATTGTTCAGCCAGTGCTGGAAATCGTTTGCAGAAGAGGGCAATATTGTTATTCCAGATAGAATTCAATTTCCATGTTCTCCGTGATGGGGGTGCCGGGCGGAGGATTCTGGCTTGAAACCCATCCGTCTCCATTGATTTTTACCTGAATGTCAGGACGGCTGAGCAGGGGAAGCAGGTCGCGCTTGGGTCTTCCCTTTAGGTCTGGCATGACGTCTTCAATGACGACAGGCTGTATGCCGGAAATGGAGACAAAGCCTGGATGAGAAAGACTTGCCGCTCCACCACGGCTCATGCCCAGGTGGTCAATAATCACGGAAGCCGCTTCGCCAATAACTGGTGCTACAATACGACCTGCATAGTTTTCGCCCTTTGCCTTTTCAATCACTATGTAGAGGATTATTTCCGGATTTTCAATGGGGAAGATGGCGATACAGTTGGAGAGAAAGTCAGTCTTGCTGTAGCCTCCGTGCACATGGTCAGCCATCTGTGCCGTGCCGGTTTTTACGCCGATTGCCACATCCCTAAGGTTTGCCCGTGTACCGGTTCCGCTGCGGGCAACGGTTTCCATACAACTGAGCAGATAGTTTGCCGTGTGTTTTTTGAAGACGGCATCTTTGAGAACTGGTGTGTGACTGAAAACTTCGCTGCCGTCATGATTGGTGATTTTGGAAATGAAGGTCAGCTGCACGGGAACGCCGTCATTTGCCAGAGCCGTTGCCGCCTGCACCATCTGCAAGGCGCTTACGCTGATTTCCTGCCCGATGGCAATTGTGGGCTTAGAGCGTGCTGACCACAGGCGGTCACTTGTCTTGCGCACGGAACCAGTTGTTTCGCCGGGAAGTTCAACACCAGTTCGTGAGCCAAAGCCCAGGCTACGGATTTTTGCAAGAAACTGCTCTGACTCAATCTTTTCGCTCATTTGTGCAAGGGCATCGTTACAGGAATACTTTAAGGCATCGCGGGCAGAAATCCATCCGTGGTGCTCCAGGCAGGTGATGACGATGGTTTCTCCTGCGCCGGTCTGCCGCCTGTAGATGCCGTCACAGTTAAAAATATCATTTTCATTGATGAGCCCCGCATCAAAAAAACTTGCCACGGAAAAAATCTTAAAGACGGAACCCGGCTCATAACTCTGGGTAGCGGGGCGGTCAATGCGCTCTTCCTGAGGAGCCTTGCTGTATTCGTTCAGGTTTGCCGCTGGCAGGCTGATGTAGGAAAGAATCTCTCCGGTTCTTGCTTCGGCGGCAATCAGCATGAGGGATTCCGCCTGGGTGTTTTCAATGGCTTCGTGGGCAATTTTTTCCAGTTTGAACTGTAAATTTGCGTCAATCGTCAGGTAGACATTTTTGCCCTTTAAGTCGCCAGGAGTTTCCGGGGTGACGATGGGGGAGAGTGTGGACTGCATGGAATATTCTATGCCAGACAGTCCATTACCGTCGTTTCCCATGTAGCCGATTAACTGGGATGCAAGCGTGTTCTCCGGGTAGACACGGCCAGGAATACGGTCAAAGCGAACGGCTCCCGAAAAACCATTTGCAAGACATGCCGCGTGCAGTTCGTCATAGACATTCTGGTCAATCTTCTTCTTTACGTAGACAAAACGGGAATTGCTGGCGTTTGTGATGGTGGATACGATGTCATTTTCTGTCATGTTGAGGACGGGTGCGACAACCTGGGCAAAGCCCCCGATGTCCTTGATGGCGGAAGGTGTAACGCCAAAGTGATAGAAATTCGTGGAAACAGCCAGTGCCTTTCCGTTGCGGTCAACAATAGAGCCCCGTTCAACGGTGGGCGTTGAGGCAAATACAGGCGCTTCTTTTGCAAAGGTAAGTTTTGCATATTTTGCGACAATGACGGCCGCAAAAAGCCCCATGCAGCTGCAGAGAAAAATGACGCGCCATGTTTTCAGATAGTGATTTATCTGCATATAACTTTTCCCAAAATATTCCGTTCGGAAACAAAACCGTATGTGCGGGAATCAACTGATTCTTCGTAGTTGTCGCCAACGGCAAGAATATACCCGCTGGGAACAGCCTCAATGTTCCGCAGGTTTTGCCATTGTGATTCAGTCAGAGGAATGTCTTTGTCTCCCACATGTAAAGTATACACGCTATCGTCCGAATATGCTAGCGTCTGACCGCCTGTAGCGATGCATCTTTTTACGACTATTTTATTATTGTATAAAAAAATAACGATATCGTCCTCTTGGGGCTTTGCCCACTGGAGCAGCAACTTTTCACCATAGGGGCGGATGAGGCCGTAAGCCAGTTTGTTTACTACAAGCGTATCACCGTCTTTAATCGCGGGAAGCATGGAGCGGCCAGAAACATGGAGAATGTCCACAACAAAGAGTTTGAGAAAAAGCCCGAGTGCCAGGCCTATGCACACAATAAAAATCAGTTTTTTTTTGTCGTCAGTCATAGTCTTTTTGCATCTTTTATCTAATATAGCATACTTTTTCTGACGATAAAAGATATATGGAAATAATCAGTTACGTGGGAGCAGCCAATGTACGGCGTGAAAAAAAGGCTTTTCACCTGCCTGGTCTGCCCAAAATGCATGTACAGCGTTTTCGTCCACAACATGTCCGATTTAACAAAACGCATGCCTCTTACGATGCTCTTGCAAAGCAGCAATTTGCTTTTTCCCGCGCACTGAATGTCCGCTGGCTTTCCAAGCCGGTCTTTTACAAGTATTTTGTTCCTGTGCTCGCCATGTGCATTCTCGTTCCCCTGACCATGCTCCGCGTTACGGATTATTTTGAGACTCATGGAAGCCCCGTCCTTTTTGAAGCCACTACAGACTCCGAACTGGAAGCACTGACATCTGCCATGTCAAAATTCGCCATGGAGTCAAACGAGGATGCTTTTGATGAAAACGGCAATGTGCTTTCTGACGACGGAAAGATTCTTACTCCCGCCAGCCTTGGCATCGGTCAGCCGGTAACATTCAGCACCTATACGGTAAAGAGTGGCGATGCCATCAGCACCATTGCCCGCAAGTTTGGTCTGGGAAATATTTCCACGCTGATTGCCATTAATGACATAGACAATGTGCGTACCCTTCGTGCCGGACAAAAACTGCGGGTTCCCTCCATGGACGGACTGATTCATACCGTAAAAAAAGGTGAGTCATTGAATTCTATTTCCGTAAAATATCATGTAAGCGTAGAAGAACTGGCAGACACCAATGATTTGTCTTCGCTTGTGCTTGCAGTGGGACAGGAGCTTTTTGTTCCCGGCGCCAAAATGGATGCCACAGCTCTCCGAAAAGCAATGGGCGAACTTTTTACCTATCCGATTAAGGCCTCATGGAGACTCACGTCACGCTTTGGACTGCGTAAGGATCCCTTTACTGGCGTTCAGTCTTCTCACACGGGCATTGACATGGCCTGTCCGACAGGAACTCCGATTTATGCTGCCATGAGCGGTACCCTTGTGTATTCAGGATGGTCGAATATTTTTGGAAACTATGTTATTATAAATCATGGAAACGGGTATCAGACTTTGTACGGTCACATGTCAAAGATTCTTGCCCGCAGAGGTCAGAGTGTCAGTCAGGGAACGAGAATCGGTTTGGTCGGCTCAACAGGCTATTCTACCGGTCCTCACCTGCATTTAACGGTCTATAAAAATGGTAAACTGGTAGACCCTTTAACACTTCTGAAGTAAAATAGACATACCGTTTGGAGAAGCGACTATGAAGTCAGTATGCGTTTGTAAAGAATGTGGTCGGACGATTGAAAGAGAATTCATCTATTGTCCTTGGTGCGGTATGTCACGTATCGGTGCAACGGACAATCAGGAAGTGCTTGATTCCGTTTTCTCACGGCTGGAAGAAAAACAGGCTGATGACCGCGAAAAGCGGCTTCGCAAACTGGAAAGTCAGCTGAATGAGCTTGAAAAGGATTTAAGCGTCCTTGTTTTGAGCGCGGAGATGCATAAATGAACATTTTGTGCTGTCTGAAGCATAAAATCTCTCTTACCGCGGTTGTCCTTACAGCCGCTTTTAGCCTTTCTGCTGAAATTTCTTTTGAAAATCCAGACATAAACTCCAGCAATCAGGTTGTCTTTACGGTAGAACATTCGCTTCCGGGAAGTCCTTCCTATCGGACGGCGTTTCTTGCAGATGCGTCAAAATCATCTGGCTCAAAGATTCTTACCTGCTTTCCAGAAAAAATGGAAGTTCTTTCCAACAATGCAATCCTGCAGATTCGCAACCGCTACGGTACGGCTCGCTATGCAATATCGGACGGCACGCTGGCATGGATTCAGAGAAGCGAGTCTGTTCCCGCCGAGTCCATTCGCCTTGGAACGCAGGCAGTGAGCCCCGATGGAAAATGGATGTGCTATGTACGGAAGACAGGTGTGGCCACTGGTGAACTTATCCTTAAAAATGCCTCCACCTTTACGGAAACCTTGCTTGATGAGCATGCGGACTTTAGTTTTGAAAGCGTGCCGGTTCTCTGGGCTCCAGACAGTTCCACGGTCATCTATGAAAAAAACGGTGAGATTTATTTCTGTGACCCAAAGGCTGCCTTTCAGCAGGTGCAGATGACGGAGGAATTCAGAAAAATCGGTACGGGAAAGATACATGCAGTCTGCTGGGCAAACAACAAGGCTCTTGTGTATGTGGATCATGATGTAGTCTACCGTGTTAATGCAAATGAATTGTATACGCGGGGTATGTATGCGCCTATGGTGGGAAGCGGTACGGTTATCGGGCGACTTCCTGTCGCTTTTGATCCGCTTACAGACCGTCTCTATGTGGACAGTGCGGCGGATAGAATGGTTGTGCTTCAGGGAACAAAATTTGTTTCCAGCTATCGTTTGACCACAAAGGGCTTTGCCTATCTTATACCAGAGTATTCCAAACCCTTTACTGATGTGCGCGGTTCGGTTGTTGATTTCAGGCTTTTCTGGGCGGAAGACAGTTCCTGTATTTTGTGGGTAGACATCATCGGTAACAGTGACGGTGCCTTGAGGACTACGGTCTACCGTCTGGGGGAGAATCTTACCCAGCTTTCTGTAATTGATAATCCGGGTAAGCCTGTGCTTTCGCCTGACGGAAAGACAATCGCCTTTTCCAGCGGAGACACCATGTATGCCTATGATGTGGCGCAGTGGAAGAATCTTGGTCGCCTGCCGATAGAAAAAATCGTCTCCTATGTGTGGCGCGGAAATTCAACGCTGTATGTGGGCTCAGTTTCCGCAGTGCGTGAATGGAGATACAGCTCAAAAGAGGAAGCGAGAATCCGTTTTCTTTCTGCGGCAAACCTTGTCTGTTGGAAAAACGACAATACAATTCTTGCACAGGATGCTGTACATCTTTCGGCACTCTATGATTACGATGCAGTGCACAATGTATGGCAAAAATCCCCCCAGACTTCGGAAGGATACACAATCCGACCAAAAGTGCAGAATGGACGCTATCGTGTCTTTGTGGGCTCAACGGCAAATCAACGTTACAAGAATACCTTGTACATTCGTAATCTGACGGGTGAAGTGGAAAACAAGGCTCTCTTTCCTGCCACAGCGGTTAAGACTGCGGCTCCTAAGCGCGTGGTGCTTGCCTTTGATGCAACGGACAGTGCCGATGGTCTGACCCACATTCTTTCAGTGCTCAAGGAATATGACGTGCCGGCAACATTTTTCATAAATGGTGAGTTTATACGCCGTTATCCTGCGGAATCAAAGCAGGTGGCAGCAAGCGGCTACGAATGTGCTTCTATGTTCTTTACCAATGTGGATTTGACAGGCAAAGGCTTTGTAGTGGATGATGACTTTATCCGCCGCGGTCTTGCCCGAAATGAAGATGAATTTTTTGCGGCAACAGGAAAGGAACTGTCCTTGTTCTGGCATGCACCTTTCTACCGCGTAACGGCACAAATGCGAAAGGCTGCAAATGCAAGCGGCTACCGCTATGTAGACTGCGGAAAGTGGAGTCTTGATACCCAGACCTTTGAGCAGGCTCTGCGCAAGAAAGAGGATTATCTGACTGCTTCGGAAATCATTTCATACTATGCATCTAATGCCCGTGACATGACGATAATTCCTGTCATCACCGGCATTTCAAAAGGCAGCCGCAGCGACTATCTGTACGAAAAATTGGATTTGCTTATCAGCGCACTCTGGGATGCCGGCTACGAGATTGTTCCTATCCGTCTCTTTATTTAGTTCGCAAAAAGCGGGATGCAATCAATCCCCAGAATCTTCCCCATAGTCCGACGCGCTCAAGCTTGCGGTCGGCTACAAGGGGTACTGTTTCCAGTACGACGTTTTCCAGCTTATAGACAATCTGTCCGTAATTCTGGCCAGCCAGGGTGCCACCGTAGATAAAGTCAGGCTTGGTGATTTCCACATGTACCTGCTTTGCGGCATCGGCGGCACTTTCTCCGATGATATGGGGTACGGAAATGATGTTTGTCCACGCTGGAACAAGCCTTACGAATTTGCCTTCTGCACCAGTAACGGCTACCGTGTAGGCTGGCGCTATGTGTTCCAGAGGAATGTAGTCTGAAAAAGAAGAAAATGCCCATTCCATAAGCGTTGTGCCGTCTCTCTGCCTGTAATTGTTTCCTTCCCGAGAATTTTTTCCTGGTCCCCGCATGGTTACAGAAAGGTAGCGCACGCCCTTTCTCTTTGCGGTAAGGGCGATGTTAAAGCCGCTCTCGTAGATAAAGCCTGTCTTTAAGCCGTCACAGCCTTCCAGAGAGCGCAGGAGAACATTTGTATTCCACTGTTTGACGGCCATGCTGTCGCCTCGGCTTTTCATCCAAGGGGCGAGGTTTTCCTTTTTGGGATACTCAATTTCTTTTAGCGAGTGGAATTCTTCAATTGATTGCGGATAGCGGTTGATGTAGACGCGGGCAAAACTTGCCAGTTCCCTTGCCGTAGTGATGTTCTTTTCGCTGTAGCCGCTGGGTTCTTCAAAATGTGTGTATTTGAGTCCCAGTTTTTGGGCTTCTTCATTCATGCGAAGAACAAAGTCTTTTACGCTGCCGCTGATGTAGGTTGCCACGGCGATTGCGGCATCGTTTCCGCTGGCAATAGCAAGCCCCTGCATGAGTTCCCGAAGCGTAACAATCTGTCCCTGCCCCAGAAACATGAGGGAGGCATCTGCTGGCAGGTTGATTGCCCAGCTGCTTTCGGGAAGCGGAACCACATCGTCCAGAGAGATGCGGCCAGCCTCCACTTCCTGAAAGGCAATGTACATGACAAAGAGTTTGGTGATTGAAGCCGGCGGAATTGCTTCGTCTGCGTTTTTTTCGTAGAGGACGCAACCGTTTGCCGTGTCAATCAGGATGGCGGATTCCGCCGCAATGTCCAGTTGAGCGTCCACTGTAGCATAGGGAAGCCCGCGCAAGATATTTACCCTTTTTGCAGGATATGTTTGATTCAGGTAGTCCGTGAGGTAGGCCTGCTGTTCGCTTGTAGGACTTGCCAATCGCTCCGGGTGCTTGAATTCATTGATGTAACTGACAAATGAAAGTGTGCAAGCGGCAGCAAGCAGCACTCCTGCTGCGGCGAGAATAAAAATCTTATGTGTGCGGGTCATCTTTTCCATGCTTATTTCTTGTCCATTCCATCCATCAGAGTCTGTGCGTATTTCTGCCAGTAGGCATCGTCACAAGTGATTTTTCCGTCACTTCCAACGCTGAACATAAGTTTACCGTCACTGTTTTCACCGATTGCCTTAACCGGGTGTACAATGCTGCTTTTGAGTGCGGGAAGGGTGGCCTTGATTGCCTTTGCAAATTCACCTGCGATGATAAAGCCGCCCAACTTGTTGTTGTGGGTCTTGTCCCCAGTGAACATCAGGGCAAATGCTTCGTCTGTCTTTTTTGTATCGGCATAGGACTTTTCGTACAGGCTCTTGGTGATTTCAAAGCCGTCAATCAGGGCGACCTTTTCTTCTTTTGCAAGCTGACGCACGGCTTCCACATAGGCATTGTTGCGGGTCACCTGCGTCTTTGTAGTAGTGTCCTTTGAGTCATGGTGAGGACCGATTTTTCCGTTCATGCCTTCAAAATACACGCGGCTTACCGGAGTGACCAGAACAGGGGTAGCGCCTGCTTTTTTTGCCACATCAATGTACTGCTTTAAGTACCACTTGTAGGTAGCGCCGCAGTCATACGAGTAGAATTCTGGACCGTATTTGCTGGAGTAGGAAGAAGGTGTCTTTACCTTTTTGCCTGCATGTACCGGATAGATGCCTTTTTTGTTGGGTTCTCCCAGCGGCACGTAGCGGTCTTCCAGATAGCCCTGTCCGTTAGAACAGTCGTTGTGGCCAAACTGAATGAAGAGGTAGTCACCCTTGCCGATTTTTTCTGCAATTTTATCAAGGCTGCCTTCATTGATAAAGTTGCGGGTTGAGCGTCCGCCGTTTGCATAGTTTTGAACGGAAACAGAATCGTTGAACCAGTTCTGCAGGAATTCACCCCATGCGCCTTCATTGCGTGTCTTTCCGCTGCTCCACATACCTGCGGCACTGTAGTCTTTTACCGTTGAATCGCCCGCAAGGAATACGTTTACCTTGCCCACTGCTCTCGGACGGTCAGCAGCACCTTTTGATGGAACGGCAAATCCTTCCTTTACCTTTGCATCGAGTTTAGCCGTTGCCTCGTCACCTTTGCTGCCGTTGCGGGCGATGATTGTGACGACTGCCTTGATGCTGTGGCCGGAGTCATCCTTTGTAAGGAAGTAGGTCTTGTCTGCATAGCCTGCTGACTGCTTAACCAGCTTGTCGTCACGATACCACTGAATCAGAGACATGTCCTCTTTGTCAGCCTTGCCCAGCGAATAGTGCAGGGTAATGGTGTGACCGGGGTAGGGGGTATTGATGTCGTCATCCGTGGTGAAACTGGGCTTCTTTGCGAATTTGAGTTTGTCTGTTTTTTCGCTTTCGTAGTAGGTTGGCTTCCATTCGCCCAGATAGAACTTGGGTTCATAACCAGTGGCAGTCTTGAGCACGCCGCCCTTGCGCTCGTTTGTAGCCACCGCTTTTCCGTTCCACAGGGAATTGTATTCGGCAAAGTGGGCATTCTTGGGCAGGTTTCCGCTCATGTCAGTCCAACCCATGGGGTCGATGATGTTTTCCGTGCCCAGAATCGTGTTAATCCATGCAACTCTTGCGTCAGGTCCCCAAGGGCGCCCAAACACACCGGGATTCTGGAAGACGGCATTGTCTGCGCTTACCGTACAATTGTAGAAAAGATAGCCTTTTTCCGTTGTGGTGCGTGCCGCAGTCAGATAGCCCGCCACATTGATGTCGGTATAGCCTGCAAAACGAATTTCACAGTTTTCAAAAACAACATCACCGTCACCAAAGATAAAGTCAGTGTTTCCTTCGATAAAGCAATTTCTGAAATACTGCTTTGTGTTTACGCCCGTGTAGAGCGTGTCCTGTGAACCCAGAAACTTGCAGTTGTAGAATTCGGCTTCGCTTCCTTCTGAACACAGTGCCGCAGAGCGTTCCGTTGCTTTCTTTGAGCGAACATCGGAATTCAACTTGCGGGCAAACTGAATGGAACCGTCACTTTCTACGCCGTCAGCGATTTCTTCATCCGTTACGTATTTATTGAAAGAGGTTTCAAAAACAATGCCTTCAGCCTTAAAGCCTTTTGCACTGGGCATAATGCGTGTTGCAGTTCCCCAGCGGGCAACCGTCTTCTTGTCAAATTTGTCGTAGGCCAGATCTTCGTCATAGTAGCCCTTGTCGTCTGCGCTGTAATACTTGTAGCCGATGCCGTAGTACCAGGTGAGTTTTACTTCCTGTTCGGGCGTATCGTTTTTGAGCGTGATGTAGGGGGCATTGATAATCAGTTGGGCGCGGTATACGCCGGGAGCGATGTGAATGGTTACGCGGTCTGCTTCTGACTGAGGAGCCATTGCCTCTACTGCGGCAATTGCCTGACGCACGGTGGCATAGTCAGCCTTTTTGCCGCCCACGTAGATGTCTTTTTTGAGGGGAATCTTCTGAACAGTCTTGTCTTTTGCCGTCAGCTTGATGTCTTTTGCAAGAGCCTTTCCGGCAACAACAACATGATTCTGTGTTTTTGCCTTTTCCGTCTCCGCAGCCACTTCATAGGAGCCGTCACGGAGCTTTACGCTGTAGTTCGCGCCGGAAATCCTTCCCTTGTAGACATAACCGTCTTCACTGTTGGTAAAGGAAATCTCTGTGGGAAGAGGATTTGTCAGGCCAAAGAAAGTGCCCTTTACCTCATAGGTCGGCTTGAGGGCGAGGGTGATGTCCTGGGTAAATGCCTCAGTGCCTTCTGCTTCTGCACCAGACTTGATGATGTAGTCATTTGCACCTGCCAGACTAGCCGTGTAGGAAACCGCCGGTTCCAGTTCGCCAGCATAGGTAAAATTTCCGTTTGAGCCAGAAACTGCAGCCTCTGAGGGAAGATAGGATGAGTCTTTTGGCGGATTGAATACAACCTTCATGCCTGCAACAGTGTAATCCGCCGCAAGCCCCGTTATTTTTCCGCTTATCTTATAGGTCTTTTGCTCGGCAATAGTCAGGTTCGCCATAAAGGAGCCTGTCTGACTTGCTTTTAGGGCGATGATTTTTGACGCAGCATTTACGCCATAGCCTTTGATGCCTGTAAGCACCGCAGTATAGGTGTGACCTGCCGCCAGGCCTGCGGTATATGATTTTCCTGAAATCTTTGCCGCAATAGTCTGCTTGGTGTCCTGGTCAACAAAGTTCAGCGTGGCGTTTCCCGCGGGAATAGAAAGCAGAGAGCCCCTTACTTCAACAGCAGGAGTGCGCACCAGTCGGTAATAGACAGGCTTTCCCACGTTTGCCTCCGCATAGACCTTGTAGGCACCGTCTGCACTTGCTACATAGGAGTATTTTTTGGAAACAGCGCCCAGGGGAGCAACTTCGTCCTGTTTTCCTGTCTTTTCCCCGCTTTCATCTACGCTTGCAAAGTGAATTTTTTCGTCACCGCTGTTATTGATGCGGGCGTAGAAGGTAATCGTGTCGCCAGAGCGCACATTTTTAATCAGCATATAGCGTTTCTTTTCGCCACCCTTGCCATTTGCATAATACAAGCCGTTTGCAAGGTAACCGTCCTGAAAGTCAAATGAAGTATAGCCCTGATCGCCATAATTCTTTTTGCCGCTGTAGTAGGCGCGGTCATTTTTGTCAGTTTTGAGCGTCAAGTCACCAAAAACCAAGTCACCGCCAGTAAATTTACCGTCCGCACCGATAATCTCAGCATTGTCGATGTCTGCTACTGAAATGTGGTTTTCTGCGTCCTTAGCCTGCACGCCACCAAAATCCCACACATCCACTTTACGCGTCTGGGCTGAAACTGTGCCGATTGCCACAAAAGCAAGCAAGGCACCCAACAATTTGTTCATACCTTTTTTCATAGAAGAAACCTCTCTAAGGTTATATTTTATCAGAGATTTGTGAATATGCAATAGATTTTGGTGAGGGGGCGAGCCCGCCCCCTGGGGCGCACCTTGTTGCGCCCACACCCCCACCGCCTAGGGCTGCCGCCCTAAGACCTGCTTGCCCTGTTCTGCAGCAGTAAGTCTACCAGGGTAATGGCTGTCATGGCTTCGATTACGGGAACAATGCGGGGGCAGAGGCACACGTCATGGCGGCCTTCGATTACCAAATCGCTGTCTGCAAAGGTGCCGTCGTCCTGAACTGAAATGGTTTTCTGCTCCCGAAAAATGCTGGGCACTGGCTTTACCGCCACCCGGAAGAAAATATCTGCGCCATTGGATATGCCGCCGATAATGCCGCCTGCACTGTTGCTTGCAAAGCCTACGCTTCCGTCAGACGCGACCCTCATTTCGTCATTGTTTGTGCTTCCCCTGCTGTCGGCGGCTGCAAATCCCGCGCCAAATTCAATACCCTTGGTGGCACCGATGGAAAGAATGGCCTTGGCAAGTTCCGCGTCAAGTTTTCCAAAGACTGGTTCGCCCAGCCCTGCGGGAATGCCTGTAACACGACAGGCTACAATGCCGCCGCAACTGTCCTTGTCCATGCGGTAGGCTTCAATTTGTGCCGCCATTTTTTCTGCGGCTTCATTGTCTGCTGCCCTCAGTGGATTCTGCTCTATTTGGGAAAAATCAGTCTTTTCGATAGAAATGCCGGCGGCTCTTTCCGTGTAGGCTGTAATCTTTACGCCTTTTCCAAGGATTGCAGCCAGCACTTGTTTTGCGAGGGCTCCTGCCGCAACCCGAGCCGCTGTTTCCCGGCCGCTGGAGCGTCCACCGCCCCGATAGTCGCGGAAGCCGTATTTTGCAAAGTAGCCGTAATCTGCGTGTCCGGGGCGGAAGGTCTTGGCAAGATTTCCGTAATCTTTTGAGTGCTGGGAAGTATTGCGGATTACAAAGGCAATGGGAGTTCCTTCGCTTTTGCCCTCAAAAATTCCGCTGAGGACTTCCGCCCTGTCGTCTTCCTTTCGACTGGTGACAGCCGCATTGTGCTTTCCTGCAAAGGCTGCTCCTGGCTTCCTGCGGTCAAGGTCAGCCTGCACTGCATCCAGGTCAATCGGAATTCCTGCGGGACAACCGTCAATAATGCAGCCCAAGCCCGCACCGTGACTTTCGCCAAAAGTAGTCACCTTAAAAATACTTCCGATTGTATTCTGTGCCATTACACACCTCCCATAATAAAAAAAATCGGCGCCAAGGGCTTCAAGCCCTGTATTTCAGTGTAGCAAATTTTTTTGCGGGCGACAATGTATTTGGACAAGAGACAAAAAAGGACACAGGCGAATGAGCCTCAACAAAAACGAAAAATGAATCCGCTTACTTTTCCTACGCTAGCTCATTTTTCGCTTCGTGGCTCAATGCAATTCCTCTGTTTATCGCCCTTTTTTGTCTGCATGGCAATAGGATTTAAAAATCGTTTAAAAACAAATTGTTGCCCTATTGGTGTACGCGCAAATCCGCTTGCCAGATGGAACTCTTACATCAAATATGGGTACAAGAAAGGACGAGGCTGAAAGTCTTAAGCGATTCCGTCAGTAATGAAATAATTTTGACACTCTCATTTCCATCTGTAGTTAAAGTTATAATTTCATTTGTAGTTTCTTTTCATCCAAATAAAAAAATACCATTAATAATATTAATACTTTTTTTTATTCATTTCATTATAACCTATTCGTTATCAAAAATCTTACTTATAGTTTTTTCCATTTTCTCAATCATAGAAACTACAAGCGCATTTCCCATACAGAAATAACGCATTTTCTCAGGCATTCCCGTTTTAGTCCAATTGTCAGGGAATCCCTGAATTCTTTCTGCTTCTATTGGAGTAAGCAAACGTATTTTTCCATTTCCTTTATCCATTACAATATGGGTGCTTCTATTAAAACTGCTTTCACTGGTAAGCATTGTTCGTGCTGGTACATCCCACTTATCAATCATTGGTATTGCACCTTCTGAATAAATATACTTGTGTCCGTTTGATGCAGTTCTATACTTTCGCTTAGCACCTTTCAAATATTGCCATGTGTGCCGACATTCTGGAGCAAGTTCGTTTTGTGTTTCATCAGAATGAGTAATATTAGGATTTGTATAATATAAATCTTTGTCAGAAATAAAATATTTTTGATTAACTTCTCCAACTTCAAGAAGAGAACCAAGAGTTATTGGAGGAATTTTTTCTGCAACAGATTTTACCGTATAGATTTTACCATTCACGGCAATACCTGAATTCTCAAAAGCGAAAGCAAAATTATTAGAAACATCTAGAATATCTGTTGAAATATCAGTCGTTTTAATTGCATTTTCATCAAATGCTTCTATTGGAAATGTTTGAGCAAAAAAACCTTTTTTTAATAGAATAGATTTAATATCTGCAAAATTTAATGAGTGTCCAAAGTTAGTTCTATTTTTATAAGCGAAAATGAAAGTTCGTCGTCTTCTTTGGCCAGATCCATATTCTGAAGCATTAATTACTCTCCATTCAACAATATATCCTTCTGCATTTAAGCATGAAAGAATTATTCCGAAGTCTCTTCCTCTTTGTTTTGAAGGAGATTTTAATAGTCGATCTACATTTTCAAGAAGTACAAAGGGTGTGTGTTTAATTTTGAGAATATCATATATTGACCACCAGAGTCCCCCTTTTTTACCTTCAATTCCCTTTTCTCCATTAAGGCTTCTAGCTACTGAATAATCCTGACAAGGAAATCCACCAACTAAAAGGTTATGGTCTGGAATAGTTTTTTTATCAACAAGAGAAATATCAAAATTAGTAGTATCCTTACCGTTTAAATCTAAAGAATACCCAAAGTGGCTTACATAACAATCATATGCCCACTGTTTTGTTTTGCCCGGTTCCCATTGACTAAACCAAACTGTATTCCATTTTTCTTTTTTTCGAGTATCTTCTACAGTTTTTATTGCATTTAACCCACAACGGAAGCCACCTACTCCTGCAAATAACTCGCAAACTGTCTTTTCCATATATACACTATTATAGCAAAAATAAAGTTAAGGATCAACCATACAAGAAATTATGCTTTTATAGGCCTTCCCCATACAAGCCAAACTATGGTATTTTCAACATATAAATTAGTCGGAAGATTTAGTTTATATCCTATATCATCATATTTTCTACCTACTGCATCCATTAATAATGAAAATGGACAAGGCTTTTGGTCTCTTCCATACCAGACCACATTCTTAGTCACAGTATCATATTTACATACAAAACTTTCTGAACTATTGTCACTATGAAATCTATCGTTTATTTCATCTGGATTTGTTATTGGAATTAATCTAAATCTTCTACATTCCTCTAAAACATCATCCACAATTTCAAATTCAGGAACAATTGCTGGATCAAGATACCTGGCTTTAGGACGTGTTTCTTTCGTTTTTATCAAATCCAATACAAAGCTCCTAACATAGTCACTGTCTAGCCAATAAGACTGTCGTGTAATTTTCTTACCATCTGGAAGTGTTACGGTATCTGTTGGAGAGCCATTTCCCCATTGTTTCCCAAACTCGTCAACATAAAAGGACTTTTCTCCATGAGGTCTTAAATGTATTCTTCTTGCATCTGCAATTCCTGGAAAATTATTCTCAGTTCGTTCAGTATCTCCCCAAGGAACTCTTTTAAGAATTACACCATTATTCAAGACCCTTTTTATATCTAACCAATCTAGATAAGCCAATTCAATATCTTTATCAGTCATACTCCAAAGTCTTGTACCTCTGAAAATAATATCATCATCTTCTTCCTGAAAGACAATAAACAGATACTTCAAACTGTCTAATTGATTATATAATTCACTATCTTCCCAACCTTCAATTGTCGGCGGCAAATTATTAATTTCCATAAAATCTGCATCAGACAATCTAAATTTCTCCTTATTAATTCCATTTTTGTTAAAAACAATAGTTTTTACCACAATGCCCGCTTTTAGGAACTCCTCGTTACGTAATGTTGTTACATTTAGCATTTTTGCAGTGATAAAAGAATATGTTGATTTTGAAAGAACTCCTTTTCCCTTTTTATTCTCTGCATATTTCAACTCAAGACCAAAAATATTATAAATGGCACTAATACTTCTTCCAATAAATGGGCTAAATCTATCTTGTAAAATCTCAATGAAAGTCTTGTATTTCAACTCTTGATAGTTCTTTACAATACAATCTTCAATCAGGCATTGCTGAGAACGGTTATCCAATATTTGTTGAATGTATGGTTTTCTTAGTGTATAAGCTCTTGCTGTAAACTCCGGACCACCATAAATAGATTGAGCTTTCGGAGTTCCCTTTGTTGCTTTAGGGGCAGTACTTAAATAAGTTCCGTCAGAACGAGACAACTTGTAAGCATTACCACTCTCAATAATGCTATTTATCAAATTATAGTCTTGTAAAATAATTAATTTATCTTTCTCTGAAGGCTTAAATTGTGTAGCGTAAAATACAGAATAATTCAATTTAGATGCTAATGCCCTGTCTCTGAAATAAAAAATGATTAGCAACCACTTCAATTTATCCCATAGATGAGAGTTATAAAAATCCTTTTCCACACAATTTGAAAAATTTATTTGTGTTATACTTAACGTTTCACCTGATACATAATTACCATCGGAATCTTTATCAGCAGGCGTAGATTTTAATTCTAGACCAACTTTTTCAAAATCTGCTTCTTGTTTGCTATTCAGTTTGTATCCAAAATAGGTCGCTTCAATTATCTTTCCAACCAAACCTTTATCAGTTTCTTTTGATTTAATTAACTCAATTTCTTCTGCTGTTTTTCTTGCATCAAGAAGTATTTGATAGATTGTTTTTCCTTCTATACTTTTTGCATATGCCAATATTGATTCAAAATTATTTGCATCATATAAATTCTGATTCTCAGCACATCTCAATAACTCACCAAGTTTTATTTTACTCATAAATAATTTCCTTCATAAGATTTATAAAATATTATTATACTATAGTTATCTTTGATTATCTATTAACCCGTCACTTTTTTCGCAACAGACACCTACATAAAGTACGCACTTTAAGTAAAAAATACACCTTATAGTCAAATTACTCCAAACCAAAAAAAGCCTTGATAAATCGGGAATTTTGTTTTTTTTTTCTAAGTATCTGGCGGTGAAAACCCCGTTTGTACCTACTTCTATCCAAACTAATCCACGACATGTTGCCACCATGGCTTACAGTTCAAACTTCGTTATTTCTTTCTTGACCTTGCGGATAAAGGCCACTGCAACAATGCCCGCCGTAATGCCCACCATTCCGTTTGAAATCAGCATGGCCATGCCTGCGGCAGTAATGCCGATATTGGTGAAGTGCATGAGCAAGTAGAGCGGAGGAATGCGGTAGACAAAGAGGCGGATGACATTCAGAATCATGGAGATTCGCGTTTTTCCAAAGCCATAGAGGAGCCCCATGACCGATGCATTGATGGCTATGAGGACGGAACCCCAGCACTCATAGGTATAGATTGTGTCGATTTCGGCAGCAAATGTAGTGTCTCCCTTGGCAAAGACCATGATAATCTTGTCCTTGAACGTAATCATAATCACAAAGAATATGAAGGCGACCATAAGATTGATAATCAGCGTGCGGTAGAAAATACCCAAGGCTCGGTTCAGGTTGTGGTTACCCAGATTCTGGCTGATAAGACTTGATTCCACTTCCTGAAATCCTGCCGGCGGGTTTGTGGCAAATCCTCCCAGACGGTTGCTTACGCCCAGTGCACCTACAACGGTTGTTCCCATGCTGGCACACATGGAATTGACGATGGCTTTTCCGAATGCAAAAATGAATTTTTCAAGAAAAATCGGAATGCTTAAATTGGCAAGGGGCACGATAAAAGTGCTTTTGAAGGCACAGTAATGGATGCTCAGGGCGAAAGGGTTCTTTTTGTCGGTCAGATTTCTGAGGGCGATTACCGTAAGCAGGGTTTCGGCACCCATGGTGGCAACGGGCAGCAGCAGCATGGCAATGTTCACGCTTACGGTATTGGTCTTGCTCAGTACGATGACAATGACATTAAAGAAAGTTTTTGCCACCATGACCAGCATATTGCACCACATGATGGTTTTTGTGTTTCCCCGGGATTTTTCAATGGCAAGATAAATCATGTTGATGAAGTGAAAGAGGATGTTCAGAATTGTCAGTATAAAGTACATGGTGCCCTGCCCGATAAGGTCTTGAGGCATACGGAGCAGTTTGAGAATCGGATAGGCAAGGGGGATGGTAATGGCAAGAATAAGCCCGCCGATGGCAAGACAGGCAAAAAACAGGGTGCTGATTTGACTGCGGGCTTTTTCCATGTTTCCCGCACCGTAACTTCTGCTGATGAGGATGGAACCGCCTACTGAAAGGCCAGTGCCGATGGCGTAGAGCATGGTTTCTATCTGCCCGATAAAGGCTACGGTGCTCACTACACTTGCGCTCATGTTTGCGGCGATAATGGTGTCTATCAGCTGAAAAACCTGGTGCAGACTGTTGTAAAAGACAAGGGGGAGGGCAATGTAGAAAATGGTCTTTACCTGCGGACCGTTTAGAATCATGTCTCGACGGCGCTTTTCTTTTTCATCTAGTTGAACGCCTGCTTCTTTTCCCTGCTCCATGCTGGTATCATACCCTAAAGCCAAGGGAAAGTCTGTATACATGTAAGAAAAAATCTGCATATATGGACAATTTTTGTGATTTAAGCGAAAATATTGCATTATGAAACGAACAGTATATGTCATCGGCCACCGTAACCCTGATACGGATTCCATTGTTGCCGCTATTGCCTATGCACGGCTTAAAAATATCTTGGGGCAGACTGAATACCTTGCAGCCCGTGCGGGACACCTTTCTCCCCAGACTGACTACATACTGAAACGCTTTGAAGTTCCCAAGCCGCTTTATTTCCATGACCTGCATCCTCGGGCAGAATTCTACATGCCGGAAGGCACGGAAACGGTTTTGGAAAACAAGTCTGTCTGGTCCGCTGTTGAGAAACTTCAGAAAAACGGCTGGCATTCTATGCCGGTGGTGGATGCGGACGGACACTACAAATCCCTGCTGCATTACAGCGGCTTTGCCAAGAGCATTCTGGACATCTTGAATCCTGAGCGTCAGACAGCCATCACCACCAGCGTGGAATTGATTCGTGAAACGCTGGATGCCCAGCCCCTTTGTGTTCGTGATGACAAGGAAATTTTTAAGGGGCTTATTCTTGTGGCAAACGATTCCCTTGAGACCTTTAAGAAAATTTTCGAGTCGCATCTTTCTGAAAAAGTGATTGTCGTAACTGGTGACCGTGGCGATGTACAGGACTACTGTATTGAAAACGGAGCCCGCGTCCTGGTGGTGGTTTCTTCACTGGTGCCGTCAAAGGAAATTATCGCTAAGGCAGAAAAGAAAAAAATTCCGATTCTGCTCAGTTCCTATGACACTTCTTCTACCGTACTCCTTACCACCTATTCTTCTCCAGTTGCCATTATGGCGGACAGTGAGGTACAGGCAGTCCACAAGAGCGACAGCGTAAAGAAAATCAAGCCGCTTTTGCAGGCAAGCCCCAGTCGCTCTCTTACAGTGGTGGACGATGACAACAAAGTGGTGGGCATGATTACCGAAAATGACTTGCTCCATGATGCCTTGGTGGAAATTGCCCTTGTTGACCATAATGAGATGTCTCAGGCGGCGGAAGGACTTGAGCATTATACTATCCGCGAGATTATTGACCATCACCGCATCGGTACGGTTACCACACGGAATCCCATTACCTTTATCAATAAGCCGGTTGGCTCTACCTCTACGATTGTTGCAAATCTCTATCGGGAAAATCACGTGTCCATTCCCCTGGAGATTGCGCAGATTCTCCTGTGCGGTGTTTTGAGTGATACGCTTATTCTGCATTCAGCCACAACAACGGATATTGACCGGGAAACGGCAGATTATCTTTCCAGCATCAGCGGACTGGAGATTGCAAAACTCGGTCAGGACATTCTGAATGCAGGAAGCCATATTGGAACCCGTGCGGCGGCGGATGTCATCAAGCAGGACAAAAAGGAATACCGCGACCAAAAAAGCGTGTACACGGTGAGCCAGATTGAAGTGGACGGTACTGATGAAGTGCTGGCCCGAAAGCAGGAATTTTTGGACGAGCTGGAAATTACCCGCCGCTCTCATGGAGGTCTCTTTTCTGCCCTGCTGGTTACGGATATTACGCGGCTCGGCTCCATCATGCTGGTGTCTGCGGAAAAAGCCTTTCTGCCATACATTACTTTTCCCAAGCAGGAAGACAATGTGTATTTCCTCAAAGACGTGATGAGCCGAAAGAAGCAGTTGATTCCTCTTTTGAGTGAATTGATTGAAAAATATAATGCATAAAATTCTTTAAAAATATAAGAAAAAAGTTAGTTTCATCTATTATTTTTCTTCTATTTGTGATATACTGATTAGCATGAAACTGTCTGTTAAAGGATATATACTTACCGCATTATGTTCTCTTTCCTTGTGGGCTTTTCCTGCCTGTGAAAATCAAATTGCCTCTGAAGAATTAACTTCCGGCGATTCCGTGCTCACCCTTCATGCAAATTATGGAACAGACATCGCTTGCGCGCAGTTTTTCAATGCAAACGAACGCTTTAAGGTAAAGAACAATCCTTTTGTGCGCTCCGGTTATTCTTTTCTTGGCTGGACTGATACGGAAAAGTCTTCCATCGTTTTATACAACAACCGCTCGGAGGTCGTGTTTTCATCCAGCAGGGATTTGTACGCTGTCTGGGAACTTAAAAATTATGCCATCACGTATAAAGTAAATGGCGGTCGTCGCAATGTAGAAAACCCCGGTTATTTTACGGTTAAAGATGACGTTACGCTTGATTCCGTCCGCAATGGAAAGTTCTTGTTTGGCGGCTGGTATGACAATGAGTCCTTTGATGGTGAGCCTCTTTCCAGCGTAAAGGCAGGTACCGTTGGTGATAAAACATTCTACGCCCGCTGGTGTGGAAAAATCCTCTACAACTTACATGGCGGTACGCTGTCTGATGGCAATACCTTTCTTCCCTATGAACTGGCCGCCAAGACAGAAACGGAAAAAGTTGAGTCGGTAACCGAAAAAGTTTCCGAAGAGCAGACTGCCCTGACAGAATCCGATGAAGAAGTGGATGCTGCTGAAGTGGGCATGACTGCTTCTGAAGAGGACTCTGTAGAAGGCAGCCTTGCAGAAGGTGACGTTGCAGAGACCGAAAAGGTTGCCGAATCAGAAGAAGAAACTGAGGGCGAGAGCAAGGCAGAAGATGAAAGTGCTGAAAAAGAAGGCAGCGATGATTTCCTTGCAGATGCTGTGGATGACGCGGAAAGTTCCGATAGCGAAAGTGCCCTTTCTTCCGAGATTAAATCCGAGACTGGAGACCAACAAAATGCTGTTGCAGTCCGCTATTTTACTCTGTCCGATACAATCACGCTTCCTGTGCCTGAAAAAGAAAATGAGGTCTTTGGCGGCTGGTACTATGACGAGGCCTGTACGCTTCCTGCGGGAGAAGCAATTAAAAATGCTAAATCTGCAGAAATTTCCTTGTACGCAAAGTGGAATGAGCCTCAGTCCTATGCCATTACATATGAGCTGAACGGCGGCGAAAATCCAGAAGACTGTGCAGATACATATATAAATTCCTCTAAGGCTACTCCGCTTGCAGTGCCTTCCCGCTACGGCTACACATTTACTGGCTGGTATAGCGACAAGGATTGTGCTACAGAAGCCCTGTCTGCCATTGCCCCCTTTACGCTTGGGGATGTAACTTTTTATGCAGGATGGAAGAAGGCTGATTTTATCGTAACCTATCAAAACGGGAATGCTGCTAAGGGAACCGTGCCGAAAGCACAAGTGGTTACCTACGAAAGTGACGTTACTGTTTTATCCAACACAGGAAAACTTTTCTTGGAGGGCTGTACCTTTATCGGCTGGCATGCCCTTTTGGCTGATGATGCCCATGTCAATCTGTCTTCTGACCTTCTTTCCGCGGCGGAAGGATATGTTGCCGCGGGTGATTCATACACGGTTTTGGGAAATGTAACCCTTACACCTGTCTGGCAGCTGAAAAAATATATCCACCCTCTTGATGAAGCAGAGGTTGCAAAAAAAGGCAAGAAAAAGATTATTCCTCCCAAAGACAGTGAATTGACTTCTGTCCTGCTTCCCGCTCAGGTTCGTGACCTTGGTGAATCAGTCTTTTCTCGCTTTACATCTCTTTCTCGTTTTGATTTTACCAACCTGGTTTCCGTTGGAGAAAAGGCCTTTGCCCATTGTCATGGGCTTACCACAATTGACTTGAAAGAAGTGGAAAGCCTTGCTTCCTCAGCCTTTGAGGACTGCAAGAATCTTATGACGGTTGTTTTGCCTGATGAGTTAAAAGAAATCGGCACAGATGTGTTTGAGGGCTGCCCTGACGGCATGGTTTTTATTGCCGATGCAAGTCGGCTGGACTACTATACCAACCTCCTCACCCCTGAAGCGGTGGGCAAGGCTCAAGACACCTACACTGTTCTCACCCTCACCTCCGAAGAATCCAACTAGCACGCCCTGAAAAGCGAGACAGGAGCTTCGCTCCTGTCGGGTTTTAAAACGCCATGGAGGGCATTCCGAATACTCATTCCCACCCAAATGTTGCGGGCGGCTTGTTCGTCACATCGTAGAAAATCGCGTCCACATAGGGCAGTGTCGCAATTTCTGCCACGATACTTTTGAGCAAATCCTGGGGAAGCGGTGCAAAGCGCGCCGTCATTACATCCTCGCTGCAGACGGGGCGCAGAACAAAACTGCACCGCTCTGGACTGGATGCACAGGGGAGGTTTATCGTCAAGTGCTGAAAAATCTTGTTGTACCAGCCGCTTTTATGCAGGGCGGTAAGCACGATATCGTCCGCATCACGGGTCTGGTCAAGACGGCGCTTGTCGCAGTAGCCTTCCTGCAGGCGCAAGTCTTCGTCCTTGATGGCGGGGTTTTGCCAAAGTTTTATGATACAGCGGTTGATGTAGTGTGCGCTGTTCGTGACGGCAACGGATGCCGCCTCCAGTTTTTCCCATTTTTTTGGCAGGTGATACATGCCGTTTTCTTCCGGGCGGAAGGTAAGCACTGCCGGAAAGCGGTAGGTGCGGAAGTCGCCCTGTACGCCAACAGAGCGCACGGGAAGGATTGAGCGTTTAAGGGTCTGGGTGCAATGCTCGCAGAACTGGGTAAATTGCACTGCTTCCAATTCCGCCTGTGCCTTTTTGATTTCTTCCGCATCGTTTTCGCCTGTCTTTCCGTCCGTACAGAGTACGTTAATGCTTAATCCGGGACCGGGAAAGGGATGGCGCATGACCAAATCATCTTCCAGTCCGATTTTCTTTCCGATAGAGCGAACTTCATCCTTGTACAGGTCTTTAAGCGGCTCAATAATCAGTCCCTTTTCAATGAGTGCCTGAATGCCTGCCACACGGTTGTGGTGAGTTTTTATCGTATGACTGTTTTTTGTGCCGCCTGATTCAATGATGTCTGGATAGAGTGTTCCCTGAGCGAGCATCCAGTGGGTGTCTGCACCGTCCCGGGATTCGTCCAGTTTTTGTTTGGCAACTACTTCGTTCCGAACGGTAATGAAATGCTCACCCACTGCCATGCGCTTTTTCTGCGGGTCGGTGAGCCCCTTGACTGCGTTTAAGAATCCTGCGCTTGCATCCTCAACGATAAAATTGTTAAAACCGTGGGCATGATAGGCTTTTTCTACATTTGCGCTCTCATTCTTGCGCATAAAGCCGTTGTCGATATGCAATCCCAGTACGCGTTCCTGTCCGAGAGCCTTGTTCAGCAGGGCAAAGGCAACAGTGCTGTCTACACCGCCGCTCAAAAAAAGCAGAATGTTCTTGTCGCCCGCATCTTTTTTAATGCTTTCCAAAATGTGCTTCAGCACCGTGTCTTCATCCCAGTTTTTCTGCATGCCGCAAATCTTGGCAAAGTTTGCAAAAATCTTGTTTCCTTCGGGCGTATCCTTTACTTCACAATGGCACTGGAGGGAAAAGCGCTTGCGATGTAAATCCTGCAGGGCAGCAAAGGAACAGTCTTTTGTGGTGCCGATAACTTCAAATCCGCTACCCAGAGAGAGGACCGCGTCCTGATGGCTCATCCATACTTGGCTTGTGTCGCTGACTCCTTCAAGCAAGGGAGATGTTTTTCCTGCATCGGTCTTGGTCAACTGGGCAAAGCCAAATTCGCCCACATCTGCCTTTCCTACTTTTCCGCCATAAGACTGTGCCATAAGCTGATGACCATAGCAAAGACCTAGAATGGGCAGGGGCAAGTCTAAAATCGCCGCATTGCATTCAGGAATGTTTGCTTCGTAGACGCTTGCAGGCCCCCCGCTCAGAATAATGCCTTTTACGTTTTTGCCCAGTGATTCCACCGAGACAGAAGGCAGTGCGATTTCTGAGTAGTAGCCCATCATGCGCAGCCTTTTTGCAATTAAGTGTGCGTACTGGGAACCAAAGTCCAGAACAACAATTTTCTCGCGTTCGTTTGCCATATGCTTTCCTTTGCGCTTGTCCGCTGCTTATTTCTTGTTTGCGATGCTTGCCTTGATGAATTCCCGGAACAAAGGACCTGCCTTGTTGGGGCGACTCTTGAATTCAGGGTGAAACTGACCGCCTAACATCCAGGGATGATTCGGTACTTCTACAATTTCCACCAAGTTTCGCTCTGGGTTTACGCCGGCAATAATTAAGCCAGCCTTCTGCAATTCCTCTCGGTATGCATTGTTAAACTCGTAGCGGTGGCGGTGGCGTTCCCAAATAGTTTTTGTACCGTAGGCTTTTTCGGTAAGGGTGCCCGGAGTAACGGCACATTCAAATTTTCCAAGGCGCAGGGTACCGCCCAAAATCTTTCCGTTCTGGTCAGGCATCAGGTCGATGACAGGATGCTTTGTGTTCTTGTCCATTTCGGTTGAGTGGGCATCCTTATAGCCCAGCACGTTTCGGGCATATTCAATAACGATAATCTGCATGCCTAGGCAAATGCCAAAGTAGGGCACTTTGTGGGTGCGGGCGTATTTTGCGGTATGTACCATGCCTTCTATGCCACGGCTTCCGAATCCACCGGGAACGATAATGCCGTCAGCATCTTTAAGGCGGGCTTCTGTGGCTGCATCGTCAACCAAATCTTCGGCTTCTACCCAGTCCAAGTCAATGCCTGCCTCGTTTGCAATGCCTCCATGCACAAGGCTTTCTACAACAGAAAGATAGGCATCGTGCAGGTCAACATATTTTCCGACCAGAGCAATTTTGACGCGGCTTTTGGGATTGCGGAATACGTCCACCATTTTTGTCCATTCAGTGAGTTTTGTAGGCGGTGTTTTGAGGTCAAGGACTTTGCAGACCGCATCGCCAATATGTTCGCTTTCCAGCTGCAGGGGAACTTCGTAAATGGAACGGGCGGTTGTGTTCTGAATCACACAGTCGGTGTCCACGTTGCAGAAGAGGGCAAGTTTTTCGCGTGTTGCATTGTCAATAGGAATGTCGCTTCTGAGCATAAGGATGTTGGGCTGAATACCTAATTCCTGTAATTCCTTTACGCTGTGCTGGGTAGGCTTTGTCTTTATTTCTCCCGCTTTTTTCATGTAGGGGAGCAGTGTCAGGTGAATGTAACAGCAGTTTTCTTCGCCTACCTGATATTTTATCTGGCGGATTGCCTCAATAAAGGGCAGGGATTCAATATCGCCGACGGTTCCGCCAATTTCCGTGATGATTACGTCAGCATTTGTTTCTTTTGTAGAGAGCAGCATGCGGCGCAAAATTTCTTCCGTGATGTTGGGAATGACCTGCACGGTGCCGCCGTTGTAGCCGCCTTCACGCTCGCGTTGGAGAACCGTCATGTAGACACGGCCGCTTGTTGTGTTGGAACTTTGGGAAAGCGTTGCATCGGTAAAACGTTCGTAATGACCTAAGTCCAAATCGGTTTCGGCACCGTCATCGGTAACAAAGACTTCACCGTGCTGAAAGGGATTCATCGTGCCGGGGTCAATATTCAGGTAGGGGTCAAATTTCTGGTTTACGACCTTGAGGCCACGGCTTTTTAGAATCAGTCCGATTGAAGCGGCGGCAATACCTTTTCCGAGTCCTGAAACTACACCGCCTGTAATAAAAATGTACTTAGTCATTCCAAGATTATACCGCAAAGTCGTCTGTTCGTCCATAAACTTCGCTGAAGTATGAACTGATTTGTCCCAGTGCTTTACGCGCAACGGCACTGTTCTGTTCTACCAGCGTCTGGAATGTGGAGCCGTCTATGCGTACGATTTCTACATCAGTGTCGCAGATTGCCGTGCCCGTTCGGTTTGATTGCAGGAGGCAGGAAACTTCACCAAAAAAATCTCCCCGCTCATGGTTTTTCGTTACGTCAGGGCGAGTTTCGGTGACCATTCCGCTTACAATGTAGTAGGCGTTTGTGCCTTTTTCTCCGCTTTTGTAAATTGTATCGCCTTTTTTCAGGTGAATCATGTTCACGTCCCTTGCAATCAAAAAATCAGGGCGGATAAAAAGACCTCGCCTCAGCACTGCGGTCAGTTTGTCAGAGTCTTTTTTTGGAAGCAGGTAGAGTTCACCCAAAAGCATTTCGTCAAAAAACTGGTATATCAGGATGAACTGGGCAAAGATAAAAAAGAGGACAAAAAAGATAAAGACATCCAGCATGGTGACCATCAGTTTTGCCAGCACGCCGTAGATAATGTTGTAATTGGTAAAGTTGACCACCGTGTGCAGTACTTGCCGGAAAAACCAGAATATAGTGTCGCAGAGCAGGGCGGAAGTGAGGCAGAGTTTGAAAGGTGGCTTTGATTCCGCACCAATTTTGTAAAGAATGGTAATCACCACGAAAAGCAGGACGTTGGGAAGACTGTTGATGTGGTAGCGGGAAAGAAAGTTGAGAATGGGCGAGATTTTTGCAGCGATAGAAGAAAGCAGGGGAATCTGCACGATAGTCTGCATGATAATCAGGGCAAAGATGATGGCTGCGATGACAACGATAATCACCATTTCGATGATGACAATGAGCACTTGAGTAAAGAAAGGCTGTCTGCGCTGCTTGGTATGAAAAATCGTCTCCATTCCCTTAAAAATTGAAAGAAAGAATCCGCGGGTAATCCAGAAAATAAAAAGACCGACAATGATTTCAAAAAAAGTAAGTGATTTTACCGTAAGAAGACCGTCTACAACTTCCTGTACGTTAAAGTAGGGACCGATTTCCTGTGCAAATATCAGTATTTTTGAAACAGTTTCGGGTGATGCATGCAGAATCCGAATCAGCACCACCGCCACCATTGTCAGGATGGGAATGAAAGAAAACAAAAAGCCAAAGGAGCAGGCTCTCGCATGGGAAACCAGCGAATTGCGCCCGAAATGCATCGCCGTGAGGTATACTGTCTGTGCAACGGTAACCGGGGTTATGCTCCGTGGCTTTTTTCCTTTTTGTTCCATTAGAAATCGGCTAGTTTTGGGGCGCGAGGATACGGAATTACGTCGCGGATGTTCGCCATGCCTGTAACATACAGCAGAAGGCGTTCAAATCCCAGACCAAAGCCTGCATGAGGCACGGTACCGAACTTGCGCAAGTCCAGATACCAGTTGTAGTCTTCGGGCTTTAATCCCAGTTCGTTGATGCGGGTCAGCAGCTTGTCGTAGTTTTCCTCGCGTTCTGAACCGCCGATGATTTCTCCCAGTCCTGGAACCAGCACGTCTACTGCCTTAACGGTTTTTCCGTCGTCGTTCAGCTTCATGTAGAAGGCCTTGATTTCCTTGGGATAGTTGTAGACCATGACCGGACACTTGAAGATTTTTTCTGTCAGATAACGTTCGTGTTCAGTCTGCAGGTCGCAGCCCCAGTAGGGCTTAAATTCAAAGTCGTCCGCATGCTTTTCCAGCTCAGCAATGGCTTCGGTGTAACTTACGCGCTTAAAGGGAGTTTCTACTACATGGCGCAGCGTGTCGATAACGCCCGGCTGAATGCGCTTGTTGAAGAATTCCATGTCGGCAGGACATTTTGTCAGTGCCCAGTTCAGAAGATATTTGATGAATTCTTCCTGAATGTCCATGTCGTCTTCCAAATCGTAAAATGCCATTTCTGGCTCACACATCCAGAATTCCGCCAGGTGACGGGTGGTGTTTGAATTTTCCGCACGGAAGGTAGGACCAAAGGTGTAGACGCGTCCAAGAGCGGTTGCCAGTGTTTCGGCTTCCAACTGACCTGAAACGGTAAGACTTGCTTTTTTGCCGAAGAAATCCTTACCGTAGTTTACGATTTTTGCTGCGTCTTCGCTCTTCATGCCCTTTGCGCCTTTTTCAACGCCCAGTTCAGCAATCTTTTCCATGCTTAGTGTGGTAACCTGAAACATTTCGCCTGCGCCCTCTGCATCGGAACAGGTGATTTCTGGCGTATTTATATAGAAGAAGCCCCGCTCCTGAAAGAAAGTGTGCAGGGCAAATGCCATTTGGCTTCTCATGCGGAATACGGCACCGAATGTGTTTGTGCGGGCACGAAGATGGGCGTTTTCCCGCAGGAATTCCATGGAAGTCGCTTTTTTTTGTAGCGGATAGGAATCCGTGGGACACTTGCCCAAAACGGTAAGCGTCTCCAGGGTGACTTCCACTGACTGTCCGCTTGCGGGAGATTCAATCAGTTTTCCTGTGGCGCGGACACTGGCACCGGTTGTTACGTCTGCAAGCGTTTTATCTATAGCCGCAGCGTCTGCATTTGCCGCGGGATTGGAACGGTCGTAAGTCAGCTGAATTGAAGCAAAGCAGGAGCCGTCGTTTACCTGAATAAAAACAAGGTTTTTAGAATCGCGTATTGTGCGCACCCAGCCGCAAACGGTGACAGTCCGTCCGTCTGCTTTTGAGGTCAAGATATCTTTTATGAGTTCTGTTTTCATAAGATACTATTGTAATGAGTTTGCAAAACCTGTGCAATATCGCACAAAAATCGTTTGACAATGGAAAATTCTTATAGTAAAATAAGCGTGTATTTTGTGCGATTTTTCCGTGGTTGCATGGACTTTCGGGGATTGCACAATAAAGGGAGTTGAATAATGAATATGAACGTGATTTTGTTCATTGTTCTTCCCCTTGCTGGAATTGTTCTTGGATGGATTATTCGCTGGTTATATGCCAGATTTCAACTATCTGCGTCAGAGCAAAAAGCTGAACGTTTAAGACAGGATGCGATAAAAGAGGCCGAAGCACAGAAAAAAGAAATTTTGCTTGAAGCAAAAGACCAACTCATTCGCGAACGAAATCAGCAGGAGCGGGAGAATAGAGACCGACGTGCTGAAGTTCAGAAGTATGAAGCCCGCGTGGCCAAAAAAGAGGAACTTGTAGACAAGCGTTCCGCTGAATTTGACAAAAAAGAACAGGAAATGGTTTCCCGCCAGGCTGCAATGAAAAAGCGTGAGGATGCGCTTGCAGTCAAAGAAGAAACTTTGCGCTCAGAACTGGAGCGTATTTCCGGGCTTTCTCAGCAAGAGGCAAAGAACCTCATCATCAAGAATCTTGAAAACGATGCCCGCCACGATGCACAGGCATTGCTCAACAAGATTGAGCAGGAAGCACAGTTGACTGCTGAAAAGAAGGCGCAGGAAATCCTCGTCACTACGATTCAGCGTACGGCAACGGAAGTGACCAGTGACATTACGGTGACTACTGTTTCATTGCCCAGCGATGAGATGAAAGGTCGTATTATCGGACGTGAAGGACGCAATATCCGCACGCTGGAAACGCTGACTGGTGTTGACATTATCATTGATGATACACCGGAAGCGGTTGTTATCAGTTGTTTTGACCCAGTGCGCAAGGAAATTGCAAAGCAGTCTCTTGAGCGTTTGGTAACCGATGGACGTATTCACCCGGCACGTATTGAAGAAATCGTGCAAAAAGTGACTCGTGAGATTCAGCAGAAGATTTATGAGGAGGGTGAAAAGGCTCTCTTTGACCTTGGAATCCACAATATGAGTCAGGACGGTGTGCGTGCCTTAGGACGGCTCTATTTTAGGACAAGTTACGGACAGAACGTGCTGAATCACTCCAAGGAAGTTGCGGAACTGGCAGCCTCTTTGGCGGCGGAAGTGGGTGCAAACAGAGATTTGGCAAAGCGAGCGGCTTTGCTCCATGATATTGGAAAGGGTGCCGAAAGCGACAGTGACCAGAACCATGCAGAGGTCGGTGCAGAGATGGCGCGTAAAATGGGTGAAGACCCCCGCGTTATCAATGCGATTGCCGCACACCACAATGATGTGGAAGCAACAACCCTTGAAGCCGTTATCGTGCAGATTGCTGATGCAATCAGCGCTGCCCGTCCGGGTGCCCGCCGTGAGACAGTGGACAACTACGTAAAACGTTTGGAGAATCTTGAAGAGACCGCCGAAAAGTTTGAGGGCGTTGAAAAAGCCTATGCAATTCAGGCTGGCCGCGAACTGCGCATCTTGGTAAACAACGAAAAGATTCCTGACGGCGAAGTAAAGGATCTGGCTCAGAAGATTGCAAAGCAGATTGAGACGGACTTGCGCTATCCTGGCAGAATCAAATTGACCATGATTCGGGAAACGCGAATTATCGAATACGCACGATAAGGAAATTACCTCCTGTAATTTCCTTATCTGACGGCAGTCAAGCTGCCGTCACGCTTTTCAGCCCGCGTCCATGCGGGCTTTTTGTTTTTTCTCTATTGTGTATATTTGTGAAGTGCAGTATACTGATTGTATATTTATGTAATTGAGGTGCATATATATGCAATTTTCCTTTATTGACGGCGGCGTTACGGCGGCGCAGGGCTTTACGGCTAATGGAATCCTGAACAAAATCAAGGCGAGTCGGACGACTAATGATACGGCTCTTATTTACAGCGAAAAGGTCTGCAGTGCGGCCGGTGTGTTTACGCAGAACCGTGTTAAGGCAGAATGTGTTAAACTGACCCGCGACCATATTGCAAACGGAAAGGCTCAGGCGGTCATTGCAAACAGCGGAAATGCAAATGCCTGTACTGGAAAAGAGGGCTATGACAATGCGCAGAAAGAAGCGGAAGCCGTCGCCAAAAAAATGAAGATTAATGCAGATGACGTGCTGGTGCTTTCTACGGGCGTTATCGGTCAGCAGCTTCCGGTGGAAAAAATTCTGAATGGTCTGGATGCGCTTGCGGACGGTCTTTCAAAGAAAGGCCATGAAGAAGCCCGCGTCGCCATTATGACTACGGACACGCATTATAAAGAAGTCGCTCTGGAAACAAGCATTGGCGGAAAAACCGTACGCATGGGAACAATGGCAAAAGGCAGCGGCATGATTCACATTAATTTGGGAACTATGCTGGGCTTTGTTACGACGGACTGTGCCATTTCCTCCGCAATGCTGGAAAAGGCACTGCGTATTTCAGCGGCGGGCACCTACAACTGTGTTTCCATTGACGGAGACACCTCTACAAACGATTCTTTGATTGTGCTTGCAAATGGCATGGCGGGAAATGCTGAAATCACCTCTGAGGGGGCGGATTTTGACCTATTTGTTGAGGCCCTGAATGCCTTGAATACTCAGATGGCAAAGAAGATTGCCGCTGATGGTGAAGGTGCAAGCCGTCTGGTTACCTGCAATGTTGTTGGTGCGGATACGGTGGAAAATGCCCGGGGACTTGCAAAAGCGGTCATCTGTTCAAATCTCGTAAAGGCGGCTTTTTTTGGAGCCGATGCAAACTGGGGTCGCATTTTGGACGCAATGGGCTACTCCGGCTATTTCTTTACTCCCGAAAAAACAAGCGTGTCTTTCCTCAGCCGCCAAGGCGCAAAGCGTTACTTTGAAGACGGCGAGTCAAACGGCGGAAAGGAGACGGCAATCAAAGTCTTTGACCACGGCGTGCCTCTCAATTTTGATGAGAATTTGGCAAAGAAGATTCTGACAGAAGAAGCGGTGGAAATCCTTGTGGAATTGGAAGACGGCAAAGAAAAAGGCACGGCATGGGGCTGTGACCTCACTTATGATTATGTGAAAATCAATGGCGATTACCGTACGTAGGAGGGCAAGATAAAAACTGCCTGAGATAGCGTCAGTTTTTATCTTTGCGAAGTTTGCGTTGCAAACTTATTATCAACTGGGAGAATTGTATGGCAGAAAATGTAGAAAGTGAAATAAGGGAAAAAATAGACCCTCGGGTGGATAGTTACCACTGGTCAGATGTGCTGGTACAGGCTTTGCCCTATTTTAGACATTGGGTTGGAAAAACGGTCGTCGTCAAGTACGGTGGAAATGCCATGCTCAACGAAGAACTGAAGTCAGCAGTGATGAAAGATATCGTGCTTTTGAGTACGATTGGAATCAGGGTTGTGCTGGTGCATGGCGGCGGACCGGAAATTAACCATATGCTGGAGCGTGTGGGAAAGGAAAGTAAGTTCATCAACGGACTGCGCTACACGGATGCAGAAACGATGGAAATCGTGCAGATGGTGCTGACGGGAAAACTCAACAAGGATATTGTTGGCATTCTCCTGCAGGAAGGCGGAAAAGCCGTAGGATTGAGCGGCGTGGATTCAGGTCTTTTGCGGGCAAGAAAAATTGACAAGGATGGTGCAGACCTGGGCTTTGTAGGTGAAGTGACCGATGTGCGCCCGGAAATCATTCAGTCGCTTTTGAACGAGGGCTTTATTCCTGTTGTCTCTACGGTGGCTCTGGGGGAGCAGGGAGACACCGCCCGCTACAATATCAATGCGGACACGGCTGCGGCAAAGATTGCGATTGCCCTAAAAGCGGAGAAATTCGTGCAGTTGACCAACGTACCTGGTGTTTTGCGTGATGTGAATGACCCTAAGTCTCTGATTCAGCGCATTCACATTGAAGACGTGCAGAAATATTTTGACGATGGAACAATTGCAGGCGGCATGATTCCCAAAATTGAATGTTGCATGATGGCAAGGCGGGGCGGTGTTCCGCGAACGCATATTATTGACGGTCGTGTGCCACACTCGCTGCTGATAGAAATGTTCAGTGACCGCGGTATTGGCACGATGATATACTAGGCGCAATGAATGAAGATGCTCCTAAAATGGGCAGAAGAAAAGTGCCGTTGAGACGGTTTTGCATGGGAGAAAAAAAATGGGAAACAAACAGGTTCTGAATAATTACGGTTCCTTTGACGTGACTTTTGTAAAGGGACAGGGCTCCACGCTGTATGATGCGAAGGGAAAAAAATATATTGATTTTCTTTCGGGAATTGCCGTGAACTGTCTGGGACACAATTATACGCCTCTGGTAGAAGCGATTTCTGAGCAGGCCGCAAAACAGATTCACATCTGCAATTATTTTGTAAGCGATGTGGGGCTGGATTATGCAAACAGTCTGCTTGCGGCAACGGGTTTTGACGGCGTATTTTTTGGAAACAGCGGGGCGGAAGCCAACGAAGCGGCGATAAAACTTGCGCGTAAGTACGGCTATCTCAATGGTGGCGAAAAAAGACGCACGATTGTGACGCTTAAAAATTCCTTCCACGGACGTACACTGGCAACCCTTACGGCAACAGGTCAGGATAAATTTCATCCGGCCTGCTTTGCTCCCTATGTTTCTGATTTTAAGACTATTGCGGCCAATGATTATGAAGCCATAAAAACTGCCTTTGACGACACTACCGCCGCCCTGCTGATAGAATGTGTGCAGGGAGAAGGTGGGGTAAATCTGCTTGAGGCAGAATGGGCTCAGGCGGCGGCTTCTGCAGCCCGAAAGGCGGGGGCAATTGTTATGGCAGATGAAGTGCAGACCGGCATGGGACGCACTGGCAGCCTGCTTGCTTCCGAGGCACTGGGCTTTGAGCCTGAGGTAGTAACCCTTGCAAAAGGAATTGCTGGCGGTGTGCCCATGGGCGCCTGTCTCTATCGGGGCAAGGCCAAGGATGTGTTTGCCGCTGGTGACCATCAGTCTACCTTTGGCGGAAATCCTCTTGCCTGTGCGGCGGCAAAAGTGGTGCTGGACACGATTAACGACAAGTCATTTCTTGCTGACGTGGTGAAAAAAGGCGACTATATCCGCTCTGAGATTGCAGGCTGGAAGAGTCCCTTTGTAAACGAAGTGCGCGGCAAGGGATTGATGATTGGCGTGGACTTGAACGATACGGCAAGTGCCCTGGAAATTGAAAAAAAAGTCCTTGCCGCAGGCCTTTGTACATCTACCGCAGGCAAGAATACGCTCCGCCTTGTGCCGCCGCTGAATATTTCTCAGGCGGAAATTGACGCGGGTCTTGCAATCTTGAGGAAAGCCTTATAGGACTTTCATGGCAAGTTCATAGCCAGTGCGGGCAAGGACGTTGAGCCGGTCGGGATTGCGCTCGGTGCGGCTTACGTTTACTGCCTCTGGCGGACGCAGAACGATGGCTTTTCCCTGCTGTTCCAGCATATGCACGATGCCTAGGGATTCGTTGTAGTTTTGGTGGCGGTGCAAGAGGGCTTGGGTAAGTTTGGGATATTCCTGGTAGAGCAGTTTGACCAATGCGGGGTGTTTGAGGGCTTTCTTCTGAAAACCTTGGCTCTGGGTAAGGACGATGACCAGTTTTTCGGCTCCGTCTTCCAGAGCCTTGCGAACAGGGATAGAATCTGCAATACCGCCGTCGTAGTAGGGAATGCCATTTATGAGCGTTGATTTGCACATAAATGGGAGGGAGCAGGATGCCTTGCAGGCTGCCAGCAGTTCAGCGGTGTTTTTTGGCTGCAGGTATTCCGCTTTACCCGTGCGGGCATTGGTAACAGTGACGTAAAAATTACTGTGAGGATTGGCAGTCTTTTCCCCATTATTTGCATTGTTTTCAGGCAGATTGATTTTCTGCCACACTTTGTCGTAGTCAATGGGATCCAGTGTATTGGGAATCTCGTCAAAAATAAGTTTCCAGCCGAACATGCTTCCTTCCGTGAGCAGACAGCGGAACCCAAAGTAGTCTGGGCGGGTGCAGTAATCAACATTTACGCGACGGGCACGGTCTTTTTGCTGGGAAAAATAGGAGATGGCATGGCAGGAGCCAGCACTCACTCCGTAGATATTGTCAAAATGCAGGGATTTTTCTATAAGCGCATCCACTACACCGGCGGTAAAAAGTCCGCGCATACCACCGCCTTCAAAAATAAGTCCTGTTTTAGCCATGCAGCCAGTATATCACATTTTCTGCATGTCTTCCAGCGCACGCAGTTTTTCTGTGTCCAGTTTTACAAAAAGATTTTTTTCATGGGTAGGTAAGACCAGACCTTTGGGACCGTTTTTGGCACGGCGCAGATGCTTTACCTGCGTGTAATACAAATCAGCACTGCCGTTTTTACGTGCCTTGGAATAATAGACAGCGAGGTTTCCCGCATAAAGCAGAATTTCCAGGGGAACGGTTTTGCCTGCCCTTGCCTTGATAAAGACATAGCCGCCAGAATAGTCCCGCGTGTGAAGCCACATGTCAGAGCCTCGTACGTGATGGCGGAGCAGCTCATCGTTTTCATTTGCATCGCGCCCCACAAGAATATACCAGCCGTCTACAAAGTAGTCCAGCCCGGGATGAGATTTCTTTTCCTGCTGCTTGGGCTTTTGGGTCTTTCGCAAAAGTTGTTCCAGTTTGAGCGGATTTTTTTCTGCCTGCATGGCAGTGTATTTTGCTTCCAAATCTGCAAGAGCCCTTTCTGCGCGGGAAATGTCATGCTCCAAGTCTTCCAGACCGCTGGCGGCTTTTTTGTATTTTTCGTAGTAGAGGGCGGCATTTTCCTGAGGATTCCGTTTTGGGTCAATCTTGATGCGCACGCTTTTGCCGCTTTCGTAGTCATCACATTCCAAAAAGTCCTTGCCGGCCTCTATCTGGTAGCCATAGGCAAGGATTAAGTCTCCCTGATGCTTGAACTGTCCTGCATCCAAAAATGCATTCCTCTTTTCCCTCAGGCGTTCCAAAGCGGCTTCCTGGCGGGTCTTGTGCTCCTCATACCATTTTTCCGCATCTTCCAAAAGGGATGCAAGGGAATTGACCTCCGCCGTCTGACTGTAGAAGATATCGACTTTTTGGTTAAAGGAAAGGGAACCTGCTTCTGGATGACGCTGAGAAAAATCCTCCTGAATCTCCGTAAAATTCCGCACCGGCCAGACTTTATCACTTGCCTTTGTCTGAGGAAGAAGAAAAGTGCTTCCGCTCACCTCATTTTTTGCAGGACGGCGGTAGAAGGAGTCCAATATGGTGTCCTTGGTGTCGCAGAGGAAGATATTTGCCGCGCCACTCCACAGACGAATGTAGAGCGTGTAGTTTTCTTCGCCCGCCTTTTCATCATCGTGAAGATACGCCGCCTTTTTTGCCTTTGCCAGTTTTTCCTGTGCGGCGGGCATTACCTGAATGGGCGCATCCTTGTGAAGCGTCATGCGCACAATACGCTCCCGTCCAATTTGCTCGCAGGACGTGATGCGTACGCCCTTGATGCGGGAACGAAGCAATTCCATAAAACGCAGGGGCCTTTCATTCTTGGGAATTTTTCTGCGCACTTCATGCAGTCGGCAGGCTCTGGCCGCAAGGGAGATAAAAACTGTTTTGGGAGAAGCGGGCTTGTAGGTATAGAGGGCAATGGAGTCAAAGGAAGGCTGCACAATCTCCTGCACAAAGGCACCGGTTACATCGAGTTCAGAGAGAATGATGTTGATTTCACTACAGTTGAGAGACATATAGGGAGTATAGCACAATAAAAATCCCCGTACAAGAAAGCACGGGGATTGCCTTGGCGATGTTAAAGTTTCGGAAATGTTTTACTGCTTGGGGAACTTTGCTTCAAATTCCGCGAGGACTTTTTCTGGGGCGGGGCGGGCATCTACGTCCACCAGATTACCCTTGCTTTTGTAGAAGTCAATGAGCGGAGCGGTGGATTCCCGATATACTTCAAGGCGGTGCTTGATTGATTCAGCCTTGTCGTCATCGCGGGTGTAGAGTTCGCCGCCGCACTTGTCGCATTTGCCTTCGGTTTTGGGAGGATTAAACTTTACGTGGAACATCTGTCCGCAGTCCTTGCAGCAGACGCGTCCGCCCAGGCGCTCAACAACTGCTTCATCGGCAATGTCAAAGTTTACGGCGGCGTCAATCTTTGCAAAGGTTTCCAGAGCTTCGGCCTGAGGAATGGTGCGGGGAAATCCGTCCAGAATGTAGCCGTTTTTGGTGTCGGGCTGTGAGAGGCGGTCTTTTACAAGACCAATGGTGATTTCGTCACTTACCAGTCCGCCTGCGTCAATAATCGCCTTGGCTTTTTTGCCCAGTTCGGTCTGATTCTTGATGTTTTCGCGGAAAATATCACCAGTGGAAATGTGGGGAATGTTGTAGGCTTTTGCCGCTTCCTTTGCCAATGTACCTTTTCCCGCTCCGGGTGGTCCCAAAAAAATAAAATTCATTATGTTCTCCTATAAAGTCACGATATGGTTTTCCGTCTTTGCGGAAGATGTCCTTATTATAGTAAAATTTTGCCGTACTGTAAATCATGCAGGCGGGGCAAGAGCCAATGAGATGCGCTTGCCCCTGATTGTCAGATTTTACTAGCGTGTGTTCTGAATCTGCTGGATGATGCTGCTGTATGCGCCGCCATATTTTTCATAAAGTGGCTGCATTGCTTTCTGGAACTCTGCGAAGGCTGAGGGAGTGAGGGTAATGATGGTGTTGCCGTTTGCGCGGACAATCTGCTCTGACTGGGCTTCCCGTTCTTTCCAGCGGGAAATTTCGTATTCCTGGGTCATTTTTGCCACTTCCTTGATAATCTCCACATCGGCGGGGTCAAGGCGGCTCAGTGCCTTTTTTGAGGCGAGCAGAATCTCCGGTACTCTGGTGTGCTGGTCAAGGGTAAAGTAGCGGGCCACCGTGTAGTCGCCGCCGCTCTGGTAGGAGGGCCAGTTGTTTTCTGCACCGTCAACCTGGCCGCTTTCGATTGCGCCACGGACGGCACCAACACCGATTCCTGTTACGCCGATGGCACCCAATGCGCTGCACATATCCACCATCATGGGGTTTCCCTGCACGCGGATTTTCATGCCTGCCAAATCTGCTACGGAATGAACAGGCTTGGTGGTGTAGAAATTACGGGCACCGCCATCATAGTAGCAGAGACCAACCAGACCGGAGCCTGATTTTTCAATATCTTCCAGCATACCTTGTCCAAGGGAACTGTTCAGTACTGCCCACATGTGGTTTGAGTCTCGGTAAAGGTAGGGAAGCAGGATGGCGTTAAGTTTTGGAACATAAGAGGCTACTGGCGCGGCAGATACGCGGGTAAAGGCCAAGTCTCCTACTTTAAGGGCTTCAATGGCATCTCCTTCGTTGTCTGCCAGAGCACCGCCACTTCGCACGTCAATGATTACTCTGCCCTCCGTGCGTTCTTTTACCAGACGGGCAAATTCCTCGTCTGCCAGTGATGTGGGATAGCCCTGCGCATGAACCTCAGAAAGGCGAAGGTTTACGGGGCGTTTTGCGACGGTGCTTTCTGTTTTTTTGCAGGCGGAAATCAGCATCAGGGATGCGGCAATCAGACAGCCTGTAATCAATATCTTTTTCATGGTTAATGCTCCTTATAAGTGCAGTTATTCTGTTTTGAACAAATCAATCTGGCTGCCAATCTTGTCGATGGCATTCTGTACGCTGGAAGAAATCTCCGACAGGGCAGAGCCGGTTTCGTTGATTTTCCGTGCGCCTGTAGCCATTTCACCCATGCTGGACTGAATGTTTGCCGTAGAATCCTGCAGCATTTTCATCTCGGACATAATCTTTTCGTTGCGTGTAGACATTTCCTTGGATGCCCGCTGAACTTCCACGGTGCTGTCGTTCATGGCTTTGAGGGCGGTGCCAATCTGGCGGGAACCTTCGTTCTGTTCTTCCATGGCGGACTTAATCTGCATGACCAGTTCATCGGTTTTCTTGATATGGTCTGACACTGCGGAGAACGCTTCGCTTGCTTCGTTTGAGGAGGTGACCACTTCGCCGATTGAGTCGCGGATATTGGTCAGCTGCTCGCCGATAGAGCGTGACTGGGCAGAAGATGTTTCGGAGAGTTTGCGGATTTCGTCGGCAACAACGGCAAATCCTTTTCCTGCCTCTCCTGCGTGTGCCGCTTCGATGGCCGCATTCATTGCAAGCAGGTTGGTCTGGCTTGCGATGTTTGAAATCGCCACGTTTGCCTCTCCCAGCATTTCTGACTGGCTTTCAATCTGCTTGATTCGTTCGTTTACATCCTGCTGTTTGGTAAAGCCTGTCTGCACGTTTGCGTTGAGGGACTGGAAGGATTCTGCCATCTTGTCTACTGATGCGGTGACGGAAGAAATGTTTCCAATCATCTCTTCAACTGCGGCGGATGCTTCCGTGACGCTGGAGGATTGATTTTCTACCAGATTGTCCAGTTCCGTGATGTTTGCGGAAATTTCGTTGACTGCGCCAGCAGTCTGAGCCACGCCAGAACTCTGATTGTTGACCTGATTGTGGATGCCGTCAATATTGGCGATAATCTGAGTGATTGCGCTTGCGGTATCCTGGGTACTTTCGGAAAGAGCCATGCCGGAATTGCCCAGTTCGCTTTTTGTTCCCTTAACCTCCTGCATGATTTCCTGCAGTTTGTCCAGGAAGAAGTCAAAGTGAATGATAAGGTCTCCGATTTCGTCACGGATAAAGAGTTTACAGCGTTTGGTCAAGTCTGCATCGCCTGTTTCAAGTTCTTTGAGGAAGTTCGTTACGTTGTAGATACGCCACATGAGCCAGTGGACAAAGCGGTAGCTGAAGAAGGCAAGCAGTCCGATAAGCACTATGGCGATAGGAACGACCAGAATAAGGGTATGGTTGCGGATTGCTTCAACCATGGTCATGCTGCGGGCAATGAAGGCCATGCCGCTGATGGTTCCATTGCTTGATTCCAAGGGGAAGTAGACGCTCAGGTACTTTTGACCATTGATGGTGTTTTCGCCGTGGTACTCATAGCCCTGATCAAGGACATAGTGCAGAATCTCCCTGTTTGCCAGGGTGGTGCCGATGAAGTTTTCTCCCAGCGTTGTGGATACACGGGTAGAAGCGTTGAAAATCGTACATTCGGCATTGTATGAGTCCTGCACCTGGGCTACAATGTCGCCGTTTTCCAGTGAATAGGCCGCTATGACTGAACCGACGATTTTTCCGCCAGAACGGACTGGGGCAACGGCTGTAATTGAATAGCCTATGCCGGGAATGTCATCGTATGAATAGCCTGCCGTGCCGCGTAATGCGCTCTGTACAGCCGTAACGGAAGAAAGGTTATCGCCTGCCTTCACGCCTTCGCCCACAATGACTTTGCCGGATGCATCGGTGACTGCAAGTACTTCAACGTTCAGCGTACCGTTAGACCAGCTGATGATGGAGCGCAAATTCTGAATGTTGCGGCTTGCTGTTGCCTGCGCCAGATCCGGGCGGTTTGAAAGCAGCATGGAATCTGCCTCCAGCGTGTCCCTCCAGTCTTTGAGTGTCATTTCAAGACCCGTTGCAAAGCGCATTAAGTCTTCATCTGTGTTTTGGCGGAAACCGCTGTCAAAAATGCCCAGCGACAGTGCAGCAACTCCAGCAACGCTTAGGATGACGGAGCCCACGATAATGCCCATCAGTTTTGTGATAATTCGGGTATCTCGCTTTGCGTTCTTTGCAAAACGATCCAGTTCTTTTTTTTGCTTTGCCATTATTACTACTTCCTTTTGCTTTAACTCTTTCTGTAATACAGTATAACGTAGGTATGAAAAAAAAGCCACAAAAAACCGTAAATACAGCATGGCAAACGCATTATAATCCATTCACAAGTAAGACAAAAAGGGCACAGGCGAA
>ERZ842401.590-NODE-590-length-52802-cov-19.607504_pt1 | contig 52802 bp, 44 predicted proteins | sample MGYA00521270_ERZ842401 | MGnify/ENA primary metagenome ERZ842401 (study PRJEB31892, sample SAMEA3878208) | bioreactor metagenome | biome: Moose rumen | place: Sweden | collected 2011-10 | study: EMG produced TPA metagenomics assembly of the PRJEB12797 data set... | reverse complement strand
GGGAGGCCTGAGGGGGCAGGGGGAGGCCTGAGGGGGCAGGGGGAGGCTTGGAGGCTTCTTACGGCTCACCGCCACCGGCAGCAGCCGACTCCATCTTACGAGGCGAATCGTAGTTGTTGTCCTCCTCGAACTGAGCCTGCGTCAGCAGCACCGGCACCATCTTGCCACTGATGCGCTTACGCTCAATCTGGCAGATGACGCGGTTCTTCTTGACGTTCTTCTGGACGGAGAACTTCAGCGCCGAGTCAGCCGGCGTAGAGGTGATGGCAGGCTTGAAGTAGCCGATGCCGTCCAGGTGGACCGTCTTGCCGTCGCCCAGCTCGTCGCTCATGGCATCCTTCAGACCCTGCAGACATGCCACGATGTCAGCCACGGTGAGCGTACACTTCGACTGGATCTTCTCTGCCAGCTCCTGGGTCTCTACGGTGCCCTGCGACTGCACGCGGGCATAGAACTTACCGTACTGGTCGCTCTTCTCGTTGTTGTTCTTCACGATACGAAACTTAATCTTTCCCATGATACAAAACTATTAAAAGGGTTAAACATTGAAGATAGATTGTCGCCGAACATCTCTTTGTTCTTTGACGTTACAAAGATACAAAAAAATTCCGGAATATGCAAATTTTTCAGCCACAAAATTCACTGAAAATCAACATTTTCCGTACTTTTTCACCAACTGTCCCACCCCCTCGGCCAAGTGGCCTACATAGCCCAAGAAAGTGCCCACTTCGCTGACGAAACAGGCACTCTGACGTGAGAGGTGGGGCACATGAGAGGTGGAGATGGTGATGTTCTGCTATACGACGTTAACGCAAAAATTCTAATTCTACTTTAATTTTTTTTTGAGAATTAGGATTTTTGCGTAAGCCTCTATAGGAATAACTCCACCATCTCCACCATTCTCTACTCTGAATCTGGTTCAGAAGATGCACGTTCACGCTTCTGACGGTCATAGTCGGCAATGACCACACGATACTTTACACGTCCGCCGGATACAAAGCCTTCGAACCCCATGCGCTTCATAGCCTTGCCTATCTCCACGGCATTAAACATGCGCCCACGGAAACCTCGGTTGCCCAGCTCCTGCATCAGGTCGCCAGCTGTAAGCGACTCTGCCGTTTCCTGTTCCGAGGGTTTGCGCAGGAAGACGCGCAGAGCCTCCTCGCAGTCATTGGGTTCCATGAACGTGTTGTTATGCTGTGAAATCAGCATCGACTCCTCGTGGGTCGGCTTGGGCGAGACACCCTGTTCACGAAGCAGCCAAAGTGCCTGGGCATAGGCACCGGCATAAGGCAGCGGATGGTCATTGAGGTCCTTCGTTCCAGCCAGGTCTATGGCGGCATAACGGCGGTTACCCTCTACGTCGCGAATGAAGTGGCGCAGGTTAGTGGCGGCAATCAGCGAGGCACGGCGGCGGCGCGTCTGACGGAAATGTCCGTAGGCATCGCGCAGGTTCGACGTGGCCGACGTGATGAGGAACTTGTAGGCATCGCTCTTCATGTTGCTGCTGATGCTGAACTCGTCGAGGAAAATCAGCGGCACCTCGGAGGTGGAAATGATGAAGTCCTTATCGACGGGCGTCGATGGCGCGGGCTCCATGAGGTAGCGGCGCAGCTCCGGCGGCAGGATGTGGCGAATGAAGTAGGTCTTGCCAATGTGCTGTGAACCACTGAAGACGGGCATGATGGGGTTCTCGTCCACCATGCCCAGCCACAGGGCCACCATGCCGACAAACCATTTCTGCAGTACCATGTCGTAGTAGTCCTCCCACTCGGGGTCGCCGAACTCCAGGTGTTCCACGAACATTTCGCGCAGGTAGTTGTGGTCGTCGTCGGGGTTGAACTTCGGCAGGCTGTCCAGGTAGTCGGCCAGCGGATTGTACTCGCTGGTGAAGTCGCGGCTCTGAATCATCGCCAACACGTCCTGCTGACGAATGCTCAGACCACTCTCCTTCACACGGCAGTAGAACGTCTGCAGGTCGCGCTCTTCCATGGGGCGCCAGTCGGCTGACAGCTCCTTGATTTCCACCTGCTGCTTCAGCGTGTTGAAGCGGAACTGGGCATAGCCCTGCAGACGCTCTTTGAGCAGCTCCATCTTGTTCTGCTGTTCCTCCTCACGCTGCTGCTGGGTCTTCATGCGACGGCCGCGCGGCTTCGACGTGTCGATGCCGTGGTCCTTGCAGAGCTTCATCAGCGTGCCCAACGTCACCACACCACGACCCGTCTTCAGACAGTTGTCGAACTTGGCATCGCACTCTTCGCGCGAGTACTTCGGGTACTGACTGCAAATCAGGTGGTACGGCTCGCGGGCCGTCTCACCCAGTGAGGCGCAGGCCAGCGTCACATCCACCCAGTCGCTAAAGTTGCTTGTGATGTCGATGCCTGCATCACTCAGGCGACCAGCCACCAGTCTGAGGTGGTCGAGGTCAGAAAAACTGTTGTTAATCATGATGATAAAGAGTATTTTGTAAATATTTCTCGTTGACAAAGCACTGAGGGTCGTATGGCAGGTAACAGGTGCGGTTGACGTCCTTGCCGTCGTCGATGCTGATGCCGTGCGTGAAAGCCACGTACTTCTGCATCTGCTGGAACTGTTCGCGGTAGGTCGGCAGACAGAGGCACCATTCAGGCAGTCTGACCACCCACTTCACGCCTTCGCCGCGTGGCGACAGGAAGCAAAGCGCAGTCTCCACCTCGCGGTCGGCCACAAACAGCTGTTGTACCCGTCGTGCCTCCGTCTCGCTGCCCAGGTGGTCCACGTCGAGCACCATGAAGGGCGAGCGCTCAATGAGGTGGCTGCCGTTGCGGTAGCTGAAGCGCCCGGCAAAGGTCACGGTCTCGAAGTTCAGTTTCTTGAACGTCTGCTGTTCGTCGTTGCTCGAGACAGGAATCATGCGGCGCAGCTCTTCAGTAGCCTTTGCCGACCAGCCCTCCTTGATATAATAATAGATGTAGGCCACATCGACCGTCATCTTCGGTCTCGCCGCCAGCACCGCCACGCCTTTCCTGTTGACGTAGCCCACGCCAAACATTGTGAATCGTTCGTTGGTTGTATTCTGTGTCATAACCTTTTTATTTTGACACAAAATTACAACAGCACATCATATCCTCCAAGAAAAAACAAAAAATCCCAACCCGAGGAGGGGTTAGGATTTTTTATCCCAGGGAAAATCCCAAGGCTATAGCCTGATTGACATGCCGAGCGACTGCATCATCCCGTTGAACTTGGTGATGACTTCACTGTGATGGTCACGGTCAACATGTGTGTCGCTCAGGAAATTCTTACAACTCTTGCAGGGGATTCCCGTCAGATATTCCATCAGCTCGCCAACGGTCTTTTTCTTAATGCCTTTCTTGTTGATGTCCAGCCCGTCCTTTTCCATCAGCTTCAGCAGTAAGGCCAGTCGGGGCTTATTGTCATAGTCAACCGGCGTATTATCCCCGTCTTCATCTATATCATCTTCACTTAACTGCAGTCGGAGAGACTCCACCTCAGTCTCTTTCTCCTTAAGTTGTTTTTTCATGTCGCTCAACTGCTGTTCGAAACGCTGTTGAAGTCTCAGAATATCAGCCGAAGTAAAAGTTTCTTTCTTAGGTTCTTCGCCCACATAGTCGTAATCGTCGAAGAGAGCTTTGTTGTTGAGAAGATTCTTCCAGTCATTCATGTAACGGCTCAGGATTCCATGACCGTAGTTTAAGGTAAATTGTTCCATCTCTCTGATGGCATTTTTGAAGTGGTCAGACTTCTTGACCGAACGCATCATGGCATAGACGCACATCATCATTAGTTGCGGCTGAACGGCATTAGACTGGCCAAACTGAACATCCTGGCTGTTAAGTATTCGCTCAATGTAATTCTCAGGATAGCCTACCTGCCAGAGCTTTCCGACAACATCCTTGGCGTTGTACCACACCTCGGCAATATCAATAATGCAATGATAATCTTGCCCTGCTGCTTCCAGCATCGGCACAAGATTGCGAAACAGAGCCTCCTCGTTATACTCATCGTACAACTCATCCAAAACGCCCTTTCTCGGACTCTTGTAGCTGAACTTTGGCTTCAAATCCTTCTTGCCTTCAACAACAGCTTTTCTAATGAGCTCCTCATGCTTCAGGACTTCATTAAGCCTGGAGTGAATGTCATTGAGGTTTTTATCGTTAAATGTGCCCATATTCTCCTTGAGGGCAGGAAAAACAATAGCATTATACAATTCTTCGTCACGATGACGGTAATACAGCAGAATGTAAATGCGGACCATCGTCATTTGGCTGTTGGAAGGAAAGTAGGAATTATTCTGAAAAAATCCCTTCTCTTCCATCACCTCTAACACCACCGTATCAACAGCCATCACACTCTTCTCAATCTGCTTGCAGTATGCTATGGGTTGGTCCCACATGCTCTCACGACTCATTCGCTTAAGATAACTAATCTTCTTAGTCACACGGTTCGTCAGTGTGTCCAGCTGTTCGGAAGTTAAGTATATCTGATTTACCATCTTTTGATTAAGTTATGTCTAAACATTTTCTATTTACATTGCAAAGATAGCAATAACACCAACTATCACCAAGAAAAAACAGGAAAAGTTATACTTTTTAGATAACTTTCAGTAATTTCGCAAGGAAAAAGTTGTCCAAAACGGAAAACATGACGGCCATAACCACCGTGCGAATGGCGTAAGCCTTTCACCTCTTAACCACCGTGTGGAAGGCGTAAGCCTTTCACCGCCACCTGCGTGCAATGGCTGACGGCACAAATGGCCTCCGCCAGCTGGTTGAGGTAATGGAAACGGGCATAGGCACTGCTGAAGGCGGGCATGTCCTCGGGCCACGGGGCAAGGATGAGCAGCGAACCACTGGCACAGGCATCGAAACGGCTGCGCTCCGGCTTCCAGTAAGGGCCTATCGGGTCGCTCTGCACGTGAATCAGGCGCAGCCCCTCGTTCAGCGCCATGTTCTTGATGCGCTTCTCACACTCGGAAATGCCGGGAGTGACCAGCACGTCACCGCTGTTGGCTGCTGATATCAGGCGCTGGCACTCCGTTTCCCAGAAGTCGGTTTCTTCAGTAGGCACCCCGTTGGTGCGACGGTGGAAGAACACCTGGTGCTTCTCCGGCTGGCGCAGCAGGAGCATATTGCCGAAGGCACTGTAGCGTACGCCGCCGATGGTGATGCAGAGGGCCCGCTGGAACAAGCCAGGATATTCGCGGCGCATCATGTAACGGCGGGGGTTGTCGCGCAGGTAGCGTTTCCAGTTATCCAGCTGTCCGTCGCGCATGAGGATATGGTCGTTGTAATTGGGCTCGAAGAGCGGAGGGCGTTGCTCATCAGCTGATGCTGCTGACGCCGTGGCGTTCAGCCGCCACCAGGCACGACTGACACCGCCCTTGAAGGCGCCGATAACGATGCCGAGGTGCTTCCCTTCGGGTAATGGCTGGTTGATGCGGACAATCAGGTGCAGGTGGTCGGGCATCAGGCACACCTGCCAGATGCTGACCATCGGGTAATAATAATGTATCTTCGGAATTTCGGTGTCAAGCACGGCCTGCCCCAGCGCCGATGGCTTCATGCGAGGCGGTTCGCCACCCGCCTTCGTCGTGCCGACAACCTCACCAAACACAGGCTGCCGACCGGCAACCACCATCGTTACCTCGTAGGTTCCCGGCACAGCGTAATTGTGCCCAAACATGCGCCGTGTCTGACTACCATTGTTCATCAGTTAGTATATCCATATCTTTTGGGTCATTTCCTGTGTACTGCTCATTGTCTTTTCCTGCTTTACGCCGACAAAGTTAAGGATTTCCGGGCAAAGGGCAAAACAAAACATGAAGATTTTTTGGCTCTTTCGGGAAAAGTATGTACTTTTGCCCGCATGAATATGACGAAAAAACGATTACTCTTTGTATGCTTAGGCAACATCTGCCGGTCGCCGGCGGCGGAGGGCATCATGAAACACTTAGTGGAAGCGGAGGGACTGGAAGAGGAGTTCTTCATCGACTCGGCAGGCATTGGCAGCTGGCACGTGGGACAACTGCCCGACCCGCGCATGCGCAAACATGGACTCAGGCACGGCTACCACTTCGACAGCCGGGCACGACAGATACGGCGGGAAGACTTTGACCGCTTTGACTACATCATCGTGATGGACAACGAGAACCTGTACGACGTCAGCCGCCTGGCCCGCAACGATGAGGACAAGAAGAAAATAGTGAAACTGGCCGACTACCTGCGCCACCACCCGCAACAAAAGACCATTCCCGACCCGTACTACGGGGGCGACAGCGACTTCGAACTGGTCATCGAGCTGCTTGAGGATGCCCTTGCAGAACTACTCCGGAGCGTTGAGGGTTGAGCGTGGAGCGTGGAGTGTTGAGAGTGGAGCGTTGAGCGTGGAGCGTGGAGCGTGGAGCGTGGAGCGTTGAGCGTTGAGTGTTGAGCGTTGACGTTATCGTTGACGTTGACGTTAGCGTTGACGTTGACGTTAGCGTTGACGTTAGCGTTAAAAGCTAAACTCCTCTACCCCGGCCCATTCGGTATCGACGAAGATGGAGCTGGAGGAGCTGACGGGGTCTTCTGGGTCGTCAGAAGGGTCGTCGGGGGTATAATCACTATAAAAATTTCCTGAATACTGGGTGATGAAGTTCGGCTCCATGGAGGCCTTGATCTCGCGGGAATAAAGCGTCTCGCCGTCGGCATCGAGCGCCTGAATGCGGAAGGTCACCTTCTGGTCGCCCTGATGGGGGAAGGTGTAGAGCTCGAACTGCAGGGGCTTGTTGTCGGTAGAGGCATCCAGGTCGAAATATACCTTCTGCTGTGAGTTGGCATTACCATAGCCTGTGGTAACGTCAAGCTGTCCGCTGCCACCCGTATAGTAGAAATAAAAACGCTTGACGGCCGACGGCTTGCGGTCGTTGACGACGAGCCGGAACATGGCACTGGCACGCTCCAGCGTATAGCTTTTCTCGGGCATGCTGGCCGACACTTCGAGGTCGCCGAAATAGTAGAAGGTATCGGTGTAGCCCGTACCGCCCGACGCTGTCAGATTAGTAAACTTGATTTGCTCGGGCTTGGTGGTTGAGGGGTTCGCATTGCCGCTGTGACCGAGAATGAGCAGCTGATAATGGCCGGGGTCGAGGGCCATGACGGTAGAGCCGAAGTCGCTGTCGCCCAGCTTCTGGTTGTCGTACTTCACACGGCTGCCGCCCTGATAGACAGCAAAGCAGAGGCGGGTACAGACCTGCTCGATGGGGAGTGTGCTGCGCGTGTCGTCACCATTGATATAAGATTCTACTCCTTCCACCGAAATGACCACGCTGCCAGCCGTTTCGCCGTCGGCAGAAGACTGACCGTCGATAACCACTTTCTCACAACTGTTCAGCGTAAAGAGTAGCAGCAATGATGCTACAAGGAAAAGTCCGTGTCTCATACCAAATGATTTTTCACAATAATTAAATTGTACAGTTACAATAACGAAGTGGAGATGGAGGGGTTCGAACCCTCGTCCGCACAAGGAAACCATACGCTTTCTACACGCTTATTCCAGCCTTCGGTTTTCGTGCGACGGCAAGACCTGGACCACCAACCGACGCCTTATCCTCTAAAACTTCACCCTCACAGCGAGGCCAGTAAAGGCTATTTCCGATTTAACCTGCGCCGCTGAATCTCCGGATTCGGAACAACATCCTCGGAGCGACGTCTCGTTTCCTCACCTTGTAAGGAAATTAAGCGAATGATCTACTGTGCTTCGATCAAGCAGCGAGAGCATACTTGTTGTTGCCAATTAATTTTCTGTTCACTCAGTTTTAGGAGGTAGCCAACGAGCCTCCGCGTGCTTACGTACCATCTCATCTTGCCGTCAAATCCAGTCATCCCCGGTTTGGTCAAGCGTTAAGCGTTGAACGTTTTGCGGGGCAAAAGTACAAATATTCAGCCAAAGTTCAAAATATTTTCCAAAAAAAATGCCATGAATAACAATATTTCCACGAAATAGGGGTTAATAATATGGATAATTATATATAAAAGTAACAAAATGAAACGATATATACTCTCTTTATGGGTGTTGCTGACCTTGGCCACAGGCGCCATGGCCCAGACAATGACTGACCAGCAGATCATTCAGTTCGTAATGGAGCAGCGGCAGCAGGGCGCCAGCCAGCAACAGATTGTAACCAAGCTGATGCAACGTGGCGTGAAGATTGACCAGCTGCAACGGCTGCGTAAGAAATACGAGGCACAAGCCAACCAGCAGGGACTGGGCGTGGTGAACATTACCACCGACCCCAACAACACCCGGCTGCGCCAGAACAACGGCCAGGAGAAAGTGGACCCGAACACCACCACCCACAGGCGTTCTGCCGACCCGTCGGTCAGGGTGCCCAACACCTACGACGAGAACGACCCGGAATACATGATGATGAACAGCGAGATGAACGCCTTTCTGCCCGACTCGGTGGAAATGGAACGTCTGCGCATTGAGGAAGAGGTACTGAACAGGAACCGCAGAAGGGTGTTCGGCCGTGACATCTTCAACAACAAGAACCTGACCTTCGAGCCCACCATGAACATTGCCACCCCGCAGAACTACACGCTGGGGGCCGGCGACGCCGTGAACGTCGATGTGTGGGGAGCGTCACAAAAGTCGTTCCAGAGTACCGTCTCGCCTGACGGCACCATACAGATAGAGGGCTTCGGCCCCGTCAGCGTGGCGGGTCTCACCGTGGGGCAGGCTAACGCAAGGCTCCGCTCACAACTGGGCGCCCGCTATCAGGACTCGCAGATACGCCTGACCGTAGGCCAGACGAAGACCATCATCGTCAACGTGATGGGTGAGGTGAACGTACCTGGCACCTACACGCTGTCGGCCTTCTCCACCGTGTTCAACGCGCTCTACATGGCAGGCGGCATCAGCGACATTGGTACGCTGCGCAACATCAAGGTCTTTAGAAACAACCGCCAGATTTCCACGGTCGATGTGTATGACTACATACTGAACGGCAACCAGAACGGCAACGTGCGACTGGCTGACAACGATGTCATCATCGTAGGCCCCTACGAGAGTCTGGTCAACATCACAGGTAAGGTGAAGCGCCCCATGTTCTACGAAATGAAGAAGACGGAGAGCGTAGGCGCCCTGCTGAACTATGCCGGCGGCTTTACGGGCGATGCCTATAAGAAGTCGGTAAGAATCGTACGAAAGGCGGGCTCACAGTACTCGGTGTATAACGTCAGCGAGTTCGACATGGCCCGTTTCCCCGTGAGCGACGAAGACTCGGTGAGCGTTGACTCCATCCTGCCGCGCTTCTCGAACATGGTAGAGGTGAAGGGAGCCGTGTTCCGTCCCGGCATGTACCAGGTGGGCGGCGACATACAAAGCGTGCGCCAGCTCATTGAGAGCGCAGAGGGCGTGACCGAGGAGGCCTTCACGCCACATGCCGTCATGCACCGCATGAAGCCCGACCGCACGCTGGAAGTGCTGTCGGTTGACCTGCAGGGCATTCTGGCTGGTACCTCGGCTGACATCGCGCTGAGAAACGAGGACGTGCTCTTCGTCCCCAGCAAACAGGACATGCAGGAAGAGAAGACGCTGACCATACACGGCGAGGTGCGCAACCCCGGCGTCTATAAATATGCCGACAACGAGACGCTTGAAGACTTCGTGCTGCAGGCTGGCGGCCTGACCGATGCCGCCTCCATCGTCAAGGTCGATGTGGCACGCCGTCTGAAGAACCCGTTGGCCACTACGGCATCAGACACCATTGCCCACACCTTCTCGTTCGCCCTGAAGGACGGCTTCGTCATTGACGGCGAGCAGGCATTCAAGCTGCAGCCATACGACGAGGTATATGTCCGCACCAGCCCAGGCTACATCAAACAGCAGAACATCCGCGTGGAGGGTGAGGTGAACTTCGAGGGCACCTACACACTCAGCAAGAAGAACCAGCGACTGAGCGAGGTCATCAAGCAGTCGGGCGGACTCACCTCGACAGCCTATCCCGAAGGTGCCCGACTGGAGCGCCGCATCACCGACGACGAACGCCTGCGCATGCAGACCGTGCTGAAGATGGTGCAGGCACAAAGCGGCGACCGCGACACGCTGGACGTGACGAAGCTTGACCTGGGCACCACCTACTGGGTGGGCATTCACCTGGACCAGGCAATGGCCAACCCCGGCGGCGACGAGGACATTGTGCTGCGCGAGAACGACCGCATCATCGTGCCGCAGTATTCGGGCACAGTGAAGATCAGCGGCGACGTGATGTACCCCAACACCGTGGCCTACCGCGACGGCAAGAGCGTGAAATACTACATCAACCAAGCCGGCGGATGGGGTAACCGCGCCAAGAAGAGCCACACCTATATTATATATATGAACGGTACGGTGGCCCGCATCGGCTACGGCACGGAGATACGCCCAGGCTGCGAGATTGTGGTGCCGAGCAAACCGAAGAACAGCCGTCTGACGCTGCCTGAAATCATGTCAATAGGAACGAGCACCGCCTCCATTGCCACGATGATAGCCTCTATTGCGAACCTGCTAAAATAGTTGAGCGTTGAGCGTTGAGGGTTGAGCGTTGAGAGACTTTTGATATAAAGTTGACAAATATGGAAGAGAAAAAAGAAATGAAGGCCATTGACCTTCAGCAGATTATCCAGAAATTATGGAAGCACAAGATGCTTTTTGCCAAGGTTCTTCCTGTGGTATTCGTGTTGTCGTGCCTATATATAATATGTATTCCGCGAACCTATAGCAGCGACATCAAGCTGGCTCCCGAGATGGACAACTCCATGGGCGGCGGTACGCTGGGCGACATAGCCTCGTCGCTGGGTTTCAACCTTTCAGACATGCAGACCAGCGATGCTATCACCCCTCTGCTCTACCCCGACCTGATGGATGACAACAAGTTTGTGAGTGACATATTGGACTTCCAGGTAGGAAGCCTTGACGGAACCATCAAGTGCAGCTACGGCGACTACCTCAAGGAACACCAAAAGAAACCCTGGTGGGGCGACGTCATTGACTGGATCAAGAGTTGCCTGCCGAAGGGTGAGGAGGAAGACCCCATAAAGGCCAGCGGACTGGAAAAGAGCCCCTACCTGCTCACCATGGATGAAGACCAGCTGCTGGAAGCCGTCAGGGGCAACATCACGCTGCGGGTAGATAAGAAGACCGGCATCATCACCATAGCCACGAAAGCTCAAGACGCCTTGATATGCAAGACGCTGGCTGACAGCATGTGTGCTCACCTGCAGTCCTTCATTACCGACTACCGCACAAAGAAAGCCCGCATAGACAGCGACCACTACCGCCAGCTCATGGAGGAGTCGAAAGCTAACTACGAGAAGGCACGGCAGCTCTACGGCAGCTACGCTGATGCCAATACCGACATCGTTCTGGAGAGTTACCGGGCCAAACGCAACGATTTGGAAAATGACATGCAGCTGAAATACAACAGTTACACCACGATGATGGCACAGTACCAGGCAGCACAGGCAAAGGTGCAAGAGCGCACACCCGCCTTTACCATGATAAAGGGAGCTACCGTACCCATCAAGCCCACAGGGCCTAAACGCATGTTTTTTGTTGCGGGTATGCTCGTCTTTGCCACTTTGGTGACAGCACTATACTTATACATAAGAAAATAACCCCCCACTTTTCCTGACAGCTGCTTACGAATGGTTATCGCTATTCTGACAATGATTATTATCTGTATGGCTTTTTCTCTGATAGAAGAAGACATGAAGAAGAGCGATGTACTCACTGTAGTGGGCATGACTGGCATTGTCATGATTATCGTGGCAGGATCGAGAAGTATTTACGACACCCCAGACTCGGACAACTATGAAATCATGTACTATAGCATCAATTCAACGGAAGACGACATCCGTGAGCCTACGCTGGTGTATCTGGCATACTACCTGAACATGCTCGGGCTGGGGGTCAACGCTTTGTTCTTTGCCTACGCCGTCATGTCCATTCCTTTGAGGCTGTGGGCTATCAATAAGCTTTCTCCACTGCCCATCCTGACTCTTGCGGTCTATATCTCTTATTTCTACCAGCTACATGACTTGATGCAAATACGCTGTGCAGTGGCCTCGTCGCTATTCCTCTTTGCCCTGTACTTTCGGGCAGAAAAGAAGTGGTGGAAAGCCACACTCTGCATCCTTGTAGGCTTCTTGTTCCACTACTCGGCCATTACCGGCTTTGTAATCTTCTTCTTCAGCAACAAGGAGTTAAGATGGTGGGAACGTTACCTGCTTGCTGCAGTGGTGCCACTGTGCCTGCTGTTCTATTTCTTCGGCTTCGACTACTCCTACTTCATACCCGACGAACTGGGCGGTGACCGTCTGGCAGCCTATAGGGAACTGAAGGACAAAGGAAAGGAGGATGCAATGACGTGGGTGTTCTACCTGCACCCCGTTTTCCTGCTCAACGTAGCACTTTACTATGGCTGTCTGCTCTATTACGACATGCTGGCGAGAAAATACAAATACTTGTCCATCATGCTCAAGACACTGGCCTTTGCTTTCTTCTGCATGCTGACATTGAGTACTCTGAGCGGTGTACTGGCCAGCCGACTCTATGAATACTTTGCCATTGCGAGCATCTTCCTCTGGACTGCAGCTGTCTATGCCTTCTATCCGCTGAACTACGGCAAGATATTCATTAGTTCCGTCATCTTCGTACAATGTCTGGCCAACGTATTTGTCTATACGCTGGGCTGGTATGGTAACCACATGAAATAAAGATGAAACTGAATCTCCATACACTCAACGATAAGACCAGTCAACGGTCGGCCCTGCTTCTGAAGAATGTAGCAGCCTCCTTCCTCATCAAGGGATGGTCAGCCCTCATCGTGCTGCTCATGGTACCGCTGACACTGAAGATTCTTGGTGTTTACAACAACGGTGTATGGCTGACGCTGAGCAGCATATTGATTTGGATTGACCTCATGGACATAGGACTGGGAAATGGACTGCGCAATGCCGTGGCCAACTTTGTAGCAAAGGGCGACAATGAGAAGGTCAGGGAGGCCATTTCTTCCTCGTTCTTCATGCTTGTGGTCATTGTGGTGCCCTTCCTGCTATTGGCTTACATCGGCATTCTGTCCTTTGACATCTATGGGGCATTAGGCATTGACCCGCAGTTTACCCCGAACCTGGAAGCCATCCTCATGGTTGCCATCGCCATTGCCTCTGGCAACTTTGTACTGAAAATAGTTGGAAATTTCTACATGGGCCTGCAACTGCCGGCAGCAAACAACCTCATTCTCTGTCTGGGACACACGCTGGCACTGCTGCTCACATACTTACTCTTCCTGACCGGCAGCCACTCGCTGTTCCTCGTGGTTGTCGTCAATACGGCAGCTCCCTTGCTGACCTGGGCCGTTACTATACCCTACACCTTCGGCAGGCGCTACCCTCAGTACCGGCCGTCAGTCAGGCACGTCAGCATGAGCCAGGCCCGCAGTCTCTGCTCGACGGGTTTGAAGTTCTTCGTCATTCAGATATGCGGCGTAGTGCTGTTCATGACCACTAATATCATCATCAGCAAGCTTTTCTCGCCAACCGAAGTGACGCCCTATCAAGTGGCCTACCGCTACTTCAACATCGCCTTCGTGCTGTTCAGCACCATCTGCATGCCTTTCTGGAATGCCACCACCGATGCCTACGCCCGCCAGGACTATGTCTGGATATACCGCGTAGGTCACAAGCTGAACCTGCTCATGCTGGCCATCTTGCTGCTGCTGATGATGATGCTGATGGCAAGCGGCATTGTATATAGCATTTGGATAGGTTCAGAAGTGCAGATACCCATTGAACTCTCAGCAGCCACTGCTCTCTACATCTTTATTCTGTGTCTCAGCCAGCGCTACTCCTACATTCTCAATGGCATTGGCGAGCTTCGCATTCAGTTGCTGTGCATCATTCCCGCCACCATCGTCTTTCTGCCCTTGGCATGGTACGTATCCAAGACCTTCGGCACCGTATCCAGTCTGGTCTGCGCCATGTGTCTGGTCAATACACCTGGACTCATTGCCAATGCTTGGAAATATTACCAAGTATTCCCCCGGAAACATTACCACAAATAGGTTTCCATACGTAAAACAAGATAAACATCCCCATAAATTTGTATAATTCACAAAATAGAGTTATCTTTGCAGAGAAAACAAGAACAGAATATGGGTATCTATATTAACATTGGCAATTCAGGGTTCCAACGGGCTCGCAACAGCGAATACGTTGACAAATCCATGCTCATCGCCATTGTCAACAGCACACTCAACACAGAACGGTGCATGAGCAGTGTAACCCGTTGCCGCCGCTTTGGCAAGTCGATGGCGGCCCAGATGCTCTGTGCATACTACGACCGGTCCTGCGACTCACGCCATCTGTTTGAAGACTTGAAGATAGCTCAGGATGCATCATTCGAGAAGCACCTCAACAAGCATCCGGTCATTTACATTGACATGACATCCTTTGTGACGCGCTACAAGGATCACTCTATTGTGAAACACATTAATGAAGAACTGAAATCTGACATACATACAGCATATCCGGATGTATCTGCCGACGACAAAGATGACCTGATGGAACTGCTCATTCGTATTTCGTCTGCTAAGAACCAACAGTTTTTCTTCATCATTGACGAGTGGGATGCCATCTGCCGTGAGTTCAAACCCGGTACTCCTGCGATGGACGACTATGTCAATTGGCTGCGCCGCATGTTTAAAGATGCCAATAGCAGTAAGGTCTTCGCGGGAGTCTATCTCACAGGAATATTACCCATCAAGAAGTACAAGACAGAATCGGCTCTCAATAATTTCACGGAATATTCAATGGTGAACCCCGGACGCCTGGCGGGTTTCTTCGGTTTTACAAAGTCTGAAGTCCTGACCCTCTGCCAAAGACACGGTATGGAATATAACGAGTTTGAGAAATGGTATGATGGCTATCAACTTGGAAACGAGCCTTCCATCTTCAATCCCAACTCTGTGATGCAAGCTCTTTGGGAAGGACGCTGCCGCAGTTTCTGGGCAAGCACTGGAGCCTACGATGCTATAGCGTCATATATCCAAATGAATTACAAGGGACTTAAAGATGACATCATAAAGATGCTTGGAGGAGGACGATGCAGGGTGGATCCTACAGGTTTCCAAAACGACATATCTATTATCAAGAGTAAAGACGATGTACTGACCCTGCTCATCCATTTAGGCTATCTGGCCTATGACGGTGACAGCAGTGAATGTTTCGTTCCCAACCGTGAAGTGGAGGGCGAACTCGTCAACGCCATCAAGGATACCAGTTGGCAACAGGTGATTGCTGCCATCAGTGAGTCGCAGAACCTTCTGCAAGCTATTCTCGACGGTGACGAGGCCGCTGTGGCACGAGGAGTTGATGCCGTCCACGATGACAGCACCAGCATTCTGAGCTACAACAATGAGAACTCGCTGGCCTGCGTATTGAGTCTCGCTTTCTATTATGCCAAGAACGACTATACGTTCTATAGGGAATTACCCACAGGAAAGGGATTTGCAGATTTGGTCCTGATGCCTCGTAAGAATGTTGATAAGCCCGCCATCCTGTTAGAGTTGAAATATGACCAGTCAGCAGATGCAGCCATTGACCAGATTCATCGGAAAAGCTATAAAATGAAGTTGACACAATACGACGGAGAAGTAATCCTCGCCGGCATCAATTATGACCCGAAGAGCAAGAAGCATGAATGCAGGATAGAACATGTTTTAATAGGAAATCATGAATAATAGGACAATTGCCATACTCATGGCCACTTATAACGGAGAACGTTTTCTTGGCGAACAGATAGACTCCCTGTTGCAGCAGACCTACAAGGACTGGCATCTGTACGTGCATGACGACGGGTCAAACGATGACACAATTGCCATTGTCAAGAAATATATCCATTTTCACCCCAACAAAATAACACTACTCGACTATCCCCCACAGGGTGGTCCCTGCCGTAACTTCCTGAGCATGTTGGAGAAAGTGGAAGCCCCCTACTACATGTTCTGCGATCAGGATGATGTCTGGCTAAAGGAAAAGATAGAGCTGTCGATTCAGGAAATGAAACGTCAGGAAACCAAAGATACTCTTCAACCGATTGTTATTCATACAGATTTGTATATAGCAGACGAACAGCTTTCTGTCACCTTCGACTCTCTATGGGCTTTTACAGGCAAACATCCCCAATACATCAGGACATTCGACGATGCTGGCGGTCACACTTCCATCGCCACCGGATGTACCATGCTCTTCAATCACCAAGCAAAGGAGAGTTGTAATGTTTCGTCAGACAAAGCCATCATGCATGACTGTTGGCTCTGCCTGTGTACTCTGAAACGTGGAGGTATAGTTCAAGCCATCAACGAAAAGACGGTACTATACAGGCAACACGGTAGCAATGCCCTTGGTTCAGGAAAGACGAATGCGGCCGATGTTGGAATCAAGTTCAGACTCAAACATTTCAACGAGGTCTATAAGAGCAACCGCAATTACTATGTCATGCTACAGTCCTTGGGCTATGGTACTATCTTCAAGTACATCTATAGTAAGGTGAAGTTTAAGAAGCGTATGCGGAGAGGTTTTTACTAATGTAGAACAGTAAACAAGACAAACATCAAGATGAAAACAGCTTTGGTTATAGTACTCTTCCACCCTACTAACGACGATATCCTTCATCTGCAGCACATCGCGCAACTGTATGAGGGTGCGATAGTCGATAATTCAGAGATACAACACTTTGATTCCCATCAGGTTCACCTCATGAAATACATTTTCCTGGGAAGCAACAAAGGCATTGCCCATGCCCAGAATGTTGGGATACGGTATGTCATGGAGCACGTTGAATCGGAATACATCGTCTTTATGGATCAGGACAGCCGGTGGGAAGACAATTATGTGGAAAAAATTACCATCCAACATCAGGCACTAAGTCAAAAAGGCATCCAGCTTTCGGCTTTGGGACCAACTGTCTATAGACGGGAGACAGAAGAAGAATATCAATCTGTTATTCACAAAAAGAAATTTCTGAATGATGATTTCATTCTCCGAAAACACATTATTTCATCTGGCTGTTGCATTCGGAGTGAATTATTCAAGGAGGTCGGCACATTCGAGGATGCTTTATTCATTGATTTTGTTGATGATGAGTGGTGCTGGAGAGCATATACCAAGGGGTATGTCTGTGGCATAACTCCCCATGTCAAAATTAATCATGCCATAGGACGGAAGGAGATACATATCGGGAAATACGTCATAATTATTTCTGCTCCTTTCAGATATTACTATATATATCGCAACTATTTAGTGCTGGCAAGGCGAGGGTACGTTCCTTTGCAATGGAAAATCAGCTATGGAATCAAGTTCATTGCCAGATTCTTCTATTTTCCTATTCTTGTGGATAATGGCAAGGAATGTTGGAAGTTCATGTGGCGGGGAATCAAGGATGGGTTAGATGGTAAATTGCGAACCGTAAGTTAGCCGTCTAAAAAAATCCACCTAAATTTGTATATTTCACAAAATAGAGTTATCTTTGCAGCAAATTATTATCGATGAAACGAATAAAGATATTCGTAAGCAAATGGGACATATTGCCATATATTGCGTCAATTACAAGTCGTATGACGCCCTTTACAATTACATTGCATCAGTAGCATCCGCTATGGATGCCGCTGAAATGCCAGTCAATGTCAGTCTTTTCATTGCCGATAATACAGACAAAGATTTCCTGCCCATCAAGAGCTCACATGAGACCATCAAGATTCAAGTATTTCCCTTTCACAAAAACCTGGGGTACTTTCCTGCCATTCACAAAATGATGGAGCAAGTGAAGCCTCAACAGTTTGACTACGTCATCGTCAGCAACGTCGATGTACTACTTGACAAGGACTTCCTCCTACGGCTGACAAGTTACGAAGCCAAAGAAGATCTTGGATGGATAGCCCCACAAATCTATTCAAAACTGGAAGAGCGTGACCGAAACCCCAAAATCATGCAGCGCTACCCCAAACGAAAACTTCAGGTACTACAGACGCTCTTCCGCTGTCCCCCACTCTACAACCTCTACACCCATACTGCCTACAAGTCGAAGAAGCTCATCAAGCACCCGGCCGGGGAAATTTACGCTGGTCATGGTTCGTTCATCATCCTTACGCGCCGTTTCTTCCACAAGTGCCCTGTCATTGACTACCCCGTATTCCTCTTCTGCGAGGAGATATACCTTGGCGAACAATGCAGACAATACGGCTTGAAGGTACGCTACGAACCCACACTCCGCGTTACTGATGCCGAACACGCCTCCACCGGCACCTTCAAACGAAGCAAGTATTGCCGCCACAATCTGGAGGCTGTATCCTACATTCTGAAAACCTACTACGTCTAAGGCTCCGAGTATGAGGAAAGGACTCCTGTTCTTGCTTATGTTGCTGTCGGCTATTGGCATGCAGGCCGACCGTTTGTTCACGACGCTTTACCCGCGCAGAGTTCTGGAGTCATCCATTGTGCAGCCACAGCAATTTGCGCCCGTTCCCAAGTCCTCATCCCACTTCTGGCGGGAAACCGTTATCGTGGGCATGCGCCATAGCTACATTAACAACGGAAGAGGTTATCTTGGTAAACCGTGGGCATCCATCCCCCAAAGCATATTCCAAGAGTATTCCGTCAACGGAAACCGCTCCAACTACGAAAAGCGCTCCTTTGAACTTCGTAAGCAGCTGGCATGTATGGTGATGGCAGAAGTGATGCAAGACAGTGGATTGTTCATTGACGACATCATTAAAGGACTCCACTATTTCAAGAACGAAGTTTGGTGGGGAGTGCCAGCTCACTACCCCAAACCACTGCCTGACGCAGACTTGCAAGAGGTTGATTTGTTTAATGCCGAGACCGCCAACCTGCTGGTTTGGACCTGCTATATGCTGGAAGACCGTCTCAAAACAAAGGACCCGCGCATTTGCCAAGACATCAAAAACGAAATCAGGCGGCGCATCCTCATTCCCGCCCGTACCACAGACTATTTCTGGAAACGCCACTCATGGAACCACAACACTTGGACCTGCGCCAACTGGCTCTCCTGCATTCTCTTTTGCGAAGAAGACCGCCAACAGCAGATTGATGACATCTGCCAAGTACTGAAGAGCCTTGATATCTTTGTCGATGGCTATCCAGAAGATGGAGGGTGTGACGAAGGACCGAACTACTGGGACAGGGCTACCGGCTCTTTGTTTGAGTGTATGCAACTGCTGTCGTTAGCCTCGGACGGCAAAGTCACCTTACCCGTTACAGATAAGATCAAGGCTATGTCGAGCTATATCTATAAAATGTATATTGGTAATGGGTATTATGTCAACTTTGCTGACTGTAATAGCAGAATGACTCCTAACATAAACATTCTCTACCCTCTGGGATCAGCTATTAATGATCAAACCATGATGCGCCATGCGGCTTTCATAGCCGAAAAGAATGAATACTACGCCCACCCTTGGACGTTGTTTAATCCGAGCGGAGTCTTTCCTTCTGTGAGCCGCGAGTTGTGTTTCCTCCGCCTGCTGCCAGCATTCTTAAAAGAGACAGCGGAAGAAGCTCATCCTATAACGGCCAGACTGACTGAAAGCCAAATATTCACAGCCCGAAGCGGTGATAACGGCACAAATAACCTCTTTGTTGCCGCTAAGGGGGGGCATAACGACGAGAGCCACAACCACAACGACATCGGCAACTTTATTGTCTATTGCCATTCAGAACCTATTATCATTGACATCGGTGTAGGAATCTATACTGCTCAGACCTTCGGCAACGGTCGCTACAACCTGCTCTATTGCCGCTCTGCCTATCACAACGTACCACTTATTAATGGCTACGAGCAGCAGGCAGGAAAGCAATACAAGGCTAAAAATGTCAGATACTCCGATGACAATCAGGAAACAACATTCTGCCTTGACTTATCAGACGCATACCCTCTGGAAGCATGTGTCAGAAAATGGGACAGAAGTATTGTTGTGAACAAAGAACACGGAATTACTATCACAGAAGACTACTGGCTGAGCCAATATATTCGATCAACAGCAATAACACTAATCTGCTGTGGAGAAGTATCAAATAATGGAGATAATAAAATCATTATCAACAACGGCATAAGTCAATGTCTGCTAACATTCGACGACAGACAATTGTCTGCCCATATAGAGAAGATTGCCTATCATGACCCTGCTATTCAGAACACTTGGGGAGATAAAGATTTACATCTCATAAGACTAAATATTCTGAGCAGGAAAATGAGGGGAAAGATTAGCTATACAATAACCAAAACCTAAGTGAGCGGCATCAGACATAGACTCCTTACACCAGTATGTACAGAATCGAACGAGGCCCACTTTCCGTCGGCACTACAACGGGGATGCAGGTCACACTTCCACCAATGGTCCTGATCAGGAGCGACAAACAGCTTGGGGCTCTTAACGTCAGCCAACAGCACGATCTCATCGGTTTTCCTGTTTACCTTATACAATTTGCAATGACGCCACTTGTCAGGATAAGTATCTACCAAGAACCAGTCATCGTCAATGAAATGCTGATGACCATCTGAATTCAGTTGCGGAAAGGCACAACGTTTCCACTCCAACATCTGGGGCGAAGAGAAATAGACGTGTGAATCCACTCCCTCCATTCTGCAATATGCCACGATACCGTTCTCATGGTTCCAAGCGTAATGCGACACCATGCCCGTAGTTGGAGAAGCAAACAACTGACACTTTTCACGGTCATACACTAAAAGACGCGTATTGCGTGATGTTCCTTTATACCATCGGTGAAGGAAAGCAATAAAGCGGTTATCATACGAAAACTCTGTATGAGTGACAAAATGAAAAGTGTCATCCATGCTGGCCTCGTGCTTGAAAGCAGCGACTGTATCCAGACTTAGCAATAGTTTACGGCTATTATGTTGAATGTCAATAAGAAACAAGCCTGTCTTGTCGCTCAAACGATTAGACATGTAGGCATCGGCATCACCATAAAGGTAGCCATAACCAGGCATTTGCTGTTGCAAGCGCTCATAACTGAAGGTAGTGGCATAACGGCTATCATAAGAAACCGTATCTACTGGCCAGTTTATCTTGGTCTTCTCTAAAGAAGTAACATCAATAATCTGGGAACAAAGCGTTCCGCCATCTGCAGTATTAAAAATACACCGGTTATCGTCAAGCCACTGCAGGCGACAGCCTTTATGATAGTTCCATGCCAAGCTATCCCCGACTTTCACCCAATCAGAAAACCCTTTTCCCGTCCAATAGCCGATTTCAAGACTATCAGACTTGGTAGGCATGCGGAGCGGCATACTCAAGCGATAGGCCAATGACTTCTTGCCATCATTACTGAAGGGGTCTGAGTCGTGGAAGCCAAAAAAGCTGTTTTCGTGCACCACAACAGGCTTCATAAAACGCGAATCATAATTTGGCAGTAAGTCATAAAAGCCCTGATATGCGTTACGGAGGATATTCTTGACTATATAATTGTTCTTGACATGATTATATACAAAAGACTCTATAGCATTCATCGTTCGAAAATTTCGTGCAAAGATATACTTTTTCCTATAAATAACCAAATCTTTGCAGTAAAACTTGCACAGAAAAGAAAATATGAGTAACTTTGCAGCCACAATTTTAAGAAGAAGATATGAAACAAGAGTTAGTATCGGTCATTATGCCCACCTACAATGCCAGCAAATACCTTGCTGACAGCATCAATAGCATCCTCAGCCAGACCCATACTAATCTGGAACTGCTCATAACTGATGACTGCTCGACAGACGGAACACGGGAAATCCTGGAAGAATACTCCAAGAAAGACCCACGCGTCAAGGTAGAATATCTAACGGAAAACGGAGGTCCCGGTATAGCCCGTAACAAGTCCATAGAAAGGGCAGAAGGACGTTACATCGCGTTCTGCGACTGTGACGACCGCTGGTTTCCTGAGAAGCTGGAGAAACAAATTGCCCACATGCGTAAAAAAGATTGCGCCCTATGCAGTTCTTCGTACTTGATTTGTAACGAGAACAATGAGGTTATTGGCATTAACATTTCACCCAAGCACCTTACTTTAGGTATTCTGAAACGTGACAATAAAATAGGATGTCTGACAGCCATCTACGACATCAAGCGTTTAGGTCATAAATTCTACATGCCTGCCATTCGCAAGCGCCAAGACTGGGCCCTATTCCTTAACATTCTGAAGGAGTGCCAAATTTGTTTCTGTGTTACAGAGCCGTTAGCCTATTATCGCCAGCGCACTAATTCTGTATCCAGCAATAAGTTATCACTTGTTAAGTACAACGTCAATGTATATGAAACCGTTTTCGGATGGCCAAGATTTAAAGCTTATCTTTACTTTTTCTTCTGCTTCTTGCCTACTTATTTCCTAAAAATACAAAAAAGAAAAAAAGACAGTAAGAAATACTTACAAGAAAACGATTACCATAAATAATCTTCCAACAACCACACATACATGGCAAAAGAACAGTCGCAACTACGTGAACGGCAGCGCACCGACCTGAGGGAGCCCCGCCGGTACAAGGTTATTATATATAACGATGACTTCACCACCATGGAGTTTGTGGTGAAAATACTGGTACAGGTGTTCCTGAAGAGTGAAGAGGATGCCAACGCACTCATGTTGCAGGTACACCATTCCGACAAGGCCGTGGTAGGCATCTATAGCTACGACATTGCCACGTCGAAGGCAAACAAAGCGACTAACATGGCACGGGAACACGGGTTCCCGCTCCGCCTGACCGTTGAACCAGATGAAGAATAAGCAATATGCCAGATATCAAACAAACCGAACGCGCTACAGAAGTCATGCAGACTGCGGTGGATTTCTGCAAGGAAGAAAGACATGAGTTCGTTACGCCCGAACATCTGCTGTTAGCCTTGCTGGAAGAAGAGACTTTCTCACATGTACTCGGAATATTCTGTCAACGAGAAAAACTGTACGACCGGCTCTTTGAGAAGATGTCCGAAATGGAGAAAATACCGGAAGGCCAGGAGTATGTCCCTGAGCCGTCTTTCCTGTTTGGAAAGGTGGTAGGATTAGCCTGCCTGCAGGTGATGGGCAGCAGTGCCGAAGAGGTGGACATTCCTCACCTTGTAACGGCCCTGCTGAAACAGGACGAGTCGTGGGCCTGCTATCTGCTGAAGGAAGCGCTTGGTGACAAGGAAAGCAACTTCATCAGCCAGCTTATCAGCAACTATGAGTTTGAGGACAGCTTGAGGGAAGAGACAGGAGAGGATAATGTCCATGAAGCATGGAAACAGCTCGTCACCTGCATGAACGACCTCTACCAAGACAAGAACCCGCTCATCGGACGGGAAGCAGAACTCAGGCGCACCATTCAGGTGCTTTGCCGGCGCGACAAGAACAACCCGCTGCACGTGGGGGAACCGGGCGTGGGAAAGACTGCCCTCGTCTGGGGTCTGGCACGACTCATCGAGGAAGGCCAGGTGCCCCCTCGTCTGAAAGGCAGCCGCATCTACCAGCTTGACATGGGAACGCTCCTGGCCGGCACGCAGTATCGCGGTGACTTCGAGAACCGCATCAAGATGATAATGGACGGCATACAGGCTGAAGGCAATAATAATATAGTATATATAGATGAAATCCATACGCTCGTCGGGGCCGGAGCCATCGGCGAAGGGGCCATGGATGCCTCCAACATGCTCAAGCCATACCTGGAGGCTGGCCGAATACGTTTCATTGGTTCCACCACTTACGAAGAGTACAACCGCCACTTCTCACGTTCAAAGGGGCTCACTCGCCGTTTCCAGCAGATTGACATACCAGAGCCGACCATCGACGAGGCCAAGCATATCCTCAGGCAACTGCAGCCACGGTACGAAGAGTTCCATCAAGTAAAGTACGAAGACGATGCTGTCACCTTTGCCGTGGAGGCCAGTGCGAAGTATGTCAACGACCGTTTCCTGCCCGACAAGGCCATTGACCTGATAGACGAAGCGGGAGCGGCAAAAGAAAGTGAAGAGCAACATGCTTCATCTATAACGAAGGCCGACATTGCCGACGTGCTGTCGAAGACCTGCAAGGTGGAGGCTCTGTCGGTGGCGGAAGAGGATGACTACCAACGACTTGCTACCCTCAACGACCAGATGTCGTCACAAATATACGGTCAGGACGAAGCCATCCGTCAAGTGGTGGAGGCCGTCCAAATGTCGCGCGCAGGCCTGTTGGAAGACAACAAACCGTTGGCCTCGCTGCTCTTCGTCGGTCCTACAGGCGTGGGCAAGACCGAGGTGGCCCGCGTGCTGGCCAAGGAGTTAGGCATTGAGCTGCTGCGTTTCGACATGAGCGAATACACCGAGAAGCACACCGTGGCCAAGCTCATAGGCTCACCTGCCGGATATGTGGGCTATGAGGACGGTGGACTGCTGACTGATGCCATCCGCAAGACCCCCAACTGCGTGCTGCTGCTCGACGAGATAGAGAAGGCACACCAGGACATCTACAACATCCTGCTTCAAGTGATGGACTACGCCCGCCTGACTGACAACAAAGGTCGCAAGGCCGATTTCCGTAACGTCATCCTGATCATGACTTCCAATGCCGGAGCGCAGTATGCCTCGCAGGCCAGCATCGGCTTCAACGGCACCGTGAGCCGTGGAGAAGCCATGATGAAACAGGTAAAGAAGACCTTCAAGCCCGAATTTCTCAACCGTCTCTCAGGAACCGTTGTGTTCCGCGACATGGACCGCCAGATGGCCACGCTCATTCTGAAGAAGAAGCTGCGCGAACTCGAAGCGAAACTCGAAGCCAAGCAAGTGACAATGACGCTCACCGCCGAGGCTTTCGACCAGCTGCTCAACGAAGGCTTTACGCCAGAATACGGTGCGCGCGAAATGGACCGCGTCATTGCCCAACGGCTGAAGCCCCTGCTGATGCGTGAAATACTGTTCGGCAATCTGAAGAATGGCGGCAGCGTGACGGTTTCCGTCAACAATTCTCAATTGTCCATTGCAAATTAAGAACAAACATGGCAGTTTGGCAATTAGACGATGAGCTATGGTTTCCTGACCCACATAGCGGTGAGGATGACGGGCTGGTAGCGGTAGGTGGCGACTTGTCGCTCTCCCGTCTGCTGCTGGCTTACAGCAACGGTTTCTTCCCTTGGTATGCCTTCAACGAGGGGTACGAGCCACACTGGTACTGTCCGCTCGACCGGTATGTCATCTTCCCCAACGAGATTCACATCAGCCACTCTATGAGGCGACTCCTGCGACAACAGAAATATGAAGTAACCATCAACCAAGACTTTGAAGGAGTCATCAACGGCTGTTCCCGGGCACAAGGACGCGATGAACAAGAAGGAGCCTGGCTCGGTCCCGACATCATCACCGCTTACACTAAGCTGCATCGCTATGGTTATGCTGCCAGCGTGGAAGTCTGGGAAAAGGCAGAGACGGCACTTGGCAGGCGGCTTGTGGGCGGACTTTATGGCGTTACCCTATGTAAGGCCTTTTTCGGCGAGAGTATGTTCTCGCTGGTACCCAATGCCTCGAAACTGGCCCTCATCCATTTGGCCAAGGCTATGGAAGCCATTAACGGACGATTTATCGACTGTCAGTTTGAAAGGCCCCTCTTCGTTTCCATGGGTGGCAGGCACATCAGCTACGAACAATACATGGAACTACTGAAGTAATCCCATGTATTTGACAAGTTTCTGATTGCTTTTTGCGAAACGGGTTGATTTTTTTTGCCTTTTTTGTTAGGATAAAGACTCTTTGTTACGGAAAAAGTTTGGCAATTGGGAAAAAATGTGTACCTTTGCAAGCCCATTGAAAAAAGGTAAAAAATAATTAGAATAAAGAAGCGCTATTATGCAATAAATGCACTATATTTGCGTTTTATATGCAAAGACATACTGCATGAAAGAAAACAATACGCCAAAATATAAACTTAACACGGACAAGAACGATCCAAGATACATTGCGGATGGTATGAACGAGTTTGAGCGCAACGTGAAACGCGTTGGTGACCTCATTCTTGCAGGTATTTGTCTTATTGTCTTTTCTCCCCTCTTCCTTATCTGCTATTTAGCCATTAAGCACGAAGATGGCGGACCTGCCATTTTCAAACAGGAACGTATTGGACGTTTTGGACGGCCATTTACCATTTACAAATTCCGCAGTATGGTGGTTGATGCAGAGAAGGACGGTCCTGCTCTCTTTCAGCATGAGAATGAAAAACGCATGACAAAGATTGGAAAGTTCTTACGTGACCACCACCTTGATGAGTTACCCCAACTATGGAACGTATTTAAGGGCGACATGGCATTTATAGGTCCGCGTCCGGAACGTAAATACTATATTGACCAGATTATCAAGCACGATCCACGTTACGTATATCTGTACCAAATAAGGCCTGGCGTAACTTCATATGCAACACTGTACAATGGCTATACAGACACCATGGAGAAAATGCTCCGGAGATTAGAAATAGACCTATATTATCTGGAACATCGGTCGTGGTGGTTTGATGCAGTCATTCTTTTCAAGACGTTCATCAATATTGTATTCGGCAAGAAATTCTGAGATTCTTTAATACCTGCGGAAATGCAGGATGAAACGTTTGTTCTGCAAATCCATCTTGTCACCATCCAAGCGAGCCACGAAGAAGCTTTCGCGCAACTGACTAATGCCTGCAAATTCCTCAAGTTCTGCGGGGTCAGTCACCTGAATGTCTGACTCTTCCCTGTTATTGATATAGGGGTCTGTAAGAATCAGTGAGTCACCTTTATGTTCAAAGCGGAACAGCACATTCCTGTAGGCATTTCCTGACGGGCTCTTCATTTCCAGGAACCTGTGCTGCACGGCCCAGAAAGCATTGCGCTCACGCATATCAGTTGTTCCTCCAGTGGAAAGTGTATCCAACTGTGTCATCTGCCAGAATCCGTCAAGGTCACCATTGGAGGATGCCTCGAACTCACAGGAAGACAGGCATAAAGGTAAAAGAGTTAAAAAGTAAAAAGGTAAGAAGGTTTTATTCTTAAGCCATCTACTGTTTAACCATCTATATGTTAACGATATTTTTTTCTTGTCCATATTGTTTACCTTTTTACTTTTTTACCTTTCAACAGGGTTCCCGTCTTGGCTATGGTCAGCTGGAAACCGAGATTCTTACCGTATGTCTTGCCAAAGTCTGCACCCACAGCAGCCTTCACCGACCAACCATAAAGCGGAGAGTAGTAGGAAAAACGGTAGTCGGCCTCTGCTAACAGGTGCTGCGTGCTCTGCGGATTGGCAAAAGGCTGAGTGTAAGTACCAAGACTACGCTGAAAGGTGGCCAAGAGCCGATAGTGGAGATTGTAGTTTGGTGAGCCTGCTATGCCAAAGTGCCAAGCAACAAAACGATTGTTTTGGAAATTGATAGTACCATCCTCATTATAGAGTGGCGAGCGATATAACGGATTGCCGATAGCCTGTCCCCAATGTTGCCAACCTGTAAAAATATAATGGTTATAGTAGTTATCTATGCCACAGACATGATCGGAGATATGCGGTGTATGGTCGTGGTAGATAGGGCCACTCTGGTATTTAGTATAAATGTACTCCACCAACAGATTGTTAATCCAGTAGTTATCCTTCAGACGGAAGTCCAGCCCAAGCTGAATATCCTTCAGACTATAGACGAAGTAGCGGTGTTTCTTCTTCACGTCCCATTCCGAACCGGAGCCATAGCCGTCGTAGTCAAGGAAGAACATGGACGAATGGTCCTCAAAGAAATGATCAGCATAGATTCCCAAATACCATCTGTCATAGTCGAAGTTCAGACGGGCCAGCCAACTGCCCAACTGGTTACCAGAGGCATTTTCGTAAGCTGTACCCATCTCAACCGTTTCACCGCCACCAGGTATAAATGCATGCCAGGCTCCCTTCAGGCCACCCTCGTTCTTCACGACAGGAGCACGTCCTGTCTGATACGATTCTCCCCCAAACTGAGCCGCCATCTCTAATCCCAACTCCAGTGAGACAGGCAGGAAACGGTAGCTGTTACCTATTTTAATATAGCCGGCCTTACTGTGATAGTACGTGCCTTCGGTGTATTTGCTCTGCTGGTGGGTAAAGTCTTTTTGCCACTTGTCATCTGTAGTCTTGCCATAAGCAATGTGTCCCTTCAGGCTGACCCAGCCATGGGTAAAGGGAATGGCCCAATAGTCAGGTAATGCCAGCCGGACCTGCGGCACGGGACGGGCATTGATGCCCAGAGTTTGTGCGCCAGAGCTAAGCAGCTGGTTCTTCAACTCCATGGGGTACTCCTTGCTGCCTACGGTCAGCGTGCCATGGAGCCAGCGGCCTTCCACGAAGGCCTGCTGGACTATCAACTTACTGGTAAATCCATAGGCGCCTGCAAGGTCAAGCCCAGCACCCCACCCCCACTTCTTACCTAAATCATTGGTAAGGGGACGCTCAAGCGAGGCACGCAGGTAACCGTTGCTCTTGTCCAACGAGCTCAGGCCGTACTTATTAGCGTTGAGCCACAGCGGCTCATGGTCACCATGCGACAGCGATGCCTGCATCTCCACTTTGTAGTGCAGCCCTTCCGTCTTGTCATCTTCCTCATCGTACTGAGCACAGACCTGTAAAGGCAGCAAGCCTAAAAGGTAAAAAGACATGAGCCATTTCACCCAACCTTCTACCTTATTATATAATAATAGTACACAGTTCATCATTCACAATTCTCAATCTATTAAAATAACGTATTTCAGGGCCAATTATTGCAACTATAGGGAAATTCCCCCATCGGTTTAGGGAAAATCCTTTGCAAAGGTAATAAAAATGTCGTTACTTTGCAACGTGAAAAAGAAATAAATGTCGAACAAATAAAAACTTTACAATTATGAAGAAGATGATGATAGCCCTGGTAGCAATGCTGACAATGTCAGTTTCTACCCATGCCATGAGTTACGAACAGGCACGTAACGAGGCACTCTTCCTGACGGACAAGATGGCTTACGAGCTGAACCTGACGGACGAGCAATATGAAGCTGCCTACGAGATTAACCTCGACTACCTGATGGGTGTCACCAGCGTTGATGATGTTTATGGAACTTATTGGGAGCGCCGTAACCTCGACATGAGTTACATCCTGCTGGAAGCACAGTGGAACGCATTTATTGCTGCCTCTTACTTCTACCGCCCCCTCTACTGGGACGCAGGCTACTGGCACTTCGGTGTCTATGCACGTTATCCGCACCGTGACTACTTCTACTTCGGCCGTCCTCACTTCTACGCCACCTATCGTGGAGGTCACGCCTGGCACCGCATCGGCGGACACGGTTACTACTACGGTCATCGTGACCACTTCCGCCATCATCACGGCGACCGCCATTTCGGAATGCGTGACGGTTGGAATCGCGGAGATTATCGCCACGGACGCAACCACGGCTCAACCCATGTAGGCAGACATCATGGAAATGACGGACGCTACAATGGTGGCGGTCACCACGGGAACTATGGAAATCAGGGGAACTATGGGAATCAGGGGAACTATGGAAATCATGGGAATCACGGGAATCATGGAACAGGTACTCGTCCCGGAACAGGGACACGCCGTGACCCAGGTAACAGCAGACATCACGGAACAGTCAGTGGTACTACACCGAGAATTGGTCACACCCCGAACGGTAGTCTGACTCCTAACAGAGGCACCGTAAGAACAGAGACTTCTCCCAGCACCCGTAGCCACGGTTCATTCGGCGGTGGCAGCCACATCGGAGGCAGCGGCACCCGTAGCGGTGGTGGCTTCAGCGGCACCCGTCCTGGTGGTAGCCACGGCGGAGGCGGACACTTCGGAGGTGGAAGCCACGGTGGAGGAAGCCACGGTGGAGGAAGCCACGGTGGTGGTGGAGGTCACTTCGGCGGACGTCGATAAACAGAGCATACGCACTTCAGCATTCGCCATACGCTGCACCTGGTTCATCGGCTTGCGGAAAAAGACTGCCTGAATCGCTTTGTTCACAATGCCATGACCAACGGCAACAACGGTTTGCCCCTTGTAATTTGTCACAATATATTCCAGAAAACGCTGGGCTCGCTGTAAAAGGCTGTCCAGCGTTTCTATGTCGTCGGGCCAAACCTCGTCTTTCAAATCGGGAATGTAACGGCCGGTAAAGCTGCCCCAGTCGCGTTCACGAAGCAGCGGTGTGGAAACTACAGGCAGCCCGTGTGGCTCCGCAATGATGGTCGCAGTCTGTATGGAACGACGCAAATCGCTGGCCACAACGGCATCAACAGCTAATTGGCGCATTTGGTCACGCACTTCAGCTGCCTGCTGCCTACCATGCTCCGTCAGGCAGCCTTGCGTCTGCCCTTGCATAATCTGCCGCACATTATCCTCCGTTTCACCGTGGCGAACCAGATAAAGAGTTGTACCCACAGGTTTTTGAGTTATTATACGTTCGTTACGATACCCTCAATATAGGTTTTGAGGATGTGTATGCCGTTCTTGTTGTCACCGCCCCAGGGGATAATCAGGTCGGCAAATTTCTTGGTGGGCTCAATAAACTGCTCGTGCATCGGCTTGAGAATCTTCTCGTAACGGTCGAGCACCATGTCAACAGTACGTCCACGCTCTACGACGTCACGGCGGATGTTACGAATCAGACGGACGTCGCTGTCAGTATCTACAAAGATTTTCAGGTCCATCATGTCGCGCAGCTTCTTATAGTGCAGTGTCATGATACCCTCAAGAATAATGACCGGCTTCGGCTCTACATGCACGGTTTCGGGCAGACGGTTGGAGAGCACATAAGAATAGGTAGGCTGCTCAACGGCCTGACCGTTCTTCAGCATCTTAATGTGTTCACTTAGCAGCTTCCAGTCGAAAGCGTCCGGATGGTCGAAGTTGATTTGCTTACGCTCTTCGTCGGTCATTCCCGTGGTGTCGTTGTAATAAGAATCCAACGGAATGATGGCTGCACAATGTGGTGGCAGTACTTTTGCAATTTTCTTGACGACGGTGGTCTTTCCAGAACCAGTTCCGCCAGCGATACCAATGATGTACATCTCTTTTTATATTTACGATTTACTAATTCTCGATTTACGATTTACCATTTAAATACTTCGTCGAACACCGTCTGATAGGCAATGGCCTTCTGTTCCACGGGCATGGGATAGGCACGTGATGAGGAGGGCATGCGGTAGAGCCGCAGTGTGCGGCCGTCAAGCTGGAACTCGCTAAAGTCCCCTACCCTCGGTTCGCTTATAGCAAACTGACGGCAGGCGATGGCCGTAGCCAACTGGCCTGCCGTCAGTACGGCGGTGCATTGCGGCAACTGACGCAGCATCTGCCTGAGGTCAGTCTCTTCAACGATCTGCAAGTCCTTGTCAGAAGCGGTATTCTTGGTACGGACCACACGTGTAGCCGTATCGAACAGGGCTATTCCCCTTTTCTTGAGGAAAGCAATGATTCCATCAAGGTCATAGGTTTTCTGCTCCTGCCTGACAAAGTGCATCTTATCACCAAAGAAGCAAAGACCGAAAATGCGCCACATGTCGTTGGTGAAGTTAGGATAATAGAACTTCATGGCCCATCGTTTCTCTGCCGGAGGGAAAGTGCCAAGCATCAGCATTCTGGCATTCTCCGGCAGAAAGGGTACGAAGGGATGTGCTTCCATATTACTTAATGCTGTTCCTTAATCAGATAGACAACAGTAGGCAGGTGGTCACTATAGCCATTGAGCCACTGGCCTCCGGCATGGGTGCGCAGGGTGTTACCCTTGTACTTTCCCTCCTGCTGGAACAGGTAGTCACGACGGAACACCTGATGCTTCCAGTACATCAGCTTCGAGCAGTCAAGCTTTTTCAAATCGACTTTGTCATCCTTCATGCTGGCAGCATCCAGCATTCTGTCGCTGAGGATAATCTGGTCAAACAGGTTCCACGCACCGTTATACTGCAGCGTTCCTGTACCTGATGCCAACACGTTCCACCAGGGGTTCCAAAGTCCGCCGGGCTCCACTTCGCTGATTTCGCGACGGGCACCCAGCTCAACAGCCATCGAGCGGTCCTGCGGGTCGTCGTTCATGTCACCCATAATGAAAATCTTGATGTCGGGGTCTTCACGTTGCAGCAGCTCCTTCACCTCACGTATCTGACGGCCGCCCTCCTCACGATAGAACGAACCGGCAAAACGGCTGGGCAGGTGGTTGACGATGACAGCCACATTCTCGCCTGCCAGCTGACCCTTCACGGTCAGGAAGCCACGCGTTGCACGCAGGCTGTCTTCGGGTAACCTATATATATAAGGATATAGCTTCACGTCGGTAACGGTGAAGAGACTGGGGTTATAGAGCAGTCCGCAGTCAACGCCACGCTGGTCGGGGCCCTCTATATGGCAGAACTGCATGTTGCGTGCCTTCAGCGGCTCCTGGTTACACAGGTCGGTCAGGCAGTGGGCATTTTCCACCTCAGAAACACCGATAAAGGCACAGCCAATAGACTTCGGCAGCACGTCGGTACCCATTTCGCTGAGCACACGGGCCATGTTACGGAGTTTGTTCGTGTATTTCACCTCCGTCCACTTGTTCCGGCCTTCGGGCAGGTACTCATAGTCATTGTGTCCCTCATCATGCTCGATGTCGAAAAGATTCTCAAGGTTGTAGAAACCAACAGCATAAACTGAATATTTCTTCTGCTGTGCTTGCACTGTAGCTACTCCCAACAGGAAAGCAAGTGCCATAAGGATTGATAGTTTTTTCATATAGTTTTAAGTTTTATGCGACAAAGTTACAAAATATTTCAGATTAATACTTCATATTTCATAATTTTTTTTTATCTTTGCACCAAATTATATTACTAAATCAAATAATTAACTATGAAGAAAAAGCTGAAACTTGTTGTGATGGCACTGTGTGTGGCGTCAGCAGCAATTGCGCAAAACGTGGAGACAACAGACACTCTACCGGCTACGCAAGGCGGACTGCAGGACGAACAGGCCTTCACTTTCACCGAAGCTCAGCTGGGCGAGGATGACGACATGTCGCAGAACGTGACCATCATCTCTTCGAACAACAACATCTATGCCTCTCAGGTAGGATACTTGTTCAGCCCGGTACGCTTCCGGTATCGTGCTTTTAACCAGAAGTACAACGAGATTTACATCAACGGTGTCCAGATGAACGACATGGAGTCAGGACAGTTCCGCTATTCACTCGTTGGCGGTCTGAACAATCAGACCCGTGGTGTTGAGCACTCGTTGCCTTTCGAGGCTAACAACTTCTCCATGTCGGCCATGGGCGGCTCCAACAACTACGACTTCCGCCCCAGCCACTTCGCCGCAGGCCACCGTGCCACGGTGACACTGGCCAACCGTAACTACACGGCTCGTGCCATGTACACCTACAACACGGGACTCTTGGAGAACGGGTGGGCCTTCTCGGCAAGCCTTACCTACCGCTGGGCCAACATGAGCACCGCCTACGTGGAGGGTACGTTCTACAACTCACTCTCTTATTTCCTGGGAGCTGAGAAGAAGCTGAACGACCATCACTCCATTTCGCTCGTCACTTTTGGCAACCCCACAGAACGTGCCTCACAAGGTGCATCGACCGACGAAATGTACTGGCTGGCCAACAACTACCTCTACAACCCCTACTGGGGCTATCAGGACGGAAAGAAACGTAACTCACGCGTCATCAACGACTTCGCGCCCACGGTGGTACTCACTTGGGACTGGGACATTAACATGAAGTCGAAGCTGACCACTACGCTGACCGGACGCTACTCTATGTATAAAGGTACGCGCCTGAACTACAACGACACAGAGAAGCCGCAGGCCGACTACTGGAAGAACCTGCCGTCAAGCTACTACGACGTGTGGTACTCTGACGACGCTGCAGGCCGCACGCTGGCAGGCTTCTACGATTTCTACCGTGCACAGGCTTACCTGATGGGCAGCAAGGAGGCCCGTCAGATTAACTGGGACCGCCTGTACTATGCCAACCAGCAGCGTACAGCAGCAGGCGGCGATGCCATGTACTTTGTTCAGGCTAAGCACAACAACAACCTGAACATCGCCCTGGCCTCAACCTTCAAGACCGAACTGAACAAGCGTACCACCTGGACCACTGGTCTGCAACTGGCCACCAACAAAGGCATGCACTACCAGACCATGGATGACCTCCTGGGAGCTAACATGTTCCATAACTACAACACCTACGCACTGGGCAACTACCCCATGGGCGACAGCCATGTGTATTACGACATGAACAACCCCAACGGCGAGGTGAAGGTGGGCGACCGCTTCGGCTACGACTACAACATTCTCGTGCAGAAGGCACTGCTCTGGAGCACGCTAAAGTACACCAAGGGACGTATGTTCACATTCGTCTCTGGCCGCATCAGCGGTGTCACCTATCAGCGCGACGGTAAGATGCGCAATGGTGTGGCAGAGGCTCTCGGCGTCAGCTCGTTCGGAAAAAGCGAGAAAGCCAAGTTCCTCGACGGAGGCGTGAAAGCCGGACTGACCTACAACCTGGGTGCCGGTAACACCGTCTCGCTGGGAGCCGGTTACGAGCTGCGTGCCCCGCAGGCTCAGGCATCCTTCGTTTCGCCTGAGGTGAACAACGACTTCGTACACAACCTGAAGAACGAGCGCGTCTTCAGCAGCGAGCTGGGCTACAGCTACCAGAACTCCTGGATGAAGGCCAATGTCAGCGGCTATTACACCCACATGGACCACGTCACGGAGTGGCAGAACTTCTTCTACGACGACATTAACTCATTCTCATACGTATCCATGACCAACATCAAAAAGGCCTACTACGGCGTTGAAGTGGGCGCACGCTTCAAGCTCACCTCCGACCTCGACCTGAAGGCCATCGGCACATGGAGCGAAGCCAAGAACACCAACAATGCCGACGTTATCTACATGAACTCTACCGAAGGCAAGTACTATGGTGACATAGTATATAATAAGAACATGCGCGAGGCCGGTACACCACTCTCTGCCTACAGCCTTGGACTGAGCTACCACAAGAGCGGATGGTTCATCGACCTGAACGGCAACTACTACGACCGCATCTACCTCTCCTACTCACCCAGCTACCGCTACGGCGCCACACTGGAGAACCGCCAGAAGATGTACGAGAACAGCGGCATTGCTGCCGAGCAGGTGTTTACCACCAACAGCAACGGCGACAAGGTGCTGATGGGTGACGCCATTGCACAGGAGAAGGGCAAGGGCGGCTTCATGCTCGACCTCTCCATCGGCAAGAGCATCCGTCTCAAGCAAGGCCGCCAGCTGTCAGTCAACCTCATGGTGACTAACCTGCTGAACAACACCAAGATGGTGACCGGCGGCTACGAGCAGAGCCGAAGCAACTACTCTGTGAACACTACTTCAGGCGAGGTGGGTAATGCCCGCGTCTATAAGTTCGACCGTAACCCCATGAAGTTCTATGCCTACGGCATCAACGGCATGCTGAACGTCACTTACAGGTTTTAACTGAGAATGGATAATTGACAATTGATAATAAATGATTACCGATATGAAACAGAATATATTATCCAGCATAAAGAAGGCTGCACCGCTGTGTCTTCTTACCGTTCTGTCCCTTCTGGCTGCATCATGCATGAACGACGATGAATGGAAAGCACCCAGCAGTGAGACAGGCATGAACGCCTACGGCAACACGAACATTCAGGCCACCAACCTGAAGACCATTGCCGAACTGAAAGCTCTCTTCAGCAACGAGATTAACAACAACAGCCTGCGCCAGGTTAAGGAACCCATGCAGATCCAGGGTGTTGTCTCAGGTAATGACGAGGGCGGCAACATCTATAACAGCATCTACATTCAGGACCATACGGGTGCCATAGCCATCAGCATCTCGCAGAGCGGACTCTATGGCGCATTCAGCATTGGCCAGTGGGTGCTCATTGAACTGCAGGACCTCTACGTAGGCGGCTACGGCAAGCAGGCACAGATTGGTACTACCTATACCAACCCCAACAAGGCTGACGCCACACCGCAGGTGGGACGCATGAGCCGCTACATCTGGCAGCAGCACTACCGCCTCATCAGCAACACCGAGAGTTCGTGGACGCTGGCTCCTACGGAGGTGAAGTGGAACTTCAACACGCTCGACATTGCCAACGACTGCGCTAAGCTCATCACGCTGAAGGGTGTTGAACTGGCCGAGGCTAATGGCACAGCGGTGTTTGCTCCTTCTGACGGCAGCGTGTCGCTGACAGCCAACTGCGCCAACCGCGTCATCACGGGTCTGAGCAACGTTGTGCTGCGCACCAGCACCTACGCTGACTTTGCTAACCAGGTAATGCCTACCGGTCGTGTTGATATTACCGGCGTAGCCACCCGCTATAACGACACATGGCAGATCCTGATGCGTACGGTTAACGACATCAAGGAGTCCACCACCGAAGCTGCTCCCGTGGCAACACCAACAGGAACAGGCACGGCTAATGACCCGTTCAACGTGGCTGGCGTAGCTGCTTACACTAAGAAATTAGCAGCCGACCAGCAGTCATCTACCGACATCTATGCCAAGGGTATCATCGTTACCGTTTCCGACATCGACACAGAAGGAAACTTCGGCAATGCCACCTACCTGATTTCCGACCAGCGCGACGGCTCAACAGGAACCTTCCAGATTTACCGTGGCTACGGTCTGAACGGCGACAAATTCAACAAAGCCGGTGCTACCATCATCAAGCCCGGCGACGTGGTTCTCATCAAGGGTAAGGTTGTGAACTACAAGGGCAACACCCCGCAGTTCGCTCAGGGCAGCACCATTGTCACACTCAATTAAACATCTCCAATAACGAACAAATAAAAACAAAAAGAATATGAAAAAATTAGCTTATTCATTGATTGCAATGGCCATTGCGGCCTTTACATTCACCAGCTGCGAGGACGTACCCTCACCGTTTGGGGAAATCGTCAAGCCAGAAACCGGTGGCGGAAGCGCGGTTATTGAACCCACTGGCGACGGAACGGAAGCCAGCCCCTACAACGTGGCTGCCGTCATTGAGTACGTATCAGGACTCGGTGCTGACGTAACATCTGACAAGGAGGTCTATATTAAAGGTATTGTAACTGAAGTTACTGAGAAGTTCGGTACACAGTATGGTAATGCCACCTTCGTCATCTCTGACGTGGAGAGCGGCGGTAACAAGTTCACCTTCTACCGTGGACTGTATCTTGGCAATACCAAGTATTCAAAGGACACTGACACCAATATCAAGGACGGCGACGTAGTTGTCATCTGCGGCAAGGTGGTCAACTACAAGGGCAACACGCCTGAAACCTCGCAGGGCAACGCCTATGTCGTATCTATTAACGGACAGGGCGGCGGCACCACACCTACCCCAGGCGGTGAAGATGAGATCAAGACCGTCACCATTGCCGACTTTAATGCAGCAGCTGAGAGCACCAGCGTATGGTATCAGCTCACCGGTACCGTAAAGGGACTTAAAGATGACGACAAGTACGGCAACTTCGACCTTGAAGATGCTACAGGTTCTGTCTATGTATATGGTCTGCTCGCAGAAAAGGGAGGCGAAAAGCAGAAGTTCCAGGAACTTGCTGCAGCCAAGGGCATCAAGAACGGCTGTAAACTCACCATCATTGGTAACCGCGGCTCGTTTGGCGATAAGATTGAAGTTGTCAACGCTTACTTTGTCAGCGTAGAAGCTGGTAGTGAGCCTGATACACCTACACCAAGTGGCACGGGCGACGGCACAGAGGCAAACCCCTACAGCGTGTCGGCAGCCATTGCAAAGGCAGAACAGGCTGGTGTCTTCGTGAAAGCTTACATCGTTGGCTGGGTAGAAGGACAGGTTTATACTTCTGGTGCTCATTTCGACGGCACATCGTCTTCAGCAACCAATATTCTTATTGCAGAATCAGCTTCCGAGACTGATCCCGCTAAGTGTATGCCCGTACAACTTCCCAATGGTAATATCCGCACAGGCCTGAACCTCATGGACAATTCCGGCAATTACAAGAAGGAGGTCATTCTCTATGGAGACATCGCCAAGTACTTTGGTGTTCCCGGCCTGAAGAACACTTCGTATGCCAAGATAGGTACTACAGAAATTGGCACTAAGCCTGGTAGCAGTTCTGGTGGTGGTGACACACCCAGTGGTGCGACAACTCTTGACACAAACTTCAAGGCAAATGGACAAGGCGATTGGACTATTTCTAATGTAAAAGCCTTACCTGATGGAGTCAATTATATCTGGAGCTTTGACGACAGATACGGCATGAAGGCATCGGCTTATGTAAGCGGAACACGCTACGATTCAGACAGTTGGTTAGTTAGCCCGGAAATCAGTCTTGCCAATGGTGGAACCATGACCTTTAAGCAGGCTCTTAACTATGCAACAAGTGAGTATGTACACGTAATGTACACCACAACAAGTAAGAGCGGCGAAGTAAATGCTAATGACTGGAAAGAAGCCACTGTAGATACTTGGCCTGCTGGCAATAACTGGACATTTATTGAAAGTAAGGCCACCCTACCAGCTGGTACTGTACGAGTGGCATTCCGCTATACCAGCACAAACAGCATTGCTGCCACATGGGAAATTGAATCGGCTAACATTAAATAATCGATTCTCTTGTTATTCCCGACAAAATACTAAAAGAGCCGCACCCCCACAGGTCGCGGCTCTTTTTATTGAATACAAGTGCCGTTTCTCTACAGGAAAAGTGCCGTTTCTCTGGTAAAGAAGTGCCGTTTCTCTTGGGGAAAAGCGGCACTTCTCTATCTTCTTATATATTAATACAGATACAGATGATACAGATAGAATATAAAAAGTATTCGCGTACGTACGCGTACGTACGCGAGGGCTTTCCTCGTTTCATCTGTATCATCTGTATCTGTATTCCCTGATGTGCCTTTCACTGGTCTTGGTTTTGCAAAGGTACGAAAAAATTTTGGACCTTGCAAGCTTTTCGCAGGAAAAAAAAGAAACGAAGAGGTCTTCGTGTGCCCTCAAGAGCAACACGAAGACCTCCTTCGTTCTTCTGATGCGCGTGCTTACCTGCTTCGGTAGATGATTTTCTTGCCTTGGTGCAGATAGAGTCGGCCGCTGACGGGAGTAGTTACCAACCGTCCGTTCAGGTCGTAATAAGGTGCGGCGTGCTGGGTGTTGGTTGACTGATGACAGATGCCGGTGGCCAGTGAGAGGATAACGGCATTCGAGGCTTCCGACTCACCCACGTTATAGACGGCCGTAACGGTATAGGTGCCGTTGGCAGGCTGCGTCAGGGTACAGGTGGGTGCGTCATAAAGCTCGCTGTTCACCAGAACGTCGTCGCAGTAGAGGCGATAGCCCAGCAGCGTGAGCACAGAGCCCGTACCGTCTGGCGTGTAGGTAATGTCGTCGATGAGCACGGCGTAGCCTTCCTCAGAGACATTGTGAATGGCGAAACGTACGGCTCCTACGGGCAGGGTGAACTCATAGCGCGTCCACTCGTTGGGCAACTGGATGCTGTTGCCTCCCGTGAGCAACTGGAAGCTGGAGGGGTCGGCATCGGTCGTGGAGTAAAGCACCTCGATGTAGTCGGTCTGCTGGTTGGCAGATGCCGTACGGGCATAGAAGGCTATACGCTGACCGTCGCTGCTGAGCAGGGGCGAGATGAGCCAGTCGTTGTTCTTGTAGCCGAAATCGTTGGCGTAGTCACCGAAGCTGGCCAGCAGCTTGCTGCCGCTGTGCGGCTGCCACTCTGGGTGAGAACTGAGGTCGATGCCTGCCGCCTCTGGGCTGAACACCATGAAGGCCTGCTCGTCCAGATAGTGGGGAATGTCGATGCCGTCGATCTCAATGACGCCGTAGTCGCCGAACGGAGCTTTGTCCTTCAGTATCCAGTCTTCGAGGGTGAGGTCTCCGTGGCTGTAACTCTCAAAGTCTTCGGTCACGACGTTGGAACCCACTTCCTGCACCTCCGGCTCTGACCATGTGAAGGTGACGGTGCCCTCGTTGTCGGTGAACTCAAGGTTGGTGGGGCTGGGCACGTCGAGGTGGGTAATGGCTATGGTGAAGGGCTCCGAGGAGTTGTCGTCCGTGTTCTCGTCGTCCTCGTAGGCTATGCGCACCGTGAAGGTCTCGCTGTCAGTCCACGACGGGGGAACGTTCAGGGTGAATGTCAGCGCGGTTTCAGCGTTCTTGGCGGTGCTCAGAGCGCTCAGGGTCTGCTCCAACTGCTGGCCGCGATAAAGTTCCAGCGCATAGTCTTCAGCGTCAGTGGCCCCAATGTTCTTGACGGTAGCCTTGATTTGTATCTCCTCGCCAACGGTAGCTGAGGCAGGTGCCTCGACGTCACCCAGGGCAAGGTCGGCAGCATGCCGGTCTTCAATGCGGATGTTGTCGAGCATGAGGGGCGTCTGGTCGCTCTGGGCGTTCTCCTTGAAAGCGATGATGATGAAGTCATTGTCGGAGAAGTTGCCAAGCGGCACCTCGTACTGCAAGTAGCCCGACTCCTGAATGTCGGCCATGCGAACGGTGTGTATGGTCTGTAGGTCGAAGCCGTCGGCAGCCACCTGAACGTAGAGTTCGTCGTCGTCGGGGTTGGTCTCGTAGAAACCGTTGTTAGAATAGCTCAGCTTGTTCAGGTAGAAGGTCAGCACGGGGTTCGCGGTGCCCTTGACGGCAATCTTTCCAGAGAACGCCGTCACCTCGGACCCGGCCACGGCCGGTCGATAGGCCAGCAAGCCGTCGTCCTCGTCCTGCGAATAGTAAGACCAGTCGTCGCCAACTTCCCATGACTCGCCGTTGGTGCCAGAGAAGCCCCAGAAGTGAGCAGGCTGAGCGCCGGCAAACGACTCGGCGAAGGGCAGCTCATAGCTGGCTCCGCTGATGTAGAAGGCCGTGGCAGGATAGCCCATTCCCTGTGGCGACGCTGCATAGACGGCATACTCGTGGAGCGACTGGCTACCCGTGTCGGCGGTGGTGACGCTGGTGTCCGTATAGCTCAGGGCGGTCAGGTTCTGGGCAATGCGCTGCATGCCAGAGGTCTTATAGACGGTGTAGGTGACACTGGCATTGTCAACATATCCGCCATACACGCCGCGTCCCTCGGGCTGTTGCCATGTGATGACGGGATGACCTTCGTCATTGAGCGCAACCTTCACATTGAGCGGGGCCGAAGGATAGTCGATGCCTACCCATGCCTCCGCCTTGGCTGCGGGGCCGGTGCCCTGTGCGTTGGAGGCAATGACCTCATAGGAGACCATGCCTGCGAGTGCGTCCTCGTCGGTGAACGAGAGAGGTTCGCCGGGAGAAGGGGCATCGAAGGTCTTGACGAGCTGCTGGTTGCGCAGCACCTGTACGTTGGTGAGCGACGAGAGCATGCTGCCGTCAACGCTCTTCTCGGGTGCAACGAACGAGACGGTGGCCTCCAGTGCGCCGTCTGCGCCTGCCGTGACGGTCAGTTCGGTTGCCTCTGCGGGGGCTTTCAGTATGAACTCTTCCTCCACCTTTATGTCATCGACGAGGAAGAAGGCTCCGCCAGCCTCCGACGTGGCAAAGAACCCGAAGTAATAGATGCCGTCCTCTGGCACGGTGATGGTGAAGGTCATGGTCCGCATCTCGTCCCAGTAGATGGTGGTCTTGGGCAACAGCTGCGTGGTCATGCCTTCGACTGTGGCCGACGAGCCCATATAGACGGAATACTCATCAGGCCAATAGTCAGAATAGCACAGCACGTCGTACTGGAAGGTGTACCGGCGGTCGGCCTTCAGCTTGATGGCGGGCGTAATGAGCCAGTCGTCGCCATCCTTGGTGCCAGTGTTGTAGCCTGCACACTTTCCCGAAGGACTGTAAAGCCAGCATCCGCTGTCAAGGGACGGCGTCTCATTATTGTCGATGATGGTAAAGGTATCAAACTCGTCCTCTGTGTCGAAGGAGAAGTGTACGGGCACCTCGTAGGCATCGCCGAAGACGATACCGTTAGACACCGTAGCGGCGCTCTCCACGTTGTCGGCCACGGCCACTACCGAATAGCGCAGCAGGGCCTGACCGGCGATGTCCACGTCGTCGGTGAAGCTGGTAGCGGTGAGACCCGTTGCCACTTGCTTGCCGTCAGGTTGGCGGGTCACGGTGTAGGTGATGCGGTCTGCCGAGAAGTAACCGCCGTGAGAACCGGCCGAGGGAGCCGTCCAGCTGATGGAGGCAGCGCGTTCGCCGGTCTTGGTCAGCACGACATTGGTGACGGGATTGGGTTGGTCGATGCCAATCCATTGGCGCAGCGTGGCGGGCGTGCCTGCCCCGGCAGCGTTGCTCAGCGTGACTACGAAGTAATGATAGCCAGCACTGGGCACGGTGACGGCGGCCGACACGTTCTGGCCTGCCGTGGCCGAGCCCGTGGCAAGGTCTTCACCATCGACGGTCACCACATAGCTGACACTGCCCGACAGCGGGCTGCCATCGGCCGTAGTAGTGGGGATGGTGAAGCCTACCGTGCCCGACAACTGGTCGGCTGCGAAATGGAGGCTGATGGGCGAGAGAGCCCCCGGTGCCCCGTCGGCAGGACTCTCCGGGCATGCGTAGAGGGCCACGACTTCCTCATCGTTGGGAAACTGCGTCACCAGAGAGGCTGCACCCGTGGTCAGGTTGACGGTGTAAAGGCCGCTGCTATCGTCGTTCAGTGAGGCTGCCCAGTAGAGAACACCGTCGCTGCCGAACGTTGCCGTCTGCAAATAGGCGGGGACGATGCCCGTTGGGCCGATGGCCGTCAACTGGCCGGTCTTCTTATCTACTCTGACTAAATAGCCACCATTGGTGATGGCGTATGCCTCTCCTTTGGCATTCACGGCTACAGCCACGAGCTCACCTTCAAGGCTGGCAATGTGGGTGACGCTCAGCGTGTGGGGGTCCATGTAGCCCCAAGCCACACCATCGTCAGACTTGAAGCAGCCGTAAGCCACGTCGTCGATGGCATCGTAGGCCATGTCGGTAGCCAGTGCCGTGTAGTCCTGCACCATGTCGTAAACCTCTTCCCACGTATTACGCTGATAGACGTATGTGGTCACCGATAACTGGCCGGTGTACCATTCCTCAGAATAAGTGGTCATGTAGTAATATTGGTCGGTGAAGAAGCCACCGCCCGTCTAGGGGTAGTCCTCGTTCTCAAACACTTGTGTGAACGAGGTGGGAGCCGTGGCCGTGAAGCTGGCCACGCCGTAAGGGCTATAGTAGTCGCTCCAGGCACCGGAATAAAGCAGCGCGCCCTCAAACGTCAGGCCAGTACCGGCCACTTTCCCCACGGGAGCAAAGCGCCCGCCAGCCACGCTGCCCACGCCAGTCGTACGTCGGGTTGGCTTCTTTCCTTTCCGCCAGTCTTTAAGGCTGACTTTCTTGTTGTAAGTACTAAGCGAAGCCTTCTCTTTGTCGGGCTTCGACTGGGCCAGCATGACGGCCGGCATCAGCATCACAAGTGACAAGGCCACTGTGCAAAGTTTTGTTAAGTTGCTTTTCAGTTTCATCGTTGTCTCTATTTATTTAATCCGTCAGCAAAAGTAACAGAAAGGCGCGTCATAATGGGAAAAGGGGATGGGGATTACTATTAAAATTTATAAATTTGACTACTTCTTGTGTGTTTTTCTATGGATTTTACTATCTTTGCACTCCAATACGACATGGATTTTAACAGTAGAAAAAGGAAAATGATCATGCGCAAGTTCCTCCTGTTCGCAACGACTATTGCCTTTCTGGCCATTGCCGCCGTCAAGGCACAGGCCAGCCAGACTGGCTTTGCCTACCAGCAATGGATAAGCAAACCATCGGGCGAACTGCTGAAGATGGGCTCCCAGTATGAGAACGACGGACAGTTCATGGACAGTGCGATGGTCTGCTTCACCATCATTGCCGACCGATATACGCCACAGTCACCAAAGGCTGAACAGGAGCTCGTGGTCAGGGCACTGAACGAGATGGGGGTGCTCAACACCAACTTGTATAACAACTACACGGCGGCCTACCAACACCTTATTCTGGCCTACGACATCTGCAAAGAGATTGGAATGGACGAGATGGAGCCATACATCCTGCTCAATCTGGGCAACCTATATAATATATATGAGTTCCTGTTCCCTTCGGAAGACCTGATTCCTCAGGCCAGAAAGTATTACCAGCAGAGTTTCCGGGCGGCCTGCCGGAAGCACGAATGGGCGATGGCCATCAACAGTTACATCAACTTCTCCATGCTCAGCATGCCCTACGGCGTGGGCGACGCTGCCGTTCACCGTGAAATGCAGGTCTGGATGCGCGACAGCATTCCTACCGACACGCCCGACTGGGCACTGACATGCCACTTCCTGAACGGCAACATGGCCATGCTCGACGGCGACTGCGCTACGGCCTTGCAGCACTATCGCCGCATGGCAGGCGACCTGACGCCCGGCCCCGACCATATCAGGGAGCAATACATGGTCTATACCTGTATCTCTGCTGCCTTCCTGCAAGAGGAACGCTACGACTCTGCCATCTGCTATGCCAACAGGATTCTGGAACTGAAAAGCCAACAGGACCTGATCGACATACAAGTGGAGACCTACAGACTACTGTCAGAATACTACACGAAGCTGGGAGACAGCAAGATGGCCAGCAAGTACTATATGGCATATCTGGAAAAGAAGGAGCTACTGATGAAGAACATTGCAGGACTCATGCCCACGAAGCTGTCGCACGACCTAAACGAGGTAGGCAGCGAGGTGACGAAAATGAGGGAGCAGAAACGTACGCAGACGGTCTTTCTGGTGGCGGCGGCGGTCGTCATTGCCATGCTCATCGGCTTCAGCCTGTCTATCAACCAGAAGAACAGGCAACTGAGACAGAAGAACCTTGCCCTCTATCACCGCATGAAGGACATCATCGAGCAGGACGAGGAACGGCTGAGGGCACAGACCGACGGAAAATACAAGAGCAGCATGCTAAAGGAAGAAAAGAAACAGGCACTGCTGGAAAAAATCAAGCAGGCCATGAACTGCACCGACGACATCTGCCAGCCAACCTTTGCCTTAGGGCGGCTTTCGGAAATGGTGGGATCGAACACCAGCTACCTCTCGCAGACCATCAACGAGAACTTTGGCATGACATTTCCCAACTTGCTCAATCTCTACCGTGTCAAGGAAGCCTGCAGACGCATGGCTGACCGTGAGCACTATGGCAACCTGACCATCGATGCCATTGCCGAAAGCGTGGGTTTCAAGGCCCGCGCCACCTTCACCAAGGCATTCAAACAACATGTTGGCATGTTACCGTCAGAGTACATGAAAAACACCCTGAAGGGCGAGTGAGCATCATCAACGATGCGCGAAACTCACTTTTTGACTTGGGTCAACAAAACGGCTGTTTTCGTGCACAAAAGTTACGTAAACTTTGCGTAAACCGAAAAGCCGCCGTACTTTTGCACTCAGAAAGAGCCAAAAAGGGCTCAATATATAGGATAACATTAAATAATTAAAAGTAGGTGCCGGACCAACACACCGCACCGAGTAAAGAAAAGAAAGGGTAAAAAGATGAAAAAAATGATTTTAACCGTTGTAGCAGTACTGAGTATGACCACAGCATTTGCCGGAAACGACCCCATTGAGGGTAACGACATGAACATTTACGAGCTGAATGTCAACATGAACAAACTCTCCGAGACGCTGAAACTGACCGACGGACAGCAGTTTGAGGTAGAGGGTATCATGGATACCTTTGCCAAGGAGCTGAAAGAGGCCGGTGAGGCTGACGAGATCTTCCGTCAGGAAAAGGTGAACATGGCCATCAAGAAGGATATTCAGAAGATGCGCCGCGTGCTGAACAGCAAGCAGATGCGTACTTACCTGAGAGTACTGAACATGACCGTGTACAATCGTGGACTGAACAAATAAGTTAAGCATTTCTTAGGTTATTTGTTCGCTATGAGTACCTTCGAGGCCATGCTTCGAAGGTACTTTTATTTGAAAAAACAAAAAAATAATTAATTTCTTTTGGTTTTTTGCTCACTTATTCGTACCTTTGCACCCGCTTTATGCGCAAATGACATTTAACAATTAATAATAACAAGTAAAAATGAAAAAAGGTATTCATCCAGAAAACTATCGCCCCGTCGTGTTCAAGGACATGTCCAACGGCGATATGTTCCTCTCGCGTTCTACAGCAAAGACGAATGATACAGTAGAATTCGAAGGCGAAACTTACCCAGTGGTAAAAATCGAAATTTCTAACACCTCTCACCCGTTCTACACCGGTAAGAGCAAGCTTGTTGACACGGCCGGCCGCGTTGATAAGTTCATGAGCCGCTACGGTAAGGCTGCGAAGAAATAAGATAAAGCCTACAAGAAGTATTTAAAAAGGACGCTTTCCAGTAGTTGCATATGCCGGAAGCGTCCTTTTTTGATGGACTACAGACTACGGACTATGAAGATTACAAAACTATTACCTACCCTGCTCCTGACATTCTTCCTCGCCGCCTGTGGCGACGACAATGAGGACATCATCGTAACCCCAGGAAACAATAGCGGCAGCAGCTCGAGCAGCTCGGTCAACAACAACAAGAACACCACCGGCCCCACCGAGGCACGCTACAGGCTGGAGTTCCCGCAGATGAAGGGTGGCAACAGCGTCGTCGTGGTACACAAGGCCATTCTGAACAAGAACAACAGGCAGGAAGACGTCAACTACTGCGTGGAGTGGGACCCTGACATACAGTCGCAGCGTTGGAGCTGCTACCAGATGTACAGCAGCATCAACTACCATTCGTCCTACAACGTGTCCAGGTATAATGCTGACAACGACGGCACGCTGAATCCAGAATGTCAGTACCCCAATGACCCCGACCTGCCGCCACAGTACCGTTTTGCCACTGACCCCTTCAAGTATTCCGGCTACGACCACGGCCACATCTGCCCGTCGGCCGACCGGCTCCGGTCCAACGAGGCCAACTACCAGACGTTCTTCATCACCAACATGCAGCCCCAGCGCAACAAGTTCAACGTCGGCCTCTGGGAAAAGATGGAGAACCAGGTACGCACTTGGGCCAGCAACTGTGACACACTCTACGTCTGCAAAGGCGGTACTATCGACATGTCAGAAAACATTCTCGGCTACATCGGCAGTGGGTCCAACCGCATTCCCGTGCCCAAATATTTCTTCATGGCGGTGCTCAGCAGGTCTGGCAACAGCTACAAAGCCGCAGGCTTCTGGGTGGAACACCTGAACGAAGACCGCAGCAATGACAACCTGGGCAACTATGTGGTTAACATCTACGAGTTGCAGAAACTGACCAACATCGACTTCTTCTGCAACCTGCCCGACGACCTGGAGAGTACCGTGGAGTCACAGCCTATAGTGAAGAAAGACTGGGGACTGAATTAGGCAAGAAACAAAAAGGGCGGCTGTCCACCCGCAGCCGTCCTTACTCTTTTTACCTTAATCCTAATACTCTATGCATATCTCTTTTTAGCAATGCAAAGTTACGAAGTTTCTCGGTTTACCGCTAATAATCTGACAGTTTCCAATGTAATATGGCATACTTTTTGACATAAGTCAATAGAGACAAACATGTCAAAAGAAAATAAAAAAGAAAGAATTTCTTGCAGATTTCACAGAAAATGCGTAAATTTGCGACAAAAAGCAAATTCACCTATATTTTATAAACAAGATGAAAACAATTTATGATTTCACTGTCAAGGACAGAAAAGGAAAAGACGTATCACTGAAAGAGTATGCCAACGAAGTGCTGCTCATTGTCAACACAGCTACCAAGTGTGGTTTCACCCCTCAGTATGAGGAGCTGGAAAAACTCTACGAAAAGTACCACAGCCAGGGCTTTGAGATTCTCGACTTCCCCTGCAACCAGTTTGGTCAGCAGGCCCCGGGTACAGACGAGAGCATCCACGAGTTCTGCAAGCTCAACTTCGGCACCGAGTTCCCCCGCTTCAAGAAAGTGAAGGTAAACGGCGAAGATGCCGACCCACTCTTCAAGTTCCTGCAGGGCGAGAAAGGCTTTGCCGGCTGGGACATGGAGCACCCCATCGCTCACATTCTCGACAAGATGCTGACTGAGGCTGACCCCAACTACAAGGAGAAGGCCGACATCAAGTGGAATTTCACCAAGTTCCTTATAAACAAGAAAGGTCTGGTCGTTGCCCGTTTCGAGCCTACAGAGAAGACAGAAAACATAGAGAAGCAAATAGAGGAACTACTTTAAATAATGGAACATACCAAATGCTTAATCATTGGCAGCGGGCCGGCAGGCTATACCGCTGCCATTTATGCCTCACGGGCCAACCTGCACCCCATTGAGTACAGCGGCCTGCAGCCCGGCGGCCAGCTTACCCAGACAACGGAAGTAGAGAACTTCCCCGGCTATCCCCAAGGTGTTGACGGCAACCAGATGATGATGGACATTCGCGAACAGGCCGAGCGTTTCGGTGCTGACATCCGCGACGGCAGCATCACCAAGGTTGACTTCTCGGCAGCTCCCTATAAGGCATGGGCAGAAGACGGCACCGAGATAGAGGCTGACACCGTCATCATTGCCACCGGTGCCTCCGCCAAGTATCTGGGGCTCGACGACGAACGTAAATATAACGGACAGGGCGTTTCGGCCTGTGCCACCTGCGACGGCTTCTTCTACCGCAAAAAGACCGTTGCCGTAGTAGGCGGCGGCGACACTGCCTGTGAGGACGCCCTATACCTGAGCCATCTGGCAAAGAAAGTTTACCTTATTGTCCGTAAGCCTTTCCTGCGTGCTTCGCAGGTGATGCAGCAGCGAGTTCGTGAAGCCGAAAACATTGAGATACTTTTCGAACATAACACCGTTGGGCTCTTTGGCGAGAACGGAGTCGAGGGTGCCCACCTTGTCAAGCGTAAGGGCGAGCCCAACGAAGAAATGGTAGATATTCAGATTGACGGATTCTTCCTGGCCATCGGCCACAAGCCCAACACTGACATCTTCACCCAGTGGCTCGAAACTGACGAAGTTGGCTACTTCAAGAAGATTGACGGCACGCCCCGCACCAAGATTCCCGGCATCTTCGTTGCCGGTGACTGTGCAGACCCGGTCTATCGGCAGGCCATCACTGCTGCCGGCAGCGGATGTCAGGCTGCCATCGAGGCCGAACGATTCCTGTTAGGTTGAAGACTCTTGCTACATCTGTATCATAAAAAATGCCCTGCTTCACAGCAGGGCATTTTCGTCTCAATACTTTTAAAAAACTAAATTAATCAACCATAAACCTTAACCATTAAAAAATCTTTTGTGATGCAAAGATAGTACACTTGAATGAATTATGCAAATTCTTTCACATAAAAAAAGTATAAAATTCATCAAGTTGGCAAAATTTAAACCAAAAATCGCTTATTTTCCACCTTTTTACGTTCAAAATAACGCATTTTCAACCTATTTATCCACGTTTTTCGAAGATTTTTAGTATCTTCGCAGCCTAAAAATCTTCGCACGATGTATCTTAGTCTAAAGTTTTTCATACTCGGTCTAATCATTCTGGCTGCCCTCTTCTACCTGGGACGTTGGCTCTACCTGAGGAGTGTGCGCATGCGGAACCGTCTCCAGATGGAACGCGTCTATGCCAACATCACACACGAACTGCTCACACCCCTCACCATCATCTCGGCCTCGGTAGAACACCTGCAGGAAGAAGAGCCCAAATACAGTCACGACTACGAGCTCATGCAGCTTAACATTCAGCGCATGGTACGTCTGCTGCAGACCATACTCGAGACCAGTAAGGCACAGTCAGGCGAGCTTAAGCTCCTCGTCAGCCACGGAGACGTCATGAAGTACATCCGTGAGACCGCCCTGACCATAGAGCCCCTCATGCAGAAGCACGGTTTGGAGTTCACCATCAAGTGCAATCCCGAAAGCATGATGGGCTGGATTGACACCGACAAGCTGGACAAGATCATCTTCAACCTGCTCACCAATGCCGCTAAATATACCACGCGCAAGGACGGACGGGTAGAACTCGACGTGAGAACCAACAAGCGGTTCGACCACATCACCATTCGCGTCAAGGACAACGGCATCGGCATCCCCAAGGACAGGCAGAAGGGCCTTTTTCGCCGGTTCTACGACGGTCAGTATCGCAACATCAACACCTTCGGAACAGGCATCGGCCTGTCGCTGACCCACGACCTGGTGGTACTGCATCACGGCAACATCAGCTTCGAGACACAGGAGAACAAGGGCACCACGTTTACCGTCACCCTGCCCATCTACAAGGAGGCTTTCTATAGTTCACAGATTGACGAGAACAACAATATCAACGTCAACGTTCCCAAGAGCGTACTCCTCGACTTCACCCACATACAGGAAACCCTGCCTGAAGGCGAGGAACCCAAGGAGGAAGAAGCCGACGACAATACCTATAAAGTCCTGTTGGTAGAAGACAACGTTGAACTGCTCATGCTGATGAGACAAGCGCTATGCCGCCAATACCGCATCTATACTGCCCAAAACGGCCGTGAAGCACTCAACATCATCCGCTCCACAGAGCTCGACCTCATTGTTTCCGATGTCATGATGCCCGAAATGGACGGTTACGAACTTACACGCAAAGTCAAGTCGAACCCCGATTACAGTTACCTCCCCATCATCCTGCTTACCGCCAAGATACAGGAGTCAGACCATCAGGAAGCCCTCAAGGCTGGAGCTGACGACTACATCACCAAGCCCTTCCGGTTGAGTAACCTGCAACTGCGCATTAATAACATTATTGAGAACCGCAAACGCATACTCCTGGAGTTCAAGCAGTGCCCCATCACTGAGACACAGAAGAAAGCCGCCGAGACACCTACTCCCGATAACAAGTTCCTGGAACGCGCCATTCAGTGCGTCACCGAACATCTTGACGATGCAGACTTCGACCGCGAAGCCTTCGCCCGTGAGATGGGGGCCAGTCCGTCAACGCTATACAACAAGCTACGCGCCACCACGGGCATGAACGTCAGCAACTTCATCCGCCACATCCGCATGAAGGCCATTGATGACATTATCCGTCAGGAGCCCGACATCCGCGTCAGCAGCCTGGCCTACCGGGTTGGCTTCAAAGACCCGAAGTACTTTGCCACTACCTTCAAGAAAGAGTTTGGCATGCAGCCGAAAGAGTATATTGAGAAGTTGAGCGTTGAGCGTTCAATTGTCCATTTTCAACGAGCTGAGCCACAGCATACAGAACGTCAGCAAACCGTTTAGCATCAGCAGTTCATAGCCGAAGGTATAACCTGCGGCGGCGGCAGCCTTGTCTATGGCCAGACAAATCAGCGGCGAGGCTACAGCAATATAAGGCACATAGCGGTCACGAGGCACGCGCTTCGTCAACAATCCAAAGGCAAACAACCCAAGTAGCGGACCGTAGGTGTAGCTCACTAATATGTAAATAGCATCAATGACACTCGTTGAATTCAGTAGTCTGAACAGCAGGATGAACACAGCGAACACTACACTCATGCCCAGATGTACCCGCTTGCGCAGCCGTTCGTCGTCAGTACACTGGCGTATATCCACGCAGAAGCTCGTCGTCATCGACGTAATGGCGGAGTCAGCACTCGAGAAGGAGGCCGCCACTACGCCCAGCGTGAAAAACACCATCACCGCACTACCCAGTTCACCCGTAGCAGCGAACATGGGCAACAGCTCGTCACCCGCAGCAGGAAGCGTTACTCCCCTTTGTCCCGCCAGCATCGTCAGCAGCACGCCAAGGGCCAGAAACAGCAGGTTCACCGGCACAAAGGCAAAACCGTAGGTCGTCATGTCCTTCTGCGCCTCGCGCAGCGTCTTACAGGTCAGGTTCTTCTGCATCTTGTCCTGGTCCAGTCCTGTCATCACTATTACAATAAAGATACCACTCAGGAACTGCTTCCAAAAATTCTGCCTCGATGCCCAGTCATCCATGACGAAGACGCGCGACATCGGACTGTCACTAACCGCCTGCACCGCCTCTGCCGCGGTCATATCCAGCTCGGCCGTCACCTTATATATAATAAGGAGAAGTGCTCCCAGCAGGCAAAGCGTCTGCAATGTGTCCGTCCATACCAGCGTCTTGATGCCACCGCGCCGGGTGTACAGCCAGATGAGTGCCACCATCACCACCACCGTAAGCGGGAAGGGAACCCCCACCCCGTCCAGCACAAAGCGCTGCAGCAGCATACACACCACATAGAAAGCCACGGCAGCCCCCGACATCTTGGAAATCAGGAAGAACCACGCTCCAGTCAGGTAGGCACGCGGCCCTAACCGCTGTCCCAAGTAGGTGTAAATACTGGTCAGATTCAGCCGGTAGTAAAGGGGCAACAGCACGAAAGCCACGACGAAATAGCCCAGAATGAATCCCAGACAGGTCTGCAGATAGGTCATGTCCATTCTCATCACCATGCCTGGCACGCTGACAAAGGTAACGCCCGAAATAGAAGCTCCCACCATGCCGAATGCCACCATGTACCACGGCGACTTACGTTCAGCACGGAAAAAGGTCTCGTTCGTTGCCTTCCTGCTGGTCCAGCGGCTTAACGCAAACAACACGAGAAAATATAGCAAAACTGTCAGTATCATCATCATGCCTGCAAAGGTACGATTAAGTGAGCGAAAAGCCAAATTTATTTGAGCTTTTCCGAACGACAAGTACATTCGACGAAGTCAAAGGTACGATTAAGTGAGCGAAAAGCCAAATTTATTTGAGCTAAAGTTTAAGTATTAATTTTGTGCCGTAAATCCGACAATTAGGTTACTTCTAAAGGTGGTTTTGCT
>ERZ842401.589-NODE-589-length-52816-cov-13.965031_pt1 | contig 52816 bp, 41 predicted proteins | sample MGYA00521270_ERZ842401 | MGnify/ENA primary metagenome ERZ842401 (study PRJEB31892, sample SAMEA3878208) | bioreactor metagenome | biome: Moose rumen | place: Sweden | collected 2011-10 | study: EMG produced TPA metagenomics assembly of the PRJEB12797 data set... | reverse complement strand
TAGCCGTGACTGGAGTTCAGACGTGTGCTCTTCCGATCTGGGGCCGGTTCAGGACGCTCAGCCGCATCAGGGCGTATTCGATGTGCAGGCGGGGATTCACCGCCGCCTTGTAGCCCGTCTCGCAGACCGTGGTGATGCCCAGGGCGTCGAAGAGGAACTGGGCGCTGCAGCGGGCCGACTGCTCTGCATAGCGCTTCTTGAGGGAATCCGGCAATTCCAGCAGCGGCTCCAGGCCGCCGGTCTTGGCCACCACCAGGTTCCGGAGGTGGGAAGAGAGCGAACCTACGAAGTGCAGGGCGTTGAAGCCCTTGGCCAGAATCTCGTCCAGGATAAGGAAGGCGGCGCCGTAATTCCCTTCCAGGAAGTGGTCCACCAGGGAGAAGCTGTATTCGTAGTCCAGCACGTTCAGGTTCCGGATTACGTCCTCGTACTTCACATCGGTGCCGCAGAAAGCCACCGTCTGGTCGAAGATGGTAAGGGCGTCGCGCATGGCGCCGTCGGCCTTGGAGGCTATTACGTGCAGGGATTCGTCGTCTATCTTCACGCCCTCCTTCCCGGCGATTTCCCGCAGGTTCCGTACCATGTCCGGAATGGAAATCCGGTTGAAATCGTAGGTTTGGCAGCGGCTGAGGATGGTGGGCAGAATCTTGTGCTTCTCCGTGGTGGCCAGGATGAAAATGGCGTGTGCCGGGGGCTCTTCCAGCGTCTTGAGGAAGGCGTTGAAAGCGGCCTGCGAGAGCATGTGCACCTCGTCGATGATATACACGCTGTACCGGCCTACCTGGGGAGGAACCTGCACCTGCTCCATGAGCGTCTTGATGTCTTCCACGGAGTTGTTGGAAGCGGCGTCCAGCTCATGGATGCAATAGGACCGTCCTTCCTGGAAACTCACGCAGGACTCGCATTCCCCGCAGGGCTCCATGTCCGGTCCCGGATGGGAGCAGTTGATCATCTTGGCAAAGATGCGCGCCGTGGTGGTTTTTCCCACACCCCGCGGGCCGCAGAACAGGTAGGCATGCGCCAACTGCCCGCGCTTGATGGAATTGGACAGGGTCCGGGCAATGTTGTCCTGACCAATCAGGCTCCCGAAGGAGTCCGGTCTGTATTTTCGGGCCGATACAATATACTCACTCATAGAATGCAAAGATAACCATCTTTGCCGATTTCAGCAACCCTTTTTCCAGTAAAGTGCAGCAGGAACGTTATGATAGATTTTAAACCTTTTCTGTTAAATTCTATCCTTTCCGGTGCCAACTTTTTTTTACCTTTGCAGGTAAACTGTTTTCGAGATGAAATTTTTTCCGGCATGCTGCCTGTTCCTCCTGTCGGTCCTGTGCGGGGATGTCCTTGGGGGGTGGCCCGCCATGTCCGTTTCGAGGCGTACCGGGCTCCGCTGGAGCGGCACGGCCGGCTGTTTACGGACGGATTGATTGTGAAGTGATGAACTTGCGGCGCAGTGTCATACCGGCCCTTGTCCTTGTGTTTTCCGTATGGGCGGCGCAGGCGCAGGGGATTATGCACACTTACGGTTCGCAGGAAGGGCTTCGCAGCCGCCGCGTCTATCAGGTGGACAGGGATTCTGTCGGCTTTCTCTGGGTTTATACCCAGGAGGGCATCAACCGCTTCGACGGCAGCGAGTTCCGTCCCTATCAGTTGGGCGTTCCCGTTTCTTCCCGTGACAGACTCCAGTCCGCCACCCGGGTGGTGCACGACGCACTGGGCCGCATCTGGGTGTCGCTCCGCAGCGGGCAAGTGTTCCGCTACAACGGACGGCAAGACTGTTTTGAACTCAAGGCCGACTTTTCCGGCGTCCTGCCGGAAGACGGGCTGCTCAACGATATCATGCCTTTCTCGGACGACAGAATCCTGGCGGCCACGTCGGACGGCCTTTACAAGATAGAGAACGGGACGCCTGTCCGGGCGGGGCTGGAGGGAGCCTTGCTGCAGGAAATCAAGGCTGCGGCCGACGGCGGCCTGTACCTGGTGGGCTGGAACGGCATTTACCATACCGATGCCGGAGGCGGCAATCCTGTCCGGATTACCGGCATCCCCGAAGTCCGGTATATGCATGTCCACGACACGGGCCGGTACCTTTTCCTGGGCACTTTCGACGAAGGGGTCCGGGTGTTCGACCCGGAAAAGGGAACCTGCCGGCATCTGGAGGGCATTCCTTCCGTGCCGGTGCGGGTGTTCCGCCTGCTTCCGGACGGAAGCCTGCTTGCCGGGCTGGACGGGGCCGGCGTGTACCGGATAGACACGGAGACCCTCGCCGTCGGCGTTTATTTGCAGGCAAGGGACAACGGTTTGTCCGACAATACGGTGTCGGACCTGTGCCTGGATGCGGACGGAACCCTTTGGATTGCGACCAGCACCGCGGGGCTGAACCGCTACATTCCCAGGAAGCCGGACGTGCAGTGGCTCAGGGAAGAGGAGAGAAACCACCATGTCAATGTCATTTACCGGGACAGTGACGGAGATTTCTGGTACGGGACCAACGACGGGGTTTCCCTGTACCGCCGCGACGGGTCGGTGCAGCATTTCCTGCAGAACAGCGTAGTCATGGCCGTGGTGCAGGACAAGACCGGGAATGTCTATGTGGGCGGCTATGGCATAGGGCTTTACAGAATCAGCAAGCCGCTCGGACGCACCTGTCCTGTGCCGGGGGCGCCGCTTCAGTATATCTACTATATTTATCCGGAGAACGATTTCTTGTGGTTCGGCGGCGTGGAAGGTGATTTCTGCCGGCTGGACACCCGAGATGGAACCTGGACATCCTATCCTTTCTCCTGCGTGGCCGATATCTGGCCGGACGGGGAGGACGGTTTGTTCCTGGCAGGCTGCACCGGCCTGGGCCTCTTTGAAAAAAAGACCGGAGAAGTGCAGTGGCTCAGGGATTTCGGCTCGTTTACGCTTACTTATTCCGTGCGTTCCCTATACCGTTCCATGGACGGCCTGCTTTGGCTGGCTACCGACGGCGACGGCCTGGTCCGGTACAATCCCGCTACCGGGGCCGCTGACCGGTTCACCACGGAGAACGGCCTGCTTTCCGACTCGGTCATCAGTGTTCACGAAGACCTTGAAGGCCGGATTTGGTTCACGACCGAAGAAGGCATTTTCCTGCTGGACCCGCTTCGGCGGACGGTCATCGATGCCGGTCCGCTGCTGGATCTGGAAGGGGGAATCTTCAATCCCAATGCCGCCTGGCTGCATCCGGACGGCCAACTCTCTTTTGGCACCTCCGAGGGCGTGCTGACTTTCGACCCTGCGCGGTTGGATTATTTCAAGCCGCTGGACATCCGCCTGCTGTTTACCGGATTACGGGTCGACTACAAAACCATTCTGCCCGGTGAAGGCCCGTTGGAGGCCAGCCTGGACCGGACAGCCTCGCTCCAACTGGATTCCCGTTCCAACGCTTTTTCCATAGGCTTTTCCGCCCTCAATTTCGGCTCGGATTTCCGGGTGCGCTACGAGTATTGCCTGGAGGGATACGATACCCGGTGGATGCCGGCCACCGTTCCCGCCTCGGCCGATTATATGCAAATGGCTCCGGGGCGGTATATTTTCCGGCTCCGGGCCGTGGACAAGGATTCCGGCAGTGTCTTTGCCCAGCGGGATCTGCCTGTCCGGATTCTGCCGCCCTGGTACCGTTCTGTCTGGGCCTATGCCGCCTATGCGCTCCTGGCCGTCCTTTCGGCCGCGGGAGCCCTGCTGTGGATTCGCCGCCGGCGCCGCGACGAAAAAGTCCGGGAAAAGATGCGCACCTTTGTGAGCGTGGCGCACGACCTCAAGACTCCGGTGTCCCTTATCAAGGGCCCTCTGGATGAATTGGAACGGATGCCGGACCTGTCGGAAGACAGCCACGAGGCCGTGAAACAGGCCTCCCGCAATGCGGACAGGCTGGTGGAAATGATTTCCAGCCTGTTGGATTTGCGGGATTCGGACGAGCAGGAGAAAGAGCCCCTGTTCCTGCAGCAGACCAGCCTGGAACCCTGGCTGCAAAGCCGTCTGGAGGCTTTCCGGCCGGCCGCCGTGCAGAAGGGCCTGGAATTGTCACTGGATGTTTCCGGCGAATTGGCCCAACTGCCCATCGACCGGAAGAAAATGGCCTCCATAGTAGATAACCTCCTTTCCAATGCCTTGAAATACACCGACAGCGGGGCCGTGGACGTGCAGGTATTCTCCCTCCGCCGCAAATGGTCGCTGGTGGTCAAGGATACGGGTATCGGCATTCCCGCGGACGAACAGTCCCGGATATTTACCGACAGTTTCCGGGCTTCCAATATCGGGAAAGTATCGGGAACGGGCATCGGCCTCATGATTACCCGGGAGTTGGTCCGCAGTCTGGGCGGCAGGATTGCTTTCACGAGCAAAGAGGGGGAAGGAACGGCGTTCCAACTCACTTTCCCGCTCCGTTACCCGCACGCGGTCATAGCGGGGGAGGGGGAAAGCGCTGCAGAGACGGCGGAGCGGCCGGTTTCGCCGGACCCCGCCCCCGACCGGATAACCGTGCTGGTGGTGGACGACGAACCCGACATCCTTTCCTATCTGACCCGCCTGCTGTCCGACGAATATGGCGTCCTGACCGCATCCAATGGCGGAATCGCCCTGGAAATGGTGCGCAGCAAGGCTCCGGACGTTGTCATTACGGACATGGTGATGCCTGTCCTTTCGGGCGAGGAACTTTGCCGAATCCTGAAATCCTCCGTGGAAACCAGTCATATCCCGGTGATTCTGCTGACGGCGGTCAGTGCCCGGGAAAGCATTGTGTACGGCCTGGAAGCCGGAGCCACCGACTATGTGGTCAAACCGTTCGACCCGTCTGTCCTGAAGGCCCGTATCCGGAACGTCGTGGACAACCGTGAAAGGCTGCGCCGGTGGCTGCTCGCCGGCGGCGGACCGGAGACCGCCGAACAGCCGGACTGGGGTACGCGGCTGGACCGGGAGTTTATGGAGAAGGTGCTTTCCGTGCTGGAGCGGGAAATCGGCAATCCGGAATTTGCCATTGCCGACTTGTGCCGGGAAGTGGCCATGAGCCGCACCGCTTTCTACAATAAACTCAAATCCCTGACAGGCCAGGGCCCCAATGATTATATCCGGACTTTCCGTCTGAACCGGGGCAGGGAACTGCTCCTGCAGCACCGCTTCTCCGTTCAGGAGGTCGCCGACCGGGTGGGCTTCTCGGACGCAAAGTATTTCAGCATTTGTTTCAGGAAACAGTTCGGCACTAGCCCGAGCAAAGTCTGACAGGCCGATTTGTCAGTATTTCCACCCATTCTGATAATCTTTCACCATCTCCAAAGGCATTCTGACGCTATTTTTGCCGTGCTAACACACATTGGGCATGGAAACTTATATCGGAATGGATTTGGGTGGAACCAAACTTCTCATCGGAGAAGTGGACAGCCACGGCAATATTCTCAAGTACAAAAAGTACAGCACCGGGTTTTTCAACCAGCAGGCGGCGGCCGAACTCCTCTGTGATTCCCTGGATGATTATAAGGCCACAGTCGGCTGGGCCGGGTCGCCCGTTGCCATGGGCGTCGGGCTCATCGGCCGGGTGGATCCCGCCGAAGGCATCTGGCACCAGATAGACCCGGACCGGACACAGCCCATCGCCCTGGCCGCCCGTCTGTCGGAGCGGTACGGCATCCCCTGCCGGATAGACAATGATGTCAAGAGTGCCACCCGGGCCGAAAGGGTCTGGGGCGTCGGGCGCTTTTCCCGGCATTTTGTCTATATTAATGTGGGAACCGGCATAGCCGTGGGAACGGTGGTCGGTGGCCGGCAAATCCGCGGCAGCCATTTCAATGCCGGGGAAGCCGGCCATACCCAGGTGGGTGTAGGGGTGGGAATCCGCTGCGCCTGCGGTCGCCAGGACTGTGTGGAGGCCATCGCTTCCGGCTCCGGCATTGACCGCTGCGCCCGGATGCTGCAAAAAGAATATCCGACGCAACTGACCATTCCTTCCGACCCGGATGTCCGGGTGAATTGCTCCGAAGTGCTTTCACTGGCGGAGTCCGGCGACCCGCTCTGCACGGTGCTGGCGGACAATGCATCCAGGGGCGTGGCGAATCTCATCATGAACCTGGTCCGCCTTACCGACCCCGACACTGTCGTGCTTGGCGGCGGGGTTGTCTCGGAGGGGGCCATGTATCAGCGCGTATTGGACCATCTGCATCCTTCCACCATGCGATTTGTGACCAATGGCGTGGTGCTGACTACGCTGAATCCGCAGTTCGTGGGGCTTTTGGGCGCCTGCGCCGTGGCGATGAACATGTAAGACTTTATCATAAATTTCTGATAGACAAATCTATTAACCATCACAACAACAAACTCTGCTATGAGAAAAGAAATCAAAACAGGTCGGGGATTCAGAAACCTGTTCCAGTTTGCCGGCATGCTCATGCTGTGCCTGCTGCTGGATACCGGTCTGGTCTTCGGCCAGAGCAAGGTGACAGTGCATGGTACGATTCTGGACAAGGACGGCACTCCGGTGCTGGGCGCCTCTGTCTTTGAAAAGGACCATACATCCAATGGCACCGTGGCTGATTTGGACGGCCATTTCGAAATTTCTGTCCAGGAGGGTACCATCCTTGTGTTCTCCTCCATCGGTTATGCAACGCGTGAACTGCCGGCGGCCAGCCAGATGCTGGTGACCCTGGAGGAAGATGCCACGCTGCTTGAAGAAACGGTGGTCGTGGGCTACGGTGTGCAGAAGAAACAGACCCTTACCGGTGCTGTTACGGCCATCAAGTCCGACGAAATCACCACCACCAAGACAGAGTCTCTGGTCAGTGACATCCAGGGAAAGATGCCGGGTCTGCTGATTCGTCAGAAGAACGCGGAGCCGGGCTCTTTCGACAACATGATTTCCATCCGCGGCTACGGCGACCCGCTCTTCGTCATCGACGGCATTGTCCGCAGCAATGAAGGTGCCAAGAATTTCGCCCAGTTGAATCCGGACGATATCGAGAGCATTTCCATCCTGAAGGATGCTTCCGCCGCCATTTACGGCATGAATGCCGCCAATGGCGTTATCATCGTAACCACCAAGCAGGGCCGTGAACAGAAGACCAGAATCTCCTATTCCGCCCTCTTCGGCCTCAAACAGCCGACCGGCATGGAGCGCACGGTGGATGCCTATACCTACAGGCTGATTGCCAATGAAATGTCCCGCAACGTCGGGCAGGCCGAACCTTACAGCCAGGAAGTGCTGGAGAAATACCGCACAGGGGCCGACGGTTATCAGGACTGGGACTGGATTGACCTGTACATGAAGAAGGCCGCCTTCCAGCAGAACCACAACGTGTCCCTGCAGGGCGGTTCCAGCAAAGTGAAGTATTTCGTAGGCCTGGGCTATAACCAGGACGACGGTCTGCTCAAGAGCAACATTCAGTACTATAAGCGATATACGCTCCGCTCCAACCTGAATGTGCAGTTGGCCGAAGGCCTTACCTTGAATCTCGGACTTTCCGGCCGTGTGGACAACACCCAGCGGGCCAAGGAAGACTTCCTGTGGACTTTCAAAACCCTTCTGGTGAACGACCGTGGCGTGGGTCCCTTCGTGATTGACAATCCCGACCATCTGTCCAAAATTGGCCCGGAAGACAAGAATCCGGACGCCCTGGTGCGTACCGACGGCAACGGCTACCGCCGCAGCGAGAATGTGAACTACGATTCCAACGTGGAGCTCCGCTGGGAAGTTCCCTTTGTTCCGGGTCTCACCCTGAGCGCCCTGGGCTCCTATGACGGTTTCTCGCACAATGACAGCCAACTGAGCCGTTCCTATCAGATTTACGACTATTTCACCGACGACCCTCAAGGGTCCAAGGACAGCCCGGACAGTTACAGCAACACCATTTATCTGTATCACAAGGCCTATGGCCGTGTCCAGGCTCAGTACATGCAGTCGGTGGGCAAGCATAATTTCAACGTCATGGCCGCCGGCGAAATGTCCGGTGCCAGAAGCGATGCGCTCAACGGCTCCCGCCAGTACACCGGTATCTTCACCAACGATATCCTGGACCAGGCCGATTCCGGCACCGCCCAGAACTGGGGCAACCGCGGTTACACCCGCCTGGCCGCCCTCCTGGGCCGTTTCAATTACGACTACGCCGGCAAGTACCTTGTGGAACTGGCCGCCCGCTATGACGGTTCCTACCGCTATGCACCGGGCCACCGCTGGGCCTTCTTCCCGTCCGCTTCCCTGGGCTGGAGAGTGTCCGAAGAACCTTTCATCAAAGACAACCTCAGTTGGGTGAACAACCTCAAACTCAGGGCTTCCTATGGCCTGTCCGGTATGGATGCCGGCAATGCCTTCGCCTATGTGTACGGTTATACCAAGGGCGGACTCAACGCGGTGTTCGGCAGCAATACCGGTTCCACCACCGCTTATGTGGCTCCCGGCATGGTAACGGACGAACTCTCGTGGGTGACCTCCAAAATCATGAACGCCGGTGTCGACCTGGAACTGTGGAACGGCCGCCTGTTCGGCACCTTCGAGGTGTTCCGCCGTCACAATACCGGCCTGCTGGCCAGCCGCGCCATCGCTGTGCCGAACACCTTCGGCGCTTCCTTCCCGGAAGAAAACCTGAACAGTGACTACAATTATGGTCTGGAGTTCGAAATCGGCACGAGAGGCAATATCGGCCGTGACTGGCACTACAGCGTGAGCGCCAACTACACCTATGCCCGATATATGTACGGCCACCGCGAGGGCGAAACCTATTCCAGTTCCTTCGACAAGTGGCAGAACGGCATGGACCACCGCACCATGGGCGGTTTCTGGTGGCATTCATACGGCCAGTTCCTGGCCAAATATGACGGTCAGTACCAGAGCATCGAAGAACTGGAAACGGCTCCTTTGATGAACGGTGACACCGGCAACGCCCGCATCCTGCCCGGTTCTTTCCGCATCCTGGACCTTAACGGTGACGGAGTCATCAACTACAACGACCAGGTTCCGGAATTCTGGGCAAAAGGCCAGAATCCTCCTTTCCAGTTTGGCCTGAACCTGTCGCTGTCCTGGAAGAATCTGGACCTGAACATGCTCTGGCAGGGTGCTTCCGGTTACCGGATTGTCTATGCCAACGACGACGTATTCGGTTATCTGGACAAGAGCAACCCTACCCTGATGGAAAAATACTTGGACCGCTGGCATACGGTCAATACCACCGACGACCCGTACGATCCGGCCACGCAGTGGGTGGTGGGCAGCAATCCGGCCCTGAGAAAGACCTCCGACGGTACGCTGGACAACGGTAACTCCTGGGGCACCGGCGCTATCGACTATTGGAATCCGGATGCCACCTATCTCCGCCTCAAGAGCCTGGAAATCGGGTACACGCTGCCCAAGTCGCTGCTCTCCAAGGTGGGAATCGAATCGGCCCGTCTCTATCTCAATGGCTTCAACCTCCTGACTTTCTGCAACAAGCAACTCAAGAACGCAGACCCGGAGCGTGAAGAAAACAGTTGGGATGCGTCTTTGGCCTATCCGCTTATGAAGACCTACAACTTTGGTTTCAACATTACCTTCTAAACAAGGAAGCATCATGAAAAAAATCATCCTATCCATATGTGCCGTGAGTCTTCTCGCCGTGCTCTCAGGCTGTGACCGTTTTCTTGACGGACTCGACCCTCTTGACAAGACGTCGGGCGAGAAACTCTCCCAGACGGAAAGCGGCATGGACGCACTCCTGGCCAATGTCTATACCCGTATCCCGATGGAAGACTTCAACTTCCGTCACTCCGAAGGCTTCAACATGCGCAATTACAATGGTGTGTCCGGAGCCAACTATATCGCCAATCTTTCCGACGAGGCCGTACAGAGCGCCGGTTCCACGGCCGGCCCCGAAGGCCATACTTACTGGACTCGCGGCTCGCAGGACGGCGCCAGCGCCTGGAGCGACATCCGACAGGTGAACCTGTTCCTGGAGAGTGTGGAGAATTCCCGCTCGGCCGGCAACATTTCCGATGCCGCCGCAGCCCGTTACAAAGGCGAGGCGCTGTTCACCCGGGGCTATATCTATTATGCCCTGGTAAAGCGCTATGGCGGCGTTCCCCTGATTGACCATGCCCTGGACAAGGACTATGTGCCCGGCGACATCTCGACGGTCAACATCCCCCGTTCCACTGAAAAGCAGACCTGGGACTTTATTCTGGCCGATTTGGACGAAGCTGCCTCCCTGCTGCCCGTGTCTGTGGGTGAGAGTGACGCATTCCGTGCCACCAAGGGTGCGGCCCTTGCGCTGAAATCCCGCGTGGCCCTGCATGCCGCATCCATCGCCAAATACGGTTCCCGCTACACCCTTACGGGCGAAGCCGTTTCCGCCGGCCTGGTGGGCATTCCGGCTTCCGAGGCCAACGCTTACTACAAAGCTTGTATCGATGCTGCAAATGAGGTGATTTCCGGTGGTCAGTACAGCCTTTTCCGCCCGTCTCCGTCCTCGCCCGCCGAGGCCGCCGAGAATTTCACGGCCCTCTTCCTGGAAGGCGGCGGCAGTGAATTGATCTTCGGCCGCCGGTATCTGGACGGCCAGACCAATGCCGCACAGGGCCACAGTTGGTCCCAGTTCGGCTGCCTGTCCCAAATCAACACCGGCGGTGTGCTCCGCTATGGCCGTATCAGTCCGTCCCTGGATTTGGCCGATGCCTACGAAGACTATACCGACGACGGGACCGGTGCGAGCGCCCCCATCAAGACCCGCACCGACGGCAAGGAAACCCGTGTGGCCGGCATCATGTCCAACCTGAACGTGAACGACCCATATATCCACTATGCTTCGCTGGACGCTCCTTTCCAAGGGAAAGATGCCCGTCTGCTGGCCACCCTGGTGGTGCCCGGGTCCGAGCTCAATGGTGTCCGCATTGTCATGCAGGGCGGTCTCATCAAGACAGACGGCACACCGGCCATCTATACCGACGGTGTTTACGAAGAGAAGAACGGCGTAACCTACTACAGCCTGGGTGCCGCATCTCCGGCCAATTCCTCCGGTTTCTGGAGCATTCTGGGCGGCAGTGAGGACATGAACTTCACCACCACCGGATTCTCTGTCCGCAAGTATATGGAACCGTCCATCGCCGGCGCCTACAATTCCTCTACCGCCACCTTTATCGACCTGCGTCTGGCCGAGGTGTACCTGAACTATGCCGAGGCTGTGGCCGAAAGCGGTCAGGGTGATGCCACTGCCGCCGCCCGCTACTTGAACGACATCCGTCACCGCGCCGCCCACAAGGACAATATCCCCCTTACGGTGGAAAATGTGATGAAGGAGCGCCAGGTGGAACTGGCTTTCGAAGGCAAGCGTTACTGGGACCTGATGCGCCGCCGCGAGATGCATACCCTTTATCAGAACTTCATGCACGGGGCGCTGGTGCCGGTTCTCGACCTTCGCAGCGAAACGCCGGACTATATCTTCGTGCGTACCAACTTCTTGAAGGATGAGCAGGCCAATGGTGTCACCTTCAATCAGATTTCCTATTACCAGAGCATCCCGGGCGTGGTGACAAGCGGACTTGTCCAGAATCCCGGTTATTAACAGAGAACCCTTCATTATGAAAAAGACAGCATTGCTTATCGCCCTCGCCGCGCTGGCTTTCACTTCCTGCAAAGTGGACAACTACGACGCTCCCGACGCCCAGGTGTTCGGCAGAATCCTGGACAGCAAAACCGGCGAACTGGTGTGCAACAACATTTACCAGGGCAGTTCCATCCATGTGATTGAACATGGCTATGAGAACCCCGCCAACCAGTACTGGTACATCCAGAATACCGGTGAATACCGCAACAACTTCGTATTCTCCAATACCTATACGGTGAGTTTCGAGAACGGAAACTTCTTCCCCGTGGCGGCAAAGGACTACGAGTTCAAGAAAGGTGAAAACAACGTTGATTTCCAGGTGACCCCGTATCTGCGGATTCTGAATCCCCAGATTACGAAAAGCGGCAATACCGTAACGGCTACCTTCTCCCTTGAAGCGGGCGACCCTTCCAAGGTCAATACCGTTTCTGAGATTCAACTGTTTGCCTATACCGACATGCATGTGAGCAACACCATCCATTACAACCTCACGGGCGGAAGCGACCAGGCTTCCCTCAATGAGACGGTGAACACGGCAAAAACGTATACGCTCACCATCGATGTGGCCGAAAACGGCTCTTCGTTCAAATATACAGGCAAAAACTACTACTTCCGTATCGGCGCCCATGCTTCGGGTGAAGGCTTCGGTGAAATTCGCTGGAATTTCTCCCCTCTTGTGACGATTGGTTTCTGATTAGTTGGTTTGGTTCGGGGCTGCCCATAAAACGACAGCCCCATTTTTCTTTTGATTATGCGTCTTGACAAGATTTTCCTTTGTGCGGTGCTGCTGGGCTGCCTGTCCGTTCCCCGCTCTTTCGCTTCCGACCTCCGTTCCGTTTACGCAGCGCGTCCGGAAGACCCGGAAGCCGCTTATTTTGAACCTGTCGCCGGACGGGATGGAAAGGCCGACGTGTCCGAAGCCCTCCAGGAAGCGGTGAACCGGCTCAAACAAGAAAAGAATTTTGGCATCCTGTTCATCCCGGAAGGAAAATACAGGATAAGCCGGACCATTTATATCCCTTCTTCCATCCGGCTCATCGGCTACGGGAAGAACCGTCCGGAGTTTATCCTTTCCAAAAATTCTCCCGGTTTTCAGGACGATGTCCCCTCAGACAAGGGGCATTCCAAATACATGTTCTGGTTCACCGGCGGGATCGTCCGGGACGAGTCGGCCGTCAATGACGCCGGCGCGGGAACCTTCTACAGCGCCATGTCCAATATCGACCTGCGCATTGAGGACGGAAACCCCTCGGCCATCGCCCTCCGGACCCATTATGCCCAGCACAGTTTCGTGAGCCACATGGCTATCCGCACCGGCAAGGGCCGGGCCGGATTGTACGATGTGGGAAACGAGATGGAAAACCTTGCCTTTTTCGGCGGCGAATACGGTATCCTTACCACCAAGGCCTCTCCCGGATGGCAGGTGATGATGACAGACTGCTCTTTCGAGGGGCAGCGTCAGGCCGCCATCCGTTCACAGGAGTCCGGCCTGGCCATCGTGAACATCCAGGTGAAGAATGTCCCCTCGGTGTTCTGGGTGGAAGACAATTATTGGGAGAAACTGTTTGTGGAGGGCGGATGCTTCGAGAATGTGTCAGGCCCGCTGGTTCGCATCGCCGTAGAGAACAACAGCAACACTTCCATTAGTTTCCGGAACCTGATCTGTTCGCGGGTCCCGGTACTGGCCGAATATCCGCGCACGGGGGAAAAGACCGCCATCCCGCACCGCAACTACCGGGTGGTGTCTTTTGACCACGGTCTGCAGATGGAAAGCCTGACCGATACGCCCGCGTATGCCACGCACCTGCAGCTCGAGCCCATCGACCGCCTCCCCGCTCCGGCGGCCAATGACGTTCCCTCCCTTCCGGCCATGGATTCCTGGGTGAATGTGGCCAGCCTGGGCATTGTCGGCGACGGGGCGACCGACGTGACTGCGGAACTGCAGCGGGCCATCGACACTTACGATGTCCTGTATTTCCCCACCGGCTGGTATCAGGTGAGCCGGACCCTGCGGCTTCGTCCGGAGAGCAAACTCATTGGCCTGCATCCCTTTGCCACCCAACTGCGGATTGCCGAGAGCACTCCTGCGTTCAGCGGTTTCGGCTCGCCGGTCCCGCTGTTGGAATCGTCCCGCGGGGGCGATAATGTGCTCAATGGCATCGGCATCAACACCGGGGCCTACAATTACAGGGCAGTGGGCGTGAAATGGATGGCCGGAGCAGGTTCCTATTTGAACGATGTGAAATTTGTGGGCGGCCACGGCGGGCTCTGGAAGCCTGTGCCTGGCCAGGAAGAGCCCCGCTGGAGGGGTGGAGGAGAACGCCGGATCAGCACGCCGGAAAGCCCTGTCCGTGATTCCGGCATGGACCAGGCCTGGGACAAACAATACTGGAGCCTCTGGGTCACTGACGGGGGCGGCGGAACCATCAAGGACGTATGGACGGCCAGCACTTATGCTGCTTCCGGCTTTTATGCCGAGCATACTTCCACGCCCGGCCGCATCTATGCCATGAGCATCGAGCACCATGTCCGCAACGAAGTGCGCTTCAACGATGTGCACAACTGGAAGATTTACTGCATGCAGACCGAAGAGGAAAGCGTGGAAAGCATCGAGTGCCAGCCGCTGGAGATGGATGACTGCTCGGCGCTGACCTTCGCCAACCTGTACATGTTCCGTGTCATCCGGGTGAACCGTCCGTACCGGAGCTCTGTCCGGCTGCGCGGCTGTTCGGACCTGGAACTGCTCAATGTCCATAATTATTCGCAAATCAAGTACACCACGGACCTGGCCGTGTACGACCAGGACAAGGGGCTGGAAGTGCGTCCCTGGGAATTCTCCCGCCTCATTGTCCGGGGCGACGAGCCGGCAGCAGCGCGGGAGGACGGCGCCGTATCCCTCGCGGCCGAAGATTTTGAATTTACGGAAGGGGCTGCGCACGACAGCGAGGGGAACTTCTGGTTCTGCGAGCATCGGACGGCTCGGCTGTGGAAGTGGTCTCCGGCGGAGGGCCTTCGCCTGGTGGCCGATTTCCCCTGGCGGCCTTACAATGTGGCCTTTGACACCGAAGACCATATTCTGGTGACCTTCCGCTACGACCGGCAGCCCGGTTTCCGGGACGACCCTGCCGACGTGTCTCCGCTCCCCGACGCTTCGGGCACTTCGTTCAGCGGATGGGGCAATTCCGGCTATGCAGTCCAGGTCTATACCTTCGACCCGGAGCGCCCGGAAGAAACGCTTCGCCTGTTGGAGCGCCGACCCTATTCAGGGTCTATGCAGGTGGCCAAGGCCCTGTATCCGTCCAACCGCTGGCGGGATTTCCACGATTATAACCAGGTGGTGGTGTATAGGCCCGAGGCCTGTTTTGTGGCCCCGGACGGCCGCACGGTGATTCCGCAGGTGTATGACCTGGCCCGCAGTTCTTCCCTGCTGGAGGCCGTTCCCGGCAAGCCGTTTTATGCGGTGAACGAATATGACCGTCGCGTGGTCAGGATGAACGTAGCCCCGGACGGAAGCCTGGACGCGCTGGCCTATTTTGTGGAGGACGGCGAGTTCGGCCTGGCGGAAGACGCCGCCGGACAGGTCTATGTAGCAAGCGGCGAGGTAGAGGTATACAGCCCCTCCGGCGAGCACCGCAGGACCATCCGGATTCCGGAGCGCCCTTCCACGCTGAGCCTTTCGGGGAACAGGCTTTTTGTAACCTGCCGTTCCCGAGTCTATGTTGTAGATTTGAACCGGTGAATGCGAAAATAACCATAACGCCCGACGAGGCCGCCTTTGACCAGGCGGCCGCCCGGGTTCTGACAGACCAGATGCGGGCCAAGCCGGATAGTGTAATCGGCCTGTCCACCGGCCGTACCACCGGCGCCCTGCACCGGGAGACCGTCCGTTTGGTAAAGGAAACGGGGGTGGATGTCTCCGGCATCACCCTCTTCGGCCTGGACGAAGTGAGCGGGGTTTCCCGGGACTATTCCGGGGCCTGCTATACGATGCTGCTCACCGAGATTGCGGGTCCGCTGGGTATCGGCGAAGACCATTTCCTGATGCTCCCTACCAAGTCGCCGAACTTCTCGGCCGTCTGCCGGTCGTTTTCGGAAGAACTGCGGCGGCGCGGGGGCGTGGACCTGCTGGTGCTGGGCTTGGGAGAGAACGGGCATCTGGGATTCAACCAGCCCGGTTCGTCTTTCGACTCCAGGGCCCGGCTCTCCCGGATAGACCCGGTTCTTGAAGCGCGCATCCGCCGGGAAACGGCCTCTCCCGAAGGGCTCCTTCTTGGGGGGGTCACCCTTGGACTGGCAGATATCATGGAAGCCCGCCGCCTGCTGCTTGTGGCCAAAGGAGCGCACAAGGCCGAAGCAGTATACCGTATGCTCAACGGTCCGGTTTCCGAGGAGTTCCCCGCCTCCATCCTCCAGCGTCATCCCCATTGTGAATTTATGTTCGATCCGGCTGCTTCCTCTTTATTATGAAAAACAGACAAAACGACTTAGGGCCGTTCCTGACCATGGTCTTCCTGTTCTTGATTGTCGGGTTCCTGACCACGGCCAACACCCAGTTCCAGGGACCGCTCCGCGAAGCGCTGCTGTCCGGAGCCGGTTCCCTCAAGAACACGTTTGCCACTCTGATTACCTTTTCCTGGTTTCTGGCCTACCCGTTCGCCGGGCCGGTCGGAAGCCGGTGGGTATCCAGGCTGGGCTACAAAGGGACGCTGCTTGGGGGACTGGGCGTCATGTTTGCGGGCCTGGCCCTGTTCACGCTCTCTTCCTGGACGGCCGTCCGTTTCCCGGAAGCCCTGCTGCATTTCGGCTCCGCCCAAGTGCCGGTGGCGTTTCTGGTGTTTCTGGCCGGTTCTTTTGTGACCGGAGCATCGGCCACCATCCTGCAGGTGGTGCTCAATCCGTACCTGTCGGCCTTTGAGGTCCGCGGAACCCAGTCTGTCCAGCGCCTGGCCATCGGCGGTACCGCCAATTCGGTGGGGACCACCATTGCCCCGTATTTTGTGACAGGTGTCGTGTTCGGTGGCATGGCGATGGAAGAGGTCACAGTAGACCGCCTTACGGTTCCGTTCGGGGCGCTGGCCCTGGTCATTGCCGTTGTGGGGCTGGCCCTGGCCCGTTTCCGTCTGCCGGACATCTCCGACACCCGTACCCCCGGCGGCGAGAAACTGGAACGCAGCGTATGGTCGTTCCGGCATCTGACACTGGGTGTCGTGGCCATCTTCTTCTATGTGGGCGCGGAAGTGTGCGTAGGCGGGAACATCAACCTTTATGCGATGGAAAAGGGGCTCGGCTCGCCGGCGCTTCTGGCCACCGTCTATTGGGGCGGGATGCTCGTCGGCCGCGCGGTAGGCAGTTCCCTGAGCCGGATTCCGCCCCGTACGCAACTTACGGTAACAACCGTCTCGGCCTTTGTCCTGGTGCTGCTGGCCGTGCTGCTGGACGCGCCCTGGCTCCTGGCTGCAACCGGTTTGTTCCATTCCATCATGTGGGGGGCCATTTTCACCCTGTCGGTTCAGGGTCTGGGGAAATACACCTCGGCCGCTTCCGGCGTTTTCATGACCGGAGTGGTGGGCGGTGCCGTGCTTCCGCTCTGCCAGGGTTTCCTGGCCGATACCCTGGGTCAGTGGCGCCATTCCTGGCTGCTGGTGCTTGTGGCCGAGGCCGTGATGTTTGCCTATGCCCGGTGGGGCTCCCGAGCCCAAGAAGTAGGCAGTGGACGGGCTGCTGGCAGTAGGGGTGTTTAGGCAAGCCATTTTTTCTATATCTTTGCGTATTATGATAAAAAGATTCTTTTCCCTCCTTTCCGCCGTTTGCCTGCTGGCAGCCTGTGCGCACCCCGGATTCATGTCCATCCAACGGCAATATACCGACCCTCCTATCAAAGTCCTGGCCCTCCGGGAACTGGGGGGGCACCATCTGCCGTTTACCAATGCCGCCATTCCCTGGCTGAAGGGGCTGGACGGGGTGGAACTGACCGAAATCAACAATACCGACCCCATTACCGACGAATACCTCTCATCGTTCGACGTCTTCCTCCAGCTGGACTATCCGCCGTATGCCTGGACACAAACGGCGGCCGAGGCTTTCGAAGACTATATCGACAAGGGTAAAGGCGGCTGGATTGGCCTGCACCATGCTTCGCTTCTGGGCGAATTTGACGGTTATCCCATGTGGCAGTGGTTCTCCGATTTCCTGGGCGGAATCACGTTCCGCAGTTACATTGCCGAACTCTCCGACGGAACCGTGCACGCCGAGGGCAGGGCTCCTTTCCTGCGGGACCTTCCCCGTACATTCACCATTGCGGATGACGAGTGGTACACCTACGACCGCAATCCGCGCGAGAATCCCGACATCCGGGTGCTTGCGACGGTGGACGAATCGTCCTATACCGCTAAGACCCAGGTGAAGATGGGCGACCATCCGGTCATCTGGACCAATATCGCCAAACCGGCCCGCAATCTGTATATCCAGTTCGGCCACAGCCCCTCGCTGGTAGAGAATCCCGATTTCCAGACCTTGCTGCTTAACGCTTTGCAATGGGCTTCAGGTCGATAGGGTTCCTTTTCGCCGCGCTGCTTGCCGCCGTGCCGGAAGCGCTGGCCCAGACGCCGCCGGAAGTGGTGTCGTCTTCTTTTGTGCACCATCCGCTTCCGCTGGAGCGGGAACGTTCCTACGAGACGGGGCGCCTGGCTGTTCCTGTGACCGGGGAGGTGCGTCTTTCCGGCCGGGCCTCCATCCGCTTTGCCAACAAACCCGATTCCCGGGCAAAAGGGCCGGACGACGACCCCGACTATGCCAATTACGGACACCATTCCGTGCGCATTTCCCTGGAAGGCCATGATTTGTCCGATTTCGACCGCATCAGTTTCGACGTCCGGACACGTTGTGACGGCGTACGGATAGTGAACCTGGATGCCGGGTACGGGGGTGTGTCCCATTTCCTGCCTCTGGACAACGATACGCTCCAGACCTGCTTTCTGGACCTGACCCAGGCGGACCGCAAAGGGGTTCGGGACCTTTTCTTTTCGGCCGCCAACCGGGGACAGAGCCTTTCGGAAGGCGATTCCTCCCGTTACGAAATAGGGAACATCCGCCTGCAGAAACTGGCCGTTCCCGCTGTGGATACGGGCTGGGCTCCCCAGGGCATCATCCATTCCACCGCAGGATACAGCACCGGATCGGCAAAAACGGCGGTGGTGCCTTTCACTTCGGGGCCGTTTGTCATTAAAGATGCGGCTACCGGAAAGGTCCGGTTTCGCGGGCGGGTTCATCCGGCGGAAACTACGCTGGACGGGACCTTCGGCGTCATTGATTTCACCCCGTTCGACCAGGAAGGCACCTGGCGGATAGAAGCCGGGAATCTGGTGTCGACCCCGTTCCGGATTGCCGCGAAGGTGTGGACGGAGGCGGAGTGGAAAGCCCTGAATTTCGTGTTCTGCCAGCGCTGCGGATTCGATGTTCCGCTCATTCACGGTCTTTGCCACCAGGACTTGCTTTGCGTCTACGACGGCATGTCCCTTTCCTATGGCGGTGGCTGGCACGATGCCGGTGACCTTTCCCAACAGACTTTGCAGACGGCCGATGTGGCTTTTGCCCTGCTGGAGGCCGCTGTCTCTACAGACGACCCGGCGCTTGCCGCCCGGCTCCGGGAGGAATCCCGGTGGGGGTTCGATTTTGTGCTCCGCTGCCGTTTCCATGACGGTTGGAGGGCTTCGTCCATGGGTCTGCTCCACTGGCTGGACGGACAGTTCGGAACCTGGGACGACATTGTGACGGTGCGCCGGCAGAGCCTGGCTTTCGACAATTTCCTGTATGCCGGGTATGAGGCGTATGCGTCCGCACATTTCGCCGGCGACCCCGTGCTGTCCCGGCGCCTCCGCCAGGCCGCGGAAGAAGATTTTTCCTTTGCCGAGGAGCGTTTCCGGGAAAAAGGCTTCGAACCGTTCCTGTATGTTATGGAGCATTCCTATAATACTTCCCAGAGTCAGTACATGGCTACGGTTTCCTGGTCGGCGGCCCAACTGTACCGGCTTACGGGGGACAGCCGTTATGCCCGGGTTGCGGCCGAATCCATCCGCTACACCCTTTCCTGCCAGCGGACCGAACCGCTCGGGGACGGGACTTGCGGCTTCTTCTACCGCGACACCTCCCGCCGCTCCATTGTCCATTATATCCATCAGTCCCGGGAACAGATTTACATGCAGGCGCTTACCCTTCTTTGCGAAGTGCTGCCGGACCATCCCGACAAACCGGCCTGGGACAAGGCCATCCGCCTGTATGCCGCTTATCTGAAAGGCCTGATGCGCTTTACTGCCCCTTACGGCATGATTCCGAGCGGGGTCTATCACAAGGACGAGTATCAGGATACGCAGGCTTTCAGCATGCTTCACATCCTGGCTCCGGCCGATGCCCCCGAACGTTACAGGGAGCAGTTCAGGCGCGGGACCGCCCTGGACGGGGAACATGTGGTAAAACGGTTCCCCATCTGGTTCAATATTTTCAACGGGAACAATGCCACTTTGCTTTCCCAGGGAAAGGCGGCCGCCCTGTGCGGCCGGTATCTGGGGGACGGGGAACTGCTACAGATTGGTCGGGAGCAACTCTATTGGTTGGCCGGCAAGAACCCGTTCGGCCAGTCCATGATATACGGAGTGGGGTGGAACTATCCTTCCATGAACAGTTTCTCCAGTGGCGAAATGACCGGCGAAATGCCGGTGGGCATCCGGTCGGCAGGGGAGAGCGACACGCCTTTCTGGCCCGTCGTGAACAATGCCTGCTACAAGGAAGTATGGGTGACGGTGGCCGGCAAATTTTTCTCCCTGGTTTCCGAATACCTGTAGATAACCGCCCCCAATCCAGTAACGAAAATCACTATTACACTACAAATATGAAAAACAACCGTATTTTCTCCATTCTGGCAGGCCTTGTCCTGCTGGTTTCCTGCGGTTCGCGCGAACAGGGCGGCCAAACAGCGGCCTTTGTATCCGCTACCGATGTCCGTCCGGCCAGTTATGCCGGCAATACGCCCCGTTTCAAAGCGCTCCTGTACTACTCCGATGCTGTGGAGGAAGCCCATCAGCAGTTTACGCACCAGAGCATGGAGTTTTTCCACAAACTGACTTATGGTGAGGGGTGGATCCTGGATGTGGGCACTACGCTTGCCGACAAGGGCGACCTGTCCGACTATCAGGTGATTATCATGCCGGACGTGGCCCCTTCTACCGAGTCGGAGCGGGAACTGTTCCGCCAGTATATGGAAAACGGCGGCGGCTGGCTGGGATTCCATGCGGCCGGTTACAACGACCTTTCCACCGGTTGGGACTGGTTCCGCGATTTCCTGGGCGGCGTGCGCTTCCTGTGCAACACCTGGCCTCCGCAGCCGGCGCTGGTGGAGATTCACACCCACGACCACGAGGTGACCAAAAACCTGCCGGACACTTATGTGGCACCCTCGTCAGAGTTCTATCAGTGGCAGCCGGATCCGCGTTCCAACCCCTCGGTTGAAGTGCTGGCTTCCCTGTCTCCCAAGAATTTCCCGATGGGGCTCAAGGACGTGGTGTTCGGCGGGGACTTCCCCGTGGTCTGGACCAACCGGGATTACCGGATGATTTACATCAACATGGGCCACGGAGACGAATGCTTCTCCTGCGCTACGCAGAATCTGCTGTTTGTGAACGCACTCCGCTGGGTCGTCAGCCAGACACCGGGCGGCAATCCCTTCGACCGCTAAGTCCGGAGCGCCGTCCCCCTGAAGGGTATCCCTTCCTACGCCATACGCCATATGTGAGTTCGTGGCCCATGAACTTCAGGGTATGTGCACCAAAATGGCCGTTTTCGTGCTCGTCAGGCCGATTTTGCCTGTGACAGACACCAAAATGGCCGTTTTCGTGCTCATTAGGCCGATTTTGCCCTCGACAGACACCAAAATGGCCGTTTTCGTGCTCGTCGGCGGAAGAGATCAAGAAAAAAGCCGGTCCCGGGTCGGGGACCAGCTTTTTATCGCAAAGGTGCTATAAAGCTTACTGCTCTTCCTGAAGACGAAGCTTCTGAACATAGATGGCTTTCTGGAGGGCCATGCGCTTTTTCACGGAAGGCTTCTCGAAGTTCTTGCGGGAACGCATCTCACGGACAGCACCGGTCTTCTCAAACTTGCGCTTGAATTTCTTAAGGGCTCTCTCGATGTTTTCGCCTTCTTTGACAGGGACTATGATCATGCTTTTACACCTCCTTTTTCTTTTTTGGGACTGCAAAGGTAAAAATATTTTGAATATCTACAAAATAAATTCTTATATTTGCTGTAACAAGAATGTTTTGCCGAGCAAGAATCAACACTAAAAATACTGCGATATGAAAAAGAAGAAGAGTCCCGATGCCTACAACTGGCAATTTGAGTCCGTGGGCGGCGCCGTCCGCGTAAAAATCAGAAGCGGAGAAGACATCCGTCACCTGGGAGAACTGGACAGGAAGCTCTGGACCGTCCTCAGCTGCCCCGCCGCCGGACTGGAGTTCGACCCTGCCGCCCTCAAGCACATCGATGCCGACGGAGACGGCAACATCCGCGTGGACGAGGTCATTGCCACCGCCCAGTGGCTCACCCGGATCGTCAAGGATTCCGATACCATCCTGAAAGGAGAAGACACCCTCTCTTTCAGTAACTTCAATACGGAGGATCCGGACGGAGCGCGCCTTCTTGCATCGGCCAGGCAAATCCTGGCCAACCTTAAGCTGGAGAAAGACGGCATCTCGCTGGCGGAGACTTCAGACAACGTGAAAATCTTTGCCGACACCCTTTTCAACGGCGACGGCATCATCACCCCTGCATCGGCCGGAGAAGACGAGGCCCTGGCCAAACTCATCGCCGATATTGCCGCCGGCATGGGCTCCGCCACGGACCGCAGCGGCGTGGAAGGCATCACTGCCGACCATGTGGAGGCTTTCTACACGGCCTGCGCCGACTATTCGGCCTGGAAGGCGGCCGGCACCCCGGAGGTGTTACCGTTCGCCGACAAGACCGCCGACGCCCTCGCTTCCGTGGAGGCCCTCAAGGAGAAGGTGGCCGACTATTTCATGCGCTGCAAGTTAATCGGCTTTGATGCGTCCACTTCCGAGGCGGTGGACGTTTCCGTGGAAAAGATTGCCGCCATTGAAGGTAACCTGGCCGACGCCTCCTCCAAGATTTCCGACCAACCCTTGGCCAAGCCCACGAAGGAGGCCCTGCTGCCCCTCAAGGAAGGCCTGAACCCTGCCTGGAAGGCTGCTGTGGCCGCCATGGCCGCCCTCTGCCTGCCGGAGAAGAAGACAACCCTCACTGAGGAAGAATGGAACGGGCTGGTGGCCAAGTTCGCCCCTTATACCGCCTGGCTGGACGCCAAGAAGGGCGCCGAGGTGGAGCCCCTGGGGCTGGAAGCCGTGGAGGCCATCCTGAAAGAAGACAAGAAAGCCGCCCTGCTGGAGCTTCTGGAAAAAGACAAGGCCGAGGAGGCCAACGCCCTGAGCATCGAGGAGGTGGACAAGCTGGTGCGCCTGTACAGAGATTTCTACCGCTTCCTGAACAACTATGTGGTGCTGAAGGACTTCTACGATCCGGAGCGCAAGGCCATCTTCCAGGCCGGACGCCTGTACATAGACCAGCGCAGCACAGACCTGTGCGTTAAAGTGGACGGGCCCACCCCGGAAATCTCCGGGCTCAGCGGCATGTTCATCCTTTACTGCGCCTGCACCAGCGAGAAGCTGGGCAAGTCCTTCAACATTGCGGCCGTGCTCACGGCGGGCGATGTAGACGGTCTCCGGGAGGGCAAGAACGCCGTGTTCTATGACCGCGAGGGCAACGACTATACTGCCAAGGTCACTTCCGTCGTGGAGAATCCGCTTAGCCTCCGTCAGGCTTTCTGGGCTCCGTACAAGAAGGTGGCCCGCTGGATCAGCGACAAGATAGACAGGAATGCAGCCGCCAAGAACGACAAGGCCATGGGGGACCTTACCACAGCGGCCGACCATGCTTCAGACGGCAAGACGGCCGAGGCAGCCGGTGCCGTGAAACCCGGCTTCGACGTGGGCAAGGTGGCCGGCATCTCCATTGCCGCCGCCGCTGTGTCGGGCGTGCTGATCGGGCTTGTCGCCGTGCTTAAATCCCTCACCTGGTGGCAGTGGATCATCCTCATTGCAGCCGTCATGCTCATCATCTCCCTGCCGTCCGTGTTCATCGCCTGGCGGAAACTCCGCCGCAGGGACCTGGCCCCGGTGCTCAACGCCAACGGCTGGGCCATGAACGCCGCCTCGCTGGTGAGCGTGAAGTTCGGCAAAACCCTTACTTCCCTGGCCGAATATCCCAAGCTTGCCGATGTGGATCCGGAGGCCCGCAAGAAGGCTGCCCGCAAGCGCTTCTGGTGGTGCCTGGCCGGCGTGGTGGCGGTCTGTCTGGTGCTTTGGCTCCTGAACGTGCTCCGGCCGCTGGGAGAGTGCTTCCGCAGCCCGCTGCCCAAGTATCGGCCCGTAGAGCAGGTGAAGGAAGTGGCGGTCCCCGTGGAGGAAGTTCCTGTCCTTCCCATAACGGAAGTGCTTGAAACAGAGCCTGCAGAATAATGGATACCCCCTTCCCTTACTCCCAATACGTTACCGGCAAAAACTTTGTCGGACGCAAGGCCGATGTCACCCTCCTGGGAAATCTCCTTTCTCAGGGGGAGCATGTGGTGATGTACGAGCCGCCGAAAGCCGGGAAAACCTCGCTGGTGCAGCAGTCGTTGCTGTCCATGCGCATGGCCGGGAAGCCCTTCACCGTGGGGCAGTTTTCGGCCCTGAACATCCGGACGCTGGAAGACTACCTGCTCCGGCTGGGCTCCACGGTGGTGCGGATGGTGGCCTCCACCCCGGACGAGTATGCTTCGGTGGTGCAGAAGTACCTGGGAGACACGCACTTTATCTTCGATCCGGCCGCTTTTGCCGACGAAGACAAGCTCCTCTCCCTGGACTGGGAACTGGAGGAGGCCGACGTGAAGGCCATGCTCCGCTTCCCCTTCCGCCTGGCCAAAGACCTGGGGAAGCAGCTCATCCTGATTGTGGACGAGTTCCAGTGCGTGCTGTTCCAGAACAATCCGGACGCCCTGCTCCGCCCCCTGGACGCCTCCATGCGTGCGGCCCGCGAGGCGGGGGAGCGCCAGTTCTGCTACATCCTGTGCGGATCGGCCGTGAACGCCATGCGCTCCATCTTCGAGGGCAGCCTGCTTTTCCACAGGCAGGTGGAACGGGTGCGCCTCTCGCCGGTGGAGGAGAGCGAAATGGCCTCCCACGTCATCAGGGGCTTCCTTTCCGGCGGCAAGGTGTTGGACGCCCACCTGATGGAAGGGGCCTGCCGGCTTTTCCGCGGGCACCTCTGGTACATCAACCACTTCTCCGCCATCTGCGACTCCATGACGCGCGGTTATATCATGGAACCGGTGCTCATAGAGGCGCTGGGGGCCCTGGTCTCCGTCCACGAACCCCGCTTCGTGGAAATGATGGGCGGGCTCACCACCCATCAGGTGAACATGCTCAAGGCCACCGTGGACGGGGTTACCCGTTTCAGTTCGGCCGAAGTCATCCGCAAGTACGGACTCAATTCGTCGGCCAATGTAAAGCGGGTAAAGGATGCCTTGATGAAAAAGGAAATCCTCTGTTTCGACGATGCCGACAACCCCGTCATCATAGACCCGCTGTTTGAATACTGGGTGAAGAAATACTATTTTGAAGTAAAGGAATGAAAAAGAAGATAGCAGTTCTTACAGGCGCCGGAGTGAGCGCCGAGAGCGGATTCGCCACTTTCCGGGACACCGGCGGGCTTTGGGAACAGTACGACGTGAACGACGTGGCTTCCATCGAGGGCTGGTACCGGAACCGGAAGCTGGTGCTGGACTTTTACAACCAGCGCCGGGCCCAGCTGAAGGAAGCCAAGCCCAACGCGGCCCATCTGGCCATTGCCGACCTGGAGAAGGAGTACGACGTGAACGTGATCACCCAGAACGTGGACAACCTGCACGAGCGGGCCGGTTCCACCCGGGTGCTGCATCTGCACGGGGAACTCACCAAGGTGCGTCCGGAAAACGGAGAGTATGACCGTTCGTATTCGGAGAAAGAGGTCATCGACGTGGGTTTCGACGCGGTTCACTTGGGCGACCTGGCTCCGAACGGCAGCCAGCTCCGGCCCCATATCGTCTTCTTCGGCGAGGCCGTTCCCAATATCGAAAAAGCCATCGGGCTGGTAGAGAAGGCCGATATCCTCCTCATCGTGGGCTCCTCCCTGCAAGTGTACCCGGCTGCGGGTCTGTACCGTTACGCCTCCATCGACACGCCCATCTACGTGATAGACCCCAAGCCGGTGCCCATCAGCGACTCTCGCGTCACTCTCATCCAGGACGTGGCCACCAAAGGCATGGCCCGCTTCGTGGAAATGCTCGGCGGCGCGTAGAATGGAAGTAACTGACACTTAGGTAATTATGAAAAATCGTCTGGTCGTTTTGGACTAGACGATTTTCTGTAAGTAGCTGTTTTTCAGGCGTTTCTATTCGACGCTGAAAATTTAGTCGATGCGGTCGAAGCCGGTGTAGGGTCTCAGGACTTCCGGGATTTCGATGTAACCGTCCTTCTGGTTGTCTTCCAGGAGGGCCGCCACAACGCGCGGAAGGGCCAGCGAGCTGCCGTTCAGGGTATGGGCGAGCTGCATCTTGCCGTTTTCGTCCCTGTAGCGGAGGTGCAGGCGGTTGGCCTGGTAGCTCTCGAAGTTGGACACGGAGGATATCTCCAGCCATCGGCCCTGGGCTGCGCTCCAAAGCTCGAAGTCGTAGGTGATGGCCGATGTAAAGCTCATGTCCCCGCCGCAGAGACGGAGGATCCGGTACTTGAGGCCGAGGGCGTTCACCAGGCTCTCCACGTGGGCGATCATCTCGTCCAGGGCGGCGTAGCTGTTCTCGGGCTTCTCCACGCGCACGATTTCCACTTTGTCGAACTGGTGCAGGCGGTTGAGGCCGCGCACGTCCTTGCCGTAGGAACCGGCTTCGCGGCGGAAGCAGGGCGTATAGGCCGTGAGTTTCTGCGGGAACTGGTCGCTGCCCAGGATTACGTCGCGGAAGATGTTGGTCACGGGAACTTCGGCCGTGGGGACCATGTAGAAATTATCTACGGTGGCGTGGTACATCTGGCCTTCCTTGTCCGGAAGCTGGCCGGTGCCGAATCCCGAGGCTGCGTTCACCATCACGGGCGGTTCCACCTCCTTGTATCCGGCGGCGCTGTTGCGGTCCAGGAAGAAGTTGATGAGGGCCCTCTGGAGTTTGGCGCCTTTCCCTTTATACACGGGGAAGCCGGCTCCGGTAATCTTTACGCCCAGGTCGAAGTCGATGATGTCGTACTTCTTGGCCAGCTCCCAATGCGGGAGGGCGTTCTCCGGGAGTGCAGGCTCCGGGCCACCCATCTTCACCACCACATTGTCCTCTGCGCCTTTTCCTTCCGGAACCTGCTCGCAGGGGAGGTTGGGCAGGAGCACCAGCTGGGCCTGCAGCTCTTCGTTGTTGGAATCGGCCTGGGCCAGGAGGGCGCTGGAGCGCTCCTTGAGCTCGGCCACGCGGGCCTTGGCCGCCTCGGCCTCTTCCTTCTTTCCCTGTTTCATGAGTGCGCCAATTTCCGCCGCGGCTTTCTTCTGCTGCGACAAAAGGGCGTCGGATTCGGTTTGGAGGGCTTTGCGCTGGTCGTCCAGGGCGATGATATGCCGCACGATCTCTGCGGCATCGTAGTTTTTAACGGCAAGTCTCCGGATTACAAAATCCGGAGACTCGCGTAAAAGTTTAAGAGTTAACATATCTTAGTTCTCCAAAGGAAGTACGGAAACGTAAGATTTGTTTTCACGCTTGCGGGTGAATTTCACAGTGCCGTCGATGAGGGCGTACAGGGTGTGATCCTTGCCCATGCCTACGTTGAGGCCCGGGTTGTGGGCGGTACCGCGCTGACGCACGATGATGTTGCCGGCCTTTACGACTTCCTCGCCGAACTTCTTGATGCCAAGGCGCTTGGAATGCGACTCACGACCGTTCTTGGAACTGGATTGACCTTTCTTGTGTGCCATAATCTGTTTCTCCTTTAAAAGTTAAGCGATAGCGTCGATATGGATCTTGGTGAGCTTCTGGCGATGGCCGTTCAGCGTCTGGAATCCCTTGCGACGGATTTTCTTGAATACGAGCACCTTCTTGGCCTTTGCGTCGTCGTCTACTACGGTGGCCTTTACAAGAGCTCCCTCTACATACGGAGTTCCAACCTTTACGGCGCCCTCATTGTCTACGAGGAGCACTTTGTTGAACTCTACAACTTCTCCGTTCTTGGCCTGCAGCCGGTTTACGAAGATGTCCATGCCAGCTTCCACTTTAAACTGCTGGCTTGCAATGTCTACGATTGCGTACATTTTACTAAAAACTTGTTTGTAAGTTTTCGGCCGTAAGCGCCTGCCCTCGCGGCAGGTCTTGATGGGCTCAGCGGTCATCTCAATTTTTGGGACTGCAAAGATAAGGATTTTTCCTTGAATACCAAATTTTTTGCTCAAAAAGCCGCATGCTCCAAATAGCGGAGCGTGGCGGTGAGAATTTCGTTGCACTGGGCCGATGCCTCCAGGGGGAAGCCGAAGGCGGCGACACGGTAGTTGCCGGCGTCATAGAGGGTGGCGGCAGTGATGCGGGTGCCGTGGTACCGGAGCAGGGCTTTGGTCTGGTCCGATGCTGGCTCCAGTCCGTCGGGGCTTTCTACCCGGTAAACGCTGGGGGACCATTCCCGGTTATAGGAAACTTCCGGCAGGCGATAGGGGGCGTTTGAGGCGGCATCGGCCTTTCCGCTTACATCGCCGAAGTTTGTAACCCATTTGTAGCCAAGTGTTTCCTGGATAAATTTCCGGGTAGCCTCCGGAGCCCGCTCAACGGGGAAGACATGGTTCCAGGCGTCGGTGGCTATGTAGGCGCCGGAAAGCAGGACGCTGCCGCCGCCGGCGGTGAAGCGGCCGATGGCTTCCTGGAGGAGCTCCGGGAAAACCGTGTAGCGGTCCGGGATGGCACCCCGGCCTACGCGGGTGGTCACCTGTTTTCCGCAGATCAGATCCAGCACGAACGCATCTCCGAAGCCTTCTTCCCAGGCGGAGAAGGCCTCACTGCTGCTGGAGGAGAAGGCGTAGCCGGCTTTGAGCAAGGCTTTTCCGTGCATGGCCGGATAGTCGAAGCTGTTTCCGGCGATGCGGGTGCCGCCCTGGTCGGTGTAAGAGCCGCCGAAACCGGGATTGTCGTCGTCGGTCCATTCGGCCGAGCGGTCGAACTGGTTCACGCTGCCGGCAAAGAGCAGCTCTGTTCCCAGGGGCACGCCGCTGTCCTGGTTGTCCAGGAAGCCAGCATAGGAGGGCGTGTCGAACCAGGTGGGGGCCGACAGGCGGGTGAAGTTGTTCACGATCAGGACCTTCCTGGCGCCGGGACGGTCCGGGCTGCCTACGGCCAGGATTTCCGAGGGGAAGCTCCTGCCGCCGCTGTTGCACGCCTCGATCTTGAAGCTGTAAACATGGCCTTTCGCGATGTTCAAGGTGCAAGTGGTGTCCTGGATCTGCTTGCCCTCGTCAAAACCGCCGTCGTCTATGCGGGTGTACACCCGGTAGTAGGCGGGCCTGGCCGTGGGTTCCAGCGGGTCTTCGGTGGGAGACCAGCTGAGGACGGCTTTCCCGTCTTCCAGATGGGCCCGGAAAGCATGGACGGGGAGTGGCTGCACCACGTAGGAGGTGCCGTAGCGGGCGCTCAGGTATTTGAGGATGCCTTTGTACACGGCGCGGCTGGCGCTGAAACGGAAGGTGGGGTCCAGGCCGTAGCGCATGTCGGCAAAGTTCTGGTGGGAAAGCAGTTCCAGCAGCATTCCGGGGACGCCGGTGGTGCGGGATTCGCTGTAGGAGCGGTCCCAGGTCTGCCGACGGCTCCAGAGGGGCTCGTACAGCGAGCGGATGTCTTCCACCACCTGGGTCTGCACCAGGTCGGAGAGCAGACGGCCGTTCATCCGGCTTTCTCCGGTAGGGTAAATGTCTGAATTGTCGGCCTTAAGGGTATAGATGGCCAGGGTGCCCACGATGGAGTCGTTGGGCGTGATGCCGGCGTCGGAATGGAAGGCCAGGGAGAGGTCGACGGGGATGTGCCGCCCTTCCACGCCCGGGTTCACACGGGAGCCGCCCGAGATTTCCTGCACCCACTTCCCGCGGCCGGCGAAGTCTTTGGTGTAGTCGTTGTCCCAGTCGTCGAAAAGGTTCATCTCTATGCCGTTCCACTGCATCTGGTAAAGCGCCCCTTCCACGTAGGCCGGCATTCCGGAGAGGGTGCCGCCCCGCTCCATCTTGCCCATCCCGCCGCCGAAGCGCACGGCGTCGGCCGATAAGGTTTTCCCGGCGGAACTGCTTTTGTTGGAGAGACTTACATAGCCTTTGCTCCCTTTGTCGAAGAGGAAAGTCCCCAGATAAACCCAGGTGCCGCCTCCCATGGTCTGGTTCACGTGCAGGAGGGTCTCCCCGCCCAGGTGATGCACCGTGTAACGGGCGTCCGTGGTGCTTCCGGGCAGGGTCTTGTAGCTCACATAGACGGCATAATATCCTTTTTCCGGGATGTCGGCCCGCCAGACGGCCGATGCATCCTCTTCCCCGGAGGTTGTAACGGTTTGCCGGGCGCTTCCCATCCTGAAGGGATTCTCGTACATTTCATAAACCGCTTTCCGGTCGGCAAAACCCGCTCCGGCATCTCTCCAAGCCCCTTTTTCCTCGTAATAGCCCTGCCTTCTCAAGAGGCCCGTGCGGTTGGCTTCAAAGGCCGGGTCGTTGTCGCACACCACCTCATAGGGTTGCGGATCCCGTTCCCTGGGAGTAATCACTACGGCTCCGGCGTTTTCCAGCATCGGCATCAGGAAGGGGATCACAAAACTCTGGGTATAAAGGTCTTCCACCGTCCGGTGAGTGGCCGACCGTTGCCATTCCCAGCGGTCGGTCTTGGCTTCCCAGTAGCGGCCGTGGCTCTGCCAGAGGGCGATGTGCGTGCCTGAAAGGCCTTTGGGCCACTGGTCGGCCCCCTGCACCAGAGGAATGGTGCCGGGACGGGGATCTGTAACCTTGAGGGAAGTGGGGGAGGGTTTTCCGTCCCGGGTGAGCGGGGGCATGGGCAGCTCCTTCAGGTTCTGCCGCTTGGCGTAGATATTGCCGATGGTATAGCTTCCGAGCGCTTCTTTTCCAAGGGTTTGCAGCTGTTCCCGGAACCAGGCCGGGTCCTCCTTGCGCCAGGGATAGTCGGCCAGTTCCTGGGAGAAATAGAAGTCCAGGACCGTTCCCCGCGCCGTAACTTTTTCCAGTTTGAGGGTGGCTTCTACGGAAGTCCTTCGCTTGAGCCGCTGTTTCAGGGAATCGGTGGTTTCCCGGAAGGCCCTGGCGTTGGGGCGCTGCTGGGCCAGTGCCCATACGGGAAGGGCCAGGAGGGTCAGTATCAGAAGGAACTTTCTCATTCTTTGGGATTTACAGGTTCCGGCGGCGCTGTTTATAGATGTCCCGGGCCATTACCAGCGCAGTGCTGGCGATTAGGGCTATAGTGTCGGCCAGAAGGTCGTAGCGGTCTCCGCTCCTGTAGCTGGTGAAGGTTGCCTGCCCCCATTCCGTCCCAAAGGCCAATAGCAGGCCAAGCGCAAAGCTGACCCCCGAAAAGGCCAGGGTGGCGGGAACGGATTCCGTGTATTTGTCGAAGGCCAGGAAAGCCAGGACGGGGAAGGGGAAGAACATGCAGAAATGCACGATTTTGTCCGTGGGGACGCCAAGAAAGGACTTGGGGACGTCCGGGGTGTTGCCAAAGTGGGCGAAGCAGAGCACCAGCACCGTGGCAAGGTACAGGAAGAAGATCATCCGGGCCGCTATGGTCTGCTTTCTGGTCATGGGGTTACAGGGCCTGCATGTCGTTGAGTTTCTTGTAGTAACCGCCCAGGGCAATCAGCTCTTCGTGCGGGCCGCGCTCCACAATCCGGCCTTCCTGCATCACAATAATCTCATCGGCGTTCTTGATGGTGGACAGGCGGTGGGCGATGGCGATGGTGGTGCGGGTGCTCATGAGGCGGTCCAGGGCGTCCTGCACCAGGCGTTCGCTCTCGGTGTCCAGCGATGCGGTGGCTTCGTCCAGAATAAGGATGGGCGGGTTTTTGAGGATGGCCCGGGCTATGGAGATGCGCTGGCGCTGGCCGCCGGAGAGTTTGCTGCCCCGGTCTCCGATATTGGTCTGGTAACCCTGCTCCTTTTCCATGATGAACTCATGGGCGTTGGCAATTTTGGCGGCGGCGGTGACCTGCTCCAGGGTGGCCCCCTCCACGCCGAAGGCTATGTTGTTGAAAATGGTGTCGTTGAAGAGGATGGGCTCCTGGTTCACATTGCCGATGAGGGCCCTGAGGTCCTTGATGCCCACGCTGCGGACGTCTTTTCCGTCCACGGTGATGCTGCCTCCGGTCACGTCCCAGAAACGGGGGATGAGGTCTACGAGCGTAGATTTCCCGGCACCGGACTCTCCCACGATGGCTATCATTTTCCCGCGGGGGATTTCCAGGTTGATGTCCTTGAGCACGGGCTTTCCGTCCTCGTAGGAGAAATTCACCTCATGAAAGCCGATGCTGCTTTGGAACTCCTTGAGGGGCAAGGGGTTCTCGGGGTCTTTGATGGGGCTTTCGGCCTCCAGGATACGGTTGATCCTTTCCATGGAAGCCATGCCTTTGGGAATGCTGTAGGTGGCGCGGGAGAGTTCCTTGATGGGCTCTATCACCGAGTACAGCACCACCATGAAGAAGATGAACTGCGAAGCGTCCATGAATTTGCCGCCGAAGAAGCTCTCTCCCCTGATGATCATGGCGCCGCCCACGAAAAGCACGATGAAGATCATCACCGTCCCCAGGAATTCGCTCACGGGATGGGCCGTTGCCTGGCGGATGCTCACGCGGGATATCTTGCGGCGCATGTTGTCGATGATTTCGGCAAAGCGGCCGGACATCTTCTTTTCGGCGTTGAAGGCCTTGATTACCCTGAGCCCCCCAAGGGTCTCGTCCACCTGGGACATGGTGTCGCTCCAGAGGGTCTGCGCTTCCAGGGAATTGCGTTTGAGCTGCTTGCCGATTACGCCCATCACCCACACGAAAGCGGGGGCGAAGACAATGGTGAAGGCCATCATTTCCGGGCTGAGGAAGGTGAGGAATGCGAAATAAAGGAGGATGAGGATGGGATCCTTGATGAGCATGGAGATGGAGGCTACAACCGAGTTTTCCACCTCCGACACGTCTCCGCTGATGCGGGCGATGATATCCCCCTTGCGCTCTTCCGTGAAAAAGCCGATGGGAAGGTTCAGGATTTTGTTGTACAGGCGGTTCCGGATATCCTTTACGATGCCGGTGGAGATGGGGACCATGACTGCGTTGGCGCCGAAGTAGCAGGAAGTCTTGAGGGCAGTGAAGAAAATCATGACGCCGCCCAGGAGCAGCAGCGTATTCATGGCGCCGTGCTGCCCGATGTACTCCGACACGTAGTAGTAGAAATTGTTCATGAGCGTGTCCTTGAAGTTCATCCCTTCGCTGTCCCATGGGATAAACTGATAATCCGTTGTATCTACCTTGAACAGGATGTTCAGCAGCGGCACCAGGACGGCGAACGAGAAGATATTGAACACCACCGAGAGGATATTCAGCACCACTGCCCCGCCCAGGTATCCCTTGTAGGGCGAGGCGTACTGCTTCATCATTTTCAGGAAATCACGCATCTATTATTCCACACCTAAATCTTTAACCCACAAATTTACTCAGAATCTGCCAGGTTTGCAAATGGAAGCAAGAGTTGGGCCGTGGCAAAAAAAAACGTATATTTGTAAATTACAAAATAAAACGAAATGATAGCAGTTATAGTTCCCCGCGGCGACGACCGGCTTTTTGGCGCCCTGCTGTGCCAGAAAGAGAAGGGTTTCAAAGTGTATATTCCTGAAGACGACACGCTTGCGTCGGTCTATGAACAGGAGCTTCCCATTGTGAAAGGCGGGCTTTCCGACGTTCAGGAGCCCTATGTCTGGATCCTGGAGCAGGGAGCTCTGCCGGACCAGGACTTCATCCGCCGGGCTGCCCACACCATCGACCGGCATCCGGAGTTCGATGTCTATCATGCCAACCTTGCTGTGGGCGAGGAGTTTCCGCGCGTACTGAAGAAAGAGAAACTGTTCCGGAAACTGGTGCTGGAGAATTGTCCGGCCCCGCTTTCCTCCTGCGTTTTTGTCACTTCCGTGCTCAAGGAGAAGGCCGTTTTCCGGGCCGACGGAAGCATCGACCCGCTCCCGACCCTCCTGGCCTGCGGGTCCGACCGGGGCCTCAGGAACATCTGGAAGCTGCAGCTGGTCTGGACGGCCCCTTCCCGGCCCACGGATCCGGCCTCAGCGGAGCGGCAGGTCCGCGATCGGCTGGATTTCCTGCGCTGGACGGAGTCCTTCTACGGCGAAGACTATCCGCTGGGAACGGGCGGGCGGCTGGACCTGGTTGCGGGGGAGTTGGCCAAGCTTTTCCCCAGTTATTCAGAAGATGCGCTCAAGGAACAGATGCACGGTTTCCAGGTGGCTACCGGCGCTGTGCGCAAGATGCGGGCCACATCGGCCCTGAAGAGTGCGCTCAAGGCCCGTCAGCAGGAGCTGAAATAAGGCTGCCCGGCTTGGAATGGAAGAAGAGCGTATCATACTGGGCATCGACCCCGGCACCCGGCTGCTGGGGTTTGGCATCATCCGTTCTGTGGGTAAGAAGGCGGAGTATGTCGACATGGGGGTGCTGGACCTCAGGAAAGAGGACGATGCATACGGCAAGCTGCAGGCTATTTACGACTGTATTTCGGAGGTGTGCAAGAGTTACCGTCCCCGGGAACTGGCCATTGAGAGTCCGTTCTACGGAAAGAATGCGCAGGTGGTCCTCAAGCTGGGCCGGGCGCAAGGGGCGGCCATCCTGGCGGCCAAGGAATATGGGGTGGCTTCCGTTACGGAATATGCCCCCAGAAAGGCCAAGGAGGCCATCGTGGGGAACGGAGCTGCCTCCAAGGAACAGGTGCAGCTGATGCTGGAGAAAACCTTAAGCGTAAAGCTGGAAGCGCGGCATCTGGACGCGACGGACGCGCTGGCCATAGCCCTGTGCCACCATTATGAAACCTCGCGTCCCCTCTCTGCCGGCGGCGGCAAAGGGGGCTGGGAGAAGTTCCTCAAGGAGCATCCGGAACGGGTAAAATAAATATTTTTATTATTTACGTTAAACCTTTGGTTGCGGCTTGCGTCTAAAGGGACGTACAAAACGGGTAAGTGTATCAATATATATGGTTAGAAGATTTTTGACGGCTCTTGTCGGCCTCTTCATTGCCTTCACCCTTGGGGCACAGAATTACAAGGTTACGCTGAAATTGGCCGATTCAGCCACAAACGAGCCGGTTGGGTTTGCAACGGTTTCCTTGATTCCGGAAAAAGGTTCCACCAAGTATTCCCTCTCAGACAATGCGGGAAATGCCACCTTGGAGAAGGTCCGCGCCGGCAAATATACCCTCAAGGCGGAACTGCTCGGTTATGTGCCTTATACGCATGAACTTACGGTGAAAGACCGGGACCTGAACCTGGGCACCATCAAGATGGAGGCGGACACCCAGGTGCTGGACGCCGCTTCCGTATCGGCCACGGGCAACCCCATCATCATCAAGAAAGATACGGTGGAGTACAATGCTTCGTCCTTTAAAATCAGCGACGACAACATGCTGGTGGACCTCCTGAAGAAGCTCCCCGGCATAGAGGTGGCCGACGACGGCAGCATCACTTCCAACGGAGAAACCATCTCCAAGATCACCATCGACGGAAAGACCTTCTTCCTGGACGACCCTCAGCTGGCCTCCAACAACATTCCCGCCAAGCTCATCGAGAAAGTGAAGGTGGTGAAGAAGAAGAGTGAACAGGCCGAATTTACCGGAATCGATGACGGAAACGACGAAACCATCATCGACCTCACCGTCCAGAAGGGCATGATGAACGGCGTCTTCGGCAACCTTACGGGCGGGGTCGGCCACGATATCCCTTCCTCCCAGGAAACCCTGATGAACGACTGGCGCTGGCAGGCCGGAGGCATGGTGGGCCGCTTCTCCCAGGACAGCCAGATCAGCGTAATCCTGAACGCCAACAATACCAACAACCGGAGTTTCAACGACTTGTCCGGCGGCATGATGGGCGGCATGATGGGCGGCGGCGGAGGAGGTGGCGGCGGCTTCGGCAACGGGAACGGCATCAACACCTCCTGGATGGGAGGACTGAACGGCGCCTTCGACCTCTTCGACAACAAGATGCAGTTGGGAGGCAACTACCTCTACAACGGCTCCGACATCAACGTACTGCAGGACACCTACAAGGAAACCTTCCAGACCGACGGATCCTCCCTTGTCTCGGATACGGAATCCAACAGCAACCGCTACACCTACGGACATCGTTTCGGCCTCCGTCTGGAGCACAAGTTCTCGGAGAACACCTCCATCCTCTTCCAGCCCCAGGTGAACTTCGGCGGCGGCAATTACGTGCAGCAGTCCACCTTTGAGACCGGACTTGGTTCCCTGGATGCGGCCAATCTGAAGAACAGCGGTTTCACCAACAATACCGGGGACAACAAGAACGTGACCACCAACGGTTTCCTGCTCCTTCGCCAGCGTCTGGGCATGCCGGGCCGAACCATTTCCCTGAACGGTACCTGGAATCTGTCCCACAACACCATGGACGGCTTCAACCAGTCCCTCACCAACATCTTCGCCAACGGCGTCCAGCTGGATCCCACCTTCGTGAACCAGCGCATTGCCCAGGCCACTGACAGCCGCTCCCTCGGCGCCCGCCTGGTCTATACGGAGCCGCTCGGCAATTACTTCTACTTCGAGGGCAGCTACGACATCAACTGGTCCTATTCCAAGACCGAGAAGCTGGTCTACGACAGCGCCCTGCCTTTCGACTATACGGCGAATCCCATTTACATGCAGTATCTTGCCGCTGGGGAAGAGCCCAACGATTCCTATAGCAACGATATCGTCAACCGGAACCTGAACCAGAACCTCGGCGTGGCTTTCATGTACCAGAACGAGGGTCTCCGGGCGCAGCTGGGTGCATCGGCCCTTCCTACAAACACCTACAATTACACCAACGGCAATGAATATACAGACTTCCGCTGGAACTTCGCTCCCCGCGCCATGCTGTTCTACGATTTCACGGACAACGCCAACGTGCGGTTTTTCTATAACGGCCGCAGTTCCCAGCCTTCCACCTCGCAGCTCATGCCGGTTCTGGACAATTCCAACCCGGTGTCCATGAGCCTTGGCAACCCTTACCTTACCCCTTATTTCAACCATAATATCAGGAACGAGTGGGAGTATTCCAACAAGCAGACTTTCTTTACCCTCCGGGTGAACCTCCAGGGCGGGATGGTCCAGAATCCCATCACCAACGCCGTCTGGTTCGACCAGAACGGCCGCCAGTACACGTTCCCGGTGAACGGGGCCAACACCTATAACGGCAATGTGCGGGTTGTCCTGAACGCCCCTATCGCTAGGTCCAACTTCTCCATTTCCAATACGTCCCAGGTCCGTTACAGCAGCTCCGGCAGCTTCATCGGCGCCACCAACCTGGACATGACCGACTATTTCAAGGACGAGTACGGAAACGTGAGCGAAGAATTCAATTATGAACTCTTCCACAAGGAATACTTCGAAGACCACCCGGAAAAATGGGCGGAAGACTTCCTGGCCAACGACACGCGTACGCTCAGCGTTACGGAGAACCTCCGCGGAACTTATCGTTCAGACTACGTGGAGGTGATCCTGGGCGCCCGCACCCGCTTCAACAAGCCCTGGTATACGGTGCAGGACGCCGTGGCCGCCACTTGGAACAACCGGGTGAACGCCTCGTTCAAGTGGACGGTGGGAAGCACCGGCCTGGAAATCAGCACGGATGCCAATTACAACTGGTATCGCGGGTACACCATCGAGCAGCCCTCAGAATTCGTGTGGAATGCAACCATTTCCAAGCAGATTCTCCAGCGCCAGGCCACCATCGCCCTTAAGGCCTACGACATCCTGGACCAGGCGAAGAACCTGACGGTAACCCAGACCGACTCCTATAACCAGGAGACCCGCAGCAATATGCTGGGCCGGTATATCATGGTCACCTTCACCTGGCGCTTCGGCACCTTCGGCGGCCGTAACAACCGGATGCGCCCCGGCGGCGCTCCCGGCGGCGCTCCTGGCGGTCCTGGCGGTGGCTTCGGTGGCGGCGGCGGTTTCGGCGGAGGCGGTCGTCCCCCGATGATGTAATTCCCCGTGGAGCTTAACTGCCTGATTAACAGGTTATTAAATAGTATTCCCGTGCATGCCGACGTGCACGGGAATACTATTTAAGTAGCTGAGGACCAATTATTTAAGCTCCACAGTATAGCGGCGCCATTTGTCGATAAGGGCAGCCATGTCCTCCGGGAGGGGGGCCTCAAAGAAAAGGCGTTCTCCCGTGCGGGGGTGGGTGAAGCCCAGGGTGCGGGCATGCAGGGCCTGGCGGGGACACAGGGTAAAACAGTTCTGGATGAACTGGCGGTACTTGGTGTAGATGGTGCCCTGGCGGATTTCCGAGCCGCCGTAACGTTCGTCGTTGAACAGGGGATGGCCGATGGAAGCCATGTGCACCCGGATCTGGTGCGTGCGGCCGGTTTCCAGTCGGCATTCCACCACGGTGATGAAACCATAGCGCTCCAGCACCTTCCAGTGGGTGACGGCCCATTTTCCTTTCTCCGGGTCCTCGTACACTTTGAAGCGGAGCCGGTCGTTCGGGTCCCGGCCGATGGTGCCGGAAATGGTGCCTTCATCCTCGGCCAGGTTTCCCCACACTACGGCCGTGTAGATGCGGTCGATGGAATGGACGAAAAACTGGTCGGCCAGGTTCAGCTGTGCGGGAGGGTTCTTGGCCACCACCAGAAGGCCGCTCGTGTCTTTGTCTATCCGGTGCACCAGCACGCCCATGCGTTCGTCTTCCGCATCGGCCTCCTGCCGGATGCCCAGGTGGAAGGCCAGGGCGTTCACCAGCGTGCCGCTGTAGTTCCCGTGGCCGGGGTGCACCACCATGCCGGCGGGCTTGTTCACCACCAGCACGTCTTCGTCTTCATAGACGATGTCCAGGGGGATGTCTTCCGGCAGGATCTCCAGCCCGCGGCGCTCGTAGGGCATCACGAACTTCACCACGTCCAGCGGGCGGATGATGTAGTTGGCCTTGACGGGGGTGTCGTTCACAAGGACGTACCCCAGTTTGATGGCCTGCTGAACCCGGTGGCGGGAAGTGTCTTCCTGATGGGAAGCGATGAATTTATCCACCCGGACGGGCGCCTGTCCTTTGTCGGCCACCAGGCGGAAATGCTCGTACATCTCCTCCTCGGCGGCGGGCTCCGTCAGGGGACCGAATTCCTCTTCTGTCATTGTGCCGGAAGTTTGGAAGTGTCCAGCGTCAGGTAGAAGTTGATGGGACTTCCCAGGGTTTTGGAAGCGCCCAGGGCGTCCTGCTTGTACACTACGGCGTTCATGGTGTCGGCATAGCTGCGGATGTCTTCGTCGAAGCGGACCCTTCCGGCATTGAGGTAACGGTCGTGCAGGGCGTCCATGGCCCGCACATACTTCATGCCGATAAGGCGCGGCACAGTGGTGGTGGTTTCTTCCGAGCCGAGCGCCACGGTAAGGTCTATGGTGGAACCGCTCACCACCAGGTCTCCGGCTTTCACTTCGCGGCCGTTCATGCTCTGCCCCAGCACGTTGTTGGTAGCTATGTCTTTCACGTAATTGAGCTTGCCCAGGTTGAGCCCACGGTTCTGGAGTTCGGCGCGGGCCTCGATGACGGAGTAGCCGTACAAGTTGGGCATGACCACCTTGCGGGGGACGATGGAATTGATGGTGAGGAAGATGCTGCGGCCTTTCTTGACGGTGGAACCGGCCTTGGGCTGCTGCCGGTACACGACGCCGGCCCCCAGCCTCCGGACAAATACGGAATCCACAACCTTCACGCCCACATGGGAGGCCGATGCCAGCTGCTCCGCTTCGGCCACGGTGAGGTTGGTGAAATCCGGGGCCGTCACCGTTTGTCCGTGGCGGGTGATGATCCTGAGCCCTACGGAGGCCAGGACCACAAGGGCGGCAATAACCACCACGGCGCCGAGGATATTTTTTAGAATCCAATTGTTCTTGATGGCCATAGAATTGAATAATAGATTGTCCTGCCTGCGAAGTTACGAAAAAATTCCATAACTTTGCCCCTGTGAACAAACAGACGAACCAATTCCTTCTTCTGGCGGCCCTCTTCGTGGTATTGATGAGCCTGCCGTGGCTGGTTCCCCATATGGGTTGGACCGCCTTGGTGGGGCTGGTCCCGCTGCTGATCATGGAGCGGCTGGCCTCGGCTTCCCGGAAAAAACATTTTTGGTGGTGGCATTACGGCACCTTCGTGCTGTGGAACGCCGTCACAACCTGGTGGATTGGAGAGGCCACGGTGGGCGGCGCCATCTTCGCCATCCTGGCCAACGCCCTGCAGATGTCGCTGGTTTTCGGTTCGTTCCGCTGGGTCAAGCGCCGTCTGGGCGGCGTACTTCCGTATGTTTTCCTGGCGGCCGCCTGGCTGGCCTGGGAAAAGTATTATCTGACGATGGCGGAAATTTCCTGGCCCTGGCTGGTGCTGGGAAACGCCTTTGCCGGCACTACCGGCCTGGTGCAATGGTATTCGGTGCTGGGCCACCTGGGCGGATCGCTCTGGGTGTGGGCGGCCAACCTTTCCGTCTTCGGCCTCATGGTGTCCCTGTCGGACGGCCGCATGGCCCGCTGGACGGCAGCAGCCCGTATCAGCGCCCTCTCAGCTCCCGTGCTGGTGATCTTCGGGCCGATGGTCTGGAGTGCCTGCCTGTCCTTCGAGGCGGAAGGGGAGGAGCTTGCCGTCCGCATCGGCCAGCCCAACTTCGACCCTTACCAGAAGTTTGAATCGATGACCCAGCAGCAGCAGGATTCCGTTTTCCTGGGCCTGGTGGGGACGGTTCCCCAGGACCGCCCCGTCCTGGTCCTGGCGCCGGAGACCTTCACTGCGGGCTTCCTGCTGGACGACATTCCCGCCAATCCCAGCTTCCGCCGATATCAGGACTGGCTTTCCCGGAATCCGTCGGCCACCCTTCTTTTCGGGGCGTCGGCCTACGAATTGGAGGTTTCCTATTCCGCCCCGTCGCTTCTTGCCTACGACAGGGGACCGACCGGCGCCGACGGACGGCATCTCTGGCTCACCAGCCGCAATTCTGCCGTCATTACCGACACGTCCGGCCGGTATCAGGTGTTCCACAAGTCAAAGCTGGTGGTGGGGACGGAGCTCACGCCCTATCCCAAGGTGTTCGTCCCCCTGGAAAAACTTCTGGGCGGCAATCTGATGGGTAAGTGCGTGGGGCAGAAAGAGATTTCGTGCCTGGATATGAAGCTGGGGGCCCGTAAGGTTCCTGTCGGCACGGCGGTGTGCTACGAATCGGTTTACGGGGAGTACTGCACCGGCTATGTGAGGAAAGGGGCGCAGCTGCTGGTGGTCATCACCAACGACGCATGGTGGGGCGATAGTCCGGGCTACCGGCAGCATTTCGACATGAGCCGCCTCCGCGCCATCGAAACGCGCCGTTATGTGGCCCGTTGCGGCAATACCGGCATCAGCGCCGTCATCGACCCGGAGGGCCGTGTGCTGGAGCGCACCCCCTGGTGGGAACCGGCTGTACTGGACGGAACCGTACGCCTGTCTTCCCGGGAAAGCTTCTTCGTCAGGAACGGGGATGTGACCGGGCGCGTTTCGGTGTTCGTGTTCGTGCTGCTCCTGCTGGCTGCCCTGGTTTCCCGCAGGCACAAATAAAAAAGGGAGCAAACTACTCCAGTTTATCTCCCTTTTCATTGAACAAATCATTTTGCAGGACTGCGTAGTCTGTACTTTCCACCAGTTCCAGTTTAATCTTGTAGCGTTTCCGCCACCTGGCCAGGAAGGAATTGAACAACCCCCGTTTTAGGTAGGAACCCAGGATGGGGCTGGTTTTCAGTACGATACTGTGGACACCCTTCTCTATGGAATAGAAGGCGATTTTGCGCTCTATTTCTTCGTCTATCACCACGCTCGAATGAATCTTTCCGGTGCCGTGGCACACGGGGCACTGCTCCGATGTGTTGATTTCCGTGACGGGCCTTATCCGCTGCCGGGTAATTTGCATTAGCCCGAACTTGGTGAGCGGCAGCACATTGTGCTTGGCCCTGTCTTCTTCCATCAGCTCCTGCATCAGTTTGAAGAGGGCGTTCTTGTGCTCGTTGGTCTCCATGTCTATGAAGTCCACAATCACGATGCCACCCATGTCCCTGAGCCTGAGCTGGCGGGCAATTTCTTCTGCGGCAATCTTGTTAACCTCGAAGGAGTTCTCCTCCTGGTCGGCGGTTTTGGTACGGATGCCGCTGTTGACGTCAATGACGTTGAGCGCCTCGGTGGATTCGATTACCAGATAGGACCCCTGTCGCATGGGAACCACCTTGCCGAACGAGCCCTTGATCTGCCGGGTGACCTCGAAATGGTCGTAGATGGGTTGCTTTCCTTCGTACAGGTGGACAATCTTTTCCTGCTCCGGAGCTATAAGCGAAACATACTTCCGGGCCTCTTCGGCCACCCGCTCGTCGTTGATCCAGATATTGGAGAACGAGTCGTTGAGGAGATCCCTCAATACGGTAGTGGTTTTGCTGTATTCCGTAAAGAGCAGCTTGACGGTCTTGTCCTTGGCAATCTTTTTCCAGGAGTTTTCCCATTTCTCTATCAGGGCCTTGGTTTCTCCCACCAGCGTGGCGGCGTTCTTGCCTTCCGCCGCGGTGCGGATGATGGCCCCGTAATTGACGGGTAGGATACTCCTTACCAGGGTTTCCAGTCTACGTTTCTCTTCCTTCGAGCCTATCTTCTGGGAGATAGACACCTTCTCGGCGAAGGGGAGAAGTACAATGTTGCGTCCTGCCAATGAAATCTCTGCAGTCAGTCGCGATCCCTTTGTGGAAATGGGCTCTTTCACTATCTGGGCTACAATCATCTGACCGGGGCGGAGGACTTCCTCTATGTGCCCTTCCTTGGGAAGGGGCTCTCCAATCTTGATGCGGGAGTACAGGTCCTTGAGGTTGGTGTTCCCGTTGGACTCCCGTACAAATTGGTCGAAAGCGGTGAAATACAGTCCCAGGTCCAGATAGTGGATGAAGGCTTCCTTCTTGTCTCCGATATCCACAAAGGCAGCATTGAGGTTCGGGAGAATCTTTTTCACCTTGCCCAGGTAAACGTCTCCCACGGTGAACTTGTTCCCAGTGCTGGACTCCGTGTTGTACTCTATCAGCCGGTGATTCTCCATCAGGGCGATATGTACTTCCGTTGACGTTACGTCAACAATCAGGTCCTTGTCCGGTTTCTCAGACTCCATTGGAATTAGGGTTTAACAAAGCAAAAGGACCTGCTTCCTTACCGCAAGCCCTTTATTCCTGAAGAAGCCTAGTCTTTCTTACTTCTTCTTGTGACGGTTCTTGCGCAAGCGTTTTTTACGCTTGTGCGTTGCCATTTTATGTCTCTTTCTCTTTTTTCCGCTAGGCATAATTGTGAGGGTTTAAATTATTATTTTTCCTTAACGGCGTTAACGAAGCTCTTGGCCGGTTTGAAAGCCGGGATGTCGTGTGCCGGGATGGTCATAGTGGTTTTGCGGGTGATGTTGCGTGCGGCCTTCTGGGCGCGGTGCTTGATGATAAAGCTGCCAAAGCCTCTGAGGTATACGGGATTGCCGGCGATGAGGGAACCCTTCACAACCTTGGTGAATTCTTCTACCACGGCCAAAACCTGAACCTTTTCAATACCAGTAGATTTCGCTACTTCATTAACAATCTCTGCCTTTGTCATAATAATTATTGTTTTTGTTTAGCTTTCTCTTTATCCGAAAAATCGGCACAAATTTATAAACATTTTTCGAATCTTCAAAATAATAAACTTAAAAACCTGCCATTTATAACGCTTTGAAAGGCATTTTGCACCTTGGCACGGAGATTGACAATATATAGCGCCGGACAATCGCTTCCCTGAAATCTGACAAAATGGCAGAGAAGGTGGCTTTGTCCCCATTGAATTGCGTATGAAACCAAACGAAATGTTTTCCCCCGTGGGGGTGGAAGTCAATATCATGCCGGTAATGGGAGAGGCCGTTTCCATGAAAGTGGACGAGTCGGAACTTCCGGAAGTCCTGCCCATCCTGGCCCTCAGGAATGCCATCATCTTTCCCGGGACCGTTTTCCCGGTTACGGTGGGGCGTGACAAGTCGGTGAAACTGGTGGCCGATGCCGAAGCCGGCAAGGGCTGGCTGGGCGCCGTGCCGCAGCTGGATGTGGCCGTGGAAGATCCTGCGGAAGCGGATCTGAACCCTTTCGGCACGCTTTGTAAAGTAATCAAGACCCTGGAAATGCCGGACGGTTCGGTTACGGCCATCCTGCAGGGGATGCGCATCCTGGCCCTGGACAGCATCGTGTCCTCCGAGCCCTATCTCCTGGGTCGGGTGCACTGTCTGGAGGAGTTCGTCCCGGAAATGGACGAACGGGAGGCCCGGGTTCTGGCCGACAGCATCAAGGACCGGGCGTCCTCGGTGGTTAAGTCCTCTTCCTTCGCCCCCAAGGAGGCTGTCGGGGCGCTTATGTCCATCGACAATTTCCATTTTCTGATCAATTTCGTGGCCACCACCATCGAGGTGGAGAATTTCCAGGAACGGGTGTCGCTCCTGAGCATCCTGGACCTGCACGAGCGTGCCCTGGCCTTGCTCAAGATGCTGGACACCCAGATCCAGCTGCTGCAAATCCGCCAGGAGATTAACCAGAAAGTGAAGACGGACATCGACCAGCAGCAGCGGGAATATTATCTGAACAACCAGCTTCGCACCATTCAGGAAGAGCTGGGAATGGACGAAGAGGAAGAATTCGAGAAGATGCGCCGCCGGGCCGACGAGAAGAAGTGGCCGGAGGAAGTGCGGGCCATCTTCGACAAGGAAATGGCCAAGCTGGAGAAGTTCAATCCCTCTTCCCCGGACTACAGCATCCAGCTCACCTTCCTGCAATTCATGCTGGACCTGCCCTGGGGCGAGATGTCGGAGGACAACCTGGACCTGAAGCACGCCCAGCAGGTGCTGGACGAGGATCACTTCGGCCTGGAGACCGTGAAGGACCGTATTGTCGAGTACCTTGCAGTCCTCAAGCTCAAGGGGAACATGAAATCGCCCATCCTGTGCCTCTGGGGGCCTCCCGGAGTGGGAAAGACCTCCCTGGGCAAGTCCGTGGCGCGGGCCCTGGGGCGCAAATATGTAAGGATTTCCCTCGGCGGCATGCATGACGAGGCCGAAATCCGTGGGCACCGGAAAACCTATGTAGGCGCCCTTCCGGGCCGTATCCTGAACGGAATCCAGCGGGCCGGCACCTCCAATCCGGTGATTGTGCTGGACGAGATAGACAAGCTGGCGTCGGACTTCAAGGGAGACCCTTCCAGCGCCTTGCTGGAGGCCCTGGACCCCGAGCAGAACAACACCTTCCACGACAATTACCTGGACATCGACTACGACCTTTCCCACGTGCTGTTCATCACCACCGCCAACGGGATCGGCACCGTGCAGCCAGCCCTCAGGGACCGTATGGAGATGATCAACGTGACGGGTTACCTGGCCGAAGAAAAGATGCAGATTGCCAAGAACTACCTCATTCCCAAGCAGCTCAAGGAACACGGCCTGCTCACGGACGGCCTTTCCATTGCCGATGACGCCCTGGAGCAGATCATAGACGAATACACCCACGAGTCCGGCGTTCGCGGCCTGGAGAAGCAGATTGCCAAAATTGCCCGAGTGACGGCCAAGAAGATTGCCCTGGAGCAGGATTATCCTTCTGTAATCCGGAAAGAGCACCTGAAAGAGTATCTGGGCCTTCCCACCGCCTGGCACGACACGGTGAAAGGCAACGAGGGCGCGGGTGTTGTCACAGGCCTGGCCTGGACGGAAATGGGCGGGGAAATCCTCTTCGTGGAGAGCTCGGTGGCCAAGGGCAAAGGCGCCCTGTCCATGACGGGCAATCTCGGGGACGTGATGAAGGAAAGCGCCCAGATTGCCTGGCAGTACATCAAGGCCCACCCGCAGTTGGCCGGCCTCACCACCGACCAGTTCATGGAGAAGGACATCCACCTCCATGTGCCGGAAGGCGCCGTTCCCAAGGACGGTCCTTCGGCCGGCATCACCATGGTGTCTTCCATGGTGTCGGCCCTCCGCGGACAGGCGGTGAAAGAGGGCATGGCCATGACCGGGGAAATGACCCTGAGGGGCCGCGTGCTGCCGGTGGGCGGCATCAAGGAGAAGATCCTGGCGGCCAAGCGGGCTGGGGTGCATACCATAGTGATTTCGGAAGAAAACCGAAAAGATGTGGAAGATATCAAGGATATTTACATAAAAGGTCTTATCTTTGTCTACGTGAAAACAATTGATGATGTGATCAATTCCATTTTTTAGATTCTTCGCTTCGCCCGGAATGGCAGTTTTCAGCCTCCCTGCAGTCATCCTGGGGAACGAAGTGACGAAGAATCCCTTTGTAGACAAACATGGACGTTAAGATAGAGCAAAGTTGGAAAGACGCACTGGCGGGCGAATTCGGAAAACCGTATTTCGCGCAGCTGGTGCGCTTCCTGCATCAGGAAAAGGCTGCCGGGAAGGTGATTTATCCGCCCGGCGGCCTCATTTTCCATGCCTTTGAACTTACGCCGGTGCAGGCCGTGAAAGTGGTCATCCTGGGGCAGGACCCGTATCACAATCCCGGGGAGGCCATGGGGCTCTCTTTCTCGGTGCCGGACGGGGTGCGGATGCCGCCCTCCCTCCGGAACATCTGCCAGGAAATCGAGCAGGACCTGGGCATCCGGATGAGCGGCCGTCCCAACCTGGAGGACTGGGCCCGGCAGGGGGTGCTGCTCCTCAACAGCATCCTTACGGTGGAGGGCGGCAAGGCTGCCTCTCACCGGGGCGTCGGCTGGCAGGAATTCACGGATGCGGTCATCCGTTACTTAAGCGACAACTGCAGCGGCATCGTGTTCCTGCTTTGGGGTAATTTTGCCAAGGCAAAGGCCTCGCTCATAGATACTTCCAAGCATTACGTCCTACAGGCGGCCCATCCTTCCCCCCTGGCGGGCGGGGCCTTCTTCGGCTGTCGGCATTTTTCCAAGACCAACCAAATTCTTATTGCGGAGGGCAAAACTCCCATCGACTGGCAATTATGAAAACAAAAGCTCTCTTTCCCGGCTCCTTCGATCCCTTTACCGCCGGGCATCTGAATATCCTCAAACGTGCGCTCACCATGTTCGACGAAGTGGTGGTGGCCGTGGGTATCAACCAGGACAAGCGCGGCTTCTTTTCCATGGAAAAGCGCCTGGACATCATCCGCCAGGCAACGGACGGCATTCCCGGTGTTTCCGTAATCCAGTATTCCAACCTCACCATTGACACCTGCCGGGAGCTGGGCGTCCGGCACATCGTCCGCGGGGTGCGCAACATGATAGACTTCGAGACGGAGCGTTCCATCGCCGACGCCAACCGCCGGATTGCCCCCGAGATAGAGACCATCATCATCCCTACCGCGCAGGAGTTCGCCCACATCAGTTCATCGGCCGTGCGGGACATTCTCAAGCATGGGGGAGACTATTCGGCCTTCATTCCGGAGGGCGTCCAGTTATGAAGCGCCTGATTCTGCTGCTGGCCGGCCTGCTGCTGGCCCTTTCCCTCCGCGCCCAGAGCTACGAAGAGCTGGGGGCCAAGCTGGAGGAGTATTTCACGGCCCTGGCCGGGGAGAGTGCCGATGTCCAGAATGCCGAATGCGACTTTCTCATAGAATCGTGCAAGGACTCCCTGGTGCGGCAGTATGTGGCCCTGAAAATTTACGACCATTACCTCCAGTCCCGGATCATGGGCGACGAGGCGGTGGCCGTGCACGTGGCGGAAAAATGGTTCCTCTCCGGGGTCGTTCCCATGCATGCCGACGGAGACCTGCTCAACGCGCAGGTGTTCGTGATGTTCAACAGGAACTCGCTCATCGGCATGCAGGCCCCTGGAATCGCCCTTCTGGATACGCTGGGAAAGGAGGTCCGGATTCCTTCGGCCGAAGGCTACAGCGCCATTTATTTCTACGATACCTCCTGCTCCACTTGCAAGGTGGAAACGCCGCGCCTGGCCCGCCTGATGGCGGGAGGGGAGTATCCGCTCACCGTCTATGCCGTCAATGTGGGGGACGTGCCGGAGGCCTGGGAAGAATACCGCAAACAGCTGCCCGGGGCCGTGCACCTCTGGGATCCGGAGCATGAGAGCGACTGGCAAATCCAGTACGGCGTATTGCAGACTCCCAAGCTGTACCTTATGGACCCGTCCGGGAAAATTCTGGGCAGGAACCTGGATGTGGATGCCCTCAAACTGCTGCTGGACAAGGAGTTCTCTACCAACCGGCACACCTACGGAGAGCCGGCCCAGATGGAGCGTTACGCCCAGCTTTTCGCCGCTTACGGAGACAGCCTCAAAACCTCCGATGTAGAGGATATAGCCGACTATCTGGCAGCCCGCACCTTCGGCGAAGGCAACGAGCAGGCCTTCAAGCAGACGATGGGGGACCTGCTGTACTTCCTTTCCTCGCAGCGCTCGGAGGCCTGCCGGGAAGCCATCGGCCCCATAGTGAACAAGTATATCCGGCTGGGAGACATCTGGAGCACCCCGGAAGACAAGGCCCAGGTGCTGTCCCTGGCCGACCTCCTGCTGGACTTCAGTTCCCGCACCCCGGTGGGTTCGAAGATTCCGGACCTGCAGGTCCCGGGAACCCTCCGCCGGAAGGGCTGCCTCTTCTCCAAGCCATCCAAAGAAGGCGTCTTCTCTCTCCGTTCCCTGAAGGGAAGTCCTTCGTACATAGTGTTTTACTCTCCCGGATGCTACATGTGCAAGGAAACCCTTGCCGCCGTGGATGAACGGGTGAAGGGGAACCGGAAAGCGAGGGTGCTGCTGGTGGACATGGATGCGATCTTCGTGGAGGACGAGGAAATGGCGATGGAACTGCTGGACAGCTTCGACCTCTCCGCCCTGCCCTTCGTGCTGGAGCTGGACCGGGAGGGAACCGTCCTCCGCCGTTATGTGGACTTAACCCAATAACTTTACGCCGATGCCCAGAAAGAAGAAAATTCCTGGCGTGGACCCCGCCTATCTGGAGAAGCAGAAAGCCCTGCTGCGCAGGAAGAACCGTTATGTGCTGTATTTCAACGACGGCGAGATGGCTGCCATAGACGAATATTGCTCCCGTTTCAAGGTGCACGCCAAGGCTGCGCTTTTCCGGGAGGCCATCATGTCCAAGGTGCTCTCGGAACTGGAAGAGAACCATCCTACGCTGTTTTAGTTCCTTATCGGCCCAATTCTTTCTCTGCAAGGAGGCGGATTGTCCGAAAAAAACATTATCTTTGCAGCCCGAATTGAACTGTGGTGTAATGGTAGCACTAGGGATTTTGGTTCCCTCAGTCAGCGTTCGAATCGCTGCAGTTCAACACAGAAGGCCCGGAATCCCGGGCCTTCTGTGTTGAACGGAATCTTCGATGATAGATTGAAGGGGCTTCGCCCCCTCAAACACCCCCATGTCGGCCTCCGGCCTCCGAACTGTCTTGTTCCCGGGCCTTCTGTGTTGAACGGAATCTTCCATCTGTGTGTCCGGACACGGGAAGGGTGGTTTTGGTGCCCGTGGGGGTCAGTTCCGGCGGTTGGCGATGGAGATGTAATAGAGCAGGGTGGCCAGCGAGCCGATTGCGGCAATCACGTAGGTGTAGGCAGCCCAGCGGAGGGCGTCCGTGGCCATGGGCTTGGTTTCGTAGTTCACGATACCGGTGTTTTCCAGCCATTTGACGGCACGGGAGCTGGCGTTGATCTCTACCGGCAGGGTAATCACGCTGAACAGGGTGGTGAGGGCGAAAAGGGCGATGCCAATCCACAGCAGAGAAGGGAATACGTTGACAAAAATGACCCCGGCCAGCAGTACCCATGAAACGATGTTGTTGGTGAACGACACTACGGGCACCAGGGCGCTGCGCATCTTGAGCGGGGCATAGCCGGTGGCGTGCTGGACCACGTGTCCGCACTCGTGCGCGGCTACGGCGGCGGCCGCGACGGACCGGCCGTAATAGACCCCCTCGCTCAGGTTCACGGTGCGGGTGGTAGGGTCGTAATGGTCGGTGAGTTTTCCCTCGATGGAGACAATCTGTATGTCCCGGATGCCATGGGCCTGCAGCATGCGGCTGGCCACCTCGGCCCCGGTAAGGGAAATGGGAATCTCCGAATACTTGTTGAAACGGCTTTTGAGCACGTTCTGGATAATCATGCTCAGCAGCATTACCGCAAACATGAGGATCCATATGGCCTGGGTAGAAATCATACTTTTAAGTTTTCCGGACTTACAGCAAAAGACGAGCCCAACTGCAAAAATACAATTTTTATGGCAAAATGTCAGTCGGAAATATTATTTTTGCAGTTGTTTAGGAACGACGAAGAAATCAGATGATGCGCCCGGACGATTTTTCCCGGCTGGAACTGGACCTCAAGGCCGCCGTGGAGAATTACAGATATTTCCGCTCCCTGCTGGAGCCTGCGACGAAACTGCTCGTGCTCGTCAAGGCCAATGCATATGGTCACGGAGCGGTGGAGTTCGCTGCCATGATGCAGCGCGCCGGAGCGGACTATCTGGCCGTAGCCTACCCCGTGGAGGGGCTGGAACTGCGCCGCAACGGTATCTCCCTGCCCATCCTGGTGCTCACCGCCGGAACAGACTTTTTCCCGGAAATCATCAATACACGGATGGAGCCCTCCATTCCCAACCTGTATTCGCTCAAAGTGCTGGTGGCCCAGCTCCGGGAGCAAGGGCTCCGGGACTATCCCGTCCACATCAAGCTGGACACCGGCATGCACCGGCTGGGCTTCGTGACCAGTGAGCTGCAGGAGCTTGCCGATTTCCTGAAAGTTACTCCTGAGGTTCGCGTAAAGGGGATTTTCTCCCACCTGTGCGTGGCGGATGACCCCGGGGAAGACAACTTTACGCTGGCCCAGCTTGCCCTTTTCGAGCAAAACTCCTCCCGCCTGGTGCAGGAGATCGGTTATAGGCCCATGCGGCACATCCTGAATTCGGCCGGCATCGAGCGCTTTACCCGCTACCAGTACGACATGGTGCGCCTGGGGATTGGCGTGTACGGCATCAGCGCCCTGCCCGGGAAGCAGCTGGCCCCCGTGGCGTCGCTTAAATGCAAGATTTTGCAAATCAAGGAGTTGAAGCCGGGAGACACCATCGGTTATGGCCGATGGGGCCACGCCCGGGAAGGCACGGTCATCGCCACCCTCCCCGTTGGCTATGCCGATGGAATCGACCGCCGCCTGGGCCGGGGCGCCGCCTCTTTCTCCGTGAACGGCCACCGCGCACCCACCATCGGCAATATATGCATGGATATGTGTATGCTGGATGTGACGGGCCTTCCCGCCGCAGAGGGAGATACGGTGACGGTCTTTGGAACGGACCCTACCGTGTTGGAACTTGCCGGAATCCTGGACACCATCCCTTATGAGATCCTGGCCTCCGTTCCCCGGCGCATCGAGCGCATCGTGGTCCGATAACCTACAGCATCAGCCCCGCTTTCACCTTTTCGGCAGACGCTTCCCCTTTCAGGCTGCGGAGGATGGCGAGGCCGAAGTTCACGGCGTGCCCCGCGCCCCGGCCGGTGATGAGGCGGCCGTCCGTGACCGTGCTCTCGGGCGTGTATACGGCTCCCTTGGCCAAGAGCGGATCCTGGAATCCTTCGAAGCAGGTGAACCGCAGTCCCTCCAGGCCGTCCAACTGCGAGACCACCAGTCCGGGGGCGGCGCAGATGGCCGCCACCGTTCCGCCGGCGGCATAATGCTCCTTCATCAGGTCCATCAGTTCCTTGTGCTCCGCCAGGTTTTTCGACCCCGGCATGCCGCCCGGAAAAATCATTACGTCCTCGCTGGAGGTGCCGTCCTCTTCCGCTTCGAAATCGCTCCAGGAAGTATCGGCGAAGACGGTTACCCCGTGGGAACTCTCCACGGTATAGTCGTCCTGGATGGATACGGTTTGTACGGGGATGCCGCCGCGGATGAGGATGTCGCGGGTGGCGAGGGCTTCCATGTCTTCGAAGCCGTCGGCGAGAAAAATTACTACTCCTTTCATATTCAGAATGTTATTATTGTTCTGGGAAGGGATTTACCGGCGGGCTTGGAAGAAGTCCAGCATCAGGGCCGAACATTCCTGGGCCAGCACGCCGCCGCGGGCCTGGGTGCGGGGATGCAGGAGGGAGGGGGAGAACAGGGAATAGCCGCGCCGAGGGTCCGGTGCGCCGTATACGATGCTTCCCATCTGGGCCCAGGCCAGCGCTCCGGCGCACATGGGACAGGGCTCTACGGTTACATATAAAGTACAGTCGCTGAGGTATTTCCCACCCATTGCCTCCGTGGCGGCGGTGATGGCGATCATCTCTGCATGGGCGGTGGTGTCGTGCAGGCGCTCGGTCATGTTGTGACCCCGGCCGATGACGCGTCCCTTCCATACCACCACGGCCCCGATGGGGATTTCTCCGGCATCGGCGGCGGCCCGGGCTTCAGACAGGGCTTCGCGCATGAATAATTCGTCTTGCTCCATGGATGCAAAGATAGGAAAATCGTTTTAGAATTCGTATCTTTGCTTGTCCAAAACCTAAGGGAAGGTTATGAAGGTTACCAAAGCCGTTTTCGCAGGCAGCAGCGCGCGGGTGGGGCAGAAGCCCCAGTTGCGGCTGCCGGAATTCGCCTTCATCGGCCGGAGCAATGTGGGAAAGAGCTCCCTCATCAACATGCTCACCGGAAACGGGAAACTGGCCAAGACCTCCCAAACACCCGGCAAAACGCAGCTGGTCAATCATTTCCTTATCAACGACAAGTGGTATTTGGTAGACCTTCCCGGCTACGGCTATGCCAAGTTGCCGGACAAGGAGAGGGCCAGGCTGCGCCACATGATCTGGGACTACATCAACAATTCCCAGGAACTGGTGATGCTCATGGTGCTCATAGACAGCCGCCAT